>ERZ839767.182-NODE-182-length-106608-cov-4.969865_pt1 | contig 106608 bp, 68 predicted proteins | sample MGYA00519879_ERZ839767 | MGnify/ENA primary metagenome ERZ839767 (study PRJEB31850, sample SAMEA3708852) | human gut metagenome | biome: human gut; feature: human-associated habitat; material: faeces | place: China | collected 2014 ...
GCACCCAGCCAAATTAAATAAAGCACAACGAATACCGGGCATGAAAAGGTTTGAAGAATGTATCCGTAACCATTGGTAGCTTCCAAGCCGCCCAAGGTAGGATTGCCGATGATTTCGGCAAACATCATTTTATACCAGAAGTTGGCAAGATGTAAGGCCAGACCGGCAATTACCACAAGACCCAAAACAAGCATGTTCTGAGAAGCCCATTCCACCGATTTCGGTTTCGACTCTACCGCATAACGTTCCGTACCACGCGCTTTCCGGTTCATCATTGTCAGCCAGAATGCGTAAATGATGTGAATGACCACCAATGCAGCCAACGCTGCTGTTGCTACCAACGCATACCAATTGGCTCCAAGAAATTCACAAATCATGTTATACCCTTCCGCTGAAATTAATGCAACGAGGTTCATCGACATGTGAAATGTAAGAAATAGGACTAGGGCGATACCCGTAACGCTCATCACCACTTTCCTTCCAATAGATGAATTACTTAACCACATAAATGAATGAAATTATTAAATTATTTAATTGTTTGAATGATTCTTCAAGCACTGGAACAGACTTCCATTTGTCTGCAAAATTAAAGTAAATATACTGATGAGGCAAACAATTATAGAAATAATTCTTTAATTTACTCCACATTTATAACTTTCTAAAAGAAAGGTTCTCTGTCCGTTCAGGAAAATACTCGTGCTTACTTGCATGGCTGAGGCCGGTTACACCCACAGAATAGTGTTAAAATGCTTATGCTGATTCTTTACGTACAATCATGCAACATACCGACTATTTTGAAACAACAGACAATTGGGATGCTTTGCTCTAAAACAAACGTAACACAAACCGCCGAAGAGGACCTAACCGGCACCACAAACGACTTTTCCAACGCCATGCCAAGGAACTTGTACAGACTACCTTACCCGAAGAACGGACGACTTGGCGTACCACACCTGCCACATCTTCCATACGGCACTCTTCGTGGGAGGCCCAGACGCCATCACCTTGCAGAACGAAAGAACTGCCTGTACAACGAATGATACGATGTAATACATAGTGCCCGTGATAACGAAACAGCACTATATCCCAGCACTTCGGAGCATCAGTGGTACAAGGATACACCACCACTTCTTCTTTTCCATTACGCAATAAAGGCGTCATGGAAGTACCCTTCACCCGAAAACGGACCGATTGACCGGCTTCCAGACGTTGCACCACTTCCGCAAAGAAACAATCATTCGAAATTATCATATTTCTCCCTCCTTCAAAACAATATGGATTGCAGCGCTTCCGCATCGGATAAACAAGCTTACTCATAAACCGGAACGGTATACAACGGAGAATCCAATGCTTTACAATTATTCTATTCTTTTCCCGGCCATAACAGCTACATCGTTCGCACCAAGTGCGCAACGGAGAATCCAACATTCAACACTCACTCTATCTTTTTCCAAACAAAGCCGATTGCACTATCTGCACCGCCTCTTTATCAGGTAAACAGGCTAACTCATAAACCGGAACGGTGCGCAGCAGGCAATCCAACGTTTTACTTACTTCATCGCACAACTCTTCATCGTAAGCAAACTCCGGCGGACAGGATGGATGCAACGCTCCGTAAGCTTGCAATACGGGAAGTTTCGTTAGCCGATTAAAGGGAGCTTGACGCAAACGTACGCATCCGGCCAACGGATAACACTCCGCTTTGTAACAAGGCGTTTTTCCACTCCACGGACTGCCATATATCTGTATTTTGCCCTCCTCCCAACGTATTACCGGGCTGTCATCATTCAACAAAGTGGCTCCGGGTACATGCTCTTGCCACAAACGGGTATGCGTACTTTTCCCCGTTCCGCTTTCACCAAGAAACACAATGCCTTGCCCTTGGTACACAATGCAACTTCCATGCAAAGCTACGGTCTGTTTGGAAAAAGTCATCAACCCATAACCTATCCATAAGGCAAACCTTACCAACCGTGTACACAAATTGCCGGACAAAGAAAGCCGCCGGCTTCCTTTTTGCGTCCACATCCGCAAGGGTGTCTCCCCTTCCGGCTGCATCTCCAACAGGTAATCCCCTTGCGAGGTAACGCCAAAGCAACTTACTATCTCTTCGTACACAAAGCGATATTGCACATTGCCGAATATCGGTACGGCAGTTGCATGGCTCTCGGTAAAAGAAAAAGCACATGCCCCTTCCCTCGCCTCCGTTTCAAACGGTGCAAAGCCGAACATTCTTGTCAACAACGAGCAGAGCAGTTCGCCCTCCACTCCAAAAAGATGTCCTCCTATTCGATAGTGTTTATTCATCATTTTATTTCCGTTTTATCGTTCTATCTTGAATTCGTTAAAAAACGCTGTAATATCTGCTACACGTTTTATTTTCTCAGACCGGCTACTTCTAATCCTTCCCCTTTTCCGTTTCTACGCGCCCGCTCGTACTTCAAAAACTTAAACATATTGATACTCACTGCGGGCGACAGTCTCTCAAATCCTACCTTTTCATCATTTAGCTACCGCTTTTTCCTCATAGTCCTCCAGATTCAGGATTTTAGTGCAATAGGCCAACGACCGTTCGCGATGCGCGATGGAAAGAAGAGTTAAAGGTCGTCCGTGCCCATCTCTCAAACTCCTTAGCATACAGTTTACCGCCGACTCCGTTTCACTGTCGAGCGCAGAAGTAGCCTCATCCAGCAACAGCACATCGGCCTCTTTATAGAGCGCCCGGGCGATACCGATTCGTTGTTTCTGTCCGCCGGACAGAAATGCGCCTCCCTCGCCTAAGGGAGTATCCAGCCCTTGGGGCAACTCTTTTCTCCACGCCCACAACTCTACATCCCGCAATACTTGCTCTATCTTTTCCCGGTCGGGTTCATATTGCCCCAGGGCAATGTTCTCAGCCAAAGTCCCGTTCAGAATAAAAACATCCTGCGCCACATACCCTACCCGCCGCAACCAGCGTTTACGCGCTGCTGCCGACAAGGTTGCACCGTCAACACATATCTCACCCGACGAAGGAGAAAGGAAACCCAGCAACAGGTAAAACAGGGTGGATTTGCCGATACCACTTGCTCCGCGAATACCCAGATGCGTGCCTTTTTCTATGCTGTAATGGAAATCGTGCAATAACTCCCGTCCATCGGGATAGCCGAAACTCAAGTGCCGCACCTCTATTTTCTGTTCAAAAGGCAGCATCTCCGCTTCAATAGAAGATGGCGAGTCAATCCTGCTCTTTGTTCTCTCTACTTTCTTCTGCAGCATACCATTCCGAACTTTGGTCTTCTTCGACAATACATCGGAAGCATTCTCCGCTTTCTTCCCTTTTCCTAACGGTACATTGTTCGGTCTATCTGTTTCATTCACTTTCCTCAATAATCCATCATCTACCCTTTCTGTTTCATCCGTTTCCCTCAATCCCGCTTCCACACAGTCCAGACAACGGGCGGAGTTCTGTATCGAAGTCCAGCAAAAGAGCAGGGTACGTAAGGCAGGCAACAGGCGGAACGCTGCCAAGGCGAACACTCCCAACATATAGTTCATGTCGGCGCCACCCCAAAACAAGAGTGCTGCCAAACCCATCACCACAGACAGTTCCAGCAGACCCGCCGGGAGGCGCTGCGCTGTTTCCAACCGCAATCGACAGGTACTTATCTTATCCAATCCACGGGTAAACGACTCTTCGAGAAAAGGAAACGCCCGGTTGAGTTCCAACTCGGTATATCCACGGAAGGTCTCTTGTACCAAGCGCGACTGCTCCCGCCGCACGGCCCATTCCTGCTCTCCGTAGAAACGGATGTGTTTCTTTGCTTTCAGCACGAAGAGCAACATCAGGGGCAGAAACGTGCCGCAAAGTATGCCCACCACCGAAGGGGAATAGATGAGAAAGGCAACCATTACAAGCACCACCAGCAAGCCGTCGGCCGCCATCCGGAGCAACGAACCCAGCACATTGAGGCAGAAGGCATAGCATTCGTAGTTGACCTCGTACCCCAGTTTCATGCTCCCTTCGCGACGGATAAACAAAAAGCCTCTGCGGTAATAGGCTGCAAACAGCTCTTTGCTGATTCGGCGGTAGAGCGACAACAAAAACTGATTCTGATAGCGGGTAAGACGCAATATCAGCGTATTCTTTATAAGGATAAACAAGACAGCGCCCAAGCAAAAGAGCAACGCTTCGCTCCGGTGGTGACCGTCATCGCCAAGCAGAAAGAACAAGACGGGCAACAAGGCTGCCAATCCGGCAAAATCGAGTAATGCGGCAAAACATACGGCACACGCCACTTTAATGCCACGCTTCCGCTCGTCAGCCTGCAGCAGCCGATAAATACGTTGCAATAAGCTCTTTTTCGGACTGCACTCCTGCTCACCAGGCTGCAACCGATAAGCACGCCGCAACAAGTTCCATTTAAAACAATGTTTCCACCTGCCAAACTTCAATCCCTTGGGAACAGGCCGTCGCGGCTCCCTTTCCGGATTACCCTTCCGCTTGCCGAGCCCTAATAACCGATAGATACGCCGTTGCCATCTCATTTCCTTCCGCGGTCAAAAACGGTTTCGGGAAAACGAAGATGGGATACCACAGAAGTGCTTATCCAACGATAGAAAGGCACATATAGAACGGTGCGACACAGGCGATATTGATGCCACATCCGCCGCAACTTGAAACTGATAATACCCAGTTTGTGGGTTGTCGGAACAAAAGAGGGATAAGGCGGCCTAAGCACCTCCCGAAGGATGGAATCGGCTAACGCCTCCTGTCCGGACGCTTCCGGCTCCGTGCCTAAATAGGTATGGCACAAATGGGTAAGAGCGGTTATCCAATTAGCGAAACGCTTGTCGTCAATCCCGCCCGGCACATGCAAACCACTGCTGCGAAGCAGACAAGCCCAATCGCACAAGTGATGCAAGGCCAAACCGTTGCGGTAATGTTGTGCCGCATGGAAAGCCAAAAACAACGTATTGAATTCCGCCGAAGGCACATACACGGCATACTCTCCCTCCAACAAAATGCGCCGGGGCGACAGCAAACGGCGACACAGCGGGTCCACCTGTTTGGCTACCGCATAGGTTTCCACGTTGACAAACCTTTTATGATTCTCCACGGGTATATCTTGATAAGGAAACATACTGTGCTTCACAGAGTGCTTGCGGTCTACTTTAATGCCCTGCGCTTCCATCAACAGGTCGGCAAAGTTGTTAGCCTGTGCATCGCTCCAGCTCCAAGTGCCGTCGGAATAGGTAAAGATATCGATATCGCCGCCTTCCCTATGCGCAGGGATGGGATAACAGGCGGCAAAGCCCACTCCTTTAAGCAACACCGTGCGAATGCCCGATTTGGCATAAAACTCCGTGAGTTCACTTGCCGTACGGGCATAGCGATGATACCGCTCTTCTTGTGCGGAGACGCCTAATCCCCACGTCAGCCTCAACGGTCTTTCGGGGTGCAAGTCCGGAGGCAATGTACAGAGTCCGTCCCATGCCAGCGCCATCACTCCTTGTTTAACGGCTAATTGGTAGCACGCCAGCCACTCCTCGTCGGATGCTTCTTCAAACAGCTCCGCCTCTGCGGGTGATTCGTTCAACGCAGCCTTCAACAGGGCAAACAACATTCGTTCCGATTGAGTCAGTTCTATTTCGGTTCTATTCTTTTTCATCTTCATTAGTCAGTGAATACTCTTCTTCAGTCATTCTACTCTTTACCGAGCATTAATCGGAGACAATTACCTCGCATTGTTTCATTCGTTTTACCCAGATAGCTGCATCCGTGGCCGCTTTTTCGGGCGACAGGCCATACTTTGTAATTAAAGCTTCGGCAACTTCTTCCAGAGCGAAAGATTTGCCGGCAAAGCGCTCAAAAAGAAAGCAAGCGCTCTCGTTCAGCGAAATCACCTCCGTCAGGTTCACTTCGGGCGTTCCTTGATTGACAAGGAGATGTTCCCCCGCTATCTCGCGGAGTTTGAATTTTAAATCTATTTTCATCTTATTCTCTTCAATGGTTTAAAAAAAGAGGGAAGCCGTTCGGACCGGTGTAAGGATAGAACGGCTTTCCCTTGTTCCTATTTACTGTATTTCATAGCGGGAATGAAAGAAATTATCACTTCGCCAAGAGTGAAGGAGTTAAGCCGAGACCACTGTATTGCCGGCATAAAACGATTGTTTTTCACTACCAGGCCAGCGTCTGTTGGCTGATAACTCCGTCTACTCCTATATTATTGTTTGGATGCGTCGCTACATTTTGTTGTAACCACAGTACCATCAACTTTGACGTTTGCATTGGCAACATTTCCGTCACCCCAACTACATGCATGATACGGATGATTGCTTGCAGTTACATTATCCGTCTTTTTTCCATCTTTATCTATGAGTTCGCAGCTATTGAAATCGATTGTTGTGGTAGGATTACATCCAGCCACTACATAGTTACAACGATAATATCCGTCTGGGTCAGCACTGTTCTTATCATCATACACATCAGCATCCGTATTATTATTAAAGAACTTACAAGAGCTGAAAGTCGTATTTCCATAGCAAATGGCTGCCGGATACCAGTTCTTACCGATTGTAAACGTACAGTTAGTAAACGTGCCACCATGATGCCATCCCGAAAGCCATCCTTTAAACGTACAATTAGTTGCAGCCAATTTACCTACTCCGTTAAAGGCATAAGTAATTCTCTCGCTGAAGAGAATATTATCCAATGTCACATCACCTGTTCCAAATGCGAAAACACCATAGAGTAAGCCATTGGAGCTGTTACCAATAGAACCATTTTGAACTGTTAACTTGGCACCGTCTTTCACTGCAATGGCCACATTTCCATCTTTATATGTTCCCTGCACCTTAGCGTCTGCTCCTGCTGTCAATGTATGTTTCTGAAGGTCGAAGGTAGCCGTTCCTTTTGTCATAACCACGGATTTTTCTAACTTCGTATCAGCAAGTAAGTTTACGTTCACCTTAGCGCCTGCAGTCAGATAGTCCAGAGCGTGCGGGTCGGAGAAGGTACCGCCGCTGATGGTTAACGATGGGGAAGCTCCAGATAAATAGAGCATTCCGTTGAAGGTACCGCCACTGATGGTTGTTTGTCCCAAATCGTATGTTGCATCAGAATATCTACTTTCAACCACATGGGAGGCGTTTCCAGTCGGAGTAAACGTACCGCCACTGATTGTTGCAATATGATTATTCTGTACGGCAGCCTGAGTCATATTGGTAAATGTACCGTTCACAATAGTAAGTTCCGCTCCATCATCATTCTTAATGGTGTTGATACCGCCTGAGAACGTGCCGCCGTTAATGGTCAGCGAAGGATTGGCATGGTTTGTTCCCTCAATATAATTACTTCTTGCATCCGGTTGACTGCTAGCTTTAGGTTTATAGCTATAATATCCGCTTGCTATCAATGAAGAATAGGCTCCGGTAGAAATCACTTTCACGCCGGCATTTATCGTCAAGGCACCATGATTCAGGATGTTGTAGTAGCTGTTGCCACCCGAAACACTGGTGGAAACACCCGCTTCCTTGCTTCTGGTGTAGTCTCCGCCATTGAGAACCACCGTACCGTTATTATAGATACAGGCTTTTCCGGGCGATACATTGTCTACGGTTCCGGTTCCGTTGATAGTCAGCGAGCTGCCAAACTTAACGGTGAATGTATCGCTCGATTTGTTGGTAATCTTATGTCCGTTAAGGTTGATGACAACGGGTTTTTCTGCTGATATAACGAAATTACCTGTTACGTTTGCCGGAAGGGTATATTCTCCTCCCTCGGTTGCTACTTTGTTCAGGTCGACAGCAACTCCGTTTACCAATTCAAAACCTTCTGGCACTCCGCCAGAAGGAAGAGTGTATCCATCTCCTTCTACAATAATTTGAACTGTCGTACCAGAAAGGCTTTTATCTTTTGCAAGCTCTGTAATCGCAGCATTGCCTTTTAAGCGGATGTTACCTTTCTTTATAGTCAACTTGGTTATGGTTACTCCATTTTCTACTACCAATGTGTTGTCCGCTGTGGCAGCTATTACTTCGGCAAAAGTGGCCGTTTCGCCATTGGCGGCAAGGGTTACGGTGGAGTTTTCCAGTTGAATGTCTACTTTCGGTGCCTTTGAACCTCCTGTATCTCCCGGATCTGCAGCAGGCGGAATGGCAATGGTTACTGCTTTGGCTACGGCTTTAGTCTCTCCACCCGCACTTCCTCCTGCAGGAGTTTCTTCTTTAATAGTAATTTCGTTCTCCGTTGATATTTTATCGAAAGCGATGCTTACCGATTCGGCTGTTACAGCACCCTCAGCCACCAGCGGCAAAGCAATTTCGGGAGTGCTCTGGCCACCACTTCCACCTTGAGTATCTACCACATCAGCCACCAACACAGCATTGGTTTCTGCTAAGGCATCTGCTATCTTATCTACACTTTCCACTTCTGTTGGGAGTACACCCGATACCTCATCGAAAGTAAGCGTTGAATTATAGCGAGTGCCACGCTCTGCGTTCAAGGCTTTGCTTTTAATTGTTTGGGGTTTGAAATCACCCGTACCTTCTACGCTAAGGGTTAAAGCGGTATAGTTGTATACCGGAATAGGGAAATAGAATGACTTGGTGGTTCCGGCTACTCCACCATTATCGAATGTAATGGTGATGGTATGTCCCTCGGCAGGTGTTTCGCCGCCTGTTTCCGCAGCTGCCTGTACGTCATTCTTAGCGATAGCCAAAGTAGGCACGCCGTCTGCAAAAGTGATTTTAGCCGCACCGGTCAGCTTGCAATCCGCGTTTGCAGAAGTTAACTTTATAGCGGTACAGTTCGCCGGAATTTTCTCCAATATGATGTGCATCAACGCTCCGGCATGCTTAAAGGAGATGCTGTTCTGAGCATCAATAAGGCAGGCCATAGGGGCTTTGTTGTTGCTTTCCGGATGGTTTGCATCATACGTATAACTCTGCGGCAAGGTTAAAGACATCCCGTCGTTGGCACTATACGTAACAGAAGCATTGTAAGGATAATAAGCGGCCACTTTGGTATAGCCACTCTCCAACATTCCGCCAAACTGACCGGAAGCGGTACCGCCTCCCTGACTTAGGGTATACTGCGCATTGTTATCACTCTCACTGGATTTTGTTGAAATCACACCGATGGCATCGCCATTATCCCACAGAACAGAGGTTCCACTCATCGAGGTTCGTGTATCTTTAGAGGGAGCTACGGCGCTAATCACATCGTTTCCCTGCACGGCACTTTGGCCGCCAAAATCGTCTTCGTTAGCACAGCTGCCCAACGCTAAGGTGACGGCAGCTAAAGATAAATATAAAATATTTTTCATTGCATCATTTCAATTTAAATAATCAAACATAAAAGTGGTTACCAATATCTATCACCATAATCGGGAAGAGAATTCGGACTCACAGCAAACCCTTTTTCCACTTCCACCTGGATAATCTCCACTTTGGGAGTTTCGTATATTTCCATAATTAAAATACGATTAAATATTAATTCTATAATTTGGTATACAAATAGTAGCTTAGAGACATTGTCCGCCCCAATTACGCATAAAGAAAAGGAATGTAATTGCCGTCTCCCGGGCCAAAGTGCCTGGTGGCGCATAAGATTTTTTCCCGTTGTAAGCCAACGGAAAGAAGGTGAGTACTGTGTTTTTTATAGCTTCCTGCATATCCTGTCCAACTGGTTCCCGGAACCAGTCTTCTTGTCCATGCCATCCCCCAATGCACGGTGTTAAACGAAAAAAAGCGTGAGGGCTGTATTTTGTTTACTCTATCGTCAGGCCTTCGCAATGCCCATCTGCTGAATAAACAACAGCCACTCACGCCAAGTATATATACACAAAGCCATAAGTATGGAATGCATACATAACACCGACGTGAGCGCCATTGCTATCATCTTCAGCAGAAATCAAATTTGCGAAGTTTGACGACAGAAGATAATCTCAATAACGCTTCATAAATAATATAGGATGCTTCTTACTCTTTAGAAGCAATCTTGGGCAAATATAGTAGTTGTTTTTAAAGATTGCAACATTAAGAGCTACTATTTTTACTATTTCTTTTATTCGGCGATATGTATCTACTAATTTATTTCATTTCTACAGCGCTTCCAAACAAGGATAATGAAGGAAAACAAGACCTTCCCGCCTCTTCCATTCTACAACAGCATGGATTGCTTTTTGTTTTGTCCGTTTAAAGCGGATAAGTTTTCAACACTTCTTTGTATAAAACGCTAAAGGGAAGCAAAGTTAAGAAAAAGTCCTTAATACGAAAAAGTTTAAGTCCTTATATTTCAGAAAGTTCACTTTTTCTTACGAAGAAGCAAAAGCAAACAGACAAGGAAAGCTCCGCAACCTCGTGACGTACAAGGCACAACCTCGCAAGGTTGGCTACGTAACGCTATGAAGTTAGTTTCATGACACTGCGAAGTTGGTTTCATGAAGTAGAACGCTGCGTACGTATCTTTAAAGGAGTTATTTACAGGAGTGTTACTATCAGTGAAACACGGATACCAGGGATATGCTGAGTTACTATGACAAAAAGATTTTCGACATAATACTTTATGGTCAGCTCCCGAAAAGTTGACAATCCGTCATAAGCGTCACATTTTAACTATTACTATCGTTATAGTTATCGCTATAATTACCATTTAATTATAACTATAATACTACTTATATCTACAAATATACACGCTTTAATCAAGAACTCCACATGAATCGCTATTCTTTTTGCTCATCTCTGCTCAATTTTACTTTTTTCTTCATGCCTTTGTCCTTGTCAAGAACACCGCCTTTGAGTAAATCAGCTTTATTCGCTCAGGAATCTCTTGCACAAATAGAATAGGATGCTTTTCAGCGGAAACGAACGGAATTGACCAGCTCATCCAGGTAGTTTCTTGTAACGACCTCGGCGTCATCCACCTGATAGAAACTGATGACACAGACTATTGGTGAAAAAAGGTCTTGCACCACCACGCAGCTCCATAGTTGTGCCGGGTCGCTATCATACCGTGCCCGATAGCGATAGATTTTCTTCAAACTATTCTTCTCCACCTTATTTTCCAACACCTCAAAAGAAGAGCCTTCCTCCAAATCGGGCGACCAGTTGCTTACTATATCCATAAAGCTTTCGGAAGAAAAGTTCTCCTCATACCCGGTGGCAAGGATAGCCGAGCAGGCATCTCCCAAACTCAGAGAAAAATAAGTCATGCTGTCCTCGTCCACCTCCTGACTGCAAGCCCAACCCTCCAGTTTCTTAAACGCCATATACCCATCGCTATATTCATCATAGGGAAGCGAAGCCGGGTCGATGGTCTCCATCAGGAAAGCTTCCTGCTCCTCACCCCGCATCATTTCCGTTACAACAATGGAAAAGGTAATAAGCGGCGTAGCGATAAGGGTTAAAAGTATGTACCAGTCGCGCCGCAAAATTCGACGCAAAGGTTTTGGAAAGAGTGCTTTTACCTGTTTGGAGACGCCCAAGAACAAAAGCCAGACAATTCCCCAAAGGATGGAACGCAATACTTCGGTTCCTTGCGAGAACTGTTCCGGAGAACCGTAACCAACAATAAACGACAGCGAATTGAGAAACAAGACATACACCACATAAGTCCGTCCCAGAAACACGGCATCGGGCTTTCTCTTCACAAACGACCAGGCCATATAAAGGGCTAGCAACAGCACAAATAACGCAGTCAGCACATCCAGCCCCATCAATACGTATGTGATACTTAAACCGTAACTTTCATCATAATAATCGGAAAGATGGAGGCCGCTAAGGGTAGAAAAGAAAGTAACGACTGCGCCTATAACATTCAGAACCAAGAAGAGAGCAAGCCATCCGGTAATTCTGCGGGGAGAGGTTTTCTGTTTAAACTGCGGACAGTCGCCCGGCTCCATCGGGTCGTAATGCGGACAAGTATGATAAGGTTCATTTTCGCATTGATAACATTGGTAGAGTTTCGCCATCACATTCATATTTAAAGTGGTACGATACAAATGTACTACTTAGATTCCAATATATCGAATCTATGTAGTACATTTTTACAGAAAGGCTCCTCTTTGGGAAATCTCTAAAGCTTACAAAACAGCGAAACCAGCAACGGCACACTTACCTCAAGAATAATGCCGTGCACAATAGCAACGGGCACGATGCTTTTACCGGAATACCGACTGATTACCGGCAAACAAACATCCATTGAGTTGATGCCGGCAACAGAAACCGGAGCGAATTTCCCGAATAAAGAAGCATATACCGGAGCACCAAACAGGGCAAGCATTTCGCGTATAATATTAGTCAACAGAGCTATCGCTCCAAGCTGCGAGGCTATTTCTATTCCGGCACTGGCTTCTTTAAGCTGCACTATCAACAGCGAAGAAAGGGAGTAATAAGCAAATCCGCTCCCCACTGCCATACAATCGAAGATGTTCCACGAATTCAGCAACAGACTGGCTGCGGCAGAAAAAAGCAAAGTCCCCGCAATCGTAAATACCGGCAAGGTAAGGGTAGAAAGACTCAGATTGCGAAACATGGCACCCAACTCCCCACTGGAACCCAGATTCAACCCCACCTGTATAATCAATAGATACAACATCACCGTGGGAAGTTTCGAAAAATAAGCGGTAAAAGACGTTCCTCCCCAAACACCGCAAGCAATTCCTGCAACAAGACACAACACGACAAGTAAACTATTTTTCATCTTTCTTTCCTCCTTCCTTTTTAGCAAACAAACAATAAGCAAAGTAAGAAGCCACAAGGCTTCCTGCTACGCCACAAACAGCCAATATAACAGCCTGCACGCCAAACTGGCCGATATCAGCCAACAAAGACTTATTGGCACCAATGCTCATACCAAAAATAAAGAGCATAGCAAATATGGTGTAAGAAATGGAACGTTCCAGTTTCTTACATAACGATGCGCGACCCAAAAAGCAGCCCACGCCGATTCCTGCACATAACAGACCTAACACTACAAACATAAGCACACCTGTTAAGTATTGCGGATGGGAACATCCTATCCCGCAATGAGTTAATGAATAAAATAAAGAGAACAGTGCCATAGCAAGGAGCCATTCGATGCAAACCCTCCCCTGCCGGTTTTCTTTTAGAAAAAGTCTTCCGACGAAAAGCAATACACAAAGAATCTCTTCCTATCGATATTTGCACGATTTTCCCCTGATAGAAATTAGAGGGGAAAGGCCGAAAAGAGGTATTTAGATAAAACCGCTAAACCAATGGACATGAACAATCGCCACACCCCAAGTAGGTAAGAGGTGCTGTTTATTAGAATGATGTAAATTCAAGCGGTTCATTTCATTGATTTGTTTTAAATGAGGCCGCAAAGGTAAGCAATAAGAATGAAATAAGCGGAATAAATATGCGAAAAAATTGCAATACGAAGAATTGAGGGCTTGTTGCGAACTTACTTTATAGATGCCTTAACACCCTTGCAAGGCAAACGTTCTTACCCAAATGTGACGAAGAACCAGGATGTTTTCACTTTTTGCCAGCACTCCAGCACCTTTTGTTCTAATCCTGTTACGCTTAGTGGCTTATGGGTTACGGCAAAGGGTGCTGGCAAGGTGTTGGCAAATCGATTGCCAGCACCCTGTTTTCTCTCTTTTTATATAGTAACCTTCTCATTTTTAGCTTGTAAAAGAAGTAAATGCCATTTCGGGCTATGTCTCTTTTACCAGCCTTTTGATAGGCATTATCCCCCCCATTTGCAATGTGTAGACATGGATTTACCGTTGTTTTAACAATGGAGCGAGGAACGAAAAGCATCATCGGATGGTTCTCCTCTTATTGCCGGAAGAAAGACGGTTCCATTTTTTGTCTTGCTCCCTTATTAAATCCTTCGCATACAGCGGAAAGATTCCTGTAGGTCTAAAAGTTTTCTTCGTCACACATACGTGTGCCCGACGGTTTACATACGTGGGCTCTCCGGTTGACAATCGTGGGCTGTACAGCCCGCGTATGTGGGACAGAAATTATTCTTATACTTGGATACAAATAGAAGGTTATGAAGACCTGTTTTTGGCGTTTGTTTTCTCCATCTTACAAGGAAGCTCATCGGGAACAGAAAGGGAACTTCTTGCGGAGAGCCAAGTCCCTGCTTACTTAAGCGTCGGCCTGCCACCCGTGCCTTGTAGGCTAGCATAAAATAAAAGAACAAATCACTCGCACCCTATTAAAATCAAATAACGAATGATAAAGCGTACCGGACTTATAACGATTCTTTGTTTTTAAACAAGACTGTCGACAATGACTTGTTATAGAGTTTAGGCAAGTCCGGCTCTATACTAAAATTTATTCGCAACAGAGAATTAAAGGGTTCGACGGATTGTTTTAACAGCTTTACCGCCCATAAAACGAAGTCCCTTTCTATTTCATCTATTTTCCTAAGCAAAAGACATCTACATACAATTACCTGTTTTTCAATTATATAACAAATAGAAAGCGCCTATTTACATCTATTTCCTTGCGTTATTTTCAAATATTCGGGCAGTTGACCGAAAAAATTAAAAGCTCAAAAGGGTTTCCGGTTCGTTCTCTGAAATTCATCAGGTAGAAAAGCATACAATTTATCCTGTAGGTAAAAAGACTTCGCTTTCTCTCCCTCTAGCATCACTTCTTCCCATTAAGACATCTCTACCGGTTAATACTTGCAATAATATCATCACGTTCTTATTCCATCTTCATCCTGTCCCCATTCCTACTAAAGCCCAATGATAAAAAGCGTAATCATACCATCACGCTCCTGGACTTTACAAACAGCACAATAAAAAGAATCACTCGATAAACAGCTCCAAACAGCAGCACCCCAACACAACCCATAAGCCTTGAAGGAGTTATCAGCGCAGAGGCATACATAGAAACTTTTTACAAGCGACAAAAAAACATTAACCATAAGATTATCTGTACATTCTCTAAAAATTAATACCTTTGCAAGTTGTTGATTAAGTGAACATAGAGATATAAAGATGGAATTCAAATACGATGTTATCGTGATTGGCGCCGGACATGCCGGTTGTGAAGCAGCGGCCGCGGCAGCGAACTTAGGCTCAAAAACATGTCTTATTACAATGGACATGAACAAGATTGCGCAGATGAGTTGCAATCCGGCCGTTGGCGGCATAGCCAAAGGACAAATAGTAAGAGAAATTGATGCCTTGGGCGGCTATATGGGATTAGTTACAGATAAAACAGCTATACAATTCCGCATGCTAAACCGTTCTAAAGGACCGGCGATGTGGAGCCCACGGGCACAATGCGACCGGGGTAAGTTTATCTGGGCATGGCGTGAGGTTTTAGAAAACATCCCTAACCTGCACATCTGGCAGGACCAAGTGAAGGAGCTTTTGGTAGAAAACGGCGAAGTCATCGGACTTACTACGTATTTAGACGTAACCTTTAAAGCGAAAGCCGTAGTCTTAACAGCCGGAACATTCTTAAACGGACTATTACATATAGGACGTACCCAATTGCCCGGCGGACGCATTGCGGAACCTGCTTCTTACCACCTTACCGAATCGATTACACGGCATGGAATTGTAGCCGGACGCATGAAAACCGGAACGCCCGTACGTATTGACGGACGCAGCGTGCATTACGAGCTTATGGATACACAGGACGGGGAACAGGATTTCCACCAATTCTCTTTCATAGGCGAAAGCCGTCATTTGAAACAACTGCAATGCTGGACTTGCTTTACGAACGAAGAAGTGCACCGCATTTTACGGGATGGATTGCCGGATTCTCCCCTTTTCAACGGACAAATTAAGAGTATTGGCCCTCGCTATTGCCCCAGTATCGAGACAAAGATAGTGACGTTCCCTGACAAAGAACAGCATCAGCTTTTCCTGGAACCGGAGGGTGAAACGACGCAGGAGCTTTATTTAAATGGCTTCTCCTCTTCACTGCCATTGGAAATTCAAATCAGTGCACTAAAGAAAATCCCCGCATTCAAAGACTTGGTTATTTATCGCCCGGGATATGCCATCGAATACGATTATTTCGACCCAACACAGTTAAAACATACGTTGGAATCGAAGATTATAAAGAACCTCTTCTTTGCCGGACAGGTTAACGGAACCACCGGATATGAAGAAGCCGGAGGACAAGGTTTGGTAGCCGGAGTCAATGCACATATCAATTGTGTAGGCGGCGCGCCGTTTATACTAGGAAGAGATGAGGCTTATATTGGCGTACTCATCGACGATTTAGTAACAAAAGGTGTAGACGAACCATACCGTATGTTTACTTCCCGTGCGGAATATAGAATCTTATTACGTCAGGATGATGCGGATATGCGCTTAACAGAGAAGTCTTATCAATTGGGACTGGCCAAAGCCGACCGTTTCCAAGTATTATGCAAGAAGCGTGAGCAAATTAACCGAATTATCGATTTCACCGAAAAATTCTCTGTAAAAGCCTCCATTATTAATCCGGCGTTAGAATCGTTGGGGACTACCCCACTTCGACAAGGATGCAAATTGGTAGATTTAATCAACCGTCCGCAAATTACCTTATCAAACATTGCAGAACATATTGCTCCATTTAAGCAATTGCTACATAGCATTGATGACAAAAAGGACGAAATCATCGAGGCGGCTGAGGTTCGTATCAAATATCAAGGATATATTGACCGGGAACGACTCATTGCAGAAAAGATGTCTCGTTTGGAAAGTATTAAAATAAAAGGGAAGTTTGATTACGACACGTTGAATTCGCTTTCAACAGAAGCTCGCCAGAAGCTTAAAAAGATAGAGCCGGAGACTTTGGCACAAGCCGGACGCATTCCCGGAATTTCGCCAAGCGACATTAACGTACTGCTCGTTCTACTGCAGAAATGAGCGAATGTTCCACGTGAAACAAAAACAATAATTAAAAAGAATAACTGATTCATTATGAGCAAAGAAAGTTTGATTGCCAGCCTAAGGACTATAAATGATTTCCCTATCCCGGGAATCGTGTTTTGGGATGTTACTACCTTGTTTAAAGACGCAAAGTGTTTAAAGGAATTAGAGGATAGCCTCTACGAAATGTATAAGGATAAAGGCATCACCAAAGTGGTAGGTATAGAATCGAGAGGTTTCATTATGGGGGCTGCCCTAGCTGCTCGATTGGGAGCAGGTTTTGTGATGGCACGTAAACCCGGCAAGCTTCCGGCAGAAACTGTAGAAGAAACCTACGACAAAGAATACGGGAAAGACACAATACAAATACATCGTGATGCTATCGACCAAAACGATGTAGTGCTCCTGCATGATGATTTATTAGCTACCGGAGGCACCATGAATGCCGCATACAAGTTAGTGAAGCGTTTCCAGCCCCAAGCTGCATACATCAATTTCATTATAGAACTAAAAGAGTTAAACGGGAGAAGTATTTTCCCGAAAGAAGCCGAAGTAGAAACTTTGCTGCAATTATAATAGGAGCTACACCAAGGGATATCTCTAGATACGTGGCGTGGAGCCAATTTCTACATATATTAAAAAGGTAAAGACCTTGTATAGGCATGGAACAGAACGAAGAACTCAAAACAAACGACTATTTAAAAGGTATCGTGCTCAATCTGCCCGATAGCCCCGGCATTTACCAATACCTGAATGCCGAAGGGACTATTATCTATGTAGGAAAAGCGAAGAACTTGAAGCGAAGGGTATATTCTTACTTCAGCAAAGAGCACGAACCGGGAAAGACGCGTATATTGGTGAGCAAAATAGCCGATATACGCTACATTGTTGTCAATACGGAAGAAGACGCTCTGCTGCTGGAAAATAACCTGATTAAAAAGTACAAGCCACGCTATAACGTGCTGCTGAAAGACGATAAAACGTACCCCTCCATCTGTGTAAGCAACGAGTATTTTCCACGCATATTCAAAACACGCAGAGTGATACGGAATGGTTCTACCTATTTCGGCCCATACAGTCATCTGCCTTCCATGTATGCATTACTGGAACTCATAAAAAGGCTCTATCCGCTGCGCACCTGCAACCTGAATCTAACCCCCGAAAACATCCGGAACGGTAAGTTCAGTACGTGTCTGGAATACCATATAAAGAACTGCAAAGGCCCTTGCATTGGTCTGCAAAGCCATGATGAATACATGAAAAATATCGCCGAAATAAAGGAGATATTAAAAGGTAATACACAAGACATAAGCAAAGCGTTGCTGGAGAGAATGCGGATGCTGGCGGAAGAAATGCGCTTTGAAGAGGCACAAAAAATAAAGGAAAAATACGATTTGATAGAGAACTATCGGGCAAAGAGTGAAGTGGTGAGTTCCATCCTCCACAACATCGATGTTTTCTCCATTGCCGATGATGAAAGCTCTGCATTTATCAACTACCTGCATATCACGAATGGATGCATTAACCAAGCCTTTACCTTCGAATACAAGAAACGGCTGAACGAAACCAAAGAAGAGTTGCTGGCGTTGGGCATTGTAGAAATGCGCGAGAGATATAAGAGCATGTCCAAAGAAATAATCGTGCCGTTTGAAGTGGATATAGCGCTACAGGATGTTACCTTCAACATACCTCAAAGAGGCGAGAAAAAGAAGCTGCTAGACCTCTCTTTACTGAACGTGAAACAGTATAAAGTAGACCGTTTAAAACAGGCGGAAAAGCTCAATCCGGAGCAAAAGAGCGTCCGTTTGATGAAAGAGATACAGAAAGAATTACAGCTTGAAAAGATGCCTCTACACATCGAATGTTTCGATAACTCCAACATCAGCGGAAGTGATGCCGTAGCAGCCTGCGTAGTATTTAAAAAGGCCAAGCCTTCTAAGAAAGATTATCGGAAATACAATATCAAAACGGTGGTAGGCCCCGACGATTACGCATCGATGAAAGAGGTGGTACGCCGACGCTACCAGCGTGCTATCGAAGAACAATCTCCCCTGCCCGACCTCATTATTACAGACGGTGGAAAAGGACAGATGGAAGTAGTACGGGAAGTTGTTGAAGACGAATTGCACTTGAGCATCCCCATTGCCGGACTAGCCAAGGACAACCGCCACCGCACCTCCGAGCTTCTGTTCGGTTTTCCTCCCCTAACCATTGGAATAAAGCAGCAAAGTCCTCTGTTTAAGCTACTTGAGCAGATACAGGATGAGGTACACCGTTTCGCCATTACCTTCCACCGCGACAAGCGGAGCAAACGACAAACCGCCTCTGCATTAGATGAAATAAAAGGAATCGGCGAAAAGACTAAAACGCTATTACTCAGAGAATTCAAGAGTGTAAAACGCATCAAAGAGGCTGATATGGAAAGACTTACAGAGATAGTAGGTCCTTCTAAAGCCAAGCTTATTAAAGAGAGTCTCTCCAAAGAAGGAACAGAGTAAAGAATTGTAAGATTCTGCAAATGAGTATCTTTCCTCTAAAGAAAAACATTTTCCTTATTCGACTGATGTGTAAATCAATATTTTTATATAAATTTGAACCATTAAAGACAACGAATACTTATAGGCAGAGAGCTAATAATACTGTATTTAGCTCTCAAAACAGTATTCCCAACAACCTCTAACGAAAAAAATTATTTGTATGTAGTTGTGATTAGCTTCCAGTTTAGTATTTCCAACAGCACTTGAACCCCTAACATGGGGTGAAGTCTGTTGTATTTAACTTTCAAATTAGTGTTTCTAACAACCTGAAAACAGTCGTAGCAAAGTGTTTTTGATGGTTATGTTTAGCTTTCAAATTAGTATCTAAAACATCGAGGTAGAGTTCGGAGGTACCGGAGACCAAGTTGTGTTTAGCTTTCCAATTGAATAAGTGCATTTCATTTCACTAAGTATTTCTTTCACTCTCAACTCTCAATTCTCAACTTTCAACTTAATAAGCTCTCAAATCAGCGTCTCTAACAGCGGACGATTGGTGTGAGGCGATGTTTACTTAGTTGTATTTAGTTTTCAAATTTAGTATCAAAGAGCTTACTGCCTTCTTCTATTTCAACTGCAAGTAAGTAGTTTTAAAGAGCAGAAGTCCATATTCCAGAGCCAGACGCAACAAGCAGCAACAAAAATGAAAAGCAAAAATCGAGCTGCCACGACAGGCTCTCTGTAAATAAACATTCGCAAACTGATAAAAAAGATTTAATACTGAGGAGAAATCCAACAGATTTCGTACTTTTGCGTAAAACCATAAAAAAAGAGTATGAGAGTTGTAATCCAACGGGTTAGCCATGCATCCGTCACCATAGAAGGCAAAGTGAAAGGAGCGATAAAAGAAGGCTTAATGATACTTGTAGGCATTGAAGAGACTGACAATGAAGAAGATATCGCATGGCTCTGCAAGAAAATAGTCAACCTGCGCATCTTCGATGACGAGAATGGAGTGATGAACCGTTCTATTCTGGAATCGGGAGGCAATATACTAGTTATCAGCCAGTTTACACTGCACGCTTCTACAAAGAAAGGAAACCGTCCCTCCTATATCCGTGCCGCCAAACCCGAAATTTCCATTCCTCTCTATAACCAGTTTTGCAGCGACCTAAGCATCGCTCTAGGCAAACCGGTAGAAACCGGAGAGTTTGGTGCGGACATGAAGGTTGAACTTTTAAACAATGGTCCTGTTACCATATGTATGGATACTAAAAACAAAGAATAAGAACAGAGAAAGTACGCAAGAGGAACACTTCCTTTAGCGCCCAAAAGAAGTATTAAACAACGATGAATACAACAAAAAATGAAGCTCCCCTTACCCTGAGCGACGCACAACAAGCGGTAGACCAATGGATAAAAACGTATGGCGTACGCTATTTCAGCGAACTGACTAATATGACCGTACTTACCGAGGAAGTAGGCGAACTGGCTCGCATCATGGCTCGTACCTACGGCGACCAATCCTTTAAAGAAGGCGAGAATCATAACCTCGGAGATGAAATGGCAGATGTACTCTGGGTACTTCTTTGCCTGGCCAACCAGACAGGTGTAGACTTGACAGAGGCATTCCGGAAGAATCTGGAGAAGAAAAGCCTGCGGGACAAAGAACGGCACAAAAATAATCCGAAACTGATGAAATAAAGCTAAAAAACAAACAACAAACTTTCGTTCTATTTGATTTTTCATCCAATTACATAAAGAAGACTCTAATTAGTAATCGTATCTTTACCCTGATTCATAACAAAGAAAACGAACTATAAACTCTAACCGCAAAATGAAACAGAAAAATGTATTCAAGTTTATGTTGTTGACGCTTTGTATGTTAAGCCTTACTTTCACAGCGTGCAACGATGACGATGACATCCAGATTGAGCAGTTAAACGGCTCATGGTACGTAGTTAATGATGACCCGAATTTAGCAGTAGACGGACTTGTAAAATATACGTTCACCCCTACTGACGGACATCACGGTACATGTGAAATCTATTCTTATGATGCACTTTCAAGTATGTCAGCCACCACAGACTACACTTACATATTGAGCCAAGACCAAACGCTCATAACCTTTTACGAAACGGGCGATGAGCACTACAACCGCCAATATTGGATTAAAAAACTGAATGGCGAAGAGATGCGCTGGGAAAATGCATCACCGAAGGATGGTAACACCATGCAGATAAGACTGGAAAAAAGTAAAGACTAAACCCCAATTACAGAAAAAAATAAACCTAAAAATAGAAACAATATGGAACATCTAAATTATGAACAGAAAACAGAGGACAACAAATATAACGCAGCCCTCAGTAAATACAATGTGCATCTCCAAGATGAAGAGATACAAGCAAAAGTTGCCCATTTAATCGCCAATAAGGTGTCTGAAAACGATACGCTAGAGGTGAAAAAGCTCCTCTTTAACTGCATCGATTTGACGACCCTGAAAACAACCGACAGCGAAGAAAGCGTACTCCGTTTTACAGAGCGAGTGAACGACTTTGAAGATAAATTTCCTGATTTGAAAAACGTAGCGGCTATCTGTGTATATCCGAATTTCGCCAATATCGTGAGCCAATCTTTAGAGGTAGAAGAAGTAGGTATTGCCTGTGTTTCGGCAGGTTTCCCGTCTTCACAAACCTTTACGGAAGTAAAGATAGCCGAAACGGCTATGGCGCTTCACGAAGGCGCTACAGAGATAGACATCGTGATATCCGTGGGTAAGTTCTTGAGCGGCGACTATGAGGGAATGTGCGATGAAATCGAAGAAATTAAAGAGGTTTGCGGCGAAAAGCACCTGAAAGTAATACTTGAAACAGGAGCGCTAGGGAGTGCAGAAAACATCAAGAAAGCTTCCATTTTGGCCATGTATTCCGGTGCTGATTTCATCAAAACATCTACCGGCAAACAGGAGCCTGCCGCTACACCGGAAGCTGCATACGTAATGTGCCAAGCTATTAAAGAATACTATCAGGAAACAAACCGTAAGATAGGGTTCAAACCTGCCGGAGGCATCAATACCGTACACGATGCAGTCGTTTACTACACCATCGTGAAAGAAATATTGGGCAAAGAATGGCTCAGCAACGAATACTTCCGTCTCGGCACAAGCCGTTTGGCAAATCTGTTGCTCAGCGATATTTTAGGAAAGGAGACCAAGTTCTTCTAATCCGCATAAGTATTTATCCTTACAATATTTATCTGTGCACAAAGACAAGACATTTTTGTGCACAAACAAGGTTAGGAATTGTGCACAAATCCAAAATCGATTTGTGCACAATTTAAGTATACGTTTGTACACAACGCTGAAATGCCTGCCAGCAAAGGATTTCAGAGAAGGAATTTCTTCAACACCCAGATTCAGAGAGATTCAAAAACATAAACAACCAAGAAGTTAAACACAACCTATTGCATCTGTAACATACAATGCCGGCAATGTTCCCAATAATTCAAAAACACTAATTTGAAAGTTAAACACAGCTTAGTACGTGGTAAGATACTACTAACAGGCAGTATTAGAGATACTTTAAGAACAAAAAAAAGCAAAGGCGAAGCCGAGCGAAACAAAAAGCAGAAAGAGAACAAACGTTCCGGCATAGTGGAAAAAGCCGTAAAGAAATAAAAGCTTTTTCCCGTGAAGAACGGCAAACCGTCCAAACGATGACGAAGTCGAGTGCGTTTTTGCCGTTTAGGAAAAAAGAGTTTATTTCAGGCTTTTGGAACGTAGTCCGGCGAATTTTTCTTTTTGTTTCGTTTTTCTTTTTGTTCGGGCAAAAAGAAAAATGACCCCCCCTACTTCGTACGCTCTACCACATATTCGATGTAAGCAGTAAGCGCCCGTCGCACAGACTCATTCCTCACTTCGGAAAGCAACAACAAAGCCTCTTCTTTATACTGCATCATGATATCTTCCGCATAATCGATACCACCATTTGCTTTCGCAAACTCGATTAACTGAGCAATTTCATCCGTCGTGGCAGTCATGCTTTTTATCTTCGGAACCAAAGCCAGCATTTCCTTATCCTGCGTATGCAATAAAGCATAAAGAACCGGCAAGGTCAGTTTCCCCTCCAGCATATCATTACCTGTCGGCTTACCGATAGATTCATCATGGAAATAATCAAAGATATCATCTTTAATCTGGAAACAAATACCTAATTTCTCACCGAACAGACGGAATCTTTCCGCCTCCGTATCAGAAGCTTTTGCCGTTAAAGCACCCAACTGGGCACAAGCAGCAAACAACGCAGCCGTCTTTTTACGAATCACCTCAAAATAGATACCCTCTGAAATCTCCTGATTATCAATATTAGAAAGTTGAAGAATCTCCCCTTCCGAAAGCTCTTTGCCAAGTTGCGAAATCACATTAACCACTTTCACCTGCATGGTTAAAGCAGAATGCTGCAAAGCCGTAGACAATAAATAATCGCCCACCAGCACAGAAATTTTATTATTAAAGGCCGCATTGACAGAGAGTTGTCCTCGCCGCTCATCGCTTTCATCCACCACATCATCGTGTACCAAACTGGCTGTGTGAAGCATCTCCAACGTCACACCCGTATGGTAAGTAGCTTGAGAAACCGAGCCAAACTCTTTAGCCACCAACAAGGTTAAAATAGGACGCATCATCTTGCCATTACGCTGGGTGATATAGTCAAGAACCGACTTTAAAAGAGGGTTAGGAGTGTCGAGCGACTCACTGAAAAGCTTTTTCAGCTCTTTCAGTTCGCTTTCTATCGGATGTCTTATGATATCTAACTTATCCATATATAAGAATTTCAGCACAAAATTAATAATAAAACGTATAGTAGCGTATTTTTTACTACTTTTACCAATAAAATTTAAGATTCAGCATGGAAAAATTATTTTTACTGGATGCTTACGCACTGATATACCGCGCCTATTACGCTTTTATTAAAGCACCGAGAATCAACTCAAAAGGTTTCAACACTTCAGCCATACTTGGATTTGTCAACACATTAGAGGATGTTTTGAAAAAAGAGGAACCCACCCACATCGGCGTAGCATTCGACCCGGCCGGACCGACTTTCCGCCACGAAGCATACGAACAGTACAAAGCACAACGCGAGGCAACCCCCGAAGCCATCAAACTCTCCGTCCCCATTATCAAAGACATTATCCGCGCCTACCACATGCCCATATTAGAGGTACCCGGCTACGAAGCGGACGATGTTATCGGGACACTTGCCCTGCAGGCAGGGGAACAGAAAATCCGTACGTATATGATGACTCCCGACAAAGACTATGGACAGCTTGTCAACGACTACGTGTTTATGTACCGCCCCAAATATGGCGACAAAGAGTTCGACATTATGGGAGTGGAAGAAGTAAAAAAGAAATTTCAGATATCTTCTCCTTCCCAGGTTATCGATATGCTGGGACTTATGGGCGACAGCTCGGACAACATACCCGGCTGTCCGGGCGTAGGAGAAAAAACGGCACAGAAACTTATCGCCGAATATGGAACTATCGAAAACCTGTTGGCAAACACCGAACAATTGAAAGGTGCTTTAAAAACCAAAGTGGAAACCAATCAGGAAATGATTAAGTTCTCTAAATTTCTGGCAACCATCAAAACCGATGTTCCCATCGAGTTGAATATGGAAGAACTTAAAAGAGAACGAGCCGATGAAGAGGCCTTACGCAAAATCTTCGAAGAGCTGGAATTTAAAACACTAACCGACCGCATCTTCAAAAAAGAGAAGAAGCCTGCACAAGCAGAGCCTCAGAGAAACGATTTCCCTGATTTATTTGCGAACGAATACCCGGAAGAAGAAAAATATTCAAATCTCGCGCGTTTAAATTCGCTCTCTTACGACTATCAACTTATTGATTCTAAAGAGAAAAGAGACGAATTATTTCAAATATTGCAGACAAAGGAATTTTTCAGTCTAGATACGGAAACCACTTCCATGAATCCTATAGACGCTGAGCTTGTGGGAATGAGTTTCAGTTTCGCCGAAAACCAAGCTTTTTATGTTCCGGTTCCGGCGAATCAGGAAGAAGCGCAAAAAATCGTTAACGAATTCAAACCGTTGCTCGAAAAGGAAGAAACACTCAAAATCGGGCAAAACATTAAATATGATATGTTGGTGCTCCGCCGTTATGGAGTAGAAGTAAAGGGTCCTCTCTTCGATACCATGATAGCGCACTATGTGTTGCAACCCGAACTGCATCATGGCATGGACTACCTGGCCGAAATTTATCTGAAATACGAAACCATTAAGATAGAGGAGCTGATAGGTCCGAAAGGAAAGAACCAGCGCAACATGCGCGACCTCCCTCCTGCCGATGTGTACAAGTACGCTTGTGAAGACGCTGATGTAACCCTGAAACTGAAACACAAACTGGAGGAGGAACTAAAGAAGAACAATTGCGAAGAACTGTTCTACCAAATAGAAATGCCTCTTGTTGCCGTACTGACTTACATGGAGTGGAACGGCGTGCGCATCGACACGGAGGCTTTAAAGCAAACATCGGCCCACTACACCGAACGGATGAATCAGATAGAACAGGAAATTTATACCTTGGCAGGCGAAAGTTTCAATATCGCTTCGCCAAAGCAGGTGGGTGATATCCTGTTTGATAAACTGAAGATTACCGATAAAGCCAAAAAGACCAAAAGCAAAGGACAGTATATCACATCCGAAGAGGTGCTCGAAAGCTTGCGGCACAAGCATGAGATTGTTGGGAAAATTCTCGATTACAGAGGACTCCGGAAATTATTAAGTACCTATATCGATGCATTGCCCGAACTAATCAATCCGCGCACGAATAAAATACATACCTCTTTTAACCAAGCTGTGGCAGCAACGGGACGACTGAGTTCCAGCAACCCCAACTTACAGAATATTCCTATCCGCAACGAAGATGGAAAAGAGATACGAAAAGCGTTTATTCCGGATAATGGATGTGAGTTCTTCTCGGCCGACTATTCACAGATAGAGTTGCGTATTATGGCGCATTTGAGCGGTGACAAGAACATGATTGAAGCCTTCCGCTCCGGTTATGATATCCATGCCGCCACCGCCGCTAAAGTCTATAAAAAAGACATCAATGAGGTGACGCGCGAGGAACGAAGCAAAGCCAAAACCGCCAACTTCGGTATTATATACGGAATCTCTGTTTTCGGTCTGGCCGAACGTATGGATGTAGACCGCAAAGAAGCCAAAGAGCTTATCGACGGATACTTTGAAACCTATCCGGATGTAAAGAAATATATGGATGGAATCATTGAGCTGGCACGTCAGCAAGGCTATATCGAAACCATCTTCAACCGCAAACGTTTCCTTCCGGACATCAACTCACGCAACGCCGTAGTACGTGGCTATGCCGAACGAAACGCCATCAACGCCCCGATTCAGGGAAGTGCGGCGGACATTATCAAAGTGGCTATGGTACGGATATACCGACGCTTCATGCAAGAGGGCATCCGTTCGACCATGATTATCCAAGTACACGACGAATTGAACTTCAACGTATTGCCGGAAGAGAAAGAACGTGTGCAACAGATTGTTATCGAAGAAATGGAACATGCCTACACCATGCAAGTACCCCTGAAAGCCGATTGCGGATGGGGAAAGAACTGGCTGGAGGCACATTAAGATGACAGATTTACGCTCCGAAGAAGCAGAGAGGAGTAAAGAAAGCGAAAGAGAAGTGCCTGGTTTCCATTATTTTAATATAGAGGGAACCAATAAAGAGCTGCAAATGCTTTAGCTCAATACTAAGCAATAGTACAGGCACACTGCCTCAAAATATAAAGGTAATCATGGGCTATTTATTTGCCTGAACGTATCCTGGCAACAGATTGTTATCGAAGAAATGGAACATGCCTGTACCATGCAAGTACTCCCTGAAAGCCGATTGCAGACGGAGAAGTTGCCGCTCTCTCTTTCAGTCTTTCAGTTCTCGCTGCTTACCCCTACCGCAGGGCCTTTCGGCTGAAAGGAAAGGGACTGAAGGCTGAAAGGGGCAAAAGAGTGGATTCATCACAGTCATTAAGTAATAAAGTTGTCCGAATTAACTAGTAATGTGAGCGCTTCTAACATAGTTAGTTATTCGCACAACTAACTATGTGGCGATGCATAACTAACGGACTTACATTACATGCTTCTCCGCCGCATCTTCCTATTCACTTCGCTACCGGTTGAGATTGCTTACGCAACGTGCCGAGGTACATAGCGCAACATCGCAACGTGCATAGCGCAACCTCATGACGTACATAGCGCAACCTCACGACGTACATAGCGCAACCTCACCTAACCTAGTGTGCCATCCTCATACATATAAAAGACCTCATCCGGATTAGCCGGTCATGCAAAAAAGACCTCTCTTTACCTGTCGGAGCTTCTTATGCCACACACTGTGAAAACCGTCCCTCTCCTTTCAGCCGAAAGGCCTTACAGCAGAGGTACGCAGCGAGAACTGAAAAGCTGAAAGAGGAAATACAAGACAAAAGCAGGTTCTTCGTCGCATTGTGGTAAAAAGGATTAAATACACTGAGAACCAATATGATAATCCTCAAAGCCTATTATCTATATCCTAAAGTTTATGAGTAATTGGGAACCAAAGGATTTTGCGATGGCTTTAACAGGATTTACCACCAAATGTGACGAAAAAGATAAAAGTAATCCCCTTATTCGCTTTTCCTCGAAGGAAATACAAGCGATATAAGGGGATTACTATATATTAAGGAAATCTTCCTTGTTTCTTTGTTTAAAATTCGCTGTAAGGCTTTAAAATGAGCTCTATTAGTTCAACAAGCCCGGGTTTGCATCCGTGGCTACGCGTGGAATACCCAATGTATAGCGCGCATCGTCTTGCTGAAGCGTATAGGTAGTACCGTCGACTATCCTCACAATGGCGGGACGGGTAGTACGGCGCAAGTCGAACCAGCGATGGCCTTCGAACGCCAGCTCACGGGCACGTTCTTCCAAAATCTCCGTAATCAATGCCTCTTTATTCATTGCATTCACAGCGGTTACTTTCTGCGCATATCCTTCCGCCGTATAGCGTTTCTCCATCAGTTGCAGCAAACGGGCGCGCGCCTCTTTCAGCTTATCCAGGCGAGCGGCAGCCTCAGCGGAGTTTAGATAAAGTTCTCCGGTGCGGAAAGAACAGCGGTATTGCGATGTTCCGTTTACTTTATTAACCGGGCAGTTTCCGTTCTCGTCCGCACTCCCATAGAATTTCGCCGGCCGAAGGTCGTTCACCGCATCATACTTCTGTAAGAAATCAGCCGCTACATACGATACTTTATGCGTGGATGTACTATAAATCTGCTCGTAGGCGGTAATCATCTCTGCCGATTGATATTGGTTCGGTAAGTTAACATCCTCACTATTGAAATCTTCCAAATCCGATTTCTGCGCCAGCACCCGTTCGGCCGCATCATAAGCTTCCTGCCAACCGCCCATATATAAACGAACCCGTGATTCAAGGGCGTCTACCGACAAAACAGAGAAACGATAGCGATACTTTATCTCCCATTCTTTTACATTCATCAGCCCGCGTGCACTCTTTATGTCGGATAAAACAGCTTCATAAAGTTTCTCCACGGTTGCACGGGAGGGAAGTTTCTCTAAGTCAAGGTCCCATTTCAACGGCACAGCCTTTGTCTCCGGAGCTCCTTCTTTCGTATAAGGCATTCCGTAGAGATTTACCAACAAGAAGTGCATATAGGCCCTCATCAGATAAGCCTCTCCTACCAACTGATTGATATCGTCCTGACTACCCTCCGCCATTTCATCCTTCTTATCAATCACAGCATTCGCATAATAGATAGCCTTGTAGTAATACTCCCATCCGAAAGAGGCTGTAGAGGCATCCGTGTTCGCATCACTCCATGTAATGATATTCTTGTAGGAAAGCATATCCGTTTCATCGGCCACAAGGGCCACTTCATCCGTACGCATCTCGCACAAAGCACGGTCGTGCATATTATAATTATAAGCGGTTATAAACAAGGAACGATACTCATCGAGCGTATTGGGAATGACTTTTCCCACCGGTTGAATATCCAGGTAGCTATCGCAAGAAGCAAACAGGCAGCCTCCTATTACAGCGAAAGCCATATATAATTTCTTTATTCTATTCATACACTTCATCCTTTAAAAGTTCAGACTTAAATTAAATGTCACCGATTTAGGCACCGGTGTCATATACAGGTTACTTTGAGACTCCGGGTCCATATAATTGTTATAATTCGAACCCAACACGAACAGGTTACGTGCCTCTAAAGCCACTGTAGCTCCGCTTATGTTCAGTCTATGCAACCATTCCGACGGGAAACGATATCCCAAACGAAGGTTTTGCAAACGTACATAATTCAACGGCCGTACCCACATATCCAACGAGCGATAAATGTCTTTCCTATCGGTAAACAGATAATAATCGGCCGGACAATAATTCAAATTCACCAAGGCCGGGAATTTACCATCTTTATTCTCCGGAGTCCATCGGTCCAGGATATCCCGATTCGTATTCCGTCCCGGGTCATAATCAGTAATGCTGTACGACGGAGAGGTCTTTACATGCGCCCCGAAGTAGTAAGCCAGGTTCACGTTCAGTTCCCAGTTCCGGTAATTAAACGTATTCATAAGTCCTCCCGTATAAGGAGCATCGGAAGTACCGCCATAGCTATAAAAATCCCGTTCTTCCGAAGCCGAGATATCAGCCGGGGCATATGTATTCATACCAAAATCATCTGGAGTCATACCAAATAATTCCTCTCCCGTTACAACGCTTCCGTCTTTCTTCACAAACTGAATACGCCCGGTTTCCGGGTCTATCCCTTTCGTCTTCAATACAAAGATGGCTCCCACCGGATAACCTTCCCTGCCGGGTGTACGCTGGTCTTCAGGAATGTTCTCTTTCAGCACTTTGTTCTGGTTATAAGCGAAATTGAGATTAGTATACCATGAGAAGTTTTTGGTAGTAATATTGCGTGTCTGGAGATTTATTTCCACCCCTTTATTCTCCATACTTGCCCAGTTAATGGTCATGCTGCTAAATCCGTTTTCAAGCGGAAGCATCCGGGTACCTATCAAATCCGTTCCTTTCCGGTAATAGTAATCTACACTCAGGTTCACCGCCTGATTCAGCATGGCAAAGTCGAGACCCACATTGTAAGAAGCTGTTTTCTCCCAACGTAACTTGGCATTCGGAGCCGAATTAATCACAAGGTTACTCTCTGTGTTTCCCGGTAAAAGACTGATATTCCCATATTGACCTACCAAGTACGGTGAGGTATTCTTGTCGATATTACCTTGCAAACCGTACGAGAGACGGAGAGCCAGGTTATCCATCCAAGAACGAGTACCGCTCATAAACGCCTCATTCGAAGCACGCCACAAACCACTGAAAGAGTAGATAGGCAACCAACGGTATTTCTTATCCACCCCAAAAAGGTCGGAACCATCCGAACGTACACTTGCCCCTACCACATAGCGGTTCAACAATGTATACGAACCATTGGCATAGAACGAGGCAAAAGCATTTACCGCCTTTGATTGGGAACCTAAAGAATACTGGGCCTCTTTTGCTTGTGCTTCATCTTTAAAGATTAATGGAATAGTAGTCAATGTTTTCGGGTCGTAACCGTATCCGATAGAAGAATTGGAATCATACCAGTTCTTGCGTATTTCCGTTCCTCCCATCATCTGCACATCATGTATTTCATTAAAGGTCTTCTTCCATTCGCCTTGCAACTTCCACGTAAATTGCGAGGTATTCGACTCGCTTACCTTATGCATACCTCCTGTAGAGGGGAACACATATTTGTAGCCTCCGCTCGCACTATCCCAATATTGACTATTGATATACAGATTACGCATGGTAAACGTATGCTGTCCTGCATACTGGTCCTGCGACGAATTATCCCATTGTATACCCAACTGCGAAGTGAACTTCCATTCTTCATTCAAGCGCAACTCAGCATCAAAGATGGTATTAAGGGAGGTAATCGTCGTCTTATTATGTGTATTGTCGCGCTCTTCAAAGATATTGAAAGCTTTTTTCGGGTCCGGCTGACTGCTGGATGAAATATCATAGTCGTACACATAATTACCCTCCGCATCATAAGGCTGATAATAAGGATTGGCTGTACGGGAATAGAACACAGGGTTGGAATAACCGTATGTATCAGACATAAAGTTCCTGCTTTTACGGCGATTGGCAAAGATAGAAACGCCTACTTTGAAGAGTTTGTTTACCTGATAGGATGTTTTACTCGTCAAATTGAAACGGCTGTTGCTTACACCGGGCACATTACCATTCTCCAACGTATAGCCCAATGAGTTGTAATAGGTCACCTTCTCACTACCGCCGGAGATGCTTACGTTGTATTCCTGCGTAAAGGCATCACGGAACAGGATATCTCCCCAATCGGTATTGATGGCTTTCAGTCGGTTAATTTCATTCTGTGCTTCAGTGCTCAGTCCATCCCAGCCTTGGGCACGATAAGCATCGAACAAATCATACTTTCTCAATACATCGGCCACTCCACCTTTCTCATGATAATTTGGTACAGATGCCCAATATTGTTCCCCGTAAGGCTCTTTCATCAATTGCAGTTCCAGATTGATTTTCTCTTCCGCATTCATCAGATTCAGACGGTCGGTATCCAGATTCGGTGTATAAGTGAGCTTCGTATTGAAGTTAATGACCGGCTTTCCGGAACGTCCTTTCTTGGTGGTAACCACAATCACACCGTTGGCGGCACGGGCACCGTAGATAGCGGTAGCCGCCGCATCTTTCAGGATAGTGATACTTTCGATATCGTTCGGACTCAGTCCGGCAATAGACGACTGTGCCATGTTGGTAATGTCGTTGTCGTTATTTGCATCCAAGGTAGGAATATCGGTTCCCTCCAAAGGCATACCGTCCAACACCCAAAGCGGGTCTTGCGTTCCGCTCAGCGAAGCCGTACCACGGATACGGATACGTGCCGGCGAGCCCGGTGCTCCGGAAGTATTGGTCACAGATACGCCGGCTACTTGTCCGGCCAAGGCCTGGTCGATACTTTTTACTCCGGCTATCATAGCATCCGTAACCTCTACCTTAGAAACGGCAGCCGTCAGTTTACGGCGTTCCAGCTCCTGGTAACCGGTTACCACCACATCGCCCAAGGTATGCGAAGAGACCTGCAGCACAATGCGGTAAGTGTCTTTTCCCCGTTGCAAAGCTATCGTCTGTTCTTCATAACCTATATAGCTACAAAACAATTTAGTTACTTCTTCGGGTACGGAAAGCGTAAAGTTTCCGTCCATATCAGTAATGGTTCCTAACGATGCCAAAGAAGAACCAACCTTCTTCAGTTCATCGGCAGATACATACACAGATGCACCTATCAATGGCAAGTTATCGTCTCCGGAGAGCACTACGCCATTAATGGTACGGTTGCCGGCACTGGCCATCACCAGCGCATTGGCAAGTAAGCATACAAGAATACACAAATGTTTTCTCATCGATTAATAATAGAGTTTTAGTTATTAATAATTCATCCCATATAATAATAGAGGGCTTCCCGTAAGGGGACAATACACCCTGAATAGAAGCGTAAGTTTCTTTTTATTCCTTCTATTTTACCCCTAATGCCGTATTGATACGCAGAATCATATCTTCGTAATGATAACGCGCCGCGATATCAGAAGTGCCCAGACGACTCTGCAACAATCTTTTAATACGCAACAGCTCTCCACGCTTCACAGAGATGGCGTCTGAAATACGGTTCAACTGCGAACCATAGAAATTCAGCACCCGGGAAGCGCCCATGCGGTCTTCTGCACGGAGAGCCTGCTGCTCTGCCGCATGGCAACTGCAAAACGGGGTAGCCGCATCGAGCAGGAAGTGTTCGTTGGCTATCTTCTTGTTTATCTTCACCGCTTCCGGCTCGGCAGCAGCGGTAAGCAGTGCGTCGAGGAAGTTCTTCTGTAAAGAGCGTTCCATCACATTGGGCACACCTCCGCGTTCGGTCACGCCGAAGATGCTTTTGTGCAAGCCATCCATCAGTTCCACTACTGTGAACGCTTTTTTGCCATTTACCGACTCGTTCTCAAGCATACGCATCAAACGGTTGTTGTTCAGCAAATCCCACAGGATGTAAGCCTGCGCATTCTTCAATATCTGCGTAGGCGCATTTTCCTGCTTTCCGTTCGGAGTGTCGCGAAGAAGGTAAGTATACTCGCCTACTTCCGTATCGAACAGCCATTGCGGGAAGGTCAGCACTTCATCGAGGAGAAACTTTAAAGAGGCTTGCTGCTTATCCTTCTCCACAAACGTATAAGTCTTTACGCCATCGCCTACCGTGGTATTCTCTATATAGATGCCGCCGATATTCGCCAGCACATGATATAAGTAATTGTTCCATTGGTTGATTACCGCATAGTAAAGGCGGGAAGCTTCTTCGTAAGTTTGTCCTTTCTCTCCGGTAGTAGTCCACTTGATAATCTGGGGAACAATGCGCTTTAAATTCGCAATACCCAACTGGGAAGAGCGTACCGGGTCGTCGCCTAAGTCCTCGTTCTGCGCACGTGGGTCTACAGCATCGCGCACATCCTGTGCCTCGCTATATTTATAAAGCCGGCCCGTATGTTTACTCAGGAAGTCGTACAGCAACTCCTTTTCTTCATCGGGAGTGTTCTTTCCATACCAACGGTAACCGTATTCAATGGCAAACATATCGTACACGCCCACATGCGGCGAAAGCACTTTCACTCTATCACCGGGCTGGGCGATATAGTTAAAACGGGCATAGTCCATGATGGACGAAGCAGTCGATTTCATTTTAGAGGTAAACGCTTCCGAACGCAACGAATCGGTAGGGAAAGCGGCCGAGCCCATCATATTATGGCGCAAACCTAAAGAGTGACCTACCTCATGACAAGCCACAAAACGAATGGCATCGCCCATTAAAGAATCCGGCAACTGCACACTACGCGCCTCCGGGCACACGGCTCCGGTTTGCACCGTAATCCACTCGCGTACCATAGAGAGTACATTGTGCCACCATATAATGTCCGCTTCCAATATTTCGCCCGAACGAGGGTCGAGCACGGAAGGACCCATGGCATTCTTCTTTTCCGAAGCAGCATAGGTCAGCACCGAGTAGTTCACATCGTCCATGTCTATTTGCATGCTGTCGGTTATCTCTTTGGCGATGATGGCATGCTTGAAACCTGCCTTTTCGAAAGCAGCCTGCCAGTCTTCAATACCTTGTTTGATGTATTTCCGCCAAGGATAAGGAGTGGAGCTATCGAGGTAAAAAACAATCGGTTTGGCCGGTTCCACCAGTTGGCCGTTTAAGTAAGCCTCCCTATCCTCCGGTTTAGGCTCCAGGCGCCAACGAGTGATAAAGTGTTTCTTATCGGCACCCTGTTGCGCATCGCTAAAACTCAATAAAGGATTGGTAAAATAGCCTACCTTTTGATTGTCGTAACGTCCCATCATCGGTGTTTCAGGCAGTAAGAGCATAGACGAGCTTACTTCCACCGTTACATACACACTGGTGGTTCCTTCGGTTACTTTCGTAGTGAGTTCCGAAGTAGCTACAATATTATTCGGGAACGATTTCACAGATAAGATGCGCGAAAGGTTTTTGATGGCCGAAGTGCCCAGATTGATATTGGTAAATACGTTGTTGATACTGGTTTCGGTACCATCATAAATATCATTCACCTTAATAACCAACGCCGTAGAGTCGGCATTGATTGCTTCTATCTTAAACGCGGCTATCAGCGGAGAAATAAAGTTATCTTCTACCGAGCGATAGATAGCGTCTGCTTTAGGAGCCAACGGCAACGGACGCTTTTGTCTAAACATGACCTTGCCGGCAGCTTTATCCCATTCAATACCCAACATCTGGTTCTCATAGTTCACACCCTTGTTTACACCCGCTTCATTCAACTCGGAAGGTACGCGTTGCAACTTATTCACCACCAACAAATCGCGGCCTAACAAGGCGGTAGGGATTTCAAAATAGTAATCACCTTTCTTCTGATATATGGTAAACATTCCTTTGGCTACATGGCTCCCTTCTATCAGCTTCTCGTAATCCGTTTTCGATTTCTCTTCTTCCTTTTCCGGTTTCTTCTTTTTCTTCTTAAACCAACCCATGCCCGTTGCCGGACCTGTTGTGTTCGCTGCGACAAGGTCGCCTCCTATTAACATACAGGCAATGACCACTGCCATTACTTTAACATACATTTTCATCAAGCTTCTAATAGATTTAATTAGTAAAAATAGCCCGCAAAAATACAAACATTTCATTATACAGAGTCTTCAAGCTTCTCCCGATTATATATATAAAAGAATTATTAACTAACATCCTGCTACCATTCTTTGCTTTTCTTTGCACTTTAGTCAAAATAGAGTACATTTGCAGAAACAAAAGAGCAACCTATAATATCGAGATACGATGAAACAACAGTTAAGATGGATGGTGCTTCCAATTCTACTCTTCCTCGTCGGGAGCATTCAGGCACAAGAGAAAAAGAACATCAAAGTGGCTTGTATAGGCAACAGCATCACACAAGGCGTAGGCGTGAAGAACATGTACCAGGATAGTTACCCCGGCGTGTTGGCGCAGTGGCTGGGTAAAGGGTACGATGTACGCAACTTCGGCAACAGCGGACGCACCATGCTGATGAAAGGCGACCGCCCTTACATGAAAGAACAGAAATATCGGGATGCGCTGGCTTTTCAGCCGGACATCGTCACCATTAAACTGGGAACGAACGATACCAAAGACATAAACTGGCCGGCACACGGAGACGAGTTCGAAACGGATATGCGTACCATGGTGGCCGCCTTTCAGGCACTTCCCTCCCATCCTACCATTTACCTATGTTATCCCGTGCCGCCTACCAAAGTGCAATGGACTATTAACGACAGCACCATCGTGCAACACATCATTCCCATTATCAACAAGATAGCCAAGGATATGGACGTAAAGGTGATTGATTTGCATACGCCTCTGCTTGCCCACCCCGAATGTTTCCCCGACTGTGTACATCCTAACGAAGAGGGAGCCATGCGCATTGCAACGGAAATATACCGTTCGCTCACAGGCAAAGAGCCAGCACCGTATACTCCCGGCCGGCCGTTCCCCGGCAAATGTTCCACGTGGAAAGGATTCGATAAGTACGAGTTCTATCACAACGGACGTCAGGCTATTGTAGTTGCTCCGAAAGAGGACAAAGGGAATGCTTCCACACCTCAGGTGGAAGGCCGCCCGTGGATATGGCGTCCGGCATTTTTCGGAGCTTTTGCTTCCGTCGATTCGTCGCTCCTCGAAAGAGGGTTCTACGTGGTTTACTACGACCTAACTCATCTCTATGGAAGTCCGCGCGCCATGCAGCTCGGCAACGACTTCTATAAGACAATGACGAAGTTCTACAAACTCAATAAGAAGGTCACGCTGGAAGGTTTCAGTCGCGGAGGCTATTTTGCACTCAATTGGGCGGCGACTTATCCCCGGAAGGTGGCCTGCCTCTACGTAGATGCTCCGGTTTGTAACATCGAAAGCTGGCCTTCGCGCAAGGAGACTAAACTATGGAACGATTTCCTCACCGAATGGAAGCTGACGGAAGCCGATATGAAGGACTTTAAAGGAAACCCGATTGATTGTGTAGAGCCGGTTGCAGAAGTCCGGATTCCGGTGATAGCTGTTTGTGGAACAGCGGATAAGGTAGTGCCTTACGAAGAGAATTTCGCTATCTGGAAAGAGCGTTACGAGAAGCTGGGAGGGAACGTAAAACTCATCCTGAAAGAGGGTTGCGACCACCACCCGCATAGCTTGGAGAATCCTACCGAGATAGTGGATTTCATTATCAAAGCACAAGAGGAAAGCGCTAAATAAAACGAAAGCTCCCCGGCTAAAGCACACAAATAAAAAACGAACGTAATGGATATCCCATTTTATGCCACGCCTGTGGCACAGTTGTGACAGAAGGCTTGGCACACTTGTGACACAAGCTTTGGCACAGTTGTGACACAGGTATTGGCACAACCATGCCACAGGCGTGGCATAAGATGGAAGATAGACAAAGATAAAAAGCAGCCGCAAGGGAACGCTTCAAGCAAAGGGTAAGGAGCCCAAACCAAGCACCTATATTGCCTGCAAGAAGCTTACTCCGTATAGTAATCCGCTACTACCCTGCCGATGCGCACCTTGTTGCAATAAGCACTCACCTTCACATGCTCGGGATGATGCTGATAGAGGTTCAAATCCTCTTCATTCTCGAATGTAGACACAAGCACGGCATCATAGGCCGCATCCGATGTGTTTACATTAATACCCACTTCTAACGACTTAATCTGCGGAACAATACCTATCAACGCTTCCAAATGTTCTTTCATCCACTGTGCGTTCTCCGCTTTACTCTTTCCTTCGGCAAACTCTTCGAGTTTCCACATAACAATATGTTTCAGCATATACAACTAAATTTTAAAACTGCTGCAAAGGTAATATCTACAAACCAAAAAGAAACCACACCCGACATAAAAAAGAAACAAGTTCATTTTATTCTCCTCTTGGTTTGCATTATCTTTGCCGCCAAACAAAAGCAAATGAAGCAAAACTTATTTTTCGACCTCGACGGAACACTTTCCGACCCGATGCTCGGCATCACCCATTCCGTGCAGTATGCACTCAAGAAATACGGTATCGTAGTAGAAGACCTCCAACAACTTTGCCCCTTTATCGGTCCGCCCCTGCAAGATTCTTTTCAAGACTTCTATGGCTTCACCAAAGAAGAAGCAGAGCGTGCCTGCGACTATTACCACGAAAATTTCCTTGCTAAAGGAATTTATGAGAATACGCTCTATCCCGGCATGAAGGAGTTCTTGCAACGACTGGTTGATGAAGGCAAAACGCTTTTCGTAGCTACTTCCAAACCGGAACCACTAGCCAAGCAGATATTGGAATATTTCGGCATAGACTCTTATTTCCACTTCGTAGGCGGCGACACTATGCAACGTACCCGTTCGGCCAAAGCGAAAGTGATACGTTACGTAATGGAAGCAAACGGCCTTACCGACCCATCCGGCATCCTGATGATAGGCGACCGGAAACACGATATACTCGGAGCCAAAGAAGTAGGCATACAGTCCGTAGGGGTGCTTTACGGATATGGCGACCGCGAAGAATTGTCCGAAGCCGGAGCAGACTATATTGTGAAAGATTTGGCAGAACTGGGGGCATTGCTTTCCGGAGAGTAATACCGGAGAGTTTTGTTTTCCGCATGAGCTCTAAAAGACTTTACAGGGGTTGTTCACGCCATGGCAAATGCTGAGGCAGAACCGTAGCAACCACCTCATTTACCAAAGGATGCCTTGCTCCCCGAATACAGATTCAAAAAGAGGGTCCTGTCTCACGACACAACCCTCTTCACTACAATTTTAAAAAACCCGAAAAATTCTAATGAGGCATTATTCTACTGTTAGCGTCTCGTCATCCTGGAAATGAATGGTTCCATTATTTCCATTTGCGTCTGTCCAACCAACAGTTTGACCTAACCACTTATTATTATCTAACACTGTTTTATCCAAGCCATTGATGTAATAATTACCTTTCCAAAGAATGTCTATCGGCTCATTATTATTATCATGGTCGGCAGCGGTTACAACATCCCTATAGGTAAAGTATTGCTTCCAGAAGCCGGATACAGCCTGAAGTTGAGTTTGGAAATCAGGACTATCGGGGTCGGCACCCACTGCCTGACGTTCAGCCAGTAAAGCCTCATCTGTACCAATGGTATAAAGCCCTTCTTTTACTTTCACCAATTTAGATGTACGGTGTGTTCCGTTCAACGGAGCAAAACCTAAAGCCGTACAAGTATTTACGGAGCTTAATTTCAAAGCATCATCCTGTCCTCCGTCATAGAGCAACCAACGCCACATATCCCATGAACGCTTGCCTTCGTAAGCCAATTCAATCTGGCGCTCCCGCAAACAAGCTGCAATAGCTGCATGACGGTCGGTGATATTACCCAAACCATAGTTGTTGGTCGACGGGATTCCTACCCGTGCACGGAGTTCACCGATACAAGCAAGCGCTTTCGCAGCATCGCCGGTTGCAGCATAACACTCGGCCAGGTTCAATACCAGTTCGGCAAAACGGTACTCGTAAATAGAGGTATTGCTATACTCAAAGCCGTCGGACTTGGCAGACGGATTGCTCATCTTGCGGACAAATACCGGACTGTCTACCGAATTCTCTTCACTGGAAGACATGCTGATAGTATATTCACCCGGCTTTCCTTCCACCGGTTCCGGCTCCTTATTGAACCAACGATAAGCCCACACGGTATCGGTTGCATGTTCGTTATATCCCCATTGTACACCACTGAAAGCAAACGTACGATAGAAGCGCGGGTCGCGGTTCAGCATAAAGTCCATACTGCCTTCGCTGATTTTAACAGCATCTGTAGGATTGGTACCATCGGCCATCGGGAAGATATCCACCAGCTCCAACGGAACGTCCACACCTCCGCCTCCGCCCTGAGAGGTCATACGGACACTGTGTTCCCAACCATTTCTATCCACATCGCTGGCTGTAGAGTTTGAATTCAGCTTAATAATCAAAGCTTCTTTATTTTCTACATAGGTATTGTTGTTTACCGACATCATAGTAGCCCATCCGGCAGCGTCAGCACACTCATTTAAACTATATCCGGCATCTTCTATGGCTTTACGAACATCTTGGGTCGCCTTTAAGGCTCTCTGCCAACGGATATTTTGCGGATTGTCCCAATCTTTATTGAAAACAGGACTTGCATAAGTCAGCAACACACGGCTCTTATAAGCTAAAGCGCCCACACGTGTCAAACGGCCATAATCGGCTGCTCCCCATTTATCGGGTAATAAACCTGCCGCTTCATTCAAGTCACGCAGAATCTGGTCGACACATTGGGTAACGGAAGCGCGCGGCAAACCTTCTTCCAAAGCCTCCGCATTGACTACAGTGGTCACAATAGGCACCGGACCATAGGTACGAACCAAATCGAACAACTGCATAGCGCGCAAAAAGAGTGCCTGACCTTTAGCCTTATCTTTCACATCCTGTGAAGCATTGGCGTTATCGATATCACGCAGTAAGATATTGCAATTCCGGATGCGGGTATACGCATTGTTCGTAGGGCTGGTTCCTAATTTAGCGCCAAAATATCCGCTCATAAAGTTAGCATTCAAATCGCTGACACCCGTATGTGTAGAGTTCGGGTCTAACTTTCCTCCACTGGTAATACCCCAAGCTTCTTCCGTTAAATCGTTCCGATTGCTCCACGAACCGATAAGCACTTCACCCGGATTATTATATCCGTAGAAGTAGTAATCGTACAAACCCGCTACGTACCAGTTTATTTTCGAAGGAGAATCGAAGTCATCATACGCACCATAGTTTTTCATATCGAGAAACGAGTCGCTACATCCCGACATAGATAAGCCCATGGCAAAGGCTCCAATATATAATAGATTTTTCTTTTTCATATTTCTCTTTTTTAGAATGTAACATTAACACCTAATGACCAGGTTCTCAAGGTTGGATACTCTACGTTACCTGCATCGTAGAAGTTACGATAATGCTCAGGATACGGATTGTAGAAGTCCCACAAGTTGTTACCCGTCAAGTTAAGTCTCACGCTCTCCATTTTCAACGGAGCAATCCATTTCTTCGGCAATGAGTAAGCCACTGTCAGGTTACGAACATAACAACGGAAAGTGTTCACGGTCCAGAAATCGGAATCTGCTAAAACAGAGCCGCCAATCTGACGGTCACAACCTAAATTCGGATAGGCTCCATTCGGATTGTTTACTTCGTCATACATATCTTTCCAGAATGAATCGGGAGACCATACCATATTACCGTTACCGGTTTTGATATCTACGCGGTCGATAAAGCGTACTCCGCCCCAAGAGGTTGCAATATTAGCTCTGAACGTAATTCCCTTCCAGCTTGCACCCAAACGGGTAGTGAAACCATGCGAATCTTTTCTTCCGCAAAGTCTGGCATAATCCTGCTCTTTATTAATCTGTCCGTTCGGAGCCTGTTGAACACCATCTTTCATTTCTCCGCCCAAGTCCTGATAAGCCAACATACCGAGCTGGATATCTTCTTTTTTATTCTTACCAAAGTATTTAGGCTCTGTTCCGGCAGCGGTTGCATGCTCCGTCAAATAGTTCCAGTAGTTATCAATATCTTCTTGTGTACGTAAAATACCGTCGCGGGTAGAAGTTCCCTTCCATACCTTGAATCCGTATTTCGCAAAGGTAGTAGACATGCCTTCCGACCAGTTTGTATTACTTGGGTATTGATTGTCTCTTAATCCATTTACCCATTTCTTTACTTTACTGTCGTTAATGCTATAATCCAAACCGATATCATATCTGAAATCACCGATATGGTCGCGCCATGTCAAGGAAAGTTCCGCACCATAGGTATCTACACGCCCGAAGTTTTCTTCAGCATACGAACCTCCGGCATAGATAGGAATACCCGGCTGGCCTGACAACGCTTTATTCAATATGTTATCATTCATATCATAGTAAAGGTCTAAAGTAGCTCCTAAACGGCTGTCGAGGAAGCGCATATCGAAACCGAAATTGAACTTATCCGTTGTGTCCCATTTTACATTACGGTTAGGAGAAGCCTGTGGAACCAGACTGGTACCGCGTACACCGGCATTGGAACCGAACTGAGCACCCTTCAAGTCATATTTATACTGTTCTTTCCATTTCCAGGCTTTAATGTTATCACGTCCTGTACGTCCCCAAGATGCACGGAACTTTAAGAAATCCATCCAAGGAACATTGTTCTTGAACCAGTTTTCCTCTGAAATAACCCAACCTGCGGAAACTCCCGGGAAGAAGCCCCAATAGTTTTCCGGCGCAAATTTGGTAGAAGCATCCGTACGGAAAAGGAACTGGAACATATAACGGTCGGCATAACTATAGCTAACGCGTCCTAAATAAGACAACGAACCCGATTCGCCTTTGGTGGTAACGGTATTACTTGTCGACAAAGCAGACGTTCCGTCCGGCTTTACAATAGAAGGATTACCTACTCCCAAGAATGTATCGGGAATATCATTAGCCATTCCTTCATAGGCAATTCTGCGTTCACTGTATTCCGTTTCGCTGCGTTCAATAGCAAACATGGCAGCAACAGAATGTTGTCCGAATGCACGGTCATAGTTCACGTACAAGTTATATTGGCGGCTTTCGGAAACATTATCGGTAAAGTTCAGCTGAGTGTTCTTATCAAAAGTCTGAATCTTGTAATTCTTAACAGGTATGTCTGCCGGTAAGTGATGGTCGGCAGTAGCCTGTTTGTTCATCCATGCCAGTTCGTAAGGGAAAGCAGCCTGTTCTCCCACGTCGGTAGAGTGAGAAGAAGCATAGTTTGCCCGAACTGTTAAACCCTTTATATAAGGAATCTCATAAGTCAAAGATAAGTTTGTGCTCCAGCTGTTACGAGTCGCTTTATTGTAAGAACCGCTTTCTGTTAAAGCAAAATAGTTCCAACCGCAAATAGAGCTGTTGGCAAACTGAGGATTTCTGTAGTAGTTATGATACGGTCCCAACCAGTATTCCTGTTCGTTACCTTCTTCATTTTCTAACGTTACACTCCAAGGAATATAATTCGGCATGTGAAGAAGCACATTGTAATCGGCTTTTTCCGAAGCACCATTACCGTATGCATTAAAGCGAGCGCCTTTCGTATAAATAGAGTTCGACTCTCCTTCATTTCCGGAAATAGATGCGGATAACTTCACGTCGGAGGTCAACTTAATATCTACCCCTGCACGGTAAGTAAAACGTTGGTAATCCTGGTCGCCCAAGTTAGCTCCCTGGTCGTAGAAACTGGCACCGGCAAAATAAGTTGCCCTATCCGTACCGCCGCTTACATTCAGGGTATGCGTTTGGTTAAATGCCGCTTTCCAATCGGCCTTGTCCAACCAATCGTAGTTAAGGTTATCCATCTCCATAATTTCATCATCACTGAAAAGCTTATCCATTTCAGTTCTCTTTGCTTGGTTTGCACCAATCACAAAAGCATTATGGAAACGTCCGTAATCAGAACCTTTCAACACTTTAGAGTGACTGATGGCATCGCTTATGGCAAACTTACCGGAATAGCTGATGCGTGGAACACCAGATTTGCCCCGTTTGGTTTTCACTAAAATGGCTCCATTCGCTGCACGAGAACCGTAAATAGCCGCACTGGCATCACGTAAAACAGTAATGGTTTCCACTTCCGAAGGGTCGAGCAAGTTAAACTGTTCCATACTTGGCTGGCCATTGTCGCCCAACTGAATCACATCATCGATAATAATCAAAGGAACTTGGTTTCCACCGTCTTTCGACAATCCGTTCATCGTTCTGGCCTGTCGGATGTACACTTCGTTATTCAACGCTCCACCCGGACGGCTCGAACCTAAATCGATGCTCAAACCGTTAATCTGCCCCTGCAAAGCTTCTGCCAAGGTAGACACAGGTAAATCTTCCAATTCTTTTGCAGAAATAGTCGCTACAGAACCGGTTACGTTCTTCATTTTCTGTGTTCCATAACCTACGACCACTACCTCGTTCAGTTTTTGGTTATCCTCTACCAACGTTACATTTACCACGTTCGACTTAGGAGTAACAACCTGTGATAGATACCCGATATAAGAAACACTAAGTTTCTCACCTTCAGGAACATTTAGAGTAAACTTACCATCAAAATCTGATATAGTACCTGTGGGACTTCTTACGTAAAAAAACAGGAAGAAGCCAAGGTTACTATAAAAAAGGGAGCATAGACAAAGAATACGGATTTAAGTTTCTATTTAACAAAAGAATAGCTATCTTTGCAACCCGAATTATTTTGAATATAACAAAAGAAATACTAAGATATTATGAGTTTACAATGTGGCATAGTCGGCCTGCCTAATGTGGGTAAATCGACTCTTTTCAACTGTCTTTCAAACGCCAAGGCCCAAGCTGCCAACTTCCCTTTTTGTACTATAGAACCGAATGTCGGAGTTATCACTGTTCCTGATGAACGCTTAAATAAATTGGCCGAACTGGTCCACCCGGGACGTATCGTTCCCACTACCGTAGAAATTGTGGACATTGCCGGATTGGTAAAAGGAGCGAGTAAAGGCGAAGGTCTGGGAAACAAGTTTCTGGCAAATATTCGGGAAACAGATGCTATTCTTCACGTATTGCGTTGTTTCGACGATGACAATGTTACGCATGTAGACGGTAATGTCAATCCGGTGCGCGACAAAGAGATTATCGATGCGGAACTTCAGCTGAAAGATTTGGAAACCATTGAGAGCCGTATCCAGAAAGTGCAGAAACAGGCTCAGACCGGAGGAGACAAACAAGCGAAACTGGCTTATGATGTATTGGTGAAATATAAAGAAGCGCTGGAACAAGGTAAATCGGCACGTACGGTAACCTTCGAGAGCAAAGATGAACAACGGGTTGCAAAAGACTTATTCCTGCTTACCTCCAAACCGGTGCTTTATGTATGCAATGTAGATGAGGCAAGCGCCGTTTCGGGAAACAACTATGTGGAACAAGTGCGCGAAGCGATTAAAGAAGAGGGTGCCGACCTGTTGGTTGTTGCAGCTAAAATAGAATCGGAGATTGCCGAATTCGAAACCTACGAAGAGCGGCAGATGTTCCTCGCTGAAATAGGCTTGGAAGAATCGGGTGTAAACCGGTTGATTAAAGCGGCTTATAACTTGCTGAATCTGGAAACCTTCATTACCGCCGGCGAAATGGAAGTAAAGGCGTGGACGTATCAGAAAGGCTGGAAAGCTCCGCAATGCGCAGGTGTTATCCATACCGATTTTGAAAAAGGTTTTATCCGGGCCGAGGTCATCAAATACGAAGACTATCTGAAATATGGCTCTGAAGCCGCTGTACGGGAAGCCGGAAAACTGGGTGTAGAAGGAAAAGAATATGTAGTACAGGACGGAGACATTATGCATTTCCGTTTCAACGTATAACAGTCAGCTAAAAACAAGGGGAATATGAAACTTTGGAAACTGAGCGGTGTGTTCCTTTCTGTTACAGGGGTGCTTCACACAGGTGTAGCATTGGTTACTTACAGGCGAAGCTACGAAAGAATGCTCAGTGACGGGCTGTTCAATTCCCTGTCCGATAGCCATGGAGCTTTGGCTTTCTGGTTTTTGACTATTGGTGTGTTGCTTCTACTAATGGGACAGACTCTATCCTATTACATCAAGCGGGAACAACAACCTGCTCCGTTGTTTTTGGGATATGCGTTGCTTGTTTTCAGCATGGTGGGTTGCGTTATAGTCCCCGTTTCGGGTTTTTGGCTGTTCCTGCCTCAGGCACTTATTATCATTATGGCAAAAAGAAATTATAAATACTAATTCAAAATGGATTCAATACTTTCTATACTTTGGAACCCGAACGTGGACTTTTTCACGCTATTTGGTATTCACATCCGCTACTATTCCCTCTGTTGGATGATAGGGCTTGCTCTGGCTTATTTCATTGTACAGAGGTTGTATAAGCAGCAGCACATCAAACCGGAACTATTCGACCCGTTGTTTATTTACTGCTTCTTCGGCATCCTTATCGGAGCGCGTTTAGGCCACTGTCTGTTCTACGAACCGGGATATTATCTGGCACATCCAATCGACATTATCTCTCCTTTCCGCCACACGGCAGCAGGATGGAAATTTACCGGCTACGAAGGATTGGCCAGCCATGGAGGTACTCTCGGCTTGATGATTGCCTTGTGGCTCTATGTACGTAAAACAAAAGTGAACATTGTGCGGGTATTGGACAATATCGCTATTGCCACTCCTATCACGGCTTGTTTCATCCGTTTGGGCAATTTGATGAATTCCGAGATAGTAGGTAATCCTACCAGCATGCCTTGGGGATTCATCTTTGCACGTAACGGAGAAGATTTTGCACGTCACCCGGCACAATTATACGAAGCGATTGCGTACCTGATTATCTTCGTCGTAGGCTGGTATTTATATAAAAAGCATGCGGAAAAAGTAGGCACCGGATTCTTCTTCGGTTACTGTCTGGCTACTATCTTTACCTTCCGTTTCTTTGTTGAATTCTTTAAAGCGGCACAAGTGGACTTCGAAAACTCCATGATGCTAAACATGGGACAATGGTTAAGCATCCCTTTCATTATCATAGGCATAGCCTGCATGGTAGGCGGAAAATGGATACGCCGCTTCTCAGACAGCAAGCAGCAGGATAAAAAAAGGTAGTTGCGGAGAATTATTTTCGCTATTGCGAAAATAAACGTCTCCTATCGACAATCAAGGAGGTGGATTGAAGCGTTTACCTTATCAATAAGTCGATTTTTAATTATACTCTATAAGTTTAAGAAGGAACTCGCTAACGGATAATTGTATCTATTTTTCAAATACCATTTTTATATACAGTAGCTAAAACAAGCTTCTGAAACCCTTTACTGAAAGGCATTTCAGGATTGTGCACAAACGCAAACCTCCCTTGTGCACAATTCTACTTTGGATTTGTGCACAAATGAGAAGCCGATTTGTGCACAAACAAACCGAGAGTTTATGCACAACAGAATGACGTAAGGATATTTCTTTATTTTCGACGGGTAAAGAAGCTTCTACTTCCCTCCCACTATCTTCTTGATGTCATTGAGTTTATTCAATGCTTCCAATGGCGTGAGATTATTCACATCCAAGTGGAGTATTTCATCCCGTATCTGACAAAGCACCGGGTCATCCAATTGGAAGAAACTCAGCTGCATACCTTCCCTACTTTCGGCTATCTCTGCCGTAGGACGACTGCTGATTCCCTGTTGGCGGTTATCCGTCTCCAGTTGTTTTAAGATGTCGTTGGCGCGCTTTACAATGCTTTTAGGCATACCGGCCATTTTGGCCACATGAATACCAAATGAGTGCTCACTCCCACCCCGTTCCAATTTACGCAGAAAGATGACCCTGTTATCAATTTCCTTCACCGACACATTATAGTTTTTAATGCGGGGAAAAGTCTTCTCCATCTCATTCAACTCATGATAATGGGTGGCAAACAGGGTGCGGGCTTTCGCTTTCGGATGCTCGTGTATATATTCTACAATGGCCCAGGCAATGGAAATGCCATCATACGTGGATGTTCCTCGCCCTAACTCATCGAATAACACTAAACTACGGGAGGAAATATTATTCAGGATGTCCGCGGCTTCATTCATCTCCACCATAAAGGTAGATTCTCCCAACGAAATGTTGTCACTTGCTCCCACACGGGTAAATATCTTATCCACAATTCCAATACGGGCGCTTTCTGCCGGAACGAAGCTTCCGATTTGGGCCAACAGTGTGATGAGGGCGGTTTGCCGCAGCAAAGCTGATTTACCGGCCATATTAGGTCCTGTAATGATAATAATTTGCTGCTTCTGGCTGTCAAGCATCACATCGTTGGCAATGTATTTCTCTCCTAAAGGAAGCTGTTTCTCAATCACCGGATGTCTTCCCTGACGGATATCTATCACGTCGCTGTCCTCTATCACCGGACGTACATAGTTGTTTTCGCGCGCCACATTGGCAAAAGAAAGCAGGCAATCCAAACGCGCTATTTGATTTGCGTTGGTCTGTATCAGGGGAATAAACTCCATCAAGGCTGTCACCAACTCCGTATACAGACGCGTTTCAAGTGTCAGAATCTTATCTTCCGCCCCCAGGATTTTCTCTTCATATTCCTTCAACTCCTGTGTAATGTAACGTTCTACATTCGCCAACGTTTGCTTACGTATCCATTCTGAGGGAACTTTCTCTTTGTGGGCATTACGAACCTCTATATAGTAACCGAATACATTGTTATAACCTATTTTCAAGCTGGGAATACCAGTCTGTTCACTTTCTCTCTGCTGAATTTGCAAAAGATAGTCTTTACCTGAATAAGCAATATGGCGCAATTCATCCAGTTCGGTGTTTACTCCGTCCCGAATCACACCGCCTTTATTCAGCAACACAGGAGGGTCGTTCTGTATTTCCCGTGCAATACGCTCGCGTGCTTCTATACAAAGATTCAGCTTATCCCCTATCCTTTTCAAGCTTTCATTATCAGCCTGCATACAAGCTTCCTTGATGGGCTCTATTGCTTGTAGTGCCACTTTCATTTGCACCATTTCGCGGGGAGAAATCCGGCCTACAGCCGCTTTGGAAACAATACGCTCCAAATCGCCAATCTGATGTAACTGGTCTTCTATTAGACCTTTAAAATCCGGTTCACGGAAAAAGTATTCCACCACATCCAGACGCTCGCTAATTTGCTTTTCATCCCGCAGAGGAAATACCATCCAACGTTTTAGCAAGCGCGCTCCCATCGGGCTAATGGTCTTATCGATAACGTCCAGCAAACTGATGCCTTCATTCATCATACTACTTACCAACTCCAAACTTCGTATGGTGAACTTATCCAACCTTACATAGCGGTCTTCTTCGATACGGGAGAGTGAAGTAATATGACTGATTTGTGTATGTTGCGTAATTTCCAGATATTGAAGAATAGCACCCGCAGCCACAATACCATTTCTCAGATGCTCCACTCCGAAACCTTTCAGATTCTTTGTTTCGAAATGCTTCAACAGTTTCTCTCTTGAAGAACTCTCCGTAAATACCCAGTCTTCCAATTCAAAGGGAAAATACTTACCTGTAAATGTCTGTTCAAAGAGTTCTTTTTTTCCTCTTTCAAAGAGAATTTCTTTCGGTGCAAAGTTATTAACCAGCTTGTCTACATAATCATAAGGTCCTTCTGCCGTAAGAAACTCTCCGGTAGAAATATCCAGAAAAGCTACGCCACACGCCCCTTTTCCGAAATGAACGGCTGCAAGAAAGTTATTCTCTTTATAATTCAGTACATTATCATTAATCGATACACCCGGCGTAACCAATTCGGTAATACCTCGTTTCACCAACTTGCGGGTAGTCTTCGGGTCTTCCAATTGGTCGCAAATCGCTACACGCTTTCCTGCCCGTACCAATTTAGGCAAATAAGTATCTAACGCATGATGTGGGAATCCTGCCATTTCTACCGTACGTCCTTGTTGCCCGTTGGCGCGCTTTGTTAAAGTGATGCCCAATATTTCGGATGCAACGATTGCATCCTCCGAATAGGTTTCATAAAAGTCTCCGCAACGAAACAACAACACCGCATCCGGATGCTTGGTTTTCAATTCAAAATATTGCTTCATCATGGGGGTTAAAACCACTTCGTTTGCCATTGTCTGTCTTTTTTAATTTGTTGAATTATAATATAACCGAGGAGTTATAGCCTTTTGTGGAGGCAAAGATACGAAACTTTTTCATTGTTTGTGAAGCGTTTTATAAGATAAAATATGCATGGTGATTCCACTTGCCAGCAAAATAAAGAAAATACGTAAAGCAATATGCGACACTACAAAAAACGTACAATAGAGCAACGTAATCCACACTAAAGAAACAGAAACAATCTTTGCACGCAAGGGGATAGCACGATTCTCTCGGAAATTCCGGATATATACACCTAAATGCTTCCGTGTCAGCAACCAATGATACAGTTTTGGAGAACTGTTAAAGTAACAGGAAGCCGCCAGTAAAAGGAATGGGGTAGTAGGGAGCAAAGGTAAAAAGATGCCCGCTACACCTAATCCCAACGACAGACTTCCCAACGCAATTAAAATGTATTTTTTCATTCAAATCAATCTTCATTTATCTAATTACCATTCATATTGCTCTAGTCCACATTCGCATTTAAATCCTGTCCGCAATATTTACAATATATTGCATTTTCCTCATGTCCTTTCTTGCCACAATGAGGACAGACACGCTTGTTTCTCCTTTTATTTCCCTCATCAATCATGGTAGCCGATACAATACCAGTAGGCACTGCTATAATAGTGTAACCCAACAACATGACAATTGCCGACAAGAAACGCCCGAAAGGAGTTATCGGAGTAATGTCTCCATATCCAACGGTGGTCATGGTTACAATGGCCCAATAGATACTGTTCGGAATATTACTGAACGCCGAATTCGGAACATTTCCTTCCACCATGTACATAATGGTTCCAATAGCCGTTACCATAATGACAACAAAAAAGAAGAAGACCAATATCTTGTTGAAACTTTGTCTCAAGGAGTGCAAAAGCAGATTTCCTTCCGCCAGAAAAGAGAATAACTTGAAAACACGGAAAACACGAATCAAACGGAAGATGCGGATAACAAGAAAATAGCGTGAACCCGGCAAGAAAAATTCCAAATAAACGGGTAGGGTAGCAAGCAAATCTACAATACCGAAGAAACTGAATATATATTGCTTTGGACGCGGAGAGCAATAGATACGCGTCAGATACTCAAAAGTAAAAAACGCCGTAAGCACATATTCGGTAATCTCCAGAGCCAGTGCAAATTGCGGAGGAATGGAATGCAAGCTTTCCAGTAATACAATGAGCACACTGAAAGAGATGCAAGCTATCAAAGCTACATCAAAAGTCTTTCCCCAAAAAGTATCCGATTCAAAAATAATTTCATACAATTTCTCTTTCAACTCTTTATTTCCTAAAAAGTGGCGGAAGCAACTACTCCCTTTTTTTATCCAATCGTACAATTTCTTCATTCTTACATTAAACTTTATAAGGTTGCAAAAGTAATAATTAATAAGAGTTTTACTTGCATATTTGTTTGCAATATAAAATATTAGCCCTATTTTTGCAGAGAGTAAGTACTTAAGATTTAAAAACCGAAAAAGACTCATGAAGAAATTTTGCTTTCTGCTATGTACGTTGTTACTATGCATTACGGATACTTTTTGTATGACAGTTCCTCACAACACTCAAAAAGAGCAACGTTACAAGGTAGCCGTATGCGATTGGATGATTTTGAAACGTCAGAAAATAGGTTCATTCCAATTAGCAAAAGAACTCAATTGCGATGGAGTAGAAGTAGATATGGGTAGCCTCGGAAAACGCGAAATGTTCGATAATAAACTACGCGAACCCCAATTTCAGCAGTTATTCAAAGAAAAGTCTCAGGAGTTCGGAGTCGAAATCTCTTCTCTTGCCATGTCCGGATTCTATGGACAGTCTCTTGTAGCACGAGATAATTATATCGATTTAGTAAAAGATTGTTTGCTGAGCATGAAAGCAATGCAGGTAAAAGTAGTCTTTTTGCCATTAGGCGTAGCTTGCGATTTGAATGTGCATCCCGAGCTCCGGCCTGAAATCGTGAAACGATTGAAAGTAATAGGAGATATGGCCGCTCAGGAAGGAGTGGTGGTAGGAATAGAGACCTCTCTGGATGCAAAAGGGGAAGTGGCTCTTTTAAAGGAAATCGATTCAAAAGGAATCAAAATATATTTCAAGTTTCAGAATCCGCTGGAAGCCGGACGCGATTTATATAAAGAACTGAAAATATTGGGAAAAGACCGCATTTGTCAGATACATTGCTCAGACACAGATGGCGTGACTCTGCCGGACAATAAACGGATTGACATGAAGAAAGTCAAAAAGATTCTGGACAAAATGGGTTGGAGCGGCTGGTTGGTAGTAGAACGTTCGCGAGATACAACCGACGTGCATAATATCAAAAAGAACTACGGAACGAACGTAAACTACCTAAAAAGCATCTTTCAGAAGTAATAACTTGTACCATGAACGAAACAGATCATATCGATAATGAACTGTTTAGACGGATAAAGCAAGGAGACCGCGCTGCTTTTACATCTATCTATGAAAGATATAACAAAATGTTGTATCTCTTAGCGTCTCGTTACTTCCAAAACAGCACGATGGCTGAAGATGCCGTGCAGCATGTATTTACCCGCTTATGGGAATTCCGTTCCGACATTTATGTAGACCTCAATGCACGCAACTATCTGTTCACGATGATGAAGAACTATGTATTAAATGCCATCCGAAACGAAAACAATGCCATTGAGAAGAATTATCAGATAGCCTATTCCGAACAGATTTATGACGATAGCCTGATAGAGAAAATCGAAGAAGAAGAATTAAAAAGCATTCTAAATAGAGCCATAGCCCAACTACCCGAACAAAAAAGAATGATTTGCTTAATGAAAATGGAAGGTAAATTAACGAATCAGGAAATTGGGGAACAGATGAATTTATCGGCTAACACGGTGAAAACACACTATTTTCAATCTATAAAGATACTGCGTGCCAAGTTATACAGCATGTTAACTATTGTTACAGCAATCATCCTTTTTTCATAGTTATGTGTCAATAGTATGTATTAGGTAAAGTTTTAGAGAATTGTTAAGGTGAAAATTTGAAGAATGAATAAGATTAACGAAGATATTATAATAAAAGACGTGCTGAAAGGAACTACTAATGCTACAGAGATTTCAGAAGTCGTAAAATGGTTTGCTACCGATGAGGGGCAAAGCTTTTTATCTAACGACATCGATGATTCTATAGAGTCGCTTCTACAGGAAAGCGACAGCATGTTAGCGTCTTCCAATCAAGTTCCGTCCGAAAAGATGCTGGCACGTATCAATCAGCGAATCCGCTTCCAAAAGGTTCGCCGTATTTCATTACGTGTAGCAGCTGTTATGATTCCATTCGTCCTGCTGGCAGGATTTATGCTCTACATTAATTCTCATCTCAATTTATGGGGAAAGGGAGAATACGTGGAAGTTCGTGTACCGAAAGGCGAACAGATGCAGATTACATTTCAGGATGGAAGCCATGCTTACCTGAATTCCAATACGCTACTGAAATATCCAAAAGAGTTTTCTTCCGATGAACGGAAAGTATATCTCGAAGGAGAGGGGTATTTTATAATAGAAAAGAATCCAAAATGCCCGTTTGTTGTAGAAATGAACGATGCGGCAATTCATGTTTTAGGTACATCATTCAATGTGGAAACTTACCCGGAAGAAGACAATATCACTTTACAGCTTGACAAAGGAAGCATTAAACTCACTTCTTCAGAAAAAGAATATATTATGGTTCCCGGGGAAAGACTTACCTACAACCGGCAAAATAAAGATTGTGTGATATCTAAAATAGATAATCCTCCGATGCAGGAACAGTGGGAGAAGAATATCTTTTCTTTTAACAATGCGAACCTAAGTCAGGTATTAGAGGATTTGAAACATTGGTACGATGTTGATTTCCAGATAGAAGATTCCAAAGTACTGGAATTCTCTTACACCTTCGAATCTGATAAAGGCTCGTTAGAAAAAATATTGTCAGATATGGAAAAAGTCTCTCCCATACGTTTCCAATCAGAAGGAAAAATAATAAAAATATCCATGAAATAAAAAAAGTGTGTATCTTTACACACTGATGGAAAAGAGGCTATTTCATTTTAAACATCATCGTATTCAATACAAGATTCTTATTGCATTCTTGTTGCTTGTAGCAGGTATCGACAATATATCGGCACAAAATGTTACATTAAATTTCCAAGATGCAAAAATGTCCACGGTAATGGAGGCCATTTCCGAACAAATAGGACTGCAATTCGTTTATAGCCAACCCGTTGTCAATCCCAATCAAAAGATAAGCATTCATGTGGAGGAAGAAGAGCTCAACTATGTGCTGAAAATACTCTGCGACGGGAAACTTGACTATGAAATTAGCGATGGAAAAATCTATCTGAAGCCGAATGCCCGATATGGAAATATGCAAGTAACCGGATACATCAGAGATGTTCACGGCGAACCTATTATTGGAGCAAATATCCATGTAACAGAGAGCGATGTAGGGACTATTTCCGATTTCGAAGGGTATTATTCTATTGAGGTGCCTGCCGGAAAGAAAATTTCCGTGTCGTATATCGGTTATGTAACCCAAACAATTACCCCCAAAAAAGAATCACTGAACATCATCTTGCAAGAAGATAACCAAACATTGGATGAAGTGGTGGTAGTAGGATATGGTTTTCAAAAGATGGTGAATATTACCGGTTCGGTATCCACTCTAACCACTGATAACATTGATTATTTGCCGGTATCTACCCTTGCCGAAGCCATGGAGGGACAATTGAACGGGGTAAGTGTAGATAAAGCAGACGACCGACCGGGTACGTTTCCCACCATTAATATCCGACATGCCAACCGGTTAGACAATCTTTCGAGTGCCAACCTGGCAAATATTCCCTTGGTAGTTATCGATGACATGATTCAACTGAGCCAAACCGGTTCGCCTACTTTAGAACAATTTAATCTCCTCGACTTATCCGAAGTAGAGAGCATTACCGTATTACGCGATGCCAGTGCATCCATTTATGGTTCACGCGCATCGGGCGGCGTTATTCTGGTTAAAACCAGACGGGGAAAATTTGGACGCCCTAAAGTTAGCTATTCCGGTAAAATTGCCTATAATGATGCTGTCAGCCACTCTAAAGTATTAACGGGAAGCGATTACGGACGGTTCGCCAATTCGTATACGGTTGCAGCAGGCCTGGCCAACGGTCACGGTGATTTGAAAAGATTGTATAGCGAGAACGAACTAAATCTACTCGACAATTTGAATTACAATTGGTTAGATAAGGCTTGGGACGCCTCACTAACGCACAACCACTCGGTGAACGTAAGCGGTGGAACGGAGAAGATAACTTATTTTGCCGGCGTCAGCTATTTCAATCAGGGAGCCAATTTGGGAGAAGTGGATTACAAACGCTTTACCTATCGCACGGGTATAGACATATCTGTATTCTCCAATCTAAAATTCTCGGCTTCGTTGGCCGGAAATACAGGCGATAAAGAGACGACATTCGCAAATGGAGCTCGTTTTAATGCATACGGAGGACAAGCCAGCCGCGAAAGCGAATACCGGATATTGCATCACATGCCCCGGCATGTACCTTGGAGCACTACTTTAACCGATGAAAGAGGTATTCAACAAGAATATTGGATAGGACCAACCGCTAACACTTACCGCACTCCGGCATGGAGTAATAGCAGTGTCACTTCATGGAACTATTTTGCACAGCAGCAAAACGGTTCTTACAGTATTGACGAAGACAATAGCTGGAATGCAAACTTCTCTTTGGTCTATAATGTTCCGGGGATAAAAGGATTATCCTTACGGGCTACGTATGCTACCACCCGTACCAATAACGTAAACGAGCAGGTAAGTCTTCCTTACCGGTTGGCGTATCTCAAAAGTCCCGACCAACAAGATAAGCACTTGGAAAGCGAATGGGAGGCGACAACAAACAATTATCAGATACGAGATTTCACTTCGAACGCACAAATTCGGTTTTACGACTTAAACACCACCAGTACGCAGCTAAATGCTTACATCAATTACGAACGTTCTTTCGGCAAACATAGTATTGAGGCGATGGGGTCGATAGAACGTGCAAAGATGTCGTACACCTCCCGCCAATTGGTATATGACGGACTTCCCGCTGATGCCGCCGACCTTTACCGAAGGGTAGGCAACTCAGCTTTAAGCGCTTACCTGTCGACCTCCAACAGTGTAAGCACACGAGGCGAAACGGGCGCACTGTCTTATTTAGGACGTGTCAATTACAGTTATGCAAACAGATACTTGTTACAGTTTATTTTCCGTTCGGATGCTTCCACCAAATTTGCGCCGGAAAACTATTGGGGCTTCTTCCCCGGAGTTTCGGCAGGATGGATTATGTCGTCAGAGCCTTGGTTCAATAAGAACCTTCCGTGGATAAACTATCTGAAGATGCGTATCTCATGGGGACGGACCGGACGTGATAATGTGAATATGTGGCAATGGAAACAGTTCTATAATGTACGAAGTGACGGAGTGCAGTTCGGTCCGAATGGCGGGCAAGCTTCCGGAGCGCTACAACCCGGAAGAACTCCAAACCCAAAACTTAAATGGGATACGACCGACAAATTTAATTTCGGATTCGACATCCGCTTCTTCGACGAACGGCTCGATGTGAAACTTGATTTTTATTACGATATCAACAATCATATCTTAAACAAAAAGATGGCCGGACAGATAGGAATTCCTATTTATGCTGGCGGAGCCTATGCCGAAGAAAACTATGGAAGAATAGACACCTATGGCACTGAGCTTAGCGTTCACTGGCAAGATAAAATAGGAAAGTTAAACTACTATATAGGAGTAGATGTGAGTCTGGATGGAAACCGCATAAAGAAATGGCCGGAAAATCTTCGTTACAATCAATATCCGGCAAGCAACGAATGGGAGAGGGGGATGTCTACTATTCTTCCGTCGTGGGGATTCAAAGTTTGGAAAGGGACTTCTACCGGCGATGGTATTTTACGTACGCAGGAAGACATCGACAACTATTGGAATTACTTAACGGAGCATGCCGATGCTGCCGGAACAACCCCGGCTTATTTCGGGAACAAGAAAGAAAACATCTGTTTGGGTATGCTGGCTTATCAGGATTTAGGTGGAGAAATGGTGAATGGTGTGCAACAGGCAGCGAACGGACGCATTGAAAAAGAACAAGATTATACAAAGCTTTGCAACAGAAACCGTAGTTACGGCTTCACCACCCGATTGGGAGGACACTGGAAGAATATTTCTTTCAATACGGTTCTTTTCACTTCATGGGGTGGCATACGCTTTGCCGACCGTATCGACATTAAAAGCGGAAGCGGTAATATGTTGTGGACTCCGGACTCTTTCTGGAAAGATATGTTCGACCCGGAAACAAACCCGAACGGGAAATACCCTAACTTAGGAACTAACCGTCAGATAGACGGTTCCATTGTGTCGCCTTCCAATTTCTGGGCCGTGAACACTTTCCGTTGCTACGTAAAAAACCTAAGCGTATCGTATACATTGCCAAAGCAGTGGTTGGCTCCGGCAAAAGTAGAATCTACTACAATCAGTCTTTCGGGTAATAACCTGTGGGACTTTTATAATCCGTATCCTGACCATTACCGCAATATGTATGATGATTCATACAGCAATTATCCAACTTTGCGCACTTGGTCATTTGGTATTAAACTCACTTTTTAATGAAACACCGACTATGAAGAAATCAGCATTCCATATTCGCTTTATCCTCTGGATATCTATTCTTTCAGGTTTGTCGGCTTGTAGCGAATCGTTTCTGAATGATATGGAGAATTATGGTTCCTACGGAGGGGAAACCTTCAATTCCGAAACAATGGTAACGGATTACGTGAACACTTTATATGCGCGGGCATTCCGCGGTTACTATTTGCCCGTGCAAACGCTATTGGGGTCGTGGAGCGACCGCAGCAACCTGACAACGGAAAGATGGGGAATGACGAATTGGGTCAATCCGAGTGTGATTCACTATACTTCCGCTTTCGACGCTACCCAGTTAGTCAGTTATTTCGGATATGCGTTAGGAACCAGCGCCAGCAACACTCCCTACACACGCATCCGCAATGGGAATATTTTGCTTGAAGAATTAAAAAGTTCCACTATCTCGGAAACTGCTAAAAAGTATGCGCGCGGACAAGCACTTTGTTTACGTGCCATGCAACTGTTCGATTTGGTCCGGACGTACGGTTCTGTACCAATTGTAACCAAAGTATTGAGTGCTACGGTAGTCGGTAAGGAAGAACAGTTGCCACGCGCCTCGGTGACCCGATGTGTGGAACAGATTATCCGAGATTTAAACGAAGCTGCTTCTCTATTGCCTGCCGATTGGGGCGCTTCCGAATACGGACGACTGACCAGCGGTGCGGCACTCGCTCTGAAAAGTCGTGTATTACTTACTTATGCAAGCCCCATTTTCAATAGAGACTGGGACAATCCGGAAAATGAACGGTGGGCGGCGGCTTTAAAAGCGACTCTAGCGGCACAAAGTGCTCTTACCGCAAACGGATTGGACGGATGCAGCAATGCCAAGGAGTGGGCCGATATGCTGGCACGCGCAGATAACAGTTTCCATAAAGAAGCTATCATTGTTAAACTACTAACCGATGTGCAAGGGAGCGATAACGAATATAACGGTTGGGAACGGATGTTGCGTCTGCCATCGCAAGAAGGAGTGAACGGATATGCAGCGCCTATAGAAATGATTGACGCTTTTCCTATGGCCGATGGTAAACGACCTACCGATAAGGTGAAAATAGCCCAAGGTTCCAAGTCCTTCTTCATCGACAGAGACCCTCGTTTTTACAGGACCTTTGCTTTCAGCGGTATCAAATGGGGATATAGCGGACATCCCGATGATATTGTATGGGGCTATCGGTGGAAAGCGAGCGAGCAGACTTATGGGTATAGTGACCAAAACCAGGTAGGAAGCCCTGCTTTTGTCCGCAAGATGAGTAGTATGGAAACGTCTCCTACCGAAAACTTTGCTTATTCGAGCACTGATATATACGAATACCGCTATGCGGAGTTAATCCTGAATCTGGCCGAATGCTATGCAGCAACCGGACATCCGGCCGAAGCCGTTAAGTGGCTAGGCGAAATACGCAAAAGGGTAGGGATACTTCCCGGAGAAGATGGTACCTACGGAATAGGTAACCTCACCGACCGACATCAGGCAATAGAAGCCTGCCTTTATGAACGGCAAATAGAACTGGCCTACGAAGGAAAGAGATTCTGGGATTTGTGGCGATGGTTGCTTTACGATGGAGGACAGGAAGAGGGATTAAAGTTGAGCGACGTAAATACTTGCACCGCTTTAGGCATTGCACCACTGAACGGGACTCACCGAACCTCCTTCTATGTAGATGTGTTGCCTGCCAATTATACAATAGGAGAGAAAGACCCTTTACTATCAACACGTTCCAAGATGGGAGCCGACCCGGATGCCGACAATTTTAAGGAGCAGTTGGCACAGTTACAACATTTTTGGGAGACAAACTTTATCTATGGGCAACCGGATACTCCTGTAGACAAAGACAAAAATGATAATCAGGTAGATATCTTCTGGCATTCAAACTACTACATTCATGGATTAGGAAGTATCGTTTTAAACAATAATTCTTGGTTAGGCCAAACCATTGGCTGGACAGACCAAAACGGAGTTGACGGTACAATCGGATGGCAGGACAATGAAACGTTACAAGTGGAGTGATAAGGTAAAGGGGTCGATTTCACGTTACCTATTATAATAAGGAAAGGAAATATTGCCTTCTTCATTTTATTAAACATCTTGTATTCAAAGAAGAAAGAGAATTCATCTCCCCAAGAAAGAAAAGCTTATCTATGATTTTTTATCATTCTAAGCTATAAAATTAAGAGGAAAAATTAACTTCGTTTCTCCTCTTTACAAGCAGCTGCCTTTTCTTTCGAATTGATGCCACATTATGTTTTATCCTTCCGCAAAGAGCTATGTGAAAAATCAAATACAGTTCAAAGAAGAAACAAAAAAAGAAAGACGGACAATAAACAGATGTGAAAGCACGATTTAAAGAAGAATACCGAAAGAAAAGAAATACGCCTAACAGAGCTTATTTAACAAGATTTCATCCTGTTTTCATAAGCAAAAAGAGCGGTTATTTATAAGATATTTAATTTCTTACAAAATCTATGCTAGAACAGGTCTAAAAAATAAGAAAATATATATTTTACCATCCCATACACTCTATAAAATAAGAAACAGCTCTTTTTTAAAGGAACTATTTCTTATTTCGTGGAACTTACCAACTAACCAAAACAAGAAATCACTTCTTGTGTAATACTGAAACCTAAGTGATTATCCATTGATAAAGCAAATAGCTCTACATCGTCTTTCCAAAAACGTTATTTAAATGGAAAGAAAAAGAAAAATTAGCGTATCCACATTTTTTATCACCGACAAAGTGACAGTAGGTATCACATCTGTCACATATTTATTCTTTCATGGACGTTGGTAATTCATTGTATACCAATTCTATCCGACGCAATGTGAAGGATGTGACAGATGTCATGCACCTATTTTTTCTTTTTTTGGTAGAGGGCGATGAAAGAAACATGTTCTCTTTTCGATTTGGGTAGGATAAACATCTCCTATAGAGCGATTGCACTTCCCGATGAAACCGGCAGTGCGAGCGTTCAACGTTGATAGTGCGACGTTGGAACGTTGATAGTGCAACCTCGCGACGTAGATAGCGCAACCTCACAACGTAGAACCGTCAACGTTAAAAGCAATATTCGCAAGGTGCTGCTGCCTATTATCACTTTTTCCCGGATACTTTAAGAAACAACACCATCGTACTACACCCCGTTTCGTAACATTATTAGTTATTTCCACAACATAGTTAGTTATTCACCGTCACATTAAGAGTTAATTTCATAGCATAGTTAGTTATTTCATCTTGGCTTTATCAGCCCAATATTATAAAAATTCGGGTAAATAAAAAAATATTTGCGATTTGCATCACCCGTTTTCCCTTTTCATGTGTCTATTATTACAAATGTAACCTAAAACATTTCTGTTTAACTTTAAATTTAATTAGTATGAGGCACAAGATCCTTCTTGTATTATTCGCCGTCATGACCATGATGGGAAGCGCGTTAGCGCAAACCCGAAGCGTGACCGGCCAAGTTGTCGATGAGAATGGAGAACCTATCATCGGCGCCAACATCAAAGTCGTGGGAAGTCCCACAGGTACTTATCAATGTAATTGTCTAATTTAAAATAAGATATGGGTCGTTTCTTTTACAAAAAAAGAATTATTTGACAAAAATAAATTGGAACATATATGTTTAACTTTAATAATTAACCTATGAGAAAAAAATCATTTATCACTCCTCTTTGTCTTAATGGACGAGGTAGGGGAAAGAAAGGCGTCTTATGGTCCCTTGCCATAGGAACTTTATTCTTGGCTTCTTGTAGTAAAGGAGCGGATTGTGATGAGTCGTTCTCCAGCAGTACTCAGAATGCAGTACTGACTTCTCCATCATCAGAATCCATCAGTTTCGCTACCAAAATCGAGTCAGATGGTAGTGAAAAAGTTCAAGTATCGTGGTCTGTAGTGCATGGCGCCGGTGGCTATGAGTACGAAGTGAAAGATGTCACCGACCCTGAAGCTGTAGTAGTAACCGTTCCTAAAGACACATTAGACGGCACTTCATTCCTATTTACCAAAGCAGAAGACACGAATTTTGAGATTCATGTCAGGTCTTTGGGAAATCCACGGCAAAATAATAAGGAGGCAGAAGAGGCTACCATAGTGAACTATTCTACCATTATTCCGGCGGACATTGTACCCCAAGGTGTCGATATCGTAGAGTTCATTAATAGCAAATTAGGAGATGGCTCTACCGAACAGGCGTTCGAATTAGAAGCCGGCGGACAGTATGAGCTAAATAAGCCACTTGATTTTGGTAATCGCTCAATTACCTTACGTGGTAATAAAAAGAATCGTCCGGTAATTACTTATGGTGCCGAAGGAGTTATCCGTACAGGTAATGGTTTGAAAATTAAGTTTATCAATTTCGATTGTACAGCACAGGCAAAACCGTTGAGAGGTGTCGTTGAGTGCTCGATAGAAGGTGAACCCGCACTGGAAGGTCCTAACTTTGGATATAAGGACGAAGGATACGTATTACAGAATCCGGTATTAATACAAGAGTGCTGGTTTAAGAATGTCAACTTCGGTTTATTCCACACAGGTACTACCGCTTGGATGGTAAGAGATGTGCGTGTAATGGATTGTATCGTTCAACTCAGCTGCGATGGAAAAACATTCGGTGATGGCTCTGTAATTGGTTCTTATGGCGCTTCTAATTATAAAGACGGAACTCAAAAATGGCGTTGTGGTATTCGTGATATTACCCTTAAAAACAGTACTTTCTATAACACCAAATCGAACAGCAAAAACCGTTTCTTCCGTTTCAGCAATAACAACCTAGGTAATACTTTCGGTACAAAGGACGGTTCGGCTACCATCGAGAACTGTACACTTATCAAAACCTATGATGGAAAAGAGTTCGGTAACAATACTCCGAATACCAAAGAGTATAAGATTTCCTTTAATGGCAACATTTGTTATGATGTTTTCCGTTTGCAGAAATTTATTCAAGGGAATTGTACAAATACCGTTGACCAAACGAAAAATACCATTTGTGGCATTACGAATGCAGTAGACGGCACAGATAAAAGTAAATGGGCAACCGAAGAGAATATAGCCTTCGAGCAAACCGATCTTACCAAAGAACTTGATTTGACTCAACCTAACGGCGGTTTGAATCTGAAGCCCGTAAGTGGAAGTATCTCTACGACCATTGGTGACCCACGTTGGTTGGAGTAATTAAACAAATCAATTAATATTAATACTATTACCAAATGAAACATCATAGTATATTCAAAATATGTCTGAGCATGTTGCTGGCCTTGTTCATGGCGGTACCTGCCTTGGCTCAGACAACTGTTTCGGGCGTGGTCGTAGACGAAAACGAAGAAACAGTGATAGGCGCGTCTGTTAAAGTAGTGGGTACTCAGACCGGTACCATTACAGACATGGATGGTAAATTCAGCGTGACGGTTCCAGAAGATGGAGCTATCGAAATTTCATTCATCGGATACATTACTCAACAAATCAAGAAATTCACTCCAAATATGAAGATTATCCTGAAAGAGGATACACAGAATATGGAAGAAGTAGTGGTAGTGGGTTATGCTACGCAGAAAAAGGCACACTTGACAGGGTCTGTGGCTACCATTCCGGTAGAAGACATTCAAGACCTTTCTTCCGGAGGTTTGGCAAGTATGCTGAGAGGATTGGTTCCGGGACTTAGCGTAAGCGGCGGACAAGGACGTCCGGGCGAAAACTCCAAGATTTATATTCGCGACACCAACTCTCTGGACGATATAGGTTCCACAGCTCAAGAACCTTTGTTTGTCATCGACGGATTCATCTATCCGAACGATGTGAAAGTAGGTAATGTCCGTCAGAACTTGGGTGCCGAGGCGTTCAACAACCTCGACCCTTCCACCGTCGAAAGCATCTCTATATTGAAGGATGGTTCTGCCGCTGTGTATGGTGCCCGAGCTGCCAACGGTGTCATCCTGGTAACTACCAAAAAAGGCAAATTGGGCAAACCAATGATTTCATATAGCGGCAATTATGGTTTTACGGATGAAGTATCTCGTCCCGACATGTTGAGCACATACGATTACGGACGTCTCTACAACGCAGTGAGAGCTGCCGACTCTTTTGATGTGGGCAACATGAACCTCCGCAACGATTTGTTCCAAGCCGATGAACTGGAGGCCATGAAGAAACTCAATTACGATATGCTCGACAAATATTGGGAAACGGGCATTACCATGAAGCACTCTGTAAATGTAAGCGGCGCTACTGAAAGAGCCAACTACTTCGCCAGCGTCGGTTACTTCGAGCAAGAAGGTAATTTGGGCCGTCTCGATTACGACCGCTGGAACTACCGTGCAGGTGTGGATTTGAAAATCAGTGACTGGGTAAAAGCAAGCTTGATGGTATCGGGTGATTATGGCGAAAAGAACAAGCCTTTGATTAAAATCGGTGGAAGCAACATTGAAAAAGACTACAATCTGATGTTGACCCGTCCGGGATACATTCCAGAGTATGTAAACGGATATCCAATCGTATCAATGGGACCTGAAAACGGAAACCCTACCAACGACCAATTGTATCATTACGCTACCTTGCAGGACAACGGTGACTATAACGAAAACCAAAACTCAAACACGACCATCAACGGTAGCTTAAACTATGATTTCGGATGGAGCAAAATTTTGAAAGGTTTGAACCTGCGTTTCTCTTACTCGAAGACTATCAATACGAACAAAGCCAACGAGTATGCCACCGACTTCACCGTTTACCAAATGTTGAAACGCAGCGGTAGCGGAGAACACCTCTATACGCCTGTGGACGGACAAGATTACGAAGCGTTAATGGCCGAAAGTAACTTCAACCCCAGAAAAATTTCAAATGGTGACAAATCCTATTTGTCACGCGATATGGTTCGTACCGATAGTTACCAGATGAACTTCACGGCCTCTTACAACCGCGAATTCAAGCAACATTCCGTCAGCGCCCTTTTCTCTATCGAGAAATCGGAAACGGAAAGCGAATATGTAATGGCCAAGAGACAAGACCCGTATCCTTTCACCACAGGACAGTTCAATTCCGCTACCGGTGATAAAGATGCCAACTTTACCCGTTCCGAATCGGGTACGCTCTCTTATATCGGTCGCATCAACTATGCATATGCCAACAAATATTTATTGGAAGTATTACTGCGTTCGGACGCCTCTACCAAATTCGCTCCGAAAAACTATTGGGGAACATTCCCTTCCGCTTCGGCAGGTTGGGTGATATCAGGCGAGGACTGGTTCCAGGAAAAAGTAAAAGGTATCGACTACTTAAAGGTACGTGCTTCATTCGGTTTGACAGGACGTGACAACACCGCGCCGTGGCAGTGGATGCGTATCTTCAGCCAGGATGCTTACCGTGGCCCGATATTCGGTGAAAGCTCTGATGGCAGCTCTTTGCCCCGTATCACCATCAACAAGAACAATTCGGCTGTGAACTCCGATGTACATTGGGACAAATCGTATAAGGCAAACTTTGGTATCGATATCAATCTGCTTGACAACCGCTTGGCTGTTACTTTTGACGCTTACCGCGAATGGAATCGTGAAATGTTGATGAAAATAGCTCAAGCAGTGCCCTCTACAGTAGGTACGCAGAGTGCTGATGTCAACCTCGGTAAAATGGACAATTGGGGATATGAATTGAGCCTGACCTGGAAAGACAAAATCGGCAAGGACTTTAAATACCGCATTAACCTGAATACCGGTTATTCCGACAACCGAGTGTTAATGATGGACTTTGCAAAAGATTATACTTTCCGCCAGATTCAGTATAAAGGACGTACCGATGTGGGCTCATGGGGAATGCAATGCATCGGCATGTTCCGTAGTTTCCAAGATATTGAAGAATATTTCGACCGCTATATGGTAACGGGTACCGATGCGGGAGGTAACCCCATTTATGGTAAATATATGGGTAAAGACAAATCGGAAATCCGTCCGGGTATGTTGATTTACAAAGACGTGCGCGGCGCAAAACAAGAGGATGGTACTTATGCTGGTCCTGATGGAATTGTGGATAAGGATAACGACCTAGTTCGCTTGTCAGACCGTAGCAACCCTTATGGATTTACTGTAAATTTGGGCGCTGAGTACAAAAACTTTTCTCTCTCGGCACAAATCAGCACAAGCTGGGGCGGATACAGCTATATTCCAAGCGACGCACGCAATTTCTTATACAACAAAGAATTATCTAACGTACCGTCTATCTGGAATCCGGACAACATGTTCGTTTATCAAGATATTTACGACGGTTCGGGCAATCTTATCATGAAAGAGAACCGAAATGGTAGCATGCCTAACTTAGCTTATGCCGATATAAACAAGGTGGAATCTTCATTCTGGAGAGTAAGCGGAACCAGAGCTTCCCTCAACAATCTGACATTGGCCTACAAACTTCCGTCGGAATGGGTGAAGAAAGTAGGTATTGAAAGCTGCCGTGTTAACGTTACAGGCCAAAACTTGCTGAGCCTTTACAACCCGTATCCTGACAACTTCATGGATCCGATGTGCGACTTCGGCAAATATCCTGTATTAAGAAAGTTCACCGTAGGATTGAACGTGACATTCTAACACAAGTATGTTGAATTTTAAACGAAAAGAAACAATGAAAAATAACGCTATAAAAATGTTAGGCATAGGTTTGGTCTCCTCACTCGCTTTTACGGCCTGCAGCGACCAATTCTTGGAGGACAAAAAGAACTATGATAACGTAAACCCGGGTATCTACGACTATTACGAAGGTGCCTATGGACGTGTAAGCGACGCATACGGTTGGACACTACCTAACTGTAATACAAACGCCAACTGGAAATTCAATTCCACCGGTTTGGCGGACGACCAAGCCAAAGGAACCGAGGAATATACCGGTTTCGGCCCATTCGTAAACCCTCTAAAGGAACTGAAATCAGTTGACAGTCCTACTGTTCCTGATTATTACATGGGGGACGCATCGAATATTCAAGCTTCCGTATACGGACGTATCCGGAACATTAACGAGATTATTGACGGAATTTCAAACAGCAAGCTGGACGAGGCTAGCAAAAACGAGTTCTTGGGTCAAGTATACTTCCTACGTGCTTGGTGTTACTATCAATTGGTGAAATGGTATGGTGGCGTGCCTTTGGTTAAAACCATGGTCGACCCTACGGAGGATGCCCATACTCCCCGTTCTTCGGCAAAAGAGTGTATTACGTTCATTCTGGACGACTTGCAGAAATCGGCTGATTTGTTGAGAGAAGCAACCGGGAATGGCGGATGGAAGTCAAGTAATGATTGGGGACGTGTTACTACCGGTACGGCTTTGGCGTTGAAAGGTCGTGTGTTACTATTGTGGGCCAGTCCGCTCTTCAACCGCGCGAACGATCAGTCACGCTGGGACAATGCTTACACGGAAATGGAAAAAGACCTGCCGATTATCCGGGCTTGTGGTTATGGCTTGTACGAAGATGGTAACCCGACAAACGGAGCTACCTTTGCCAAAATATTCACACAAGTAAAGAGTCCTGAAAACGTATTTGTTACCATCCGTAGTTCAAAAGACCCGGATGAGAACGGTTATTCCAACTTTTGGGAAGAGTACATTCGCCCGAAAAACAGCGGTGGCAAGGGAAATCTCACTCCATCACAAACCATGATTGATTTGTTCCCGATGAAAGACGGCAAGCGTCCGGCTACTTACAACGCATATAACAACCTACCTACATCGACGCATCCTTATGTTAACGCCTATCCATTCATGGATCGTGACCCACGTTTCTATCGGACTTTCGCATTCCCCGGTTTCCGCTGGTCATATAGCGGTGACGCTACGGTGAACGATGGTAACAATCCTTCTTACAACACGGGCAAGGATTATGAATTGTGGAGCTATGTATGGTATGTGGAGGAGAATTCCGCAGGTAATCCTGAGAGCGGTGATGCATACGCTGCAGACAACTTACTGAAAAATAACAAAAGTGTTTATTTGCGTAAGCGTTCCGATGATGCCGACCTGAATTCTCCATTATATGTATACGAGCCTTCTTACAATACTAGTGCAAGTGCTTTCCGTTTCTCCGGAGCTCCTTACATAGAGCTTCGCTTTGCCGAAGTATTGCTTAATTATGCCGAAGCAGCTTGTATGGCTGGACACACCGACATTGCCATGAATCAAATCAAAGCCATACGTCAGCGTGCCGGTTACACGGGCGATTGCGGACTGTCGGGCATTGGCAGCGACAAGCCGTCGTGCATGTCGGCTATCCTCTACGAACGCCAGATAGAGTTCGCATACGAAGGCAAACGTTTCGATGACCTTCGCCGCTGGATGTTGTTCGATGGTGGTGCGGAACTAGCCGAAGGCGCACCTGCGTCGTGGGTTCCTACGGGCTGGGGAGGCAACACGTGTACTTGGTTAGGTTTTAAACCGTTAAACGGTCAGCGTCGTGAAGGATTAGAATACCGTACTGCTGATATTTACGGCATAGGAGGAACAACGAAAGATAGCGACCCTCTTGTTGTAGCAAACGTAGAACGCTGTGCCGCAGTAGACTTACGCAAAGCCGATTTGGATACTCAGTTGCAAAACCTCCACGATTGGTATGAGACGCACTTGGTTTACAAGATGAAGAAAGGAGATGAACGTGAAGAATCAGGTAGCGGTAACACCGACCTGTACATGAAGTTCTTCCCGAAATACTATTTCTTGGGACTAACTAAAGGAGCCTTGGAAAAGGACGTGAAGATTCAACAAACCATTGGTTGGGACGATACGGTAAAAGCCAATGGAACTTTCGACCCTTTAGCTGAGTAATTATTAAAGCTAAACAGCATATTTTTATTTTTTTCGGGTTTTAAATTTGTGATAGGGCTGCGCCGGGAGGTGCGGCCCTATCTAATATGCACGCCCATGCTGGGCGTACAAGCAAAGTGGACCACACCTCCCGGTGTAGCCCACTCCATACAGTTTTTAAAAACCCGAAAATAAAAATATGCTGTTTAACTTATTTCAGTCAACTATCTATTTATTCAGCTAAGGGGTCAAAAGTTCCCGTACCACCACGAACAATATCTTCCCAACATACAGTCTGCAATAAAGTAGAGTTCATTTGTTGAGCACTTCTCTTAAATCCTAAGAAATAGTATTTGGCATCAAATGTAGGAACAACGGAAACATCATTACCGTCTACACTAAGGTCTTTTCGTTGTAGATACTTTCTATAGAACTCAACTAATCCTTTTACTTTCGCATCGGCAATAATTGTATTATCATCAATAGAAGAGATGATGTCTTCATTTAAACTCAATGCATCGGGACGCATCGTTCTTTCATCTCCATCTTCTTTTGCCTCGTATGACGCTATAAATGGGTCAGCTCCGTTTTCTTTTTTTGCCAAGATATCCTTTACATATACCTCGATACGGAATCGTTTGCCTCTTTCATTCATTTTCTGTACACCCAAATATTTACATGTATTGCCATCGAACCCAGTTAATTTCCAACTGCTAGGTGCTCCGCTTGGTATCACTTCTCCGCCATCGAATAGCATCCAACGGCGCATGTCATCGAAACGTTTGCCTTCATAAGCTAACTCTATCTGACGTTCGTATAGAATGGCCTCAAACAATTTCGCTCTGTCACTGGAAAGATTCGATTTTAATCCGCAATCGCCCGTATAGCCAACGCGTTGCCGAATTTGCTTTAATGCTTCTATAGCTTCTGCATTATGCCCAGCTCCACAAGCCGATTCAGCATAGTTGAGAAGTACTTCCGCAAAACGAATCTCCATGTAAGGAGCTGCCGATTGATTAAAACCATTGGTGTTACCTGCTACGGTATTGAACTTATATAAAGCTGTTTGTCCCAATCCTGCATCATCAGAACGTTTGCGCAAATAAAGAGATTTGTTTTTGGTTCCTAACAAATCGGCTGCAAATCCTGATTTGGTCACACTATTCCTATCGTCTTCGTTATCGTACCAGCAATAGCTCCAAAGTGCATACTCCGTTCCACTACTATAAGGACATGTTTCACTGATAGCTGCCAAACCGCTGCCTACAAATTGCCATGCTACACCAGGAAAAGCAAACGTACGATAGAAGCGCGGGTCACGATTCAAGAAAAACAATTCTTTATCGTACTGGTATGTTCCTTCTGAATAATCGTTAGGACGACTACCATCGACCATAGGGAATAAATCAACCATGTCTGAAGTTACTTCCAATCCACCTCCACCATTTGCGTTACTTGGACGTATATTCTGTTCCCAAGGGTTGAATTTCTCCGGAGCTTGGTGGTCTACCAAATCCACATTGTTATACATGGTTACAAACACAGCTTCGGACAAAGCCTGTGTATTGCTATTATTACAAAACATACGAGCCCAATCTTTTGCATTTTGTTTATTAGGTGCACCCGCATAAGCTAATCCAAATCCTCCCAATGCTAAAGTATCCAATGCATTTTTATTAGCCTGATAAGCTGCCTCCCAGCGTGAAAGCTCATCGCCTCTGTTAAACAGCGGACTTGCGTAAAGTAACAGTAAACGGCCTTTCAAGGCTAAAGCTGTTCCTGCCGTCACACGGCCAAAGTTTGTAGCGTCATCATTCCAACGTGCAGGTAAACATTTAGCTGCGCGAGATAAGTCGTTGCAGATAAAATTTACACATTCTTTAGTAGTAGAACGAGGAACAATTAAGTCTAATCCTCCGTTTTCACCTAATACCGGACTTTGAACATAGTCGATGATTGGTACTCCACCATAGATTTTTACCAATAGATAGTAACGCCACGCACGGAAAAAGAGTGCTTGTCCCAACAACTCATTCTTTTCGGTTTCAGTAAAAGAAGTACTGTTCTCAATTCCTGAAATAACGTCGTTGCACTCTCTGATACGTCCCCAGGGGCTATCTACATCATTTTTTACGTAGAAATAGTCCGTTACATTCTCTGAGGTCAACACTGTATTTTGGTCATTGAAAGCTCCTGTTCCACCATATTCTTCCGTACATTTGGAATAGTCGTCACTTCTACCTACGCTGGTAATATTTGTATTGCCTGAACCGCCATTTTTAACATCCGGCAGTAATGATTGGTACAAAAAGTCTATGCGATTCTGGGTTGCGACATAAGATTCATAGACTTGGTCTTTGTTGTAACTTCCATAGGCTCTCTTATCTTCCAAGAACTGGTCGCTACAAGCCGTCATGCAAATGGACGCCAATGCCATTACTGCAACAGAACCATATTTATATATTTTATTAGTCATACTTCTTTTATTTTTAGAATGAAACATTAACACCTAACGTAAATTTGCGCAAATTCGGATATTTTCCATAAGTTCCAGCCCAACTGCTCCATACGTTACCCGGATAAGGATTATAGAAGCTAATTGCATTTTGGCAGGTTAAGTTCAAACGGCAACTGCTAATGCCAATGGGCTCCATCCAATTTTTCGGTAAGCTGTAGGCCAATGTAATATTCCGTAATGTGACACTGGCTGCACTGACTTTCCAGAAACTAGACGCTTGATTGTTAACACCAGTATAATCTTTACCCATCGTTGGGTATTTTGCATTGAGGTCCTTTTCTACCGTAAGATTATTTTGTGCATCATATATATCTTCGTACACAAACATATTCTTCCAGAACGAAGCTACATTTTTATATTCCAAGTTGTTGTAATCGAATTGGCGAAGGTCTGTTTGAACCAAAGAATAAGCTCCCCAACTTGCACCAAATTGAGCACTGAAAGAGAATTCTTTATAATTGCCTCCAAAATTCAGTGTAAAGCCATAAGGATTACTGGAGCGATGTGATAACTGAATACGGTCGGTTGTTGCATCCACAATTCCATCAGGACCCGTATAATTGCCATTCGCATCTTTCGGGCCGCGTACATCCTTATAAATCAACATACCCGGATGGATATCTTCTTTTTTACGATTCAAATAAGTAGTAATACCGTATTGGTCGAAGTATTCATCAATTTCCTGATAAGAACGGAACATACCGATACATTCCAATCCCCAAAGACCACGGTCAGCACGTTGATTAGGTGTTTTACTGTCCAATTCTACAACGGCTGGGAAACCATCTTTCTTAATTTTATTATCACTATATCCGGTAGTCATTTTTACCCAGTACGAGAAGTCTTTGCCTATTTTATCTTTCCATCCTAATGTCAATTCAGCACCGTAAGTATCAATTTCACCAAAATTCTCCGGGGTAGCTTGCGTTCCTACTGTAGAAGGCAATTCAGCGGTTCCGGTACGTACAGCAAATAAATCACGACCCATATCGTAATAACCATCTAATGTTACAGACAATTTATTATCTAACATACGAATGTCAAGACCTATGTTTGTTTTGTATGTTTTATCCCAATGGACGTTTGCATTAACACCGGCTTTAGGCATTTGCATAGATGGGCCTGTTCCCGAATTGGATGAGTTTATTCCAAATATAGGACCTTTATCCGGATTTCTAGCATATAATTGTGTCCAAATCCAAGGTTGAATATTGTCTCTACCTAATAAACCAAATGAACCACGGATTTTCAAGAAGTCAATACCTAATTTCTCTTTATTGAACCAACTTTCTTCTGAAATGACCCATCCTGCAGATACTGAGGGGAATACGCCCCAGTAATTTTTGGGTGCAAACTTAGAAGAAGCATCAGAACGTAATAAAAACTCGAACAAGTATTTATCGGCATACGAATAGTTTACTCGTCCGATATAAGAAAGCATTCCTGATTCACTGCGACTAAAAGTACTTGTTAAGTCGTCTGTCGGGCGATTGACAGAACTGGATTGACCATCTGTAAATGACACCGGATTTGTTCCGACTCCTACTACATCTTCGTACTCCGATTCACTTTTTTCAATGGAGAACAAACCACTTACATTGTGCAAGCCAAATTGACGTGCATAGCTAACGGTTAAGTTCATTTGATAGGTCTCGTTACGAGTCATTGTTCTACTTATCTGGTTACCATTATTCAAAGTCCTCGTATAAAGATTATAGTCTTCGTCAAGACCTGTATAAAGGTGATTACCGCTACCGCTACGATTTAATAGTTGATAAACGTCAATAGTTGTTCCGATGCTGTTTGATTTAGAGTGGGAAACAGACCTGGAATACGAAGCTTTCACTTTCAAACCTTGTAAAGGCTTAAACCAGCCAAAGTCGTATTCTAAAGAGCCGTTAACAGACATATTTTCCGTATTGTCTTTTACGTTATCAGAAGCAGCTTGGATGGCAGCAAAATTGTAATATTGTGAGTCGGTATATGCCGAAGTAGTAGAATTCTCCATACCTGAATGGAAAATGTAATGCCCATTAATTTGGTCGGGAACAAAAGGCAAATGAGTCATTAGAGAATTGAAATCCGCATCACTTCCACCGCTCTGAATACCATTTTTAGAATTGTTTCTTTCTCCGTAATCACCTGCTACCTGCAAAGAAGCTTTTACCCATTTACTGATGTTGGCATTTACACCCGCACGGAAATTCCAACGGTCGTAATCCAAACGTCCGATATTACCTTCTTGGTTATAATAAGATAAACCGGCAAAATAGGTAGCCTTTTCCGTACCACCATTAATATTTACGCTATGTCGTTGCGTTAAGGCTGCGCTCCATTCTTTATCAAGGATATCATAATTTAAAGACTTCATAGCTTCCAGTTCGTCTGCCTGAAAATATTTCAGACGTACATCTTCCGATAATTCATCTTTTGTAGTGGTATGAGCTCCACGTGTAATATTGTAAAGGCGTCCATAATCGTAAGCACTCAACATATCCGGCATATCTAAAGCATCAGTAAAACCAAACTGCCCGGCATAAGAAATCTTCGGAGCTCCGATTTTACCACGTTTTGTTTTGACCAATACTACACCGTATGCAGCACGAGCTCCATATACGGCAGCCGATGCGTCTTTCAATATAGTAATGTTTTCCACTTCACTTACATCCAAGTTATTGAATGCATCTTCTGTAGCAATAAAATCATCAATTACATATAATGGACTAGGATTCGCATCTCCACCACGGGTAGAATTAGGTGTAATACTTGTATTAATACTACTCTGACGAATTTGCAAACTCGGAGTACTTCCCGGTCGACCTCCGCCTGCGCTTACATGCAGACCGTTGACCATACCCGCCAATGCATCTCCTAAACTACCGACAGAGAGGTCTTTTAAGTCATCCGGATTCACCGTTTCAATAGCGCCTGTTACATTCTTCATCTTTTGCGAACCATAACCTACAATAACGACTTCGTCTAATTTGGCTACATCTTCTTTCAAGATAACTTTTGGATTATTCAAATTTGTGATAGTTTGAGTTGTATATCCAATATAAGAAATGGTAAGTTTTCCTTTTTCCGGTACGGGAAGGCTGAATTTTCCATCGATATCTGTTACCGTACCGGTAGTAGTTCCTGCTACCATAATTGTAGCACCAATAATTGGTTCACCGGCTTCATCTACAACAGAACCTGTTACAGTGCGTGATGTTTGTGCAAGGGACGACAATGTTGTTGCAAGAAGCAAAAACAGCCCAAGACATATTTTGATTATACTATTTTGTTTCATTATTGATAGTATTAAATTAATTCATTAAAATTTATTCTAACCACCGTGGGTCACCAATTGTACTTGAAATAGTTCCTGTAGGCTTCAGGCTTAAACCACCGTTTGGTAAATCAAGGTTAAGTTCTGAGAACGGTTCCGTAAAGCCTGGATTCTCTTCTGTTGCTATTGGATTTCCGTTGCTATCTTTTCTACCACCGGTATCATTACTATTAGGCGTTCCTCCGTCAACACCCCAAATGGTATTGTTCAAGAACGTACGAGGACCTTGAGTATTGGCATGTTGGTATACTCGGAATACATCATAGAATATGTTATTTTTTAAGATAGTGGTAATGGTATTGGTATTCGGCATGTTGTTACCAAAATCTTTGTTAGACATTGTCTTACATAATGTATTACTTTCAAAAGTCAAGTTCATAGAGTTGTCATTATCACCAAAAATCTTCTTTGGTTGGGCGTTACTTGAGTTTGCATAACGAATGAAATAGCCGGAACTATTTTTGACTATGTTTACAAATGTGCTGTTTCTAACAGTCAAATTCTTAATCAAACCATTCGTAGGATTTGCTCCATAAAGGTTTAAAATAGAGTTACTGCCTGAATTGTTAAGTTGAACAATACAATCAACAACACGGAAATCCCGTAAACTCCATGGCTTTTTATTACCATATAATAAACTGTTTTTTAAGTTCTTTATCATGCACTCTTGAATAATCACCGGATTATTAATAACGTAACCATCCTGATTAGCACCTGCTGCTTTATATCCTAAAGCTTCAGTAGATAAAGAGCTATCAGGATTCTTACCGAGTCCAAGAAGACCAATCTCTGTAGTCATTTCTGTGCAGTCGAAATTAATAAACTTCAATTTCAAACCGCCCTGTGTCATGATACCGCCCTCTTTTCCAACAATCACAATGGGGCGGTTTACTTTATCGCCTCGGAACGTTACGGTGTTCAGCCCGAAATCAATTAATGTATTGAGGTAATAGGTTTGTCCGGCTTCCAACTCAAAACCTTGTTCTGCATCCGAAGGAATAAGGTGTGAATTAATATATTCGCCTATTTCCTGACCTACCGGAATAGCCTGTGCCGGAACAAGAGTTGAATAAGTATATAATGTAGGCATTTCGGCTTCTTTATTATTCATCTTTTCATTTCCTAGTGCCTTTATACTTACTTCATATTTTGTGTCTTCCCGTTTTTTAAAAGTTACAGAACATCCGTCAATGATACTATCAGTTACTAATACCTCAGGATTCTCGGGATCATCCACAACAGAAAGGCTGAAAGCATAACCTCCAGCTCCTGGTACTACCGGCCATACCAGTTTTACATCTTCACTACCATCTAAATTGGTAACAGTTGAAAAACTAGTTTCAGTAATTTCCGGAGAAACTAATTGTGCATTCCTGACACTGGATTCCCATGTTTCGGAATCTTCGCCAATTGCACAACTTCCAAAAAGAAATAAGCTTGCCGCAAGCAGCAAACCATACGTCTTTCCATGCGAAAATAGATGTTTATTTTTCATAGATTCTATTTGTTAAATTAGACAATTACGTTGATAAGTACCTGTGGGACTTTATGATAGCTCAAGTTAATGGAATAAAAAAGACTATAAAAGCAGGAATATTCTTAATTTTCTATTAGGCTGATAATAAGCAATTTTTTAATAAAAGGAGAGAAATAAGTCTAGTGGAAATTGTAATTCTTTCACAGAAAAAAACAAGGACATTTTTATCGTTTGTACAACGAATAAAGTTCATTTGAATTAAAAACACCTTCTTAATTAATCCTAATTTTTAGATTCCCTAAATTATATGGACTTTAACATCTGCATTCTATGTTGTTTCTCTCCTAGACAAATGCCAGGCAAAAAAACTTTTAAAATCCGAAAGCGTTGTTTATTCAGAGCAAAAACGTATTTTTGTACATCGTAATACCAAAGCAACTGTTATGAGCAACAAAATCTATCCCATCGGCATCCAGAATTTCGAGAAACTTCGTGAAGGAGGCTATTTCTATATAGATAAGACTGCACTTATTTATCGCATGGTGAAAAGCGGCAGTTATTATTTTCTCAGCCGTCCGCGCCGCTTTGGAAAAAGTTTGTTGATTTCTACATTGGAAGCTTACTTTCAAGGAAAGAAAGAACTCTTCAAAGGTTTGGCCATGGAGGGATTAGAAAAGGAGTGGAAAACACATCCTGTGTTGCATTTGGATTTGAATATTGAAAAGTATGATACGCTCGAAAGCCTAAACAATATATTAAACAGCAATCTGGAGCAATGGGAAAATTTGTACGGTAGAAGGGATTATGAAGCATCATTTTCATTACGTTTTGCCGGTATTATCCGTCGTGCTTGCGAACAGACGGGACAGCCGGTAGTGATTCTGGTAGATGAATACGACAAACCAATGCTACAATCCATTGGCAATGAAGCGTTACAAAGAGAATTACGTAACACGTTGAAGCCTTTCTATGGCGCATTAAAGACGATGGATAAGTACATTCAATTTGCATTGATGACAGGCGTCACTAAGTTTGGTAAGGTGAGCGTGTTCAGTGATTTGAATAACTTGATAGACATTTCTATGGATTGGCAGTTCGTCGAAATTTGTGGTATAACCGAACAGGAAATCCATCATAGTCTGGAAGACGATATACATGAGCTAGCCCAAGCACAGAACTTCACTTATGAACAAACACTTTGTGAATTGAAGAATCGATATGATGGTTATCATTTTGCTGAAGATTCTGTAGGAATATATAACCCCTTTAGCTTGCTCAACACCTTCTTTAAGATGCGCTTTGGCAGTTACTGGTTCGAAACGGGCACTCCTACTTATTTAGTAGAGTTACTGAAAATGCACCATTATAATTTGGAACGAATGGCAAATGAAGTTGCCGATGGCGATTCACTGAACGGTATTGACGCAGCGGATACCGACCCCATCCCCGTTATCTATCAGAGCGGCTATCTAACCATTAAAAGTTACGACCCTCGTTTTGGAACCTATCGTTTAGGATTTCCGAATATTGAAGTGGAAGAGGGATTTATGCGTTTCCTACTTCCTTTCTATACCCACATAGAGCAACGGAAAAGTGGTTTTGAGGTGCAGAAGTTTGTTTCGGAAATAGAATCCGGCGATTATAATGCGTTTTTCCATCGGTTGCGGAGTTTTTTCTCGGATGTTCCGTATGAAATGGTTCGCGAGCAAGAAGTACATTACCAGAATGTATTATTTATCCTTTTTAAACTGATGGGGTTCTATACGCAAGTAGAATACCATACAAGCGAAGGACGAGTGGACTTGGTTTTACAAACAGAGAACTATGTGTATATTATGGAATTCAAACTGGACGGAACTGCAGAAGAGGCCTTGAAGCAAATTAACGAAAAGCACTATGCTCGTCCTTTCGAAGCAGATACACGTAAAGTCTATAAAATGGGTATAAATTTCAGTAAGAAGACTCGTAATATTGATAAATGGATAATTGAGGAGTAAACGGTTCTTATTATAACATGTGTAAATGCTCAATCTTTGGTCGATTAATACCCTAAATCCATTTATTTAAAATCTTATTTTTTTCTGCAGTTGTGGAATTATTTTTTCGCAACTGCGAAATATTATTTTTGCAACTGCGGAAAAATCACCTTAATTAGAGAATGAAATAAAAAGCGGGGCATTCAATATTCAGTGCGTATTGCTTGGAACTATTTAAATCTGTTTTCTTTTTGTGGCCAATTTGGAATATATTGTCAAAATTATTAGCTGATAAATAGGAGACCCCCTTATGTCACTCAATGTATTAGAAGAACAGGAGTTACATGCTTAAATGCAACTCCCGTTTTTAATATTGCAAATGAGGAGAATACTAATTTTGTACAGATATCATAAAGCTATACCTTTTCAGTACCTCTATTTTGATACATCCTCTACTTTATTGTCTCCATTTATTGTGGCCGTTTTCTCCGATAATTTTAGAATAAACATTTATGTACCAACTATTCATCCGAGTGATTGGTTGTTGTTACACCGGATTTAATGCTGCTTCCCGTTGCATTACCAATCCACTTCATAGGAGTACCTTCGTTGATGCAGCAATCATAAATATTCGCTTCCGTACCTGTTGCCCGATTATTGACTCCGGCAATGCCTCCAACTAAGCCTCCGGCCTGTATCAATGCCGTAGATTCATTTCTGCAAGTGTGCACTTCTCCACTTTTGGTATTATTACCAACTACACCTCCAGCTGCCGTATAAGAAACAGCCAATGTATTGAATGCCGATACGGAACCTGCATTCGTATTAGAAAGTAATTTTCCTCCTTCGTTTTCACCTACAATACCACCGGCTTTTGCATAGCTCGTTTTATTGGTAATAGTAGCTGTAACCTCTGCATAATTATAAGAACCGGATACTCTATTACCGGAAGTTGTTACGTTTCCTGCAATACCGCCTATTGTGGCAACATCTAAAGCGCTTTCTATATTGACAGTTCCATAATTGTAACAAGAAGATACATTACCATATATGCTTCCGGAATAAGTTAGCGAACCGACAATTCCTCCTGCATAAACCGAATCACCCTTACAAGAAATACTTTGGTTATTTTCAGAACCGGAGATAATGGAAGAAGTAATTCCGGTTAAACCTCCGACATACGTTTTCGACGCATTACCTACATTCTGATTATCGCCCATTATGCTTCCCTCATTTTGACAGTCAGTGATAGTTCCGAAATTAGCACCCACAACACCACCTAAATACAGAATGGATTTTGGGGCTGAACTTTTGAGTAAAGTACAAGATACAGAGGCATAATTACGACATCCGCTTACCGTTCCACGATTGATGCCCACAACACTTGACACACTGCAAATAGATGCGGAGCCATTATAAAGAACAACACCATCTACAATTACATCTTTAATTGTTCCCGAGTTATCTCCGAATAGCCCAATAGTTTGGCTATTTTCCACTAATTCCGGCACAAGGCCACTTACTGTATGGTTTGCTCCATCAAATATGCCTTTGAATCCATGTTCTTTCATACAACCAATGGGATTCCAATCATGCTCGTTTAAATCTATATCTGTCATTAAATGAATGGTTTTATTCTCAAAATTAATTCCTCCATTCACCAATTCGGATAGACCAGCTAATTCTTCTGCTGTAGAAATGTAAAAGGAAGCAGCTTCTTTTGTATACCAATCTGTATTAGCCGAAACTCCATCCCAAATAGAGGCATCTAATCCGCTACTACCCGATTGTTCTAAATCCGAGTTTCCGCCCTCTGCCCAGTCTTCCACTTTACCTTCCAATCCGGCAACAGAATAGTAATCCTTTTTCAGTACAATATTATAAGTGTATTTATGTGTGGAGAGCCATTCATCCGTAGATACAATTTCGAAAGTAAAACTACGTCGGGATTCCATTGTCACTTTTACACGCTTCTTGTCGCAGCTTTGAGGGAGTATAATAGCCTCAGCTTCTGTACCCTCTTCATTAACTCTTGCAGTTAAATTTTTATTAGACGAATCCTTTAGAGTTAATATACCTGTCGGTAGAGCAAAAGAACCTTTAGTTGCCACATCCTCTATTGTTAATTTTAATCCGGTCAAATCTTTTTCAGCAAAACCTTCTCCTGCGGTAACGGAAAATATCAATTTACAAAGCTGATGATTGAATTGCAAAGACAGCACATCTTCACTTTTACCAATCTTCTTCAAATTATTGCTATACAATAAATCAATCGTTGCAGGCTGAGTTTGATTTGATACATCTACCGCTATCTCATAGTTGCTTATCGATTTGTACGGATAGTAAGCAATAAAATCTACTTCTCCTGTTTGTGGATAAAAGAGCGTATCGTTTTTTGTTTGAGGGGCAAAACCATTCTCACTTGCGGAATAAGAGTATTTTCGATTGGAAGAGTTGTTCAAAACAGATTCTTTAGAAAGTACTTCGCCTGTTTTTACCATATATACTCCGATTTTGTCATTCTCCTCCCATGTATTATTCACCATCCTAGTCAACACGCTTCCGGAAAAAACGACAGGCTTTTTAATTGATTCATCACTAGTTGTATTATCCTCGTCGTAATACATCGGCTTCTGGCAACCAAAGACAGTAAATAATTCTACTATCATTAGGAGCCTCATCTTTATGTTTGTCATATTTATATTTTTTCTTCTTGCTACAGCGCAAGAAGCTGCGAAGGTAAACAAAGAACACAACATAGAATTATAAAATCGCTATATTTTTTGTGCTATTTTTTAATTTATGCTGCTAAATACCCATATTTTACATGCTTCCCATAATTATACACTATCTATTCATGTTTAGATAATTGATTTGATATAATTAGATGAATTTGTATAAAATATGAGAGACTCTATTATCAACTTTCTATTTATTCTCGACTTTACTTCTATAACTGTCTACTACTCAATACCAAAAATAGAAAAAGGGAAATGTAAAATAAGAGAAAAAATACCAAATCATTACGTTCTATTTTTCTATATCTAGATTCTATTTCTATCATGCAAGACTCTGTTAAAGAAGCTTTTCAAACATTGGAAGATTTCTTAGAAGTCATTATAGTTTCTGCTTACTGTTTAGGAAGAGGGAAAAGCAGCAAAGAATAAACAATTCATTCATGGTATATGCTTGCTGTAAAGCGAATGGGAAGCATGGGATTAATTCCTATGCGAGAACAGCAAAGTGGACCACACCTCACGGTGTAGTCCACTTTATACAATTTTAAAAAACCCGAAAAATAAATATATTTTGTTTAACTTATTTAGTTAAATGTCTGTTTATTCAGCTAAAGGGTCAAAAGTACCCATACCGCCAAAGAAACTTTCCCAAGTAACAGCTTGCTCTACAGCAGGGTTATTTCTTTGGTCACCTTCTTGCAATCCGAATATGTAACATTTAGGATTAAACTTAGAATCCATCTTTACAGAAGGATGTTCTTTACGAGTAATTTTGTAGTTTACATAGAAATCAACCAATGCCTGTACTCTTGCATCCTCACAAACGTAGGATCCATTATTTAGGGTACCAATAATGTTCTCTTGCAAGGTTAATCCTTCCGGACGAGTCAGTTTCTTTTCTATCGCTCCTGCATCAGTCGGGTTGAACGGGTCGAACTTATCTTCCGCTTTATATGCCCAGAATTCCGGATCGATATACATTTCTATTTGATATTTTTCCTGACCATTCAACGGTTTCACACCTAAGTAAGTGCAAGTGTTGCCACCGAAGCCTGTCAGTGTCCACGATGCGGGGGCTCCCTGAACTTCTGCAATGCCGGTACCGCCGTCCCAAAGCATCCAACGACGGCAGTCGTCATAGCGCTTGCCTTCGTAGGCCAATTCAATCTGACGTTCGTATAAAATGGCTTCAAACAATTTAGCACGGTTGTTTTTGATAGCGGGATCCAAACCATAGTTTTCTTCCACATTGGTGAATCCGGCACGCTTACGGATACGCAACAATGCGTCCCATGCCTCATTGTAGTGGTCGGCACCGCAAGCGGCTTCGGCAAAGTTGAGCAATACTTCGGCGTAACGCATAATCATGACGGGAGCGGCTGAAATGCGGAATCCGTTATCCGAATCGAATTTGTAAAGCGGCTGGGCATTGACACCGAAATCGTCCGAGCGTTTACGCACGTACACGGCTCCGTCCTTACCTAACTTGTCTACACGACGCCCCCATTTATCGGCTTCGAGCGCTTGGCTCTCATTCTGGAACCAGGTAAGGCTCCACAATTCATAGTCTGCCCCATTGGTAAACGGAACATTCTTGGCTTTGTCACCGGTGATGGTGCCGCTAAACTTCCATTCCACCCCGGGGAAAGCGAACGTACGGTAGAAACGAGGATCGCGGTTCAGGAAGAACAGTTTCTCGTCATATATATAGTCAGCATTATCTGACAAATCGTTCGGCCGTCTTCCATCGGCCATGGGGAACAAATCCACCATATTGGAGGTCGCGAATTTACCTCCTGCACCCAATGCGTTGTTTGGACGAATATTATGTTCCCAATCATTGCGGACAGGATTTTCTTCTATAAGATAGTTATGCAGTTTGCCGAATACCATTTCCGATACATTACCATCGGAAGCTTTATAATCGGAGAACATTTTCGCCCATCCTTCGGCGTTCTTGCCCGGATTGTTCTCATAGGCCAGGCCGAAATTTCCTGCGGCCAATTCGGTCAACGCACGCTTGTTGGTTTGATATGCCTCTTCCCAACGAGTTTTGTCATCAGCGCGGTTAAAGAGCGGGCTGGCATAGTAAAGCTGCACGTATCCTTTCATGGCCAAAGCGGCTCCGGAGGTGATACGACCCCAGTTCGTTCCTTCTTCTTCCCATCTTGCGGGCAGATTACCGGCTGCATTTTCCAAATCCTCACAGATAAACTCAAAAGTCTCTTTTGTACTGGAACGCGGAATGTTCAGTTTATCCGCATCAGCCATGATGGCACTCTGCAATCCTTTGATAAGAGGCAAACCACCATATTTCTGAGCCAGACGGAAGTAGCGCCATGCGCGGATAAACTGTGCCTGGCCTATCACTTCTTTTTTCTGTTTTTCTGTCATACCATCGCTTTCTTCCACACGGACAATGATATCCGTAGCTTCACGCATCTTCTTCCAAGGGCTTTGGTTTACTCCGTTGTAGAAGAATTTGGGAGTGTTGGTGTTGTTGAAGACTTTAGTCGGGTCGATTAAATCGTATGTTCCCGGATACTCTTCCGTACATTTGGTCCAACTATCATCTACTCCCAAAGGTATCTGGTCAGTGATATCGCCTCCACCGTCCCATTGTGGAAGTGTTTTTTGGTACAAATAGTTCAGACGCAAAATGGCTGCTTCATAATTTCCGTAAATGACTTCCGGACCGAAGTTACCATAAGGCTGTTTCTCCTTCAGGAATTCATCGCTGCAGCCTGTAAGGCTGGCTGCCGCCAAACAGAAGGCAGCCAGTTTATTGATTTTATTTTTTCTCATAGTTCTCGTTTTTAAAATGATACGTTAACGCCTAAAGTAATTTTACGCAAGTTAGGATACCTGTTGTAGTTACCTGCCCAGCTGGCCCATACATCATCTGGATAAGCGTTGAAGAAGTTGAACGCGTTCTGGCAAGTCAAATTCAGGCGACAGCTGCTCACACCAACATATCTCAACCAATCTTTCGGCAAGCTGTAAGCCACTGTAATGTTGCGCAACTCAAGGCTCTTGTTACTAACTGTCCAGAAAGTAGAGCCGATATTATTCACGTCAGCATACTGCAAGTTCGGCATTTTACCGTCCAAGTTCTTGGTAGCTACGATATTGTTTTGTGCATCGTACACATCGTTATAGCAGAACATATCACTCCACATAGCTGAAATGTTCTTGTATTCCATCTCTTTATAAGTTTCTTTCAATAAGCCAGAATCGAGCATAGTGTATGACCCCCAGCTTGCCGCCAACTGAGCGGTGATGGAGAAATCCTTATACGAAGCACCAAAGTTCATACTGAAGCCGTAAGGATTTCCTGTACGATGAGAAATTTTAATACGATCGCTGTCCTTATCGATGATACCGTCGGGAGCCGTCCAGTTACCGTTTTCATCGCGCTTACCACGTACATCGCGATAAATCAACATACCCGGATGCATATCTTCTCTGGTCTTACCCAGATAGTTGGTGATGTTGTATTTAGCAAAGTACTCGTCGATTTCCTGATAACTACGGAACATACCCAGACACTCCAAACCCCACAGGCCACGGTCTTGACGTTGATTCGGTACTTTTTCATCAAAGCCTGGTAATTCTTGGAAACCACCTTTCAACAGTTTGTTGTCGCTATAACCGGTGTTCATCTTTACCCAATAAGAGAAGTCTTTACCTATTTTGTCTTTCCAGCCCAAAGAGAGTTCGACACCCCATGTATTCGTTGCACCGAAGTTTTCAGGAACCGCTACGATGCCTACCGTACCTGGGAGGGCTCCACCTACACGTGTAGCGAACAAATCGCGGCCTCTGTCGTAATAAGCGTCCATAGTGATAGAAAAACGGCTATCAAACATACGTACATCTACACCGACATTGGTTTTATAGTTTTTATCCCAGTGAGCATCGGGGTTCAAACCAGCTTTCTCCGGTAATTGGAATGATGAAGAAGAACCTAAGTTTGGGTTGGTACCGAAGATAGGACCTTTGTCCGCGTTCGGATTATAAAGTTGTGTCCATTTCCAAGGCTGAATATTGTCACGTCCCAACAAACCGAACGATGCACGAATCTTAAAAAAGTCGATACCCAACTTCTCTTTATCAAACCAACTTTCTTCAGACATCACCCAGCCTGCAGATACGGAAGGGAAGGTCCCCCAATAGTTGGCCGGAGCAAACTTCGTAGAAGCATCCGAACGAATTAAGAACTCCAACAAGTACTTGTCAGCGTATGAATAATTCAAACGACCTACATAAGAGAGAATACCTGATTCGCTACGTGACCATTTCGTTCCCAACTCCGCACCGTCAGGGAAAGCGGTAGACTGTCCGTCGGTGAAAGAAAGCGGTTCGAATCCCCAACCTTCCAAATCTTCCGATTCCGATTCTGATTTTTCGATAGAGAATAATCCACTTACATTGTGTAAACCGAACTGACGAGCATACGTTACCGTTAAGTTCATCTGGTAGCTGTCTCCACGAGAGAATGTACGCCTTACTTCGGAGTCTTTCGCATCGTTCATAGCGTGTTCGATGAAGTTATCCACTGAATAGTCGATACCTTCACCTGTATAAAGGTGTTTACCGCTACCGCCACGTTCTACCATCTGGTAAACCGGAATACGCATACGGATGGAGTTGTTTTTGCTGTTGGATATGTTTTTAGAGTAAGAGGCTTTTACTTTCAATCCTCGCAATGGTTTCAGGAAACCGAGATCGAACTCCAATGAACCGTTGATAGACATACCGTTCGTCTGATTGTTACCGTTTGTCTGTGAGTTCTCAGCCGCAGCAAAGTTATACATCTGTTGTTTACTATATGTGCCAATGTTATTTTCCATACCTGTATGGAAAATGGGGTAACCGGCTACGTAGTCGGGAACGAAACGAAGATGATGCATCAATGACTCATAATCTTGATCCGTACCACCACCACTTCCGAAGCGGGCACTATTCTTTTCCCCATAGTCACCCGATACTTGTAAAGCGGCTTTTACATATTTACCAATGTTAGCGTTCACACCTGCACGGTAATTCCAACGCTCGTAGTCCAAACGACCCAAGTTACCATCCTGTTCAAAATAAGAGATTCCTCCAAAATAAGTTGCCTTTTCCGTACCACCGCTTACATTCACGCTATGACGTTGTGTCATGGCTGCGCTCCATTCTTTATCCAGTAAGTCGTAGTTCAAATGTTTCATTGCCTCCATTTCATCTAACTGGAAGTAGTGAAGATTCGCGTTATCGTCATCGTTATCTTTCGTTGTTGTATTAGAACCACGGGCCGCATTATAGATACGAGCGTGATCGTAAGCACTCAACATTTTGGGAGTGGCCAATGCATCGGTAAAACCAAATTGACCTGAATAAGAAATTTTAGGAGCACCAATTTTACCACGTTTGGTTTTGACCAGTACCACACCGTATGCAGCACGTGAACCATACACGGCAGCAGAAGCATCCTTTAATATGGTGATATTCTCAACTTCACTGATATCCAGATTATTGAAGTCACTTTCTGAAGAAATAAAATCGTCGATTACATACAAAGGCCTTGTATCTGCGTCACCACCAGCCGTAGCATCCGGGGTCATAGCCGTATTGACTGCTGCTTGACGAATTTGCAATGATGGTGCAGAACCCGGACGATAGCTACCACCGGAGTTGACACCCAGACCGTTCACCATGCCGCGCAAAGCATCGCCCAAGCTTCCTACAGAGAGGTCTTTCAAATCTTCCGGGTCGATGGTTTCGATAGCACCAGTCACGTTCTTCATTTTCTGCGAACCATAACCCACAATCACCACTTCATCCAATTTCGCTACGTCCTCTTTCAAAACAATCTTTGGATTGTTCAAATTGCTGATGGTTTGTGAAACATAACCGATGAAAGAAACCTGAAGTTTCCCTTTTTCGCCCACTGGCAAACTAAACTTTCCATCGATATCCGTCACTGTACCGGTGGTGGTTCCTACTACCATCACTGTGGCACCGATGACTGGTTCACCGGTTTCGTCTACGACGGTACCTGTTACCGTCTGAGTGTTTTGAGCGTATCCAGGCAAGGCAAACGCCAATAGGAAGCTCAAACATAAACTGAGAATAAAATATCTTTTACTCATATTTCTTGTTTTATTATTTTATATATTATTCTTCTACGTCCTCTTCTCCTTCCGCAGGGGCTTCGGGAAGCCAACGTGGATCACCTGTTCGTCTTGAAAGCTGGTCTGCACCTGTTACAGTAAAGTCACCGTTCGATGGGTCTGTAAAGCCCGGATCGGTTGAGAGGGTATTTGTATCATGTTTTTCGTTTGCTTTGGCACCTTGATACCAATATGTATTACTGTCATACTTGAGCGTATTATTACCGTTGGTAATCTTATTATTGATATCACCTTTACCGCAATCTACAAAAATGCTTTTTTCAAAATCAAGTGTCATACTTGCTTTTCCTTTGATAGAGTTCCAGTTACCCCAATCTTTACTGAAAGCCAGGTTATAGAATGTACTATTCAACAGACTGAAAGCACCTTTGACATAACCGGTGATTTTATCAGGTTGGTTACCGGCAATCTGCCAGAAATAGTTTCCGTTTTGTACGGTACTATAGAGTGTACTGTTTTTAATGGTAAAGTTGATCATTGTGCCTTTTTCCATTCTTACAACAACACTGGATTGTTTAAGTCTCATAAAACACTCCGTAATGGTGAAGTTATCCAAACAGTAGTTTTGTTTGGCATCATGAATCAACATTTTACTTAAATCATAGATATTACAAGACTGGAGAACAATTGGAGCAGTAATAACAAACTGTCCGGATGCTACTTTTAATGCATCATCGGGAGATGCATCCATAGAAAGGAATGCATTGCTACCCATATTAGCACATTCGAAATTGATATACTTGATTTTTAAACCAGCCTGGGTCTGGAATTGAGCTTTATCCGTCATGGTAACAGTAGGCCAAGCATTTTTGTCACCACGTATTGTAGCCAACTGGCCTCCGAAATTGATTGCTCCCGACATGGTATAATGGCCGTTTTTCTCCAATACATACGCTACTTCAGTTTTAGAATCTTCTGGTTTAGCTAAATTATTGAAATAAGTAGTGATGTCCTCTCCACTCGGAATGGTAGCATAAGTAGGAACTAATGTAGAGAAATCATATTCGAAAGCTGTTTCAGCTTCTTTGTTGTTGAACTTGTCATTACCTAATGTTCTGACGAAAATTTTGTAATTTGTATCAGATTGTAAAGGATATGTAACCGAGCAACCGTCGATGGTTATTTTTTCTTGTTTTTCTCCATCCACTTCTTTCATTACTGGTACAAGGTTCTCAGGATCGTCTGCAATGTACACAGCAACCTCATAACCTCCAGCACCGGATATGACAGGCCACTCAATAAGCATTTCGCTCTCATCTGCACTTTTGGTGATTATTAATTCCGTAGGAGATTCCAAAACCGCATTCTGCGTGTCGGGTGCCCAGCTGCCACCTAAATCTCCCACCGTACAACTTCCGAAAAGAAATAAGCTTGTCGCAAGCCACAAACTATACGTCTTTCCATGTGAAAATAAATGTTTATTTTTCATAGATCTTATTTTAAATTAGACAATTACATTGATAAGTACCTGTGGGACTTGCTCATTCTCACAAGTGCTTACTTTAATTATAAAATAATGTAAAAATCATTTTATAAACTATAAAAGACTGTTACGCGCTTATAACTTTCCTTTTCCTCATGTGTCTATAAAATACATGAATTAAAGAATCGACTATGAAAAAGAAGTATTTAGTAGGTATGGCTATAGTTAGTATGTTGGGAACAACTACTGCATTTGCCCAATACCCTTCCGTTACAGCTGAAGCGGGTGCCGCATTCGCTAAAACCAAAGCTGAATTTTACAGAAAATCAGATGAAGCGTGGCAAAAAGCGCTTCCTATTGTATTAAAAGAGGCTAAAGAGGGACGTCCGTATATTCCTTGGGCTGCTCGTCCTTATGATTTGCCACAGGCAAGAATTCCAGCTTTTCCTGGTGCTGAAGGTGGTGGTATGTACAGTCTCGGAGGACGTGGAGGTAAGGTGATTACCGTTACCAATTTAAATGACAGTGGTCCCGGTTCCTTCCGCGAAGCTTGTGAAACGGGTGGAGCACGTATCATTGTATTCAATGTTTCGGGTATCATTAAATTGGAAACTCCTATTATAGTAAGAGCTCCATACATCACCATTGCAGGACAAACCGCACCGGGTGATGGTGTCTGCATCGCCGGAGAATCTTTCTGGGTAGATACACATGATGTAGTGGTTCGCCATATGCGTTTCCGCCGCGGCGAAACCAAAGTAACTCACCGTGATGACTCTTTCGGTGGTAATCCTATTGGTAATATCATGATTGACCACTGCTCCTGTACTTGGGGTTTGGATGAAAATATCTCATTCTATCGTCACATGTATAACCCAGGCGAAGGACAATATGATGCAAAAGACTTAAAGTTGCCAACTGTAAATGTCACCATTCAGAATACTATCTCGGCTAAAGCATTGGATACTTATAACCATGCATTCGGGAGTACATTAGGTGGCGAAAATTGTGCATTCATGCGTAATCTTTGGGCAAGTAATGCCGGACGTAATCCGTCTGTCGGATGGAATGGCATCTTCAACTTTGTTAACAATGTAGTATACAACTGGGTACATCGTTCATCAGACGGTGGTGACTATACGGCTATGTTCAATATGATTAATAACTATTACAAACCGGGACCCGCTACTCCGAAAACAGGAAATATCAGTCACCGTATATTGAAACCGGAATCAGGACGTAGCAAACTTAACTATAAACAATACGGACGTGTATATGCGAACGGTAATGTAATGGAAGGTTTCCCTGAAATCACAAAAGACAACTGGGCCGGTGGTATCCAAGTAGAAGAACAGCCTAACACTGATGGCTATACAGAAAACATCCGGACCTACGAACCGTTTGCTATGCCTTATATCACTATTACTTCTGCAAACGATGCATACGATTATGTATTAAAAAATGTAGGCGCCAACATTCCATGCCGTGATATCGTCGACGAACGCATTGTTGACGAAGTTCGCACCAATCAACCCTATTATGAAAAGAAACTTCCGAAAGATGCTTATGGCGACTTAACCGGATTAGCTCCTAAATCAATGGGTGAAGACGGCCAATTCAAATATCGCCGTATGCCTAAAGATTCTTATAAAATCGGTATCATTACAGATGTCAGACAAATGGGAGGCTATCCTGAATATAAAGGAACCTCTTATAAAGATTCTGATAATGATGGTATGCCGGATGAATGGGAAATTGCAAACGGCTTAAATCCAAATGACCCAAGCGATGCAAACGGCGACTGCACTGGTGACGGATATACAAATATCGAAAAGTATATTAATGGTATCAGTACTAAAATCAAAATAGATTGGACTGATATGAGAAATAATTACGACACCTTAGCTGAAAAAGGAAAATTAATGTAATCAATATTTAGTAGTAAAAAGGTTGCTTAGAACCTTTTTACTACTAAGTTTACAATAACCAACAATCAATATGAAATTAAAATATTCCTCTATACTCGTTTTACTCTTATTTATATCAACAGTGGCTAAAGCTGTAGATTTAAACAGCAAAGACAGAGACCCTAAATATGTAGAATCTATCGTAGCACGTTCACAAAAAATTGTCGACAAATTAGGATTGAACGATAACCTTGCAGCGAAAGAGGTTCTTCATATTATTGCAAACCGCTATTTTGAATTGAACGACATTTACGAAATACGGGATGCTAAAGTAAAAACAGTGAAAGAGTCCGGCATAACGGGAGCTGAGAAAGATAATGCTATCAAAGCAGCTAACAATGAAAAAGATGCTGCACTTTATCGTTCGCATTTCGCTTTTCCGGCATCCCTCTCACTCTACCTGAACGACAAACAGATAGAAGCCGTAAAAGATGGTATGACATACGGAGTAGTAAAAGTGACTTATGACGCTACCCTTGAAATGATTCCTACCCTGAAAGAAGACGAAAAAGCGCAAATCTATGCTTGGTTAGTAGAAGCACGTGAATTTGCCATGGATGCAGAAAACTCCAATAAAAAGCATGAAGCATTCGGCAAATATAAAGGTCGCATCAATAATTACCTGTCCAAACGCGGATATAACCTGACTAAAGAAAGAGAAGAATGGTATAAACGTATCGAAGAAAAGAAAAATAAGAAATAATTTCGGGTTTTTAGATAGTTAGTCTCAACAAAAACGGGCGGTTCTTTCCTTTAGAGCCGCCCGTTATTACTTTAAATTCCAAATCTCTCAAATTCTCTACATCAAACCTCCATCAGAGGGATGACTTGCTGAAGCAATCATCACGGTTGCTACCAGCACACTAAAAACTAACGTCATAATCTTTTTACCTTTTTACTATTACCTATTGAATACTTCTTTACGAAGTATTTTTCTGTTATCCTTTGTGAGATACATTTATGATGCAAAAGTATATTCTCTTTCTATATCGACAAACAAAAAAGATGTTTTTTAGCATGAGCTCATTGTTTTTTTGATTTATATCAATCTTTCTGCTTACCTTCTAACATATCAAGAAGCAAAACCTCAAAAAACCGAGAATTTAATTCACTTTTGCTTTTCAAACAAAATATAAAGTATAAAAGGAGAAAATACCTAACTTTCACTATCTTTGCAGACTGAAATAGAGTGAACTAACAAAATAATCATATAAATTTTATATCGCAATGGAATATAATTTCAGAGAGATTGAAAAGAAATGGCATCAACGTTGGGTAGAAAACAAAACTTACCAAGTAACAGAAGATGAATCCAAGAAGAAATATTATGTATTAAATATGTTCCCGTATCCCTCCGGAGCGGGTTTGCACGTAGGACACCCGCTGGGATATATCGCATCGGATATCTATGCGCGCTACAAACGTTTGCAAGGTTATAATGTACTGAATCCGATGGGATATGATTCATACGGCTTACCGGCCGAACAGTATGCTATCCAAACCGGGCAACACCCGGCCGTTACAACGGTAAACAATATCAACCGCTATCGGGAACAGCTGGATAAAATAGGTTTTTCTTTCGACTGGAGCCGCGAAATTCGTACCTGCGAACCGGAATACTACCATTGGACTCAATGGGCTTTCCAAAAAATGTTCAACAGTTACTATTGCAACGAGGAAAAGCAAGCACGCCCTATCGATGAATTAATAGAGGCTTTCTCCACCACCGGAACAGAAGGATTGGATATTGCTTGCAGCGAAGAACTCTCTTTCACTGCTGCTGAATGGAAAGCCATGAGCGAAAAGCAACAACAGGAAACATTAATGAACTACCGTATTGCTTATCTGGGCGAGACGATGGTAAACTGGTGTCCGCAACTGGGTACAGTATTGGCTAACGATGAAGTGATAGATGGCGTATCGGAACGAGGCGGTTATCCGGTTATTCAAAAGAAAATGCGCCAATGGTGCTTGCGCGTATCGGCTTATGCACAACGCCTACTCGACGGACTGGATACCATTGACTGGACCGATTCGTTAAAAGAGACACAACGTAACTGGATAGGACGCTCGGAAGGTACGGAAGTACAATTCAAGATAAAAAAAGACGATGCACGCGACAAGGCTAACGGTGAAGAAATCTCATTCACTATCTTTACTACCCGTGCAGATACCATGTTCGGTGTAACCTTTATGGTCTTGGCACCCGAAAGTGAACTGGTTTCACAAGTAACCACACCCGCACAGAAAGCGGAGGTAGGGGCTTACATAGATGCCACCAAGAAACGTACGGAACGCGAACGCATTGCCGACCGCCGCGTAACAGGTGTCTTTACAGGTGCTTATGCTATCAATCCGATGACGGGCGAAGAAGTCCCGGTATGGGTAAGCGATTACGTATTGGCAGGGTACGGAACAGGAGCCATTATGGCTGTACCGGCACACGATAGCCGCGACTATGCTTTCGCTAAACATTTCGGCCTGGAAATCCGCCCGTTGATTGAGGGTTGCGATGTTTCAGAAGAGAGCTTCGATGCCAAAGAAGGCATTGTATGTAACTCGCCGAAAGCCGGAGCTACTCCTTACTGTGACTTGAATCTGAACGGACTGACCGTAAAAGAGGCTATCGCCGCTACCAAAGCATTTGTAAAAGAGCACAACTTAGGTCGCGTAAAAGTGAATTTCCGCTTGCGTGACGCCATCTTCTCGCGCCAACGTTACTGGGGTGAACCGTTCCCTGTATATTATAAGGAGAACATGCCTTATATGATTGACGAAAATTGTCTGCCTCTGGAACTTCCGGAAGTAGCCAAATTCCTACCTACCGAAACGGGCGAACCTCCATTGGGACACGCTACCAAATGGGCTTGGGATACCGTAAACAAATGTGTGGTAGAAAACAGCAAAATAGATAATCAAACTATTTTCCCCATAGAGCTGAATACCATGCCGGGCTTTGCCGGTTCATCCGCTTACTACCTGCGTTATATGGACCCGCACAACCACGAGGCATTGGTTTCTAAAAAAGCCGATAACTATTGGCAAAATGTAGACCTCTATGTAGGAGGTACGGAACATGCTACGGGCCACCTGATTTACTCCCGTTTCTGGAACAAATTCCTGTTCGATATGGGTGTAAGCGTTAAGGAAGAACCGTTCCAGAAACTCGTAAACCAAGGAATGATTCAAGGACGAAGCAACTTCGTATACAGATACTATTCCTGGAAGATGGTAGGCGAAACAAAAGAAGTCATCCCAACCAACATCTTCGTTTCAAAAGGTATTGCCGACGGTATATTAAAAGGTAACTACACACCGGACGAATTAGGACAACTCTTCAAAGATTCGCATGTATCCATACCGGCTGAATATCTTGCTCACCAGGGAGTGAACGAAATTCATGTGGACGTAAATATCGTATCAAATGATGTATTGGATGTAGAAGCCTTTAAAAACTGGCGTCCGGAGTACAATCAGGCCGAGTTCCTCTTCGAGGATGGCAAATACATTTGCGGATGGGCTGTAGAGAAGATGAGTAAATCGATGTACAACGTTGTGAATCCCGATATGATTGTAGAAAAATATGGCGCCGATACGTTGCGTATGTACGAAATGTTCCTCGGCCCGGTAGAGCAATCCAAACCATGGGATACAAACGGAATAGACGGCGTGCACCGTTTCATCAAAAAGTTGTGGGGACTCTTCTACAGCCGTAATGATGAATTCCTGCCAACAGACGCAGAGCCTACTAAAGAAGAGTTGAAAGCCGTTCATAAACTGATAAAGAAAGTAGGAGAGGACATTGAAAACTTCTCATACAATACCTCTGTCAGTGCTTTCATGATTTGTGTAAACGAGCTCACACAGCTCAAATGCAACAAGAAAGCCATTCTGGAGAATTTAGTCATCCTGCTGGCGCCGTTCGCACCACATTGCAGCGAAGAACTGTGGGAAGCGCTGGGCCACACTACCTCGGTTTGCGATGCACAATGGCCAGTATTCAACGAAGAGTATTTAAAAGAAGATACGATAAAATACACGGTTTCATTCAACGGTAAAGCCCGTTTCACATTAGATTTCCCGGCCGATGCCGACAATGCAACCATCGAATCGACTGTAATGAACCACGAAATGTCACAGAAATACATTGACGGACGTACACCGAAGAAAGTGATTATCGTTCCGAAGAAGATTGTAAATATCGTACTATAACAACCATAGAAAAAACACGTCATGAACAAACAAGAGGCTTTAAGTCTTTGGCGAGAATCAAAGGATTATTTCTTGATTACACTCGGTGTTATTTGTTATTCGTTAGGATGGACTTGTTTCCTTCTGCCTTATCAAATTACCACCGGTGCCGTAACCGGTATAGCCGCCATCATATTCTATGCAACCGGCGTTGAGATACAAATATCTTATTTCTTCATCAATGCCGCGCTGCTGATAGTGGCTTTAAAGATACTAGGATTCAAATTCTGTATCAAAACTATCTACGGCGTATTCGCCATGACTTTTTTCTTGTGGCTGTTTCAGGAGATACTGAAAGACGATGCCGGCAATCTGGTAAAAATAGTGGGTGAGGGACAGGATTTCATGGGTTGCGTATTGGGGTCGTGCATGTGCGGAATAGGCATCGCCATTGTGTTCCTTAACAATGGAAGCACGGGCGGAACAGACATCATAGCCGCCATCGTAAACAAGTATCGCGACATTACTTTCGGACGCATGATTATGTATTGCGACATCATTATCATCTCCTCCTGTTACTTTGTATTCCACGATTGGCGCCGCGTCATGTTTGGCTACACCACCCTCATTATTACCAGTCTGATACTCGACTATGTCATCAACAGTGCGCGACGTTCGGTACAGTTTCTTATCTTCTCAAAACACTATGAAGAAATAGCCGAATCGGTTACACACGATTTGCACCGAGGGGTAACCTTACTCGACGGCACCGGTTGGTATAGCAAACAGCCCGTAAAGGTCATTGTGATATTGGCCAAACGAAGCCAAAGTGTAAGCATCTTCCGCTTGGTGAAAGACATCGACCCGAATGCATTCATATCGCAAAGCAATGTGGTAGGTGTGTATGGCGAAGGATTCGACCGGATTAAAATCAAGTAAAATCTGAATTACAGACTAACTAAACTATTATTTATGGATAAAAGAAAATCATCTGTTTTATCATTATTTCGCGAATCAAAAGACTATCTGATGATTACCATCGGATTGATAAGTTACGCCCTGGCATGGTCGTGTTTTCTACTTCCCTACCAAATCACTACGGGAGGACTTACCGGCGTCTCGGCCATTATATACTATGCTACAGGCATCGAAATACAAGTATCCTACTTCTTCATCAACAGCTTCTTCCTGCTGTTCGCCCTCAAGATATTAGGCTTCAAATTCTGCATTAAAACCATCTATGCAGTGTTTGTCCTCACCTTTTTCCTGTGGCTTTTCCAGCAGATGATGAAAGATGAAAGCGGCAATTTCATCCTGATACTAGGTCCCGGACAAGATTTCATGGGTTGCGTATTAGGGTCGTGTATGTGCGGACTGGGCATCGCCATTGTGTTCCTACACAATGGAAGCACAGGAGGAACCGATATTATAGCCGCTATTGTGAACAAGTATCGCGACATAACGTTCGGACGCATGATTATGTATTGCGACATCATTATCATCTCTTCCTGCTACTTTGTATTCCACGACTGGCGAAGAGTGGTATTTGGTTTTGCCACGCTTATCATCATGAGTGTGATACTCGATTATGTTATCAACAGCGCCCGCCAATCGGTACAGTTTTTCATCTTCTCGAAAAAATACGATGAGATAGCAAAAGCCATCAACAAAGATGTAAACCGGGGGGTCACCATCATCGACGGCACCGGATGGTACAGCCAGCAACCGGTAAAAATTGTATTCATACTAGCCAAACGAAGCCAAAGTGTCAACATATTCCGTTTAGTAAAAGATATCGACCCCAACGCTTTTGTTTCGCAAAGCAACGTGGTGGGCGTATACGGCGAAGGATTCGACCGGATAAAAGTAAAGTAACTCAACTAACTTTCCGGTTCGTTCACCAAAGAGTCTCCATCACGGATAAAATGCTCTATATATAATAGGTAATCTATTGACGTATGAAAAGAAAACTTGTATTTGCCACCAACAACGCACATAAATTGGAAGAGATATCGGCCATATTGGGTGATAAAGTAGAAATTCTTAGCTTGAAGGACATCCATTGCCAGGTAGATATCCCCGAAACAGCCGACACGCTGGAGGGGAATTCATTACTCAAGGCACAATACATCCGCGAACATTATGGAATGGATTGCTTTGCCGATGATACGGGACTGGAGGTGGAAGCCCTTAACGGAGCGCCGGGTGTCTATTCCGCCCGTTATGCGGGAGGCGAAGGGCACGATTCCGAAGCCAACATGAGGCGATTGCTGAAAGAGCTGGAAGAGAAAGAAAACCGTAAAGCCCGTTTCCGCACCGTGATAGCCCTGATTCTAAACGGCGAGGTACACCAATTTGAAGGAACGGTAGAAGGACACATCCTTCGGGAAAAAAGAGGTTCTTCCGGTTTCGGATACGACCCCGTATTTGTACCGGAAGGCTATACCGAGAGTTTTGCCGAACTGGGAGAGGAGATTAAGAACCAAATCAGTCATCGTGCACGAGCCGTACAAAAGCTGGCGGAATTCTTGAAAACAGAAGTTTAACTCCGACTACCGGCAAATGAGAAAATTACTAGTTACCTGTTTTATAGGAATCCTGTTTTGTCTTACCGCTTGCCAAAAGAAAACGGTAACAGGCGAACCTACCCCTAAACGTTACCGTCCGGTAGAAGCCCTGCTGGCCCGGCACCAACCGGACAGCGCATACAATTTAATGAGGACACTGGAACCCAATCTATTCGAAATACCCGAAAAGAACCGGTACCATGCGTATGCCTTATGGGCACAAGCGCTCGACGATGCAAACGAATCGCTCATTCCCTGCGAGATGCTTCTGGCCGAAGCGCTGGCTTTCCATCAGGAAGACGACTACCTACGGGGAAAGATTCTTTATTATCAGGCACGTTTGTTGGACGAGAAACGGTTTATACCTCCCGTTATCGACTATTACCTGCGCGCTTTACAAATTCTAAAAAATTATCCGGAAGAGAAACATCGCCTCTCCGTTATCTATAACCGGACCGGATATTATTATCTGCAAACAACCGAACCGGACAAAGCCAAAGAGGCTTTTCTGAATGCCTATCAGGTAGATACTGTAAAGTCATATCGCATCCGGGCACTCAAAAAGTTGGGCGACCTTTACCGTGTCCGGAAACAAAAAGACTCCGCTCTGCTTTATCTGAACGAAGGGTTGCGCTATGCCAGGGAGTGCCGCGATAGCAGCAACATAGCCACTTTACTGAATCTGATAGCCTACACTCATAACTACTTCGGTGAAACGGATTCCGCGGCACATTACGACTACGCCATGTTCTATCCCGAAGAGACAGACAGCTACTATTATACAAACAGGGGGCATCTTTTCTGGCAGGAAGAGCAATACGACTCAGCCCGTTACTATTTCAACAAAAGTTTGCAGCAAGCCAACGGGGATACCGAAATACGCTTATCCAACTACAAATGGCTTGCTAAATCGTACCAAACATTGGGCAACTACCAAGAAGCCATCCATTATTTGGAATTACGCAACAAGCTGGCTGACAGTCTCTATTTCAGTATGCATCCCAAATCAGATATCAACCGGATAACGCATAAAATGATAGGCGACATCACAGTAGAGAAAGAACATATCCGGCACCTGGGAGAACGTAATAAATTAATCATTTTTACCTCCCTCTTTGTCCTGCTTCTGGTTATTTTATACCAGTGGCAACTCTATCGCAAAAAGATGATTCAGTTGCAACAGAAAGCAACCATCGCTTCGTTGCAATACGAAGATTTAGCCCTGCAAGACCAGATACTGAAACAAAAAGAAATCATCGACTCGCTGAATAAGGCTCATGATAAAGATTTGAAAAAAATAAGCCAAAGCGAAACTCTTCTGGAACAACTCGAAAAGCGACAGGAACAGCTCACTCTGAACCTGTTCAAGCAAACAAAGAGTTATCAAATTATATCCTCCATACAGGCGCATAATTTGAAGAATAAAGAGAATCCCAAAGTACTCACCGAGAAACAACAGACAGAACTAACCGATACGCTGCTGCAACTCTTCCGCGAGCCTATTAACGAAATGAAAAGGAAATATCCCCGACTTACCGACGGCGACATTACTTACTACTACCTGGAAAAATTACAATACGAGGCTACCACCATCGCTTATTGTTTTGGAAAAACAGACCCCAACAGCATCTACCAACGCAGAAAACGGTTCAAAGAGCGTACGCAAGAAGATTTTAGTATCATTTAATTACAAAGCCCGATTAGCCTTATTTAAACAAGCAATCGGGCTTTCCAATAATAGAGTTTTTTAACGGATAACCATTTAAACATTCCAATTTATCACTATTTCTTTCGTCACTATACTTATCCTGACAATAGATATCTTTAAAAAAGACTTGAAAATAAGCTATATAAGCATAACAATATCAATAAGCAATATACTTAATATTTTCAAGGTTTAAATTTAAAACGTATGACAAATGGGTTACTCTCTTCATTGATTGATAGAAAACGACGACGATTTTCATCATCTAATACACTAATATTCATATGCTTTTCCTTATAGTCAACTTCACAAATAGAGATTCCATATTCATTATCCACAAAACGAATATATATCGGAAAACCTTCTTTAAATACATGAAACAGTTTACTATTTTTTTCTTTTTTATCATAAAACAAAAACTTCTCCTCATTCCTATATCGAAACTTCATCATATAAAATTTATTGTTTTCAAAACAAGGAACAAAACCTAAAGCTTGCTTTGCACTGCCTTTCATATATATATCATCATAATATCTCCAATCTTTTTCAGGAAGAACCGCATCCAAATTAAAAGTATTATCACCAAAATCCCAAGAATGATGAGGGCGTAAAATAGAGGTCGTATCAGAAGTTACCAAGTAAGTTTCCCCGAAATACCCCTTATATAAATAAAGACTATCATTGTACACATAAAATGGCTTTAGCGGCAAAAAACCGGTAAAGGATAGCGCTTCCGGAATTTTCCATTCCGAAGCTACAATTTTATCCTCCTTACGTGAATATAAAAACAACACATTATCTGTTTTTGAATTAAAATATAATACATCATAATCTTGTGATACATTTTGAAAGGAGTGAACAAAATAAGTCGGCAGAGCGATTTGTGACAAGAAAGATAAATTCTTACGGTCATAAACAATAATCCGTCCATCAACAGACAAGACTTCCAGATTCCCTGAAAAACGATTTATATTCATATCAGCAATACGTATATATTCACCCGGACCATTACCTCTTCGATTTAATCGTCCTATAAATTTTCCAGTTATTTCAAAGACAAAAATATCATCCTGCTGATTGTCAAAAATATAAATCGTATCCTTCCAAATATCATATTCTGAAATCCTCGCTAGAATCGAAGAGTCCGTCATTTCCAACGGAAATACCTCTATCTTAGAAAAAATATCAAACACAGAAACATCGCCATATTCTTCATTTAAATTGATTCGGGTACATGTGTCCAAATCAACTCCTTTATTAGAGGTACAAGATATGATAACAAATGTCATCCATATCATTGCGCTTAATTCAATAATTCTAGTATTCTTCATGCTTATAAATAATGATTGATTTCCGACAAATTTAAACTATATACAGATTAGATACAAAAAATTCACCTTACATTTAAAATGTGCAATCAATTGATTATGAATTATATTTCATTTTAAAATCTTACATTTTCAATTTAAATAATATGTTAGCTAGTTTGATAATCAAAAAACGAGATGCAGCTTCCAGTAAAAAGAGATGTTTCCAACTTAGGACACAATCTACATTTATACCAAAGCACTATCAAGGAGTTACAAGCGATTTTGGTTCTTCATCACATTTGGTGGTAAAAAGTATTAAAAGCACTGATAACCAACATTTAATCTTTAAATCCTATTATCCATACCATAAAGTTTATGAGTAATTGGAACTAGAGGATTTCGCGATTGCTTTAACAGAAATTACCACCAAATATGACGAATAACCGGGATGTTTTCAGTTTCTTCCAGCACTCCAGCACCTTTTGTTCTAATCCTGTTACGCTTAGTGGCTTATGGGTTACGGCAAAGGGTGTTGGCAAGGTGTTGGCAAATCGATTGCCAGCACCCCATATTTAGTATTTTCGCTACATTAATCTTTCTTATTCTCTTTATTCACAACCTAAAATCATATTTTTTGTAATGATTTCCGCCCATCTTCAAAAGCTTTGTTTTTAACCCATAAACAGAGGATTTTTATTCTTTTTCTCCACCAAATACCATTGAATAGCGTACTCAATACATCATGCTTCCTCGAATGTACCGAAATTCCACAAAGAGCAATGAATATCAATACCTTATTACAATGCAGATTCCTTCTTCTAAATTCTTATTTGTTCCCTTATATAATTCGCTACAGACACCGAAAAGATTGTTGTCGGACCTTTTATATTCTTCAGCCCACGTATGTGGGCCCGACGGTTGACATACGTGGGCTGTACGGTTGACAGTCGTGGGCCGGAGAGCCTACGATTGTGGGACAAAGAATAATAAAGGACTTTGACATAAATAGATAGCAACAGCCACACAAATAGTAACGGTAGACGAGCAATTTTAGAAGGAAGCGCGTTTCTTATAGTCGCCATGTATTATTACACATGTAACGCCTAAGCATCATAACGGCAAGAAATTCCTTCATTGCAGATAATTAAAATAGATGTTACAATAAACACATACCCTTCTCATTTTATTCGTTTTCTTTCCATTTAAACTAAAAATATAAGATTATTAAAGCTATTTTATTTCATTATCAAGTAATTACACATTTTAAATGTAAGACCAAATTCTTGTATAAAGCACGAATATAGTCTACCTTTGCCATCACAAAGAAATAGTCAAAACAATGAAAAACTTATTCATCGCCCTTTCTTTGCTGCTTTGCATGCTTTCTTGCCATAACAACCAATCGGTTGAAAAGAGAGAGCATGCAATAGGGGTAGACTTGGAAAAGAAACAAGAGGTTTCACTCCATGATTTCTTTTCCAAAGTAGAAATTATTCCCTTGGAAACCACAGATAGTGTAGTGATGGGAGACCCGGTTATGGAAATGAGAGTAGATAATGGAGAATATTATTTCACATGCGCCAAACAACAATATATTTGGCACTTTGATGAAAACGGGCACTTTATACAAAAAATAAATCACCATGGAAGTGGACCTAATGAATATTCTGAAATCTCAGACTTTAGATTTAATCGCTTTACCGGCAACTTGGAAATTCTAAGTCCATGGGGATATATAAATGTATACGACCATTCAGGCAATACATTTAAAAACAAAATATCATTCAATAAAGAGAAAATAAATGTAGTTCATAATTTCATAGAATTAACACCTCATTCATATCTTCTCTTTTCCGATGCTGGAAAAGGGAATAAAATGCATTGGTACGATACAGAAAAGGATGACGTTATAGCAGAAACTTATGATTTACCAGAGTTCCTATTTTTCAACACTCCGTACCACAATTCTTTTACCCCATTCTATTGTTATAATGACTCTGTACGCTTTGTCCAAGCCTATAACGGAGATGTATTTACCGCCACCACTAAGGGAGAATTAAAATCGACTTATCGGTTTGATTTTGGAGAATATAACTTCGACATTTCAACATTAGAAGAAAAACCAATTGAATACTATATTGTCCATTCCAATACTACCGGTGCCAAATATGCCAATCGTTTTATCGCCTATGGCGAAAATTCAAAATATTATATGGCACGTTTTAAATTTCATAATCGTCTCTACCACCTATTATTAGACAAGAGAAAAGGAGACGTTTACTGTTTCAACAAATTAAAAGAAGATTGTTTTTGCTTTCCATTGTGTATGGACGAAAAAGCACTCTATTTTGTGGCATCACCCGACGAACTGGATATGGCCATCAATAAAGATGTTTTATCCGCGGAAGATAAGAAAAAACAAGAAGCCATTTCTCCGAATGATAATCATATTGTCATAAAATATACGTTCAAATAATTCAATAATAAAAAATATCTTTAATAACTACTCATTATGAAAAATATTATATTACACTATCTTGCCTTACTTCTACCTTTATTGGTCATTATCTATTCATATAAGTTCTTTACTTATTCACCTATTCTCTTTTTAATACTACTTTTTGCTTGGGCACTTATTTATCATCCCTATTTAAATGGAAGAAGACTGTATAAAAAAGGACTTACATCCACTATTAAATGGGCAATAGGGCTATATCGCCACCCGAAAGAATTTAAAGAAGTCTATTTTAAACCCTAAAATTGAGATAAATATGAATAAAAACGAAGTTATCAATATCAAATTAGTCCTGTTTTGTTTGGTATTGTCCTATTTCACCTGGTCATCTATAAACAATTATCATTTCTTTTTCGACGCCAGAATAACAAAAATCATTCTATGCGCACTGATTTTTATAGGAACTATAAGAGATATCGTAAGGTTTCCTTTCTTTTTACGTGTTATAAAACAAGTAGAAGGAAGAGAGAAAGTCTTATATGGCTACTACATTCTCTTATTGTTCACATATAGCGGAATTTATCTTTATAGTATTATTAAAACATTTATCCTATCATGAAAAACAGTTCTTATTGGATTCTATTCCAAATTCTAATAGTCATTGCTATTGTCAGCCTCGTTTATTCCACCGACGGACGGGAAGAAAGAATGCTGCAACTACTTACCTTTATAGCCTCAGTCTATGTTGCTACGTATACCAACTATTTCTTTCATCTTTTCCGGGAAAGCTCTACTTTTAAAGAACGTGCTTCTATTTTCCTTCGCATAAGTTTGCCTATTCTTTATATATGTAGCTACCTGTTTACAATCATCGTCCAATTTATCAAATAATATCATTTATTCCTTTATAACTATATAGAAAACTATAAATGTAAGATTCTTAAAGTAAATGCATCTTATTATCAAATACTTATAGATTTCAAATGTAAGACTATTTTCTTGCATAAGAAAAGAATATATCCTAGCTTTGTCATCAATAAAACATTCAAAACCATGAAACAATTATTCATCATCCTGCCCTTGGCTATTTTCTTTGTAGCCTGTGCAAACAATGCAGAAAAAGCACCTGCATCTACACAACAAAATGTTTTAAGTGAAAATGAGGTGCACCAAACGCAATTGGATATCGCAACCATTCTTTCTGGAGGCGATACGGCTAAGTTTACTTCCTATCAGAAAGAAATTTATCAAAAAGTATTTGTTACCTTATATGGTCATATTAAGAAGGTAAAAGATGAGAAGCACATATATTTGGATATGACTAAAGAACAATGTATCGAATTAGGGCTTGATGGTGCTTTTTATGACACAGCAGTGAAAGACTTAAACGATATCAATAATTATTTAGATACAGCATCCGTATCTACTCCCGATATGTGGGAAGAAGTATGTAAAGCATTTAAAATCAATGAACAATAGAAATCTTATATAATGGAAAAAACAATTAATATTATTTGTATTCTTATTGCTATAGTAATGGGAATCTTATTTTTCGTATTCGATGATTTTTATGTAAGATTATCGTGTGCATTCGGTTCACTCTCATGTTTCAATCTAGCTGTTACAAAAAAGTATCTGTTCCGGGCAATAATAGGAACACTACTTTGCATTATCTATATTTGTATACTTTATTTTTATAAGTAAAATACATCTTTGAGACATATATTTTGCAAAAACATATACTAAAAATATTGAAGTATATTCCTTTCATATTAATCATTTTATGGATTATCTTTATATCTGTGTACGATAAAGAGTGGCCAAGAACAAATATATCCTATCATGATATAGATACACTTATATATAATCAATTTGTTTTTCTGATATATGTGCATTTTCTATTGCTCTTGACATTGCTTTTGCAGCACATTCTCCATTTGGACAAGGTGATGTAATATGATATGCATCTGTTGTTGCTCCAAATCCTATTATCTCTCCATAGATTTTTGCATTTCTTTTTAGTGCATGTTCTAGTTCTTCTAAAACAACTATTCCTGCACCTTCTCCCATTACAAAACCATCTCTTTCTTTATCGAATGGAATACTTGCTCTATTTTTATCTGTGCTACTTGATAATGCTTTCATATTTTCAAATCCAGCTATTCCTACTTCACATATTGCTGCTTCTGTTCCACCTGCTAAAATAACATCTTCTTCACCTAATTTTATTGTTTTATATGCTTCACCTATTGCATGTGTAGAAGAGCTACAAGCTGTTAAAATGCTCATTGATTCTCCTTTGAAGCCAAATTCGATAGCTATGTTACCAGATGGCATATTTGCTATTGACATTGGTATAAACATTGGAGAAATTCTTTTATTTCCTTTTTCAAAATTGACATCACATTGTTCTTGAATTGTTCTTAATCCTCCAATTCCAGAACTTACAAAGATACCAACTCTATTAAAATCTGTATTTTCTTTTGTTATTCCACTTGAAGTAACTGCCTCTCTTGCTGCAATAATTGCAAATTGTGATACTCTATCTAATCTTTTACTTTGTTTTAAATCAAAGTAATCTAGAGGATTATAGTTTTTTACTTCAGCATCTAACTTTGTTTTAAAATTAGTAGAATCAAATAAAGAAATATTATCAATACCACATTTCTTATTTAATATACTTTCCCATGTTTCATTTACATTTTTACCAATTGGTGTAATTGCTCCTAAGCCTGTTATAACAACTCTTCTTTCCATTATAAATCTTCCTTTCTCTATTACTACATTAACATACCACCATCAATATTAATGACTTGACCTGTTATATATGAACTATCTTTTGAAGCTAAAAATTTAACAACATTTGCTACATCTTCTACAGTTCCCATTCTTTTTAATGGTATAGTCTTGCTTATTTCTTCTTTAACTTCTTCTTTTAAAACATCTGTCATTTGTGTTTCAATAAAACCTGGTGCAACTGCATTTACGAGAATATTTCTACTTCCAACTTCTTTTGCTAGGCTTTTTGTAAAACCTATTATTCCTGCTTTTGATGCTGAATAATTTGTCTGACCTGCATTTCCACTTATTCCAACAACAGATGAAACATTAATAATTCTTCCGCTTCTATTTTTCATCATATATGGAATTACATTTTTAGTAATATTAAAAGTACCAACAAGATTTACACCAATAACACTTTCAAAATCCTCTTTTTTCATTCTCATAAGAAGCATATCTTTTGTTATTCCAGCATTATTAACCAAAATGTCAATATGATTAAATTCTTCTATAATATCATTAACCATTCTTTCTGAATCTTCAAAACTAGAAACATCTCCCTGAACAGTAAAACATTTTACCTTTTGATCTTCTACCATTTTTTTGGTTTCTATTAAATCTTCATTTTCTTTTCTATAGTTAATCGCAATGTCAAAACCTTCCTTAGCAAGTGTTATTGCGATTTGCCTTCCAATTCCTCTAGTTGCACCTGTTATAAAAGCAACTTTATTCATTTGTTTTTACCTCCTTAATTACTTCTTCTAAATTTTCTACATTGTTAATATTCATTATTTTTATTGACTTTTCAAATTTCATTCTTTTAACAAAACTACTTAATGTCTTTCCTGGTCCTATTTCTATAAAAGTATCTATTCCATTGTCATACATTGTTTGTAAACATGAAGTGAATTTTACCGGATTGCAAATATGCTCTGATAATATTTGAACAATATCATCATTTTGAGTATATAATTTTCCGTTTATATTTTTTACAACTTTTGAATTCTTTGTATTGCTTTTTATGTTTTCTAATTCTTTTTTCAATTTTTTAGAACATTCTCTTAATTTTTCAGTATGAAATGGTCCAGCTGTATTTAATATACTTACTTTTTTTGCTCCATTTTCTTTTGCTAATTCTCCGGCTTTAAGAACCGCTTCTTCCTCACCTGAAATAACAACTTGACCTTTTGTATTATAATTTGCGGGTATCACATACCCGTCTTTAATTCCTTTGCAAATATCTTCTACCTCATTCTCATTTAATCCAAGTATTGCAGCCATTTTCCAATTACCTTTAGGAGTAAATTCTTGCATTATTAGTCCTCTTTGTTTTACTAGATTTACACCAGTTTCGAAATCAAAAATATTATCATCTATTAATGCTGTATATTCACCTAAACTTAATCCAGCTGACATATCTGATTTTATATTTTTGATTTTTAGAACTTCCAATATTGCTAAACTTTCTGTAAGTATTGCAAGTTGGGTATTTTGCGTTTTGTTTAGTTCTTCTTCTGGGCCATTGAAAGATATTTCTTTTATATTAATTCCTGTTATTTGATTTACTTTGTCATATACTTGTTTTACTTTATCGTACTTTTCGTATAAATCTTTTCCCATACCAAGTGTTTGAGAGCCTTGCCCTGGAAATAAAAATGCTATTTTCATATGTTAAACCTCCATTAAAATACTTCCTGTGTTCAATCCTCCGCCATATCCTAAAATTATTACTTTGTCTCCGTTTTGGAGTAAATTCTTTTCATACATTTCGTCAATGGCTATTGGTATACTTGCACAAAATGTGTTTCCTGTGTTTTCTATATTTGTATATATTTTTTTTA
>ERZ839767.188-NODE-188-length-105616-cov-15.060951_pt1 | contig 105616 bp, 93 predicted proteins | sample MGYA00519879_ERZ839767 | MGnify/ENA primary metagenome ERZ839767 (study PRJEB31850, sample SAMEA3708852) | human gut metagenome | biome: human gut; feature: human-associated habitat; material: faeces | place: China | collected 2014 ...
TCTCTGTGCCGAATACTTTGATCTTGCTGCCATAGGTTTCCCGCAGGAGCGCGGAGATCTCTTTGGCAAAGTTGGTTCGGCTGTCCACCATCGTCAGCAGGATACCGTCTATCTGGAGCTTGGGGTTGATCTGCCGCTTTACCTTGTTTACCGTGGAGAGCAGCTGTTCCAGCCCTTTGGCGGGCAGATACTCCGCCTGAACGGGAATGATGATCCTGTTCGCAGCGGCCAGCGCATTGACCGTGAGCATCCCCAGGGAGGGCTGACAGTCGATGAGAATATGGGAGTATTGCCCCTTCAGCGTGTCCAGATATTGCCGCAAGATAGTCTCACGGCTCATGGCATTTACCAGGGATACCTCCATACCGGATAACTGGATGTCCGCAGGCATCAGGTCAACGCCTTCCGCATGATGCAGAATACCTTCTCCAGTGCGTATAGGCTGATCCATCAGAATTTTGCCCATTGCATCGGACAATGTAAATGGCAACTTGTCCGGTTGCGGATTTCCCAGGCTGATTGTCAGGCTCCCTTGTGGGTCCCCGTCGATCAGAAGGACTTTCTTTCCGGCCTGCGCCAGCCCGATTCCCAAGTTGGCACAGGTCGTTGTCTTGCCAACGCCGCCTTTCTGGTTGGCAATGGCGATGATTTGCGTGTTCATTGACTTCACCTCATTTCTAATTATTGCTGTTGCTTCTGGAAATAGAAAAAGCCGCCACTTCAAAATTAACAGTGAAGTGACGGCTCTTTCTATCGCCGGAATACGAGTTCCTGAAATGAAAAAGCACCCAGCATTTATACTGTGTGCTACATCAAATTCATATTCAATTATTCAAATTAGCTCAAACTATGCCAAACTGCCACAGCCAAAAAACGAGGGAAAGGAGGACTGAAAAGCACCCCAAAAATCGGCTCTCGGTTAACCACTTTGGGAACCACTTCCCCCTCTTTTCGCCCTCTTTTTGGCCAGTTAACCACTTGCGGACCACTAAAAATTGGATGAAATCGGCTCTCGTTTTGCCAAATTTGGTCAAACCATATCAGCCCGTTTAGATATAGCAAAAGCCCGGAAAACCTTGATTTTCCGGGCTTTTTGAACCATTTTGATATAGTCTGAGCAGTCGATTATCGCTTGCTGAACTGCGGAGCGCGACGAGCTGCTTTGAGACCGTACTTCTTACGCTCCTTCATGCGAGGATCGCGGGTCAGGAAGCCGGCCTTCTTCAGGATGGGACGGAACTCGGGGTTCACCTGCAGCAGGGCCCGGGAGATGCCGTGGCGCAGAGCGCCGGCCTGGCCGGATACACCGCCGCCCTCGACGGTGGCAACGATGTCCACCTTGCCCAGGGTATCGGTGGAGTTCAGGGGCTGACGGACGACCATCTTCAGGGTCTCCAGGCCGAAATAATCGTTGATGTCGCGGCCATTGATGGTGATGGCGCCGGTGCCGTTCTCAAACAGGTGGACGCGGGCCACGGAGGACTTACGACGGCCAGTACCGTACTTATAGGGATTCTTGGACTGATACATTCTTCTTTTCCTCCTTACTTGACCAGCTCGGGCTTCTGAGCCTGATGCTCATGCTGCTCACCGGCATAAATGTGAAGACGCTTCAGGGAGTCCTTGGTGACAATGTTGCGGGGCATCATGCCGCGCACGGCCACACGGACGGCTACCTCGGGCTTTTCCTGCATGAGGATGCGGTACTTGGTCTCCTTCAGGCCGCCCACCCAGCCGGAGTGGGTGCGATAGTACTTCTGCTCCATTTTGTTGCCGGTGAGGATGGCCTTGCCGGCGTTGATGACGATGACGTTGTCGCCGCAGTCAGCGTGGGGAGTATAGGTGGGCTTGCCCTTGCCGCGCAGCAGGTCAGCCACGATGACGGCGGTCTTGCCCAGGGGCTTGCCGGCGGCATCAACGACGTACCACTTGCGGACGATATTGCCCTTGTTTGCCATAAAAGTGGACATGGTGTTTTTCCTCCAGTATAATAATGTATTGCTTTACTTTTTCGTGCTCCCTTGGTAAAATCGGGAGAGAGAAAACAGAAACCAATGCGCTTAACGCGCAAGAATATTTATAGCACTTTATCCGTTGCTTGTCAACACGAAATTGATTTACGGCAACAACATCTGCGATTATCTCTTGTTTTCTTCGATTATCTTCTGTTTTCTCACATTGCATTTTACATTTTTGGAGGGATGACCCTATGCAGCATATTTTGGGCCTGGTGCGCCGTTGCGTGGAGGACTATCACATGATCGACCCCGGGGAGACCGTGGCCGTGGGCGTGTCCGGCGGCAAGGATAGTCTTCTGACCCTTGCAGTCCTGGCACAGCTGCGGCGGTTTTACCCGGCGCCTTTTAACGTCCACGCCATCACCCTGGAAACTGGCACCCCGGGTATGAGCTTTGACGCCGTGGCGGACCTGTGCCGGGACCTGGAGGTGCCCTACACCCGCATCTCCGTACCGGTGTACCAGATCGTTTTTGAGGAGCGGAAGGAAAAAAACCCCTGCTCTCTGTGCGCCAAGCTCCGGCGGGGGAGCCTGAATACCGCCCTCAAGGACCTGGGCATCTCCAAGATCGCCCTGGGCCACCACTTCGACGATGCGGTGGAGACCATGCTCATGAACCTGCTCTTTGAGGGGCGCATCGGGTGCTTTCAGCCGGTGACGTACCTGGACCGCAGCGGCATCACCCAGATCCGCCCCCTGCTCTACTGCCACGAGGACGAGGTGCGCCGGGCGGCGGCAAAGCTCAGGCTGCCGGTGGTGCAGAATCCCTGCCCTGCCAATGGCTCCACCCGGCGGCAGGAGGTGAAGGAGCTGCTTATGCAGCTGGAGCAGCGGTATCCGAACCTGCGGCAGAAGATCTTCGGCGCCATGCAGCGCTATCCCCTGTATGGGTGGAATCTGGAGGAGATGGAGAAGTAAGCGGAGGGTTAAAAAGAGAATGCGGATTGCCACGGGCGCTTTGCGCCCGCGCAATAATACATTACGAGAAGCGCCTGCGTGCGGGCCGATGTGGGCATCGTCCCCTACGGAGAAGTTACAAGTAGCGCGGTAGGGCGGGACGATGTGGGCATCGTCCCCTACGAAAAATCCTCCCTTGGGGGAAGGGAGGATGACACTGTTATATACATTTTTTTATGTAAGCACCCACTGCACCAACAGCAGCAGGCCGAAGCCCGGAACCCCCAGGATGCCGATGACGATGGCATTGAACCAGCTCAGCCCCAGAGATAGCCCCGTGACGGAGGTGGTCAGATTCAGCAGCCACACCGCCCCGAAGCCCAGGGCGGAGTTGAACGCTACCTTCAGCGCCAGCTTCAGCGGCGCGGCGAACAGCCGCAGGCACACCACCACCAAAAACAGCAGCGTCAGCCCCAGGGCGATTTTTTCTACGACAGACATGACTTTCCCCCATTCATGCTCCCCGCGGGCATGCAGGCGGGCTCCGCCGGCAACGGGGATGATTTGCGCTGCTCCAGGGGGCGGCCCTGCAGGGCCTTCATCTTGCGCAGCAGGAAGTCGTACCGGGATTTCAGGGCGTTGATGTCATAGATCCCTGCGTCAATGAGCCCCGTATCCGTGATAAAGTTGAACCGGGCATAGGCATAGCGCAGCTCCCGGGCGGTGTCCCACAGCTCTTGCCGCAGCTCCAGCATACGCATATCGGAATTTGTGGTGGCAGTTTGTTTTTTCATAGCGATCCTCCCGGCACAAGCCTTTGTTTCAGTTTACTGTCAGTTTGGCCATTTATGCAGGGGTTTAGTCGGTGCGGCGTAATTTTTTTAAAGAAGGAGAACCTGTATGGATCACGAAGGCTATATGCGCCAGGCCCTGGCTCTGGCCCGGGAGGCGGCGGAGTGCGGCGAGGTGCCCGTGGGCTGCGTCATCGTGCGGGATGGGCAGGTAATAGGCCGGGGCCGTAACCGCCGGGAGGAGAAGCAGCACACCGGCTCCCATGCGGAGATGGAGGCCATCTGCCAGGCAAATGAAGCCCTGGGCACCTGGCGGCTGGACGATTGCACCCTGTATGTGACCTTGGAGCCATGCCCCATGTGCGCCGGGGCCATCCTCAATGCCCGGATCCCCCGGGTGTATTACGGCGCCCGGGACCGAGAGATGGGCGCCTGCGGCGGCGTGCTGAACCTGTTCATGGAGGATTTCCCCCAGCATCCGGCCCTGGTGGGAGGCGTGCTGGCGGAGGAGTGCCGGGCCGTGCTGACGGATTTTTTTCGGCAGCTGCGGAGGATTTAATACTTTTTTAACAATCTATTCTGAACTTTTTTAATAACCGGCGGCTATACTGGGTACTGTCAAAAGAACTTTTTCATTAATCTTCCTACCAAATAAGGCAGAGGACTTCGTTTGCAGGTCCCCTGCCTTTTGGTTTTTTGTGGGGGCGAAACGCAGGGGGATGCGGACGGCTTCCCTATAAAAATCCCCGTAGGTCGGGTACCCTCACCCCACCCTACGCTTAGCGAGAGGGTTTGCGCAGATTCGGTTCGGGGCGTTGGGGGTGCCGCAGACATTTTTTCTCCTCCCGGCGCATAGAGATACGCCAAAGGAGATGGTACAGATGAAACAAGCCTTGACGGCGGGGATACTATGGGTACTATTGCTGTTTGGCGGTGCGTGGATACTGGCACCCCGGCCGAGGGCAGCGGAGCCGAAAAAAACAGACACGCCTATCCGGCAGACGGAGCAGGCGGACAGCATGGACAGCCGATCGGTGCTGCAGGTCTATGACGGGGAAAAGACCGTGTCCATGACCATGGCGGAGTATCTGCCCGGGGTGGTGCGGGGGGAGATGCCCGCCTCCTTTGAGCCCGAGGCCCTAAAGGCCCAGGCGGTGGCAGAGCGTACCTTCATTTATTACCACATGCTGGGCGGGCGCAAGGCGGCGCACCCCGATGCCGACGTGTGCATGGACTACCGCTGCTGCAATGCCTGGGTGTCCCAGGAGCAGGCAAAAAGCAACTGGGGCGATAACTATGAGGAATATGATCGAAAAATACAACAATCTGTAGAGGAAACGGACGGCCAGGTCATGCTCTATGAGGGCAAACCCATCCTGGCGGCCTTTCACTCCTCCTCGGCGGGGGTCACCGCTAAAAGCAGCGATGCCTGGGTGTCGGACCGGCCCTACCTGGTCAGTGTGGAGAGCCCCGAGAATGGGGACAGTGTCCCAAACTATTACAGCGTGAACACCTTCACTCCGGAGGAATTCCGGGAGAAGATCCTGGCGGCGGAGCCCACCGCCGTGCTGGAGGGCTCTCCGGAGGGCTGGGTCACGGACCTGCAGACCAACAGCTCCAACCGGGTGGAATCCGTCACCGTCGGCGGCGTGTCCTTCCGGGGTACGGAGGTGCGCAGCATCCTGGGCCTGCGCTCGGCCTGCTTCACGGTGGAGTGCGGGGCCGATGGCATTACCTTCCATGTGACCGGCTATGGCCACGGAGTAGGCATGAGCCAGTACGGGGCCAATGCCCTGGCCCGGGAGGGCAAGACCTGGCGGGAGATTCTGCAGTGGTATTACCGGGGCGTATCTATTGAAACCTGGGAAAAAACATGATATAATACCTGAGTTCACAAAATGTTCAGGAAAAGGGACACTTTCACGGTATAATATAATAGAAAATGGCCTGTCGAAAAAGCCTCGCAGAGTTTGCCGTCCGCAGGCGGCAAAGCATTGAGATCATTTTCTCTCGCGACATGAGCGTGAGAGAAAATACCGCTCAGGCGAGAAGTAGTGGAATTTTGAGCCAAAAGCTCAAAATTATGCGCGCAGCAGACTGTAAACCTTTTGTCGGAAAAAACCGGAGGTTTTTTCGATAGTCTCAAAAAAAGACCGCCCCGGCGGAAGCAAAGGAGGAGCCTTCATGGCACGCAACATTTTGGTGGTAGAGGATGACCGTAACATATCGGATCTGATCCGTATGTATATGGAAAAGGAGGGCTTTGAGGTGCGCAGCGCCTATGACGGCGGCAAGGCCATCGAGGAGTTTGAAAAGCAGGCGCCGGATCTGGTGCTGCTGGATATCATGCTGCCTGTGATGGACGGCTGGGCTGTGTGCCGCAAGATCCGGGAGACCAGCAAGGTGCCCATCATCATGCTCACCGCCAAGGGCGAGGTGAACGACCGCATCACGGGCCTGGAGATGGGGGCGGATGACTATATTGTCAAGCCCTTTGAGATGAAGGAGCTTATGGCCCGCATCAACGCCGTGCTCCGCCGCAGCGAGATTCCCGATGACACCAAGAAAAAGCTGGTGTTTGACAAGCTTATCATCAACCTGGACAGCTATGAGCTCATTGTGGACGGCAAGAAGGTGGACACGCCCCCCAAGGAGCTGGAGCTGCTGTATCACCTGGCCTCCACCCCTAATCGTGTCTACACCCGCAACCAGCTGCTGGACGAGGTGTGGGGCTTTGACTACTTCGGCGACAGCCGCACCGTGGACGTGCATATCAAGCGCCTGCGGGAAAAGGTGGAGAACGTGTCCGACCAGTGGGCCCTGAAGACCGTGTGGGGCGTTGGCTATAAGTTTGAAGTGAAGTGATGAAGAAGGAAACCAAAACTCGCTTCAGCAGCATCTACTGGCAGCAGTTCAGCCTTATCGCAGGCGTGGTGCTGCTGACGCTGCTGCTGCTGGGTGCGTCGTTTTACGCCCTGAGCTATAACTACCTGGTGGGTGAAAAACGGGATGAGATGAAGATGCGCGCCCAGCTCATCGTGCAGCTGACGTCGGACTACATTATGGCGAACGGGGAGGACGAGGCCCAGAACAGCGGTCTCAGCCGCATGGCCGGGGTGGCCAGCATGATGACGGAGGTGAACTTCCTCATCTGCGATGAAAACGGACAGGCCCTGCTCACCACCGATGACACCCTGGCCGGCAGGAGCATCCGCCTGCCGGGGGAGATAACCGATAAGATTCTTAATAGCGCCGATGGCTTCGAGGGATATACTACCCTGTCGGGCCTGTATAAGCTGCGCCAGTTTGCCGTAGGATTACCGGTGAAAACGTCGGATGGGCAGGTGGCCGGCATGGTTTTGGCCATGATCGACGGCAGCCAGCTCATGCGGCTGTGGCGGTCCTTCACGGGATTGTTTTTTATGATTTCAGCCATTGTGCTGCTCATCGCCTTCGTGGCCAGCTCCTTCATGTCCATGCGGCAGATTCAGCCTATCAAGGAGATGCTCAAGGGAACCCGGGCCTATGCCGCCGGGAACTTTGACATGCGCATTGAGGACGAGGGCCGCTCCGATGAGATCGGTGAGCTGGCTCGGTCGTTCAATATGATGGCCGACTCACTGCTGGAGACGGAGCGCCAGCGCCGAGACTTTATCGCCAATATCTCCCATGAGCTGAAAACGCCCATGACGTCCATTGCCGGCTATACCGATGGAATCCTGGACGGAACTATCCCCCAAAAGGACGAGCGCAAATATCTGCAAATTATCTCCGACGAAAGCCACCGGCTCAGCCGTCTGGTGCGGCGGATGCTGGACATCTCACAGATCCAATCCCAGGAGATGCATAAGGAGGATTTTGACCTGTGCGAGAGTATGCGTATCGCCCTGCTGAGCATGGAGCAGAAGATCAACCAGCGGGGCCTGGATGTGGAGGCGGACATTCCGGAGGATTCTGTCATGGTCCGAGGGGACAATGAGCTCATCACACAGGTGGTGTATAATCTGCTGGAGAACGCCACAAAATTTGCCGCAGATAAGTCCACGCTGTACCTGGGCCTTACCTGTCAGGGGGAGAAAGCCATTGTTACTGTGCGCAATACCGGCAATACCATTCCCGCCCAGGAGATCCCCCTGCTTTTCGAGCGGTTCCACAAGTCGGATAAATCCCGCAGCGTGGATAAGGATGGCTACGGTCTGGGCTTATATGTAGTAAAGACCATTCTCAACCAGCATAAGGAAAAAATCACCGTCACCAGTGAAAACGGCGTAACGGCCTTCAGCTTTACCGTGCAGATGGCAGACGGCGCTCGCAATTACGGGGAGGAGCAGCAATGACAGACGAGAAGAACATCACGCCGCAGCCATCGGGGGAGGGCCGGGAGGTCATCTCCTGGTATGTGCCGCCGGAGCGGGGGAACGAGGTGGTGCGCTGCTATGTACAGCCCCAGCCGCTGCCCCAGGGTGTGCGGCCCCAGCCGCCGCAGATGGCACCGCAGCGGGGGAAAAAGCGCGGCTGGATCATTTTTGTGATCCTGGCGGCGGTGCTGGCGGCCATCGTTGGTGTGACCGCCTTGGTGGTGTCGCTGACCGACGATGGGGATTCATCTACGCCTGACGACGGCAATGCCGGCAGCATTGTGGATATTTCCGGCAATGAGGAATGCTATATTCCCAAGGCGCCGACGGCGGACGGCCAGCAGATGGAGCTGCTGGCCCCGGCAGACACGGAGCTGACCCCGGCGGAGGTTTATCAGAAGATGAGCGCCTCCACCGTGACCGTCCTGGCCACCGATGACCGGGGCAACACCTCTATGGGCACCGGCGTCCTGCTGACGGCGGATGGGTACATCGTCACCAACGCCCATGTGGTCTCCGAGGCCAGCAGCAGCGTTGTGGCGCTGGATACCGGCCGGACCTATGAGGCAGAGCTGGTGGGCTACGCACCCGGCCGGGATATCGCCGTGCTCAAGGCGGTGGACGCTGAGGGCCTGACCCCAGCAGAGTTCTGCGACTCCGATTATTGTATGGTAGGGGAGACGGTGTACGTTATCGGCAATCCCTTGAATCTGAATCTCCGGGGGACCTTTACCAACGGGATCCTCTCCGGCCTGGAGCGGGAGATGGAGCTGGATGGCAAGACGCTGACCATGCTCCAGACAAACGCTGCCGTGAATAATGGCAACTCCGGCGGCCCGCTTATCAACGCCTACGGCCAGGTCATCGGCATCGTCACCATGAAAATGAGCCAAAACGAAAGCCAGGCCGAGGCTACGGTAGAGGGCCTGGGCTTTGCCCTGCCTACCTCTCAGGTGGCCTATGTAGTCAATGACATCTTGGCCCATGGAGAATTCCATGGCATCCCGACCTTCGGCTTTACCATCGAAACGGTGTATGGCGAGGACGGCAGCAGCCGGTTGACGGTTCGCTCCGTGGAGGAGAATACGGGAGCGGCGGAGGCCGGCGTGGAGCCCGGGGATGTAATCCTGGCGGCGGACGGCCAGCCCATCCGCGACAATTGGGAGCTGCTGGATTTCCGCCGCACGGTCCATGTGGGGGATACTGTGGATCTGACCATCCTCCGGGATGGACAGGAGATCCACTGCTATGTGACCCTGACGGCGACCATGTAAGGCAAAAAGTATAATGATTATAAGCGAAAAGGACGGACCCGGGGCCCGTCCTTTTCGCTTGCCAAAATTCCCGCCGCACCGGTCCGGTGCCGCATTTCTTGTAACCGCTGCCGCCGCCAGACCGGCGTGATAATTAGGGCTCCCCCGCACCTAATCTTCCCCGGGAATCTTGCTGAAAACAGTGTAAAGCCCGGCAACCAAAAGAAACACCCCAAAGGGCTTTTTTAGCGCCGCCACATCCGCCGCTGTAGCCAAGAGCGCCCCCAGCGCCGCCGCCGGCAGCCCCCAGGGGATAGCGCCGCCCAAGACCGGCGCATCCAGCAGCCCGTTTTTCCGGTGCTGCACCAGAGCCATAGCCGCTGTAGGGAGGAAGTACAGCAGGTTGATGCCCTGAGCGGTAATCTGATCTACCCCCAAAAACAGGGACATCACCAACAGCAGCAGCGTTCCGCCGCCGATGCCCCAGGCAGATAGGATTCCCGTAAAAAACCCGGCCAGTGCCGGAAGCACGTACTCCCTCACAGCAGGTATCGCACCCCGCCGTATACCAAGAATACGCCGAAAATCCGCCGCAGCCAAGGCCCGGGCACCCTGCGAAACAGCTTGCCGCCCAAGAGCCCTCCCGCCAGGCCGCCCATTAGATATGGCAGGGCTGTCAGCAGGTGCAATCCTGAGCGCAGCAGGTAGATAACAGCAGACAGGGCACACAGGGGCAAAATTACGGCCACGCAGTTGGCCATGGCCCGCTTCTGGCCTATCTTGCACCAGGCAGTCAGCAGCGGCACCAGCACTGTGCCGCCGCCTCCGCCGAACAGGCCGCTTACCAGCCCCGCTGCCGCCCCGCTTATGCGATATTTCCACTTGACGTTCATGACCGCACCTCCCTATGTAGCCCCTTCGGCAGAAGGGGCCTTTCGTCAGATCTTGCGGAAGCTCTTACAATCGGTGCACTGATCCATGGAGGGATGGCTCTCATGGGTACCGATTTGAATGGAGCTCAGGCCGCAGTTATTCACCTCACTGCAGTGATGGGCGCAGCTGGTGACGGTACACTTGATGGCGGAGTTGGGGGTGCAGGCGCACCCATCGTTGGTACAATTAGGCATAGATTTCTTCCTCCATAAAAAATAAACTCAGGCCACAGGCCTGAGCTTATTTTGCGCCGTATGAAAAAAACTATGCGAAGAAAATTTTGATAGGTGGATGCGGGCCGGAGTTACGGATCGTCACACCGGTGACATTGGCCGCTGGTTCGCAATGACACATTATAAGAAGGGTAGGTGGGCTTGAAGAAAATTATATGGTGTGCAGCGCTGGGATCAGGGCGGAGGCCAGGGCAAAATAGATCAGCAGGCTGGTGGCGTCCACAATGGTGCTGATAAAGGGGGAGGCCATCACCGCCGGGTCCAGCCCCACTTTTTCTGCCAGCAGCGGCAGGCAGCAGCCCACACACTTGGCAAAGATGACCACGAACAGAATGGTCAGGCACACCACGGTGCAGATGGTGAAATTTACGGTATCGTTTCCCAGGAGCATCCGGTCCACCAGCAGCATCTTCACAAAATTCGCCGCCGCCAGGCACACGCCGCACAAAAACGATACCCGCAGCTCCTTCCACAGCACCTGGAAAAGGTCGGAAAAGTCCACCTCATCCAGGCTCAGGGCGCGGATCACCGCCACGCTTGCCTGGGTGCCGGAGTTACCGCCGGTACCCGAGAGCATGGGGATGTAGGAGTTGAGCACCAGGCAGGCCGCCAGCTTGCTCTCATAGTGATTGAGGATCATCCCCGTGAAGGTAGCCGACAGCATCAGCACCATCAGCCAGGGGATGCGGGCCTTCCAGGTGGAGAAAATGGAGGTTTTCAGATACGGCTTGTCCGAGGGCAGCATAGCTGCCATCTTTTCAAAGTCCTCCGTGGTCTCTTCTTCAATAACATCCATAGCATCGTCCACGGTGACGATACCGATGAGGCGGTTTTCCTGGTCCACCACGGGCATGGCAAGATAGTCATACTTGCTCATAGCCTGGGCCACGTCTTCCTTATCGTCCAGAGTCATTACAGACACCACGTTGGGGTCCATGATGTCCTCAATGCGGTCATCCTCGTCGGCCAGAAGCAGATCCCGGACGGACAGCACGCCCTGCAGGTGGCGGGTGGGATCGGTGACATACAGGATGTTGATGGTCTCCAGCTCGCCGCCGATTCGGCGGATGCGCTTGAAGGCGTCCGCTACGGTCATATCCTTTTTCAGGCTCAGGTACTCCACATTCATAATGGAGCCGGCAGAGTCCTCGGGATACTGCAGCATTTCGTTGATGGACTTGCGCATTTCCGGGGTGGCCCTGTCCAGAATACGGATGACAACGCTGGCGGGCATCTCCTCCACAATGTCCACGGCATCGTCCAGATACAGCTCGTCCAGCACTTCCTTCAGCTCCGTGTTGGAGAAGCCGTTGATGAGCATTTCCTGGCTGTCGGACTCCAGCTCCACGAATACCTCCGCCGCCAGCTCCTTGGGCAGCAGCCGATACAGCAGGGGCATGAACTCCTCACCGGATTCCTCCAAAAGCATGGCGATATCCGGCGGCTCCAGAGGGAGGAGCAGGTCTCGGACGGCGGCGTACTGCTTTCGTCGCAGCATGTCCTTAATTTCGTCCAAATAGCGGTCCATTTCTTCTTCACGGTCAAACATGGTTAGCTCCTCCTTTTCTGCAAAAAATAAAAGCCGCAGCCGGGCTCCGGGTGTGGCGGGCCGCTGCGGAAAAGTGCGCGCCATACAGAGTGTGACGCGGGCTATTGTCCACCGTAACAAGCTTTAGCATCGCGGGGCAATGAAACTGCGTTAGATGATACCTTGGTTTCGATATCGCCTGTTCAAACCATCTTATGGTGTCTCCACCACTTCGCGGCAGCAGTCCGTATCCCTGCGGTAGCCTTACCTACCGGAGCTTTTACAAAAAACTGTCGAAAAATTTCTTGTTTTTCCGACAACTCTTTTTAGTATGTTTATAGTATGCCAAAAAAATGCCGCTGTCAACCCCTTTTGCGGGAAGAATGGGGGAGAAAATGTTGCGGGGATGATATTGCAGAGGGCGGGGAAGAACACAGCCCTCTGCAATCTGACATAATAAATACTTCGTGTAGGGGGCGGCGTCCTCGACGCCCCGTTTCACCGCAGCTCTTGTTGCATTGCCGTAGGGGACGATGCCCCTGCTGCGGTGCCCAAAATTTCCGCGCTGCCTTGCGGCGGACGCCCCCAATTTTGACCGCGGCCACTCGCTCACTTCGCTTCTTCTGCCACTGGCAGCGCTCAGTTTGCTCCCCACATCGTCCCGCCCCACCGCAGCTTCCTGCTGTGCGTAGGGCGGCGTACCCTCACGCCGCCGTGATGGTGTGGCGGTTGTCGGGCGGTGGGCTGAGGGCGGATCGCCCTACGGATGGGTTATGAAACCGCGTGTAGGGGTGTACGAGAGGTTTATCCCGGGAGGTATGCTTACTTCCGTGTAATAACCGTGCCATCGTTTTTGTGAATGCTGTTTTCGGCCAGCACACCCCGGACGCAGGAGGTGGGATAGATGATGCTGTGGCGTCCGATAACGGTGCCGGGGTTCAGGACGCTGTTGCAGCCCACCTCCACAAAGTCGCCCAGCATGGCGCCCACCTTTTTGCGGCCGGTGTCCATGCGCTCCTGGCCGCAGCGGACCACCACCGGCAGCTTGTCGCTTTTCACGTTCGAGGTGATGGAGCCGGCGCCCATGTGGGACTTATAGCCCAGGATGGAATCGCCCACGTAGTTATAGTGGGGGGTCTGCACGCCGTCAAAGAGGATGACGTTTTTCAGCTCCACGGAGTTGCCCACCACGCAGCCGGCACCCACCAGGGCGCTGCCCCGGATGAAGGCGCAGTGGCGCACCTCCGTCTCCGGGCCGATGATGCAGGGGCTGCCCAGGTAGGCAGTGGGGGCCACGGTGGCGGTTTTATGCACCCAGACCTGGGGGGAAACCTCGTCGTAGCCCTCCAGAGTGGGGCCTACGGAGAGAATGAAGTCCTTTATGCCCGCCAGGGCCTCCCAGGGATAGGTGAACCGGGAGAGGTAGTCGGCGGCGATGGTGTGGTCCAGGTCAAACAGGTCTTTTATAGTCAGCATAATGGTCTCCTTACTTCATAAATAGTTCAGCCGGGTCTTACTCCGGGATAGATTCAAGCTGGGACAGGGATAGCCCCTTGACAAGGACACTGTCATCCTTAGTGTCCAAAATGTACGGCGCCAGCTTTTTCAGTGCCAGGGAATACTCACAGTCCCCCAGGACCGCGTCCTTCGTGGTGCTGATAAGCATCATGCGCCACCGGGATACCGGTTTCCCGTCCACGGCGTATGCCCCTTGCGGGGCCATGGGCAGGATGGTTTCTGTGCCCTCGGTCAAAGCGATGGCGCCGAAGGGCACACCGTCGGGCCCTCTATAAAACTTCGGCTCTGCCGCATAGGCCTGCGACCAATCGACAGAGGCTTTTTCTCTTTTGAATTTGCTGAATAAGCTCATATTTGTCTCCTTGGTGTGCGATGAATTTGAAAGAGGGGGTACGGATTGCGAAGCCAGTGTGCGCACTGGCTTCGCAATGACATGGTGTTTTGCATGGTGCCATTGTAGCACCGCCGCCGGATTTTGTAAATAAGTTAAAAGATTGTTTACACGGCGGGGATTTACATTTACCGCCCGGTGCGCTACAATATGGTCAATAATGGTCAATTGGGATGCGTGGGCATCTCTTTTTACACGAAGGGAGCGTTTTTCATGCGTAAAAAGCAATTCAAGGCCGAGTCCAAGCGGCTGCTGGACCTGATGGTGAACTCCATCTACACCCATAAGGAGATCTTCCTGCGGGAGATCATTTCCAACGCCTCAGACGCCATTGACAAGCTCTGCTATCTGTCCCTGACAGACGACAAGGTGGGGCTGAACCGGGGTGACTTTGCCATTACCATTTCCATCGACAAGGACGCCCGTACCCTCACCGTCAGCGACAACGGCATCGGTATGAGCGCGGATGAGCTGGAGAACAACCTGGGTGTCATCGCCTCCAGCGGCAGCTTTAAGTTCCGCCAGGAGCAGGGGGAGGAGGCCGCCGGAGATACTGACATCATCGGCCAGTTCGGCGTGGGCTTTTACTCGGCCTTCATGGTGGCCGACCACATCACCGTGGTGACCCGGAAGTACGGCGAGACCCAGGCCTGGAAATGGGAGTCCTCCGGCGCGGAGGGCTACACCGTTACCGAGGCGGAGCGGGACGCTGTGGGCACGGACATCATCATGCACATCAAAGAGGACGGTGAGGAGCCGGGCGAGTTCAGCCGGTATTTGGAGGATTGGACCATCAAGTCTTTGGTGAAAAAATACTCTGACTACATCCGCTTCCCCATCAAAATGCTCCTGCCCCACTCGGTGAAAAAGCCCGACAGCCCCGACGATAAGCCCGAGTATGACACGGTGTGCGAATGGGAGACCCTCAACAGCATGGTGCCCCTATGGCAGCGGAAAAAGAGCGAGGTCACCAAGGAGGAGTACGACGAATTTTATCAGCAGCGCTTCGGCGAGATGGCTCCGCCCCAGAGCGTCATCTCCGTGTCCGCCGAGGGGGCGGTGACCTATAAGGCCCTGCTGTTCATCCCCTCCAAGGTGCCGAATCTGTACTACACCCAGGACTTTAAGCCGGGCCTGCAGCTGTATTCCGCAGGGGTCATGATCATGGATCACTGCCAGGAGCTGCTGCCGGAGTATTTCAGCTTCGTCCGGGGCGTGGTAGACTCTCCGGATCTGAGCCTGAATATCTCCCGGGAGCTTTTACAGCACGATAGGCAGCTGAAAATCATTTCCGGCAACCTGGAAAAGAAGATCATCGCTGAGCTGAAGAAGATGCTCACGGACGACCGGGCGGGCTATGAAAAGTTCTATGAGAACTTCGGCCGGGCCCTGAAGGTGGGCGTGCTGAACCAGTTCGGCGAAAAGCGGGAGAGCCTCCAGGAGCTGCTGCTGTTCTACTCCTCCACGGAGAAAAAGCTGGTGACCCTCCGGGAGTATGCGGACCGCATGCCCGAGAGCCAAGAGTATATTTATTACGCCGCCGGGGACACTGTGGCATCCATCGACAGCCTGCCCCAGACGGAACTTTTGAAGGAGCGGGGCATGGAGATCCTCTACTGCACCGACCGGGCGGATGAGTTCCTGGCGGATAGTCTGCGCACCTACGATGGCAAGGAGTTCCGCTCCGCCGTGGACGGCGACCTGGGCCTGGAGGACGAGCCCAAGCCTCAGGAGAGCGAGAGCGACAAGGAATGCCTGGCCTTTATCAAGGAGACCCTGGGAGACCGGGTGGACGAGGTGAAGGCGTCCCAAAAGCTCAAGAGCCACCCGGTGTGCATGACCAGCGGCGAGGGCCTGACCTTTGAAATGGAGAAGTATTTCCGGGCCGTGCAGCCGGAGCTATCCATGAAGGCCAAGCGCATTTTGGAGGTGAATGTGGCCCACCCGGCATTCCTGAAGCTGGAGAGCGTCCGGGCTACCGACCCGGAGCTTGCGAAGAAGTACGCAGAGGTGCTGTATAACCAGGCGCTGCTTATTGCGGGCCTGCCCCTGGCGGATCCATCCGGGTATACAGACTTGGTATGCTCACTGTGGAGCTGAAATGGTCGGTGGAAAACCGGATTCTGTCATTTTGAAGGGGTGGAGCAGCTGCGAAAACCCACACCCTTGGCTAAGGAGTAGGGCGGCTTGCCAAAGCCGGTGTGCGCACCAGATGCGCGATGCGTGATGATAGTCCCCAGCCTAAGTCTCAAAAGCACCACAGGCACCTCTGTGCCTGTGGTGCTTTGCGCATTGAAAAAGGCTTTTGTCACGATGGTTAGGATATGGAAGCTTGGAACACTCTAATATCCATTGGATTTAATGGCCCGGGACACCTCCCTTGATTTTTCCGCGCACACCATTTTCTTGTCGTTATCGTATTTCTTTATTATATTGATGACCGATACAACACAAAAAATTTACGGTTCTGTTTTCGTGCAGTTTGCGTACCGGTCTGATGGAAACAGTTTTCAGCTTTCATAGATAAAATTGTATAATTTTCTGTTGCGTTTTGCGCAGTATTCGTGTAAAATAGAAAAAGCAATCAGAATTGGTAGCTGTAAGGAAGTGCTTCGCGCACGGGCTGCAACTATCACTCGGCGCTGCGCTTGAGTGTTTCAGATCCTCTCGGGAGGGTTTGGAACATTTTTCATTATATGCGGCAGTGTCGAATATAGGGAGAAAGGTCTTGACTCAAAACCGTAACAGCGAGAAAACAGCAAGGAGGAAAAAAGAATGTATTTAGTCACCAATGGCAGACTCATCACCCGTGACCCCGATGGAAAGGGGTACTATGAGCACGGCGCTGTGGCCTACGAGGGCAGCCGGATCGTGGAGGTGGGCGAGGAAAGCGCCCTGCGCGCCAAGTATGCGGACGCCCAGATCATCGATGCCAAGGGCGGCATCATCATGCCCGCCTTCATCAACGCTCACACCCACATCTACTCCGCATTGGCAAGGGGCCTGTCCATTGTGGGCAACAACCCCACCAATTTCTACGAGGTGCTGGACGGCACCTGGTGGGCTATCGACCGCCACCTGATGATGGAAGGCACCCGCGCCAGCGCCACCGCCCTCTACATGGACTCCATTAAGCAGGGCGTCACCACCATCTTTGACCACCATGCCTCCTACGGCGAGATCCCCGGCACCCTGCACACCATCGCCCAGGAGTCGAAGCGTCTGGGCCTGCGCTCCTGCCTGTGCTACGAGGTCTCCGACCGGGACGGCGAGGAAAAGTGCCTCCAGGCCATTCAGGAGAATGCCGACTTCATCACCGAGTGCGAGAGGAGCAAGGACCCCATGCTGGCCGCCATGTTCGGCGGACACGCCCTGTTCACCATCTCCGACAAGACCTTTGACCGCATGGTGGCGGCCAACAATGGCCGCACAGGCTATCACATCCACGTGTCCGAGGGCATGAACGATGTGTATGACTCCCTGCAGAACTATGGCCGCCGCCCCGTGCAGCGCCTGCAGGACCACGGCATTCTGGGGGAAAAGACCATCCTGGGCCACTGCATCCATGTGAACACCGCCGAAATGGAGATCATCAAGGAGACCGGCACCATGGTGGTGAATAACCCCGAGAGCAATATGGGCAACGCCATCGGCATCTGCCCGGTGCTCCAGCTGCACAAGCGGGGCATCCTCCTGGGCATGGGCACCGACGCCTATACCAACGACATGCTGGAGTCCCTGAAGGTGGCCCTGTGCTCCCAGCGCAGTCAGAACTGCCTGCCCAACGTGGGCTGGTGCGAGGTCACGGATATGCTGTTCAAAAACAACGCCAAGATCGGCGAGAAGTATTTCCCCGCCACCCTGGGCGTGCTGAAATCCGGCGCCGCCGCTGACATCATCGTCATGGACTACAAGCCCTTCACCCCCTTCTCCGACGAGAATATTGACGGCCACATGATCTTCGGCATGACCGGCCGCCAGTGCCAGACCACCATCGCAAACGGCAAGGTCCTTATGCAGGATCGCGTGCTGGTGGGTATCGATGAGGAGGCCGAGAACGCCCATATCCTGGAGGCCGCCAAGAAGCTTTGGGGAGATTTGAATCACCGGGTGTATTGATGTTACCGAAGCGTAAGAGCCTGCGATTGCCTAATCACGATTACGCCTGTGGTTGGTATTTTGTAACCATATGTACAAAGGATAAGCGCCCCAGTCTTGGTACTGTCGTAGGGGGCGATGCCCACATCGCCCCGCATGTGGCACTTTCAAATATAGGCTCTGTCGCAGAGATGTATCTCAAGCGCATCCCCGGTATAGACACATATGTTGTTATGCCAAACCATGTGCATTTCGTCGTATCCATTGCCGCGGAGGGCGGGCCGATGTGGGCATCGGCCCCTACGCAAGCATTGGGAAGTCTGGTGCGTTCTTTCAAAACCCTTTCAACGAAAGCGGTTGGACAAAAACTTTGGCAGCGGGGCTATTACGACCATGTGATCCGCAACGAGGCGGATTATCTCCGCATTTGGCAATATATGGATGAAAACCCCGTCCGGTGGACGGAGGACGAGTATTATTTTGAATAAATATAGGAGGAAGCCCTATGTCTGAAAAAATGTATCCCATTCCTTTTAAGTCTCTTATGAACTGGGTGGTCACCGAGTACGCCATGAGCGGCGAGATCTTCGGCGTGCACAAGGCCTACAAGGCCAGCGGCAAGAGCCTGCCCATTTTCGGCGAACGCATCGAGACTCCCTTCGGGCCTGCCGCCGGTCCCAACAGCCAGCTGGCCCAGAACATCATCGCCGCCTACTTCGCCGGGGCCCGCTTCTTTGAGGTAAAGACCGTGCAGAAGATGGACGGCGCCGACCTGGCCGCCTGCGTGCCCCGCCCCTGCATCCTGGCCAATGACGAGGGCTACAACCAGGAGTGGTCCACGGAGCTGACCGTGCCCCAGGCTATGGACGAATACATTAAGGCCTGGTGCGCCCTGAAGGTCCTCTCCAAGGTCTACGGCCTGGGCGACCCCAACGGCTTCGTGTTCAATATGTCCGTGGGCTATGACCTGGAGGGCATCAAGGGCGAGAAGGTGGACACCTACCTCAACGGCATGATGGACGCCACCAAGACCGCCATTTTCGGCGAGTGCAAGGCAGTGCTCAAGGAGCTGTTCCCCCAGGAGAGCGACTATATTGACGCCATCTCTCCCCGTGTCTCCCGCAGCGTCACCGTGTCCACCCTCCACGGCTGCCCCCCGGATGAGATCGAGCGCATCGCCTCCTACCTCATTTCCGAGAAGCACCTGCACACCTTCGTCAAGTGCAACCCCACTATCCTGGGCTATGAGACCGCCCGGACCATTCTGGACGGTATGGGCTATGACTATATCGTGTTTGACGACCACCACTTCCGGGAAGACCTCCAGTGGGCCGACGCCGTGCCTATGTTTGAGCGCCTGCAGGCACTGGCCGATAAAAACGGCCTGGAGTTTGGTCTGAAGCTCTCCAACACCTTCCCTGTGGATACCACCCGGGGCGAGCTGCCCAATGACGAGATGTATATGTCCGGCCGCAGCCTGTTCCCCCTGACCATTGAGATGTGCCATCGGATTTCCCGCCAGTTCAAGGGAAAGATGCGCATTTCCTTCGCCGGCGGCGCAGAATACTTTAACTGCGACAAGCTCTTTGCCGCCGGTATTTGGCCCATCACCGTGGCCACCACCATCCTCAAGCCCGGTGGATACAACCGCCTGCTGCAGATGGTGGAAAAGGTGGAGCCCATGCCCTACAAGGCCTTTGACGGCACCTGCACCGAGGCCATTTGTGAGATGTCCGCCGCTTCTCACACAGACTATCACCATGTCAAGCCCATCAAGCCCCTGCCCAAGCGCAAGAGCGAGAAGAATGTGCCCTGGATGGACTGCTTCGCTGCCCCCTGCAAGGGCGGCTGCCCCATCGAGCAGGACATTCCCGAGTATGTGGAGCTGTGCCGCAAGGAGCTGCACGGCCCGGCCCTGAAGCTTATCACCGAGAAGAATCCTCTGCCCTTCCTCACAGGCACCATCTGCGCACACCGCTGCCAGAATAAGTGTACCCGCAACTTCTATGAGGAGTCCGTGCAGATCCGTGACACCAAGCTGGTGGCGGCCTACCATGGCTACGATGCTCTCATGGCCTCCATCAAGAAGCCTGCTAAGGTTTCCGGCAAGAAGGCCGCAATTATCGGCGGCGGCCCCACCGGTATCGCCGCGGCCTATTTCCTGGGCCGGGCCGGTATCGAGACCACTATCTTTGAGCGCGAGGCTTGCCTCGGCGGTGTGCCCCGGCATGTGATCCCCTCCTTCCGCATCGCCAACGAGACCATCGAGAAGGACATCGCCCTGATGCAGAAGTACGATGTGGAGGTCAAGTGCGGCGCTCCCGCCCCCTCTGTGGACGAGCTGAAGAAGATGGGCTACACCCATATTCTCTTCGCTGTAGGTGCGTGGAAGCCCGGCAAGCTGGATATCCCCGGCGATGTGGCCGGTGCCATCCAGTGGATGAAGGGCGTAAAGGCCGGCAACATCGCCGTAGGCGGCAATGTGGTGGTGGTGGGCGGCGGCAATACCGCCATGGACGCGGCCCGTCTCGCCAAGCGCAGCGGCGCCAAGAACGTGACCCTGGTGTATCGCCGCACCAAGAAGTATATGCCTGCCGACGAGCATGAGCTGGCCCTGGCCCTTCAAGATGGCGTAGCCTTCGCCGAGCTGGCCGCCCCCGTGGCCCAAGCGGACGGCGTGCTCAAGTGCGAGCAGATGAAGCTGGGCGAGGCTGATGCCTCCGGCCGCCGCAGCCCTGTGGGCACCGGCGAATTCTTCACCGTGCCCTGCGACCTGGTCATCTCTGCTGTGGGTGAGCAGGTGGATGACGCGCTCATGAGCGCCAACGGCATTGAGCTGGATAAGAAGGGCCGTCCCGCCTTTAAGACCAATGTGGCCGGCGTGTACGCCGCCGGTGATGCCACCCGGGGCCCCGCTACCGTGGTCGAGGGCATTGCCGACGCCGCCCGGTTTGCAGAGGAAGTCATCGGCGCGGCTCACACCTATGAGATCCCCGCTGCGGCCTATGTGACCAAGGCCGATGCCATCGCCAAGAAGGGCACCCTGCTCATGAGCAAGGACGCCTGCTGCGAGGGCAAGCGCTGCCTGCAGTGCCATACCGTCTGCGAAAACTGCGTGGACTCCTGCCCCAACCGGGCCAATGTCGCTATCGCCATGGCCGACGGCAGCCACCAGATCGTCCATGTGGACAAGATGTGCAACGAGTGCGGCAACTGCACCCAGTTCTGCCCCTACGCCTCCGAGCCCTGCCACGACAAGTTCACCCTGTTCCAGACCGCGGAGGATATGGTGGACTCCAAGAACGCCGGTGTACTGTTCCTGGGCGGCGACATGGTTCGCGTGCGCACCTTCGGCGAGCCTAAGGACTACGACCTGTCCAAGTCCAACGACCTGCCCGCAGACCTGGAGAAGCTGATCGTCACCCTCCGTGACAAGTACAGCTACCTGTTCGCCTAACTCATGCCCTAAAAAACACATCCGCCTATAGGCGGATGTGTTTTTATCATTTTGTTATCTCACGCCCCAATCAAAAACCGCAGCTGCTGCACCGCCTCCCACACCCGGCTGCGGGCCTCGGCCACGTTCTCCTGGGCTCGGACGATCTGATCCTGTACCATCCAATCCACGAAAAAGCTGTCGCAGAACATGTCCACGAAGCGTGTCAGCCCGTCAAAATTCACCTGGACATCCACATACATCTGCACATCCGCCAGCTCCCGGCTGAAATCCTGCAGCTCCTGCTGGGCGTACTGCATGGCCTGCTGAGCATCGTCCATTTTGGAGTGCTTCAGCAGGCTGCTGAGAAAGCCGCCTCCCAGCATGTCCCACACGCCCAGGCCCCGGGCGGTCTTCAGATGGCCCATGGCCTCATCCAGGGCGTCCAGCGCCCGGTTCCCGGCCTCAATGGCTTCTCGAATCTCGGTGTTTCTGTCCTTCATGGTCGGTCCTTCCTTTCTCTTCCGCCACAGCCGTTGCCAAACGGCTCTTCCTCTGTTATACTGGTCAAAAATACTGCAAAGGAGAATTTGCTATGTTTTTAGATTTTTCTTCCATCCCCGAAGTGGCCGTGTCCCATTTCAAGGGCGGCCAGGGACAGGCGCTGGTGCGCAAATTTGAAGACGAGCAGGGGAAAATTCTGATTCTGACCCTGCCCGCAGGCAGCACCATCGGCCATCACGTCCATGAGGATAGCTTTGAGGTGATGCACTTTCTCTCCGGGGAGGGCGTATGCACCGACGACGGCGAAGTCGTGGCCGTCCGCCCCGGTATGACCCACTACTGTCCCCCGGGCCATAGCCACAGCGTGGTGAATACCGGCGCCGAACCCATGGTGATCCTGGGCGTGGTTCCCAATGTAAAGTGAATAGACCTTTTGCCGGAAAACCGCAGAGCTTTCCGGCAATCTCAAAAGGCTTGCCATCTCTCGAACAAAAGATGGCAAGCCCTTTCTGTTTTACAGACGCTTTTCCAGGTTCTCCCGGATGGCTGCAATAAACTCCTCGCTGGTGACGGCGTGGGCAGGCGCACCCTCATCCACCAGGCCCACCAGATCCTTGGTCATAGTGCCCCGGTTCAGGGTGTCAAAGCAGGCCCCCTCCAGCTGCCCGGCGAAATTCTCCAGGTCATTAAGCCCGTCCAGCTGGCCCCGCTTACGCAATGCGCCGGTCCAGGCAAAGATGGTAGCCATGGGGTTGGTGGAGGTCTTTTCCCCCTTCAGATACTTGTAGTAGTGCTTGGTGACAGTGCCGTGGGCGGCCTCATATTCCGTGGTGCCGTCGGGGGCTACCAGCACGGAGGTCATCATGGCAAGGCTTCCGAAGGCGGTGGAGACCATGTCGCTCATCACATCGCCGTCGTAGTTCTTGCAGGCCCAGATGAACCCGCCCTCAGAGCGGATGACCCGGGCCACAGCGTCATCGATGAGCGTATAGAAATAGGTGATGCCCAGCTTCTCAAAGTCCGCCTTGTAGCCTTCAAACTCCTCCTCAAACACCCGCTTAAACTCGCCGTCATAGACCTTGGCGATGGTGTCCTTGGTGGAAAACCACAGGTCCTGCCGGGTGTCGATGGCGTACTGGAAGCAGGAGCGGGCAAAGGAGCGGATGCTCGACTCCTTGTTGTGCTGGCCCTGCCACACGGCGGGGCCGTCTACCTTTTGGACGGAAACGGTCTGCTCCGCGCCGCTCTGGCCCCGGAAGGTGAGAACGCACTCGCCGGGCTCGGTGGTATACAGATCCACGCTCTTATACACATCCCCGTAGGCGTGCCGGGCGATGGTGATGGGCTTTTTCCAGTTCTTCACCACAGGGTGAATGGAGTCAATGAGGATGGGGGCGCGGAACACCGTGCCGTCCAGGATGGAGCGGATGGTGCCGTTGGGGCTCTTCCACATTTGGGTCAGCTGCGGATACTCCTCCATGCGCTGCTTGTTGGGGGTGATGGTGGCGCATTTCACCGCCACACCCAGGCGCCGGGTGGCATTGGCGGCCTCCACCGTCACCCGGTCCTCCGTCTCGTTCCGGTGCAGCAGGCCCAGGTCATAGTACTCGGTCTTCAGGTCCACAAAGGGCAGGATCAGCTGCTCTTTGATCATCCCCCACAGGATGCGGGTCATCTCGTCGCCGTCCATCTCCACCAGGGGGGTGGTCATTTTGATTTTCTCCATGGTCTCACTCCTTATTCCGGGCGGCATAGTAGTTCATCAGGCAGCCGCGCAGCAAGATTTCCTTTTCGTCCGCCGTCAGGCCCTTTACATGCAGCAGCAGGTCGTGTACACTGCCGTCTTGGCAGATAACCTTGGCGGGGATGTCCTCCCGGCCCTGCTCCACCGCCTGGCGGATGTGGGGCACGAACACGCAGTCGCCGCTCTCATAGTCGAAGGGCGTGCCCTCGTCCAGAGTGAAGGGTAGGATGCCCCAGTTGATGCAGTTGCTGCGGTAGCGCTTGGTGGCGAACTGATAGCAGATATTGGCAAAGCCGCCCAGCACCTTTTGGCAGGAGGCTGCCTGCTCCCGGGCGGAGCCATCGCCGGGCTTGTTGGCAAACACGGCGGAGCCGAACTGGGTGCTTCCCGCCAGCTGGTCGGCATCACCCACCCGGGAAAGCACCTGGCGCAGGCGGTCGCTGACGGCGCCCTCCCGCCGGGCCTTTTCCTGCTGTGCCACAGCCTTTGACCGCTCCACATACTCCGGCACCCGGCGGCTGAGGGTGAACTCGGCCAGACGCAGGGGATTGCTGCGGTAGGAGGAGGTCTCTCCGGAGGGGATCAGCTCGTCGGTGGTGGTCACCGGGTCGTGGATCACCGCCGCCAGCTCCACCAGCAGGTTCTCGCTCAGCTGGTACATCTTGGGCCAGTCGGTGATATTGGGGCCCATCTGCAGCTCCACAGAGGGGTCCGCCTTGCCGAAGCCGTAGTATACGCGGTTTTTATATACCGTGTCATCGAAGTGATATTCGTGGTGTACGGGGGTGTAGTCCAGGTCCGTGGCCGGAGTGATGCGGCCGCCGTTTGCGGCGGTGGCGGCAATGGACCGGGCATCCATCAGGCACACGCCGGCAAACTGCCCCTCTCCGGGCTTGCTGCCCTCCCGGTTGGGGAAGTTCCGGGTGGTGTGGCGCAGAGACAGGCCGTTGTTGGCGGGTACATCTCCCGCACCGAAGCAGGGGCCGCAGAAGCTGGGCTTGATAATGGCCCCGGACTCCAGCAGGTCCGCCGTGGCACCCAGCTTCATCAGCTCCAGGGAAACCGGCACCGAGGTGGGGTACACATCGAAGCTGAAGGCCCCGGACCCGGTAAACTTGCCCCGGAGGATGTCCGCCGCCTCTGCAATATTGTCAAACAGACCCCCTGCGCAGCCGGCGATGACGCCCTGGTCGGCCCACACGCCGCCGTCGTGGATCTTATCCGTCAGATGGGGATCCGCCTTGGGGAAGCGCCGCCGGGCGTCGGCCTCCACGCCCTTGAGAATTTCCTCGGCGTTGGCCAAGAATTCTTTAATAGTGTAGGCATTGGAGGGGTGGAAGGGCAGGGCGATCATAGGCTCCACCTTGTCCAGCTCGATGGTGATGTACTTGTCATACCAGGCAACCTCGCCCGGGTGCAGGGGCTTATAGTCCTCAGGGCGGCCATGGGTACGGAAGAAGCCCTCCGTCACCTCATCCGTCACCCAGATGGAGGAGAGGCAGGTGGTCTCAGTGGTCATCACGTCAATGCCGTTGCGGTAGTCAATGGGCAGATCTTTGATGCCCGGACCACAGAACTCCAGCACGCAGTTGTTCACAAATCCCGTCTCAAAGGTGGCCTTCACCAGGGCGATGGCCACATCGTGGGGGCCCACGCCCTTTTTGGGCTTTCCGGTGAGATACACCAGCACCACCTTGGGTATGGGTACATCCCAGGTGTTCCTCAAGAGCTGCTTGGCAAGCTCCGGGCCGCCCTCGCCCACGGCCATGGTGCCCAGGGCGCCGTAGCGGGTGTGGGAGTCGGAGCCCAGGATCATCTTACCGCACCCGGCCAGCTCCTCCCGGGCGTAGGAGTGGATGACGCTCTGGTTGGCGGGCACATAGATGCCGCCATACTTTTTGGCGGCGGACAGGCCGAACATATGGTCATCCTCGTTGATGGTGCCACCCACGGCGCACAGGCTGTTGTGGCAGTTGGTCAGGGCATAGGGGAGGGGAAATTCCTTCATACCCGAGGCCTTCGCCTGCTGGATGATACCCACATAGGTGATGTCGTGAGACACCATGGCGTCAAAGCGCACCTGCAGCCGCTCCGGATCGCCGCTAATATTGTGGGCCTGCAGGATCTGCCAGGCCATGGTGTTTTCCCGGGCCTGCTCCGCCGAAAGTGCGGCGGTCGCGGACAGCTGACCCTTATTCAGAAAAACGCCCTTATCAAAGCATTGGATCATAGTATTTCCTCCTTGCGCATGCCAAATCAAAAATCATAGCAAGTATACCACACTTCTCAGCCTTTGTGAATCCCTTCATTTCCACCAAAATATAGCTCCAAGTGCAGCAGAGCCCCATTCCCGGTGATCCGGAAACGGAGCTCTGCTCTTTCACTTTAACCATCGGTTAACAAGGGCAAACACGCCTGCCAGCGCGCCTTTGCGGCGCTTTTTGTCCTTCTCGCCTTGGCGGGCGCCAGCCCGCCTGCGGCTCAAAAGCCAAAAATCCCTCGGAAATCCATCGCTGGCAGGTGCGAAGCAGTTTTACTGCGCAGAAATGTGTCCAGGCAAGGAAGGACCTGCAGGGAATACTTGCCGTATTTCCAAGGGGCGTGACGCGGCATGGGCGCATTTCTGCCCGGCAAAACCGTGTCTGCCCTTGTTAACCGATGGTAATGCGGTCCGCAATGGCGTCGTAAAAGCCCTGCAGACGCCGGGGATCTGGCCCGCCGGTCTGCCCAAGATGCACGGCCTTGTTGGCGCCGTGATAGTCACTGCCGGCGGTGACCAGTAAAGAAAACTTCTCCGCCAGGTTTAGCATAATCTCCCTCTGTCGGGGCGTAAAGGCGGAGTAATAGCACTCCAGCCCCAGGAGCCCGGCCGCCCGGAACCGTTCCACCCGGGCCGTGATCTCCTCCTCCGTCAGCGCCCCCGACCCGTCGGCCAGGATGCCGTGGGCCAGCACCGGGATGCCCCCGGAGCGGAGAATGGCACTTATGGCGTCCTCCGGCGGGAGGGCCGGCTCCGTGTCCCGATAGTTTGTAAACACCTCGAATCCCTCATTCTTGGTTTTCACATACCCTTTTTTTAACATCATGGCCGCAAAGTGCGGCTTGCCGGGGTTTTTTAGTCCCATGAGCTCTGCTTGCTCCTCCGGGGTAAAGGTAAACCCGTACTGCTGCCGCAGATAGCCGAAGCGATTTTGCATTTTCAGGATGCGGCTGTGGTGGGCATAGGCCACCGTCTCCCGGATGGCAGGCCGGTCCGCGTCGAAGCCGTAGCCCAGCACATGGTACTTGCCCCGCCCATCCCGGCAGGAGAACTCCACCCCGCCGATAAACGCCGGGTCCCCGGGCCGCAGCAGAGCTCTTACGGCGGCACAGCCCTCGGCGGTGTCATGGTCGGTGAGGGCGAACAGGTCCAGCCCGGCGGCGCGGACGTTTTGCAGCAGGCTCTCCGGGGTGTCCGTCCCGTCGGAATATACGGAGTGCATGTGCAGATCCGGTTTTTGAAAGCTGATTCGTTCCATAGCTACGGCGCTCACTCCTTCTTTATCCATCCTATCATACCCCTGGCTTCCGCGCAACAAAAAAGTCCGCTCAATGGAGCAATAATTCGGCATGGCCGAACAAATTGTGTTGTTTCTTTTCCGAAAACAGTGTAGAATAAGTGTCAGCTATGCACAAACAAAAGGGGTGATCTGCACGCAGACGATCTTTGCAAAATTGCTGTATGAAATGGAAAAGGGCCGTGATACCGTTTTGGCGACCATCGTTTGGGAATCCGGCTCCGCTCCCCGGGGTGCCGGCGCACAGATGCTGGTGGATGCCCAGGGGCCCCAGGCGGGCACCATCGGCGGCGGCAATGTGGAAAATCTTTCCATCCTTCACGCCCGGGAGCTTCTGAAAGCCGGTCACGGCGACATCCGGGACTACAAGCTCCGCCGCAGCGACACGGACGACATCGGCATGATCTGCGGCGGCGATGTGCGGGTGCTGTTCACCTACATTTCCGCAGAGGATCGGCTGTGGCACGTCCTGGCCGCCACGCTTCTGGATTGCATCGCCAAATATCAGCCGGGCTACCTGGCGCTGCCCCTGTCCGGGGCGAAGGGATATCTCACAAGGGAGCGGCCGCAGGCGGCGGAGGTATTTGCCCTGCCCATTGCCGTGGGGGAGCGGGCCATTCTCTTCGGGGCAGGGCACTGCTCGCTGGCCCTGTGCCCGGTACTCAAATCCATCGGCTTCCGGGTGACGGTGTTTGACGACCGGGCTGATCTGGTGACGGCGGAACGGTTTCCGGATGCGGAGCGGCTTATCTGTGGAGACTTTGCCTCCATCAGCCGCTATATCACGGTGGAGCCGGAGGACTATGCGGTGGTTATGACCAACGGCCACGCCCACGACTTCACCGTGCAGGAGCAGATTCTGCGGCAGCCCACCGCCTATGTGGGCGTTATCGGCTCTCGGACCAAGACAGCCTCGGTAAACCAGCGGCTTCGGGCTGCCGGCGTCAGCCAGGAGGCCATCTCCTCCATCCACGCCCCTGTGGGTGTGGCCATCAAGGCCGTGACTCCGGCAGAGATTGCCGTGTCTATAGCCGGGGAGATGATCTATGAGCGGGCCCTGCGCCGGGAGCGGGCGGGCATGCAGACCCACGGCTGCCCCATGCACTGATTACACCTTAGCACCGACAAATTATGCTGTCAGGAGGATCCTATACTATGAAAAAAATCGCTGTGGTTACCGGAGCATCCTCCGGTATGGGCCGGGACTTTGTGCGGGCCGTGGATCGGGAATTCAGTCCCCAGGAGATCTGGGTCATCGCCCGGCGGGAGGACAGGCTTCTGGCCCTGCAGGAGCAGGTGCACGCAGCCATTGTCCCCTTTGCCATGGACCTGTCCCGGGACGAAGCCTTCCGCCGCTATCAGGAGGCCCTGGAGCGGGAGCAGCCGGAGATCGTGGCCCTGGTAAACGCCGCCGGGTACGGCAAGTTCACTCCCTTTGCGGAGATGGACATGGCCTCTCAGCTGGGCATTGTGGAGCTGAACGACCGGGCCCTCACCGCTATGTGCCACATGAGCCTGCCCTACATGCATCCGGGCAGCAAGATCATCAACCTGGGCTCCAACTCCGCCTGGCAGCCGGTGCCCTATATGAGCGTGTACGGCGCCAGCAAGGCCTATGTGCTCAGCTTCTCCCGGGCCCTGGGCCGGGAGCTGAAGGGGCGGGATATCCAGGTGCTGTGCGTATGCCCCGGGTGGGTGAAAACGGAGTTCATGGACCGGGCCGTTCATGACAGCACAGTCTCCTTCTTCGACCGGTGGTATGAATCCGAGGATGTGGTGAAAAAAGCTATGAGGGATCTGCGCAAGGGTAAGACCGTGTCCATCCTGGGATTTCCCGTGCGGATGCAGGTGCGCCTGGTAAAGCTGCTGCCGGTGCGCATGATCATGAACATCTGGTGCAAGCAGCAGAAAAAGCCGTAAAATCCTAATAAAACAGGCAAAAGGGCGGGAAGCACAGCTTCTCGCCCTTTTTTGATAGCTTTATGGGAGTTGCCGCCTGTGGGTGCGAAGAATGGGGAGTATTTTTCGCACCCACAGGAGCAGGGAAAAATTTTCTTTCAGGCTGCCGGCATGGAATTATTGCGTAGCACACAAAAATATGCGCACTGCAGCCAGCCCCTTCGCCGGGATCACTTGGTGCCGAAGATGCGGTCACCGGCGTCACCCAGGCCGGGGACGATGTAGCCGTTCTTGTCCAGATGATCGTCCAGAGCGGCGCAGTAAATCTCCACGTCGGGGTGGCGGTCATAGATGTACTGTACGCCCTCGGGAGCGGCTACCAGAATCATGAGCTTGATGCTCTTGCAGCCCAGCTCCTTCATTTTGGTGATGGCCATGTCAGCGCTGCCGCCGGTGGCCAGCATGGGGTCAACGATGAGCACATCCCGGTCTGTAATATCCTTGGGGTACTTCAAAAAGTAGAAGTGAGGCACCAGAGTTTCCTCGTCCCGGTACATGCCGATGTGGGCCACACGGGCGGAGGGCACCAGTGTCAGAATACCGTCCTCAAAGCCAAGGCCCGCCCGCAGAATGGGCACGATGGCCATTTTTTTGCCGGCCAGCACGGGAGCTTCATAAGAGCACAGGGGGGTCTCAATGGTCTTAGTGGTCATGGGCAGATCCCGGGTGGCCTCATAGGTCAGCAGCATGGCGATCTCACCCACCAGGGTGCGGAAATCCTTTACGCTGGTGTTCTTGTCACGCATCACTGAAAGCTTGTGCTGCACCAGGGGGTGGTTTACAATGTGCAGGGTGGGGAATTTTGTGCTCATAGAAGTATCCTCCGTATATAAAAAAATTAAAAACGAAATGATAGGGCCTGTCAATCCAATGTGATCTTCAAGCCCTTTTCAAGCCTCTCCCGCTCCGCCTGAGAAAGGCGCAGATAGGTGGGCACCAGATCCCGGCCGCTGACGGTCTCGCCCCGGCGGGCCATGTCCTCTGCCACCAGGGCCACCCCCACAGCGGATTGGTATAGTCCATTCTCCGGCGCCAGGCGACAGGGGGTACCGTGGCTATTGAGGTAGTCCCGGCACAGGTGGGCGCCGTCGCCCACGGCCAGCTTGGGATTTTCGTCCTCCTTCAGCTCCTGCGCCAGCTCCTCCAGGCCGATGGCCCGATCCGGGCACAGGCGGGTCAATTGGCCGCCCTCACAGCGGAACAGGGCGTTATATACCTGGCTGCGCCGGGCGTCCATGGCACAGATGACGGTGCCCTCAAACAGCCGCCCGTTCTGGGCCATGGCCTCCAGGGTGGACACGCCGCAGCAGGGCTTATCCTCTGCCCAGGCCAGGCCCTTCAGAGCCGAAACACCGATGCGCAGGCCTGTAAAGCTGCCCGGCCCTGCCGCCACGGCTAAAAGATCCATGTCTGAAAGAGCCAGCCCCGCGTTTTGCAGTATCTCGTCCAGCAGCGGCATCAATGTCACACTGTGGGTCAGACCGATATTTTGGTAGGAGGAGGCCAGCACCCTGCCGTCCTCCGTCACGGCCACGGACACGCTCTTGGCCGAGGTCTCCAGCGCCAGGGTTTTCACAGTGCGTCGCCTCCTGTAATGGTAATTTTTCGGGTATTTTCGCCCTCTGGAGAGCGCTGGATGGTCACATACACCGTGCCGTCAGGCATGGCATCGGCTACGTTCTCGCTCCATTCCACAGCGCACACGCCACCCCGGTCCAGATAGTCCTCCCAGCCGATGTCAAAGAGGGCATCGGAGCTGTCCAGCCGGTACATATCGAAGTGAAACAGGGGAATATTCCCCCGGTATTCGTTGACTATGGTAAAGGTAGGGCTTGTGACCCGGCCTGTGCAGCCCAGGCCCTGAGCCAGACCCCGGGTAAAAGCGGTCTTGCCCATGCCCAGGCCGCCCCGAAAGGCTACTACACTGCCCGGACGCAGCCTCGCACCTAATTCCCGGCCTAAGGCCTCCGTCTGCGCCGCACTCTCCGTCCGATAGACCATGCTTCTCACCCTCTTTGCCTGCAATCAGCTTATTATAGCACGACAAAAAACAAAAGAAAAGAGCGGAGGAGGCGTTTACAGAAAAAACTTCTTGTGGTAAACTATATACTGTCGTGGTATTTTCTGCGGACAAAACTGCACCTCTTGCAAGAACCCATGTCATTGCGAAACCAGTGACCGATGTCACTGGTTGTGGCAATCCGCACCCCCGTCCCCAAGGCCCCCTTACCTAAAGGGGGCTGGCACGGCAAAGCCGAGATTGGGGGATTCCTTTCCCGCACCCACGGCAGGGCACACGGGCCCTGCTTTGCAAAATATTTCTGTAGGGCGGGACCCATGTGTCCCGCCGCACACCGTACCCTATTCCGCTTAGGCGCGGGGCGATGTGGGCATCGCCCCCTACGGAAGCGAGACAGGAACTGCGGCAGGGGGGCGCCGTGGATGCCGCCCCCTGCAAAGTTTTATCGATAAACGGTGTGCGGGGGACGGACATCTCTGTCTGTCCGAACCGGGCTTGCACCGCACCACGTGTGAAAAACTGTGTCATTGCGAGACCAGCCCGCAGGCTGGTTGTGGCAATCCGTAAACCCCGTTTTCAAAAAAGCTTTCACTTTTTTCTTTTGTATGCTCTCTCCCCACGAAAGGAGGCCGGCCATATGCTGCGCAAAATATGGGAAATTTTTGTCGGCTGCTTCCGCCAGGTAGACCTGGTGCTGCTTGCCCTCTGCACAGGCACAACCCTTTTCGGCTGCCTGATGATTGCCAGCGCCACCCACTATACGGGCTCTTATAAAAATGTCGTCGTCCAGCTGGCAGCTCTGTGCCTGGGCATTGTAGCCTATGTGCTCATGAGCATGCTGGACCTGGCAGAGATCAGCAAGTACTGGAAATGGCTCCTGGGCGGTAGTCTGGTTCTGATTCTGCTGCTGAAGACCCCCTTGGGCATGGAATCCGGCGGCAACCGAGCCTGGTTGGGCGTGGAGGGCATCCCGGTGAGCCTGCAGCCGGCGGAGATCGTGAAAATCACCTTCATCCTTCTGCTGGCCCGACAGCTTGTATATCTGCAGGAAAACCGTGATCTCAAGTCCGTTCCTTCCATCGCCATGCTGGGTGGACACCTGATCCTCATAGTTGGGGTCTATGCCGCGGTGTCCGGCGACATGGGCAGCGCCCTGGTGTTTGTTTTTGTCTTCGCCTGCATGTGCTTTGTGGCGGGAGTGGCCAAGCGGTGGTTTGTTATCGGTATTCTGGGCGGCAGCTTCGCCTTTTATGTCCTGTGGGAGACAGATAAGATCAACCCCTATATGAAGGAGCGGTTCATGACCCTCTTTGACCACGATCTGGATACTATGGGCGTGGGCTGGCAGCAGACCCGCAGCCTCCTGGCTCTGGGCGGCGGCAAGCTCACGGGCCAGGGCCTGTTCCACGGCACCCAGACCCAGGCCAAGGACGCCTGGAGCCTGCCGGCCCGGCACACGGACTTTATTTTTTCCGTCATCGGCGAGGAGTTGGGTATGCTGGGGTGCCTGTTTACCATTGCGCTTTTGGCAGCCATCATCTTCCGCTGCGTGCTCATCGCGCGCCATACCCAGCAGAAAATGGATATGTATATCTGTGTAGGAGTGGCGGCGATGCTGATCTTCCAGGTGATTTGCAACATCGGCATGTGCCTGTTTGTGATGCCCGTCATCGGCCTGACCCTGCCGTTCGTCAGCTACGGCGGCACCTCCATCGTCACGCTGTTTGCTGCCATGGGAATGGCCTCCGGCATACAGAAGCGCACCCGACCCGAGTGGCTGCGGTGAGAATAAAATAGAAAAAAAGAGAGAGTAGGCCGGGTGCGGAGTAAGACTGCACCCGGCTTTTGTACCCATCAAAATCTTCCTGTATATCCGTTGTAATCTGCGGCCGGATATGCTATACTATACTATCTATTGGTATATTAATTGTCTATTGGTATATTATCTTGCCGGTTGGCAGAATCGAGGTTTGCTTTATGAAGATCATTGTTTTGGCAGGAGGTCTCAGCACCGAGCGCAATGTGGCGCTCACCAGCGGCACCGGCATCTGCCGCGCCCTGCGCCGCCGGGGACACCGGGCGGTGCTGGTGGATATGTTTCTGGGTCTGGAGAGCTATACCGGGAAAATAGAGGATATTTTTGACGCACCGGACGGCCTGTGCGCCGACCACAGCGTGTCCTCCGACGCCCCGGATCTGGAGGCGGTGCGCCGCTCCCGGAGAGATCAGAGCCCCTCCATGCTGGGCCAGGGCGTTTTGCAGGTGTGCGCCATGGCGGACCTGGTGTTCCTGGCCCTCCATGGCTCCTGCGGCGAGGATGGGCGTATCCAGGCCACATTGGATCTGCTGGGCGTGCCCTACACCGGCAGCAACTATGTCTCCAGCGGCATGGCTATGGACAAGGCCATCACCAAGCGCTTTATGGACGCCGAGGGCATCCGCACCGCTCCCTGGCACGACGTGCGCTACACCGAGGAGGATATCCCCGCTTTGGTGGAGAAGCTGGAGACGCCCTGCGCCGTGAAGATCGTCAACGGCGGCAGCTCCATCGGCGTGGAGCTGCCGGACACCAAGGAGGAGCTGGCGGGTGCCCTGCGCCGTATGCTCCGATATGGCGACCATGTGGTGGTGGAAAAGAAAATCAAGGGCCGGGAGATCCAGGTGGCTGTTTTGGGTGATGCCTATCTCCCCGCTGTGGAGATTATTCCCAAGAATGCGTATTTCGACTATGAATCCAAGTATCAGAAGGGCGGCGCCGTGGAAATTTGCCCCGCCCCTATCACGGACGACGAGTGGAAGCAGGTGGGCCAGGCGGCGCTGAAGCTGCATAAGGCCCTGGGCCTTTCCGTCTACTCCCGGACAGACTTTATTCTGGACGAGGAGGGCCGGGCCTGGTGCCTGGAGGTGAACACCCTCCCGGGCATGACCCCCACCAGCCTGGTGCCTCAGGAGGCGGCAGCCGCAGGCATGGACTACGACAGCCTGTGTGAGAGGATCGCGGAGGAGTCTCTGCGCGTGAGAAAGGCGGAGCGGCTATGAGGATCCCCTGTACGGCCCGGGAGATTGCCGCTGCCGTAGGCGGAAAGCTCCTGCAGGACGGCGATACCGCCCGGCGCGTCAGCACCGATAGCCGGGATATCCTGATCGGGGACATGTTCGTGCCCCTGGTGGGCGAGCGGTTCGACGGCCACGCCTACATAGACATGGCCCTTCAGAAGGGCGCGGCGGGCTGCCTGTGCACCCAAATGCCCGAGGTACTGCTGCCCGGGAAATTCTACATCGCCGTGGATGACACCGAGGCGGCGCTGGGGAGACTTGCGGCCTGGTATCGGGGCAAGTTTGACATCCCCATGGTGCAGGTCACCGGCTCCGCGGGCAAAACCACCACCAAGGAGATGCTGGCGGCGGTGCTGAGCCAGCACTTTCATACCCTCAAGACCTTGGCAAACTTCAATAACTTCGTGGGCACGCCACAGACCCTCCTGCGGCTGGAAAAAGAGCATCAGGCGGCGGTCATCGAGACGGGCATGGACCACTTCGGCGAAATTCGCCGCATGGGCGCCATGGTGCGGCCTACCATCGCCGTCATCACCAACATAGGCGACGCCCATATCGGCAACCTGGACGGCACCCGTCAGGGCGTCCTCCGGGCCAAGAGCGAGATCTTCGAGAATTTGCAGGCGGGCGGCCTGGCCGTGCTCAACGGGGACGACCCCCTGCTAAGCACCCTGCATTTACCCTTTAAGACCCTGCGCTGCGGCGAGAGTGAAAACTGCGATGTCCGGGTGACGGACATCTGTGAGCGCGGCATTGAGGGCCTAAGCTGCACTGTGACTACGGAAAAAGACAGCTATTCGCTGCGCATTCCCTCACCGGGACGGTTTATGATCTATTCCGCCGCCATGGGCGTGGCCATTGGGGAATACCTGGGCCTTAGCAAGGAGGAAATTATCCGTGGCGTGGCGGCCTACACCCCCACCGGGTCCCGGATGCGGCTGATCCACTGTCCCGGGGAGCGGATCATCATTGACGATTGCTACAACGCCAATACCCAGGCTATGGCCGAGACCCTGCGGCTGCTGGCGGGCACCCGCCGGCCCAGGCGCATGGCCGTACTGGGGGATATGTTTGACTTGGGCGATTTAGCGGCCGAGGCCCATGAGCAGATCGGGCTGCTGCTAAATGAGCTGAAGCTGGAGTGCGTGGTAGCTATCGGCCAGTGGATGAAGTATCTGACGGAGACGGCCCGGGGGAATGTATATCACTTTGACACTGTGGAGCAGGCCTGTGAGACGCTCCACCGGGAGTTCACCCCCGGCACCGCAGTGCTGGTGAAGGCCTCTCATGCCATGCATTTCGAAAAAATCGTTGAGGAACTGGAAAAAGCATGATCGACATTGGCGTCACGGGACTTGTGAAGTCCTTCGACCTGGAAAAGAAAATATTGGACGGCCTCACCTTTCAGATCGATACCGGTGAGCGGGTGGGCATTTTGGGCCGCAATGGGGCGGGGAAGACCACCCTTTTTAAGATCCTCACCGGAGAGCTGGACTATGACGAGGGCGAGGTGTTCATTGCTCCCGGTAAGCGCCTGGGCCTCATCTCCCAGATCCCCGTCTACCCGGCGGAATACACTGTGGAGGATGTGCTGCGCACGGCCTTTTCCCGGATGGAGCGGCTGAAAGGGGAGATGGACGCCTTGGCGGAAAAAATGGCCGCCGGGGACAGCAGCGCCGCCATCTTAAAGCGCTACGGCGACCTTTCTGCCCGGTTCGAGGGATTGGGAGGCTGGGACACCGATACCGCCGTCAGCAAGGTGGCAAATGGCCTCACCATCGATGACTCCATGCGCAGCCGGCTTTTCTCTGAGCTTTCCGGCGGCGAAAAGACCCGGGTGAACCTGGGCCGCCTGATCCTGGAGGATACGGATATCCTCCTGCTGGATGAGCCCACCAACCACCTGGACCTTCAGGCCACTATGTGGCTGGAGGAGTATATTTCCAAGTTTCGGGGTACCGTCCTCACCATATCTCACGATCGCTATTTTTTAGACCGCACCGTTACCCGCATCATAGAAATTGCCGACGGCAAGGCGGCGTTTTACAGCGGGAATTACAGCTTCTACGCCGTGGAAAAGGAGCGGCGCTACCAGGAGCGCATGAAGCAGTATCTCAAGGAGCAGGCCAAGATCCGGCAGCTGGAAAAGGCCGCCGATCAGATGCACCTGTGGGCCTTCATGGGTAACGATGCCCTTCATAAGCGGGCCTTCTCCATGGAAAAGCGTATTGAGCGTATGCGCACTACGGAAAAGCCCACCAAGGCCAAGAAGATGAATGCCCAGTTTGCCAGCCGGGAGTTTCGGGGCGACGAGGTGCTGCAGCTCCGGGGCCTTACCAAGTCCTTTGGGGACAGAACACTGCTTTCTGATGTCTATCTTCGGGTGGAGCCGGGGGAGCGCATCGCCCTCTTGGGTGAAAACGGCACCGGGAAAACCACGCTGCTGAATATGATCGTGGGCCAGGAGCGGCCGGACAGCGGCTCCATCCGCCTTGGGCCTGCAGTGGTCACGGCATACCTGCCACAGATCATTCGCTTTGCCCACCCGGAGCGGAGCCTCCTGGACACCATGCTCTACGAGAAAAAGGGCATGACCGCTCAGAGCGCCCGCAACCGCCTGGCCCAGTACCAGTTTCAGGGGGAGGACGTGTTCAAGAGTGTTTCCGCCCTCTCCGGCGGCGAGCTTTCTCGCCTGCGGCTGTGTATGCTCATGGACGAGCAGACCAGCTTTCTCATTTTGGACGAGCCCACCAACCACCTGGACATTGCCGCCCGGGAGTGGGTGGAGGAGGCAGTGGAGGCCTTTGACGGCACATTGCTGTTTGTCAGCCATGACCGATACTTTATAAACCGCTTTGCCACCCGCATCTGGGAGCTGGCCGATGGCACTATTACGGACTATCCTATGGGCTTTACCCAGTATCAGGCCGTGAAGGCCCAGGAAAAGCAGGAGCGTACGCCTGCGCCCGTCCGGGAAAAGAAGGGAGACACCCGCCCTGCCAAGGGAAACCGCTCCCAGCAGGCAGCCCGGCGGCAGCTGACCATCTGCGAGAATACCATATCTAAATTGGAGACGGAGATCGCCGACCTGGACGGCCAGATGCAGCAGGTGGGACGGGATCCGGATAAGCTGGCGGAGGTCTACGCAAAAAAAATGGAAACGGAAAACACCCTGCAGGAGCAGATGGCCCGCTGGGAGGAGCTGAGCCTGCAGCTGGAGGAGTAAACAAGATAACGAAGGATGACAGAAAGGAGCGCACAGCAGTGAGCGACATTTTGTGTGTATATTATTCCCGCACCGGGAGAACGGAGAAGGCTATGGGCGAGATCGCCCAGGCTCTGGATGCGGAGCTGGTGAAAATTGAGGATGGCCAGGATCGCAGCAAGCTTCGGGGCTATCTGCGCTCAGGCCTGGAGGCTATGAGCAAAAAGCTATGCCCCATTGCCCCCGTGCAGACGGAGCGGCCGCTCCAGGAATATCGCCTGGTCATCATTGGCACTCCTGCCTGGGCGGGCCGGTGCGCCAGCCCCGTCAAGAGCTTTTTGGCCCAGAATGCCGAGAAGCTGCCCCAGGTTTCCTGCGTGGTCACCCGCGGCGGCGCCGACCGCTGCGATGATGTGCTGGCCCACATGGCCACCTTCCTAAAGCGTATGCGCCTGACGGATGTGTCTCTGCGGCCGGACGATGCGGGCTACGAGTTCTGGCGGGATAAGTTCATCCAGGACACCAAAAACGCCCTGGGGCTGTGAGCATGGAGGAAAAGCTGAAGCGGGCGGCCCTGCGCCTGCAGGAGGTGGAGCTGCTCCTGTCCCAGCCGGAGGTTTATGCCGACCCTGCCCGTCTGCGGGATCTGACAAGAGAGCAGAAGGAGCTTGAACCGGTGGTGATTGCCTTTCGGGAGCTGGAAGCGGCCCGGATTATGCAGCGGGAGGCGGAGGGAATGCTTGCCGACCCGGAGCTGCGGGACCTGGCCCGGGAGGAGCTGCTGGAGGCCCGAGAGCGGCAGAATCGGCTCACACAGGAGCTGAAGCTGCTGCTTTTGCCCAAGGATCCCGACGACGGACGCAGCGTGATTTTGGAGCTGCGGGCCGGGGTCGGCGGCGAGGAGGGGGCCCTGTTTGCCGCAGATCTTCTTCGTATGTACCTGCTTTATGCCGATAGCTGCGGCTGGCAGGCTGATGTAGTCCACCGCAGCGACACGGAGCTAAGCGGTGTGAAGGAGGCCACTCTCACCGTAGAGGGGGCCGGGGTCTATGCCCGGCTGAAGTTTGAGGGAGGTACCCACTGTGTCAAGCGTGTTCCGGAGACGGAGAGCGCCGGGCGAATCCACACCTCCACCGCCACTGTGGCGGTGCTGCCTGAGGCGGAGGAGACGGAGCTTTACATCGCCCCGGAGGACCTGCGCATAGATACCTACCGCTCCGGCGGCGCCGGAGGCCAGCACGTGAATAAAACCGAGAGCGCCATCCGCATTACGCACCTGCCCACGGGTCTGGTGGCAGAGTGTCAGGACGAGCGCAGCCAGTATAAAAACAAGGACAGAGCTATGAAAATCCTGCGCTCCCGGCTCTACGCCCGGCAGCGGGCGGAGGAGGACGCTGTCCAGGCGGCTCTGCGCAGAAGTCAGATCGGCGGGGCCGAACGGGCCGAGCGGATCCGCACCTACCGGTTCCATGAGAAGATTGTGGTGGATCACCGTCTGTCCGGCGAAAGCAAAAGCTTTCCCCTTGGCCCGGTGCTGGATGGGAATCTGGACGGGATTATTGACGCCCTCACTGCCCAGCAGCAGGCTGAGAAATTACTACAGCAGGCCAACAACTAATCAGATAAGGAGGAAACGATGATGTTGAAACCCAGAAAAATGCAGTATGATAAGGCTGGACCCAAGGTGGCCGAGGCTTTGAACAAGCGGTATTTTGAGGCATATTACTGCCCTGACCGAGACACCGCTGTGCAAAAGGTGCTGGAGCTGATCTCCGCAGACGATACGGTCTCCTGGGGCGGCACCCTTACGGTGGACGAGCTGGGGATCAAGGACCTTCTTCGGGCCCGGGGTCAGAGACTTATCGACCGGGACTCCGCCCAATCCAATGAGGAACGGGTGGAGCTGATGCGCCAGGGCCTCTTGGCAGATACCTTCCTGACCTCCTCCAATGCTGTTACCGCCGATGGTCAGCTTTTCAACATTGACGGCAACGGAAATCGTGTAGCCGCCTTCTGCTATGGCCCCAAGCAGGTCATTGTGGTGGCGGGCATGAACAAGGTGGTGCCGGACATGGACGCGGCTTACAGCCGTGTGCGCGGTTACACCGCCCCCGGCGTGGTGCAGCGCTTCCCGGCGGCCAAGACCCCCTGTAATGTCACGGGCCTGTGTGCCGATTGCATGAGTCCTGACAGCTGCTGCTGCCACTTTGTACATACCCGCCTGTGCCGGCCGGCCAAGCGCATCAAGGTGGTTCTGGTGGGCGAGGATCTGGGCCTGTAACAGCAGGCGAGAATTGCTGCGGAGCTTGCGCCTACGGACGCAGACACTGCGAGGATTTTTACGAGAAGCTTTATTTGTTAATGGTATATTATAAAGAGGAAATTCAGTTTGAAAACAAGGGTATTTCACCCAGAAAATGGGGAAAATGAAATCAAGGAAGCCGCACAGATCCTCCGGGAGGGGGGCCTCTTGGGCATTCCCACGGAAACGGTCTACGGCTTGGGCGCCAACGCCTTGAATGAGGATGCGGTGGGGCACATATTCCAGGCCAAGGGTCGTCCCCAGGATAATCCCCTGATCCTCCATGTGCCGGAGGCCGGCTGGCTGGAGCGGTTCTGCGCAGTTGTGCCGGATACGGCCTACCGCCTGGCCCGGGAGTTTTGGCCGGGGCCTCTGACCATGATCCTGCCCCGCAAAGCCATCGTGCCCCTGCGCACCACCGGGGGCTTAGAGACCGTGGGCGTTCGCTGCCCGGATCACGCCGTTACACGGGCTATTATCCGGGCGGCGGGAGTGCCTGTGGCCGCCCCCAGCGGCAATACCTCCGGCCGGCCCAGCCCTACCAGCGCCGCCGACATGCTGGAGGATATGGACGGCAAGATAGACGGCATCGTGGACGGCGGGCCCTGCCGGGTGGGGGTGGAATCCACCATTATCGACCTCACCGTCAGCCCGCCCCGACTCCTGCGTCCCGGCGGCCTGCCGCTGGAGGACCTGCGCCGTATTCTGGGCGAGGTGGCCGTGGACAAGGCCGTTACACAGAAGGTCACGGGCAGCGAGCCGCCCCGGGCTCCGGGTATGAAGTATCGCCACTATGCCCCCCACGCCCCGGTGACGGTGGTCACCGGCCGGCCCGAACGCAGCGCTGCATTTATACAGGCTGCGCTGCAGGAGGGGGAGGGTGTCATCTGCTTTGAGGAGTTCCGGCAGCGGTTTGCCGACCGGGCGCTGCAATCCCTGGGAGCGGCGGAGGATACCGCCCAGCAGGCCCACCGGGTCTTTGACGCCCTGCGCCGGTTTGACAGCACGGATGTTACACATATCTATGCCCAGTGTCCGGATGATACCGGCCTGGGCCTGGCGGTGGGCAACCGGCTGAAGAAGGCGGCGGGCTTTCACATTGTGGACGCGGACCGTCTGCCGGAGCTTGTCATCGGCATCACCGGCGGCACCGGCAGCGGTAAGACCAGCGCCCTGCATGCGCTGGAGACCCTGGGGGGACGGATCATCGATTGCGACGCCGTGTATCACCGGGAGCTGGCTGCGAATTCCGCCCTGCGCCGGGATATTACCCGGGCCTTCGGCGAGGTGTTCGACGGGGAGAAGCTGGACCGGCAGAAGCTGGGCGGCATCGTTTTCTCCGACCCGGACGCCCTGCAGAGACTCAACGATATCGTGAATTTCCACCTGCTACCGGTGATCCGCCGGGAGGCAGAGGGGCAGCTGATTGTGGGGCTGGACGCCATCAACCTGTTTGAGAGCGGGCTGGCGGCCTACTGCCGGGAGACGGTGGCGGTGCTGGCACCCAGAGAGCAGCGGGTGCAGCGTATCATGCTCCGGGACGGCATATCCGAGGACTATGCCCGGCTGCGCATCGGCGCCCAGCGACCGGAGGAGTACTATGAAAGCCGCTGTGGGCGGCTGCTGTATAACCGGGCGGATAGCGCCGGAGAATTTGAGGCCCAGGCACGGACATTTTTCAGAAAATTGATTTGGGAGGTATTTGACCATGAGTGAGGAAAGAGAGGCCCTGCGGGAAAAGCTGCTTTCTCCGCGGAAGAACGGCTATGACCGCATCAAGGCGGAGGAGCTGCAGGCCATGGAGCGCTACTGCGGCCTGTATAAGACCTTCCTGCAGCAGGGCAAAACCGAGCGCGAGTGCGCCCGGGTGGCCGTGGAGCTGGCGGAAAAGGCGGGCTTCAAGCCCTATGAGCGGGGCACGGCCCTGGCCGCCGGGGACAAAATCTATCGGGTGAATCGGGACAAGAGCGTCATGCTGGCGGTGATAGGCCGGGAGAGCCTGGCCCAGGGCGCACACATCGTGGCCGCCCATATCGATTCTCCCCGGCTGGACCTGAAGCCTAATCCCCTGTATGAGGACAGCGAGCTGGCCTTCTTCAAGACCCATTACTACGGCGGCATCCGCAAGTATCAGTGGGTGACCATCCCCCTGGAGCTCCACGGCGTGGTGGCCAAGAAGGACGGCACCGTGGTGCCCGTGAGGCTGGGTGAGGGGGACGAGGCCAAGTTTGTCATCACCGATCTGCTGCCCCACCTGGGCGGCGAGCAGGGGAAAAAGCCTCTCAACGAGGCTGTACCCGGCGAGAGCCTGAATATTCTCCTGGGCTCCTGCCCCTCCGGCGAGGAGGACGAGAAGGACCGGGTGAAGATGCATATTCTGGAGAAGCTGTTTGAAAAGTACGGCATCACCGAGGACGATTTTACCTCCGCCGAGCTGGAGGCCGTCCCTGCGGCCCAGCCCACGGATATCGGCCTGGACGCCAGCCTCATCGGGGCCTACGGCCACGATGACCGGGTGTGCGGCTACGCCGGCCTGCAGGCGATCCTGGAGCTTGCTGATCCCACCAAGACCGCCGTGTGCATGCTGGCGGACAAGGAGGAGATCGGCTCCATGGGCGTTACGGGTATGCAATCCGCCGCCTTTGACACCTTTATGCACGATCTGTGCGACGGGCAGGGTGTGCCTCTGCGGGCATGCTATGAAAACTCCTTCTGCCTCTCCTGCGATGTGACGGCGGCCTACGACCCCAACTTCCCGGAGGTATTTGAAAAGCGCAACGCCGCCTTCGTCAACTACGGCATCGGCCTGTGCAAGTATACCGGCGCCCGGGGCAAGTCCGGCGCCTCCGATGCTTCGGCGGAGACGGTGGCCTATGTCCGCCGGGTGCTGGACGAGGCGGATGTTCTCTGGCACATCTCGGAGCTGGGCAAGGTGGATGCCGGCGGCGGCGGCACCGTGGCCATGTATATGGCCAACCGCAACATTGCCACATTGGACGCGGGCGTCCCGGTGCTGAGCATGCACGCACCCTTTGAGACCGTGGCCAAGCTGGACTGCTATATGACCTATAAAGCCTGCAAGGCTATCTACGAGGCGGAGTGAAACGACCTGACCCGAAAAACCGCCGCCTATGCAGGCGGCGGTTTTTATTGACAATGCGGCAGATTTTGGTATAATAGATTTGTTTACATAATATAGCATATCATTAATGAAAAAGGAGATGGAGGGAAATGAACAGCCAGTTTACGCTTTCCTGCTGCTCCACGGTAGACCTCCCTTATGCGCATCTGGTGCAGCGGCAGGTTCCGGTTCTGTTTTACACCTATGTAGTGGACGGGCAGGAATATGTGGACGACATGGGCCGGGATCCGGAGGCCCTGCCCCGGTTTTACCGGTTTTTACAGGAGGGGAAGCTCCCCCAGACCTCCCAGGTCAACGTGGCTACCTATGTGGAGTTTTTCGAGCAGCAGCTGCAAAAGGGCGACCTGCTGCACATTGCCTTCACCTCCGGTCAGTCCGGCTCGGTGAACAACGCCTACATCGCCGCCGAGACGCTGCGGGAGAAGTATCCGGAGCGGAAGATCCAGGTCATCGACTCCCTGTGCTCCTCCTCGGGCTATGGCCTGCTGGTGGACGAGGCAGCGGACCTGCGGGACGCGGGGAGATCCCTGGAGGAGACCGCCCAGTGGGTGCTGGCGAACCGCAACAAGGTACACCATCAGTTCTTCTCCTCCGACATGACCCAGTTCCGGCGGACGGGCCGGGTATCCGGCGCGGCGGCCATGGTGGCCACGGTGCTGAATATCTGCCCCATCATGCGCCTGAACGACGAGGGGCGCATCATCGCCTACGACAAGGTCCGGGGCAAGAAAAAGGCCGTGGCCGTGACGGTGGAAAACATGCTGCAGCACGCCCAAAACGGCGCAGATTACGCCGGACGGTGCTATATCTGCAACTCTGATTGCCCGGAGGACGCCAAACTGCTGACGGACGCCATCGGGGAGAAGTTTCCCAACCTAAGGGGCAAAATCGTTCAGTGCGACATCGGCACCATCATCGGCTCTCACGCAGGCAAGGGCACCGTGGCGGTGTTCTTCATGGGTGATGAGCGGCCGCATATGGAATGAACATTGCCGGAAAACCTTTGGTTTTCCGGCAGGGGGCTTGCAGCAAAATATTGAACGGGAAAGACGGTATAGGAGAGACAACACCATGGAGAATTTTTTGAAGGAAAGCATGGACTATCTGGCCCGGGAGGATGGGGAGGTGTCCACGTGGCTGCTGCGGGAGTATCAGCGGCAGCAGGAGAATATTGAGCTCATCGCCTCGGAGAACATCACCTCCCCGGCGGTGATGGCCGCCATGGGCAGTTGCCTGACCAACAAGTACGCCGAGGGCTATCCCGGGCGGCGGTATTACGGCGGATGCGAATATGTGGACGAGATTGAGCGGCTGGCCATTGACCGGGCCAAGGCGCTTTTCGGCGCAGAGCACGCCAATGTGCAGCCCCATTCCGGAGCCCAGGCAAATTTGGCGGCCTATGCGGCCCTGCTGCAGCCGGGGGACACCCTTGTGGGCATGGACCTCTCCGGCGGGGGACATCTGACCCATGGGGCGTCGGTGAACCAATCGGGGAAGCTATATCGGGCTGTCAGCTATGGGGTGGATCCCCGGACCGGGCGCATCGACTATGACCGGGTGGAGGACATCGTGAAAGAGGCCCGACCCAAGCTGCTGGTGGCCGGAGCCTCGGCCTATCCCCGGGCGCTGGATTTTAAGGCATTTGCGGACATTGCCCATCGCTACGGGGCGCTGCTGATGGTGGATATGGCCCACATTGCCGGGCTGGTGGCCGGCGGACAGCATGAAAGCCCCGTGCCCTATGCCGACGTGGTGACCACAACCACCCACAAGACTCTCCGGGGCCCCCGGGGCGGTGTGATCCTGGCCAAGGCGGAGTGGGCCAAGAGAATTGACAGCGCCGTGTTCCCCGGTATGCAGGGCGGCCCGCTGCTGCATATCATCGCAGGGAAGGCCGTGTGCTTTCGAGAGGCTATGGAGCCGGCATTCCGGGATTACGCCCGGCGGACGGTGGAAAACGCCGCTGCCCTGGCGAATGCCCTGCGGGACAGCGGCTTCGACCTGGTATCCGGCGGCACGGACAACCACCTGATGCTGGTGGATTTGCGCAGCCATGGCATTACCGGCCGGGATTTGCAGGAGCGGCTGGACGGGCTGCACATTACCCTGAACAAAAACGCCATTCCCGGCGACCCGGAAAAGCCCATGGTCACCAGCGGCGTGCGCATAGGCACTCCCTGTGTCACCACCCGGGGCTTTGGCTCCGCCGACATGGAGACTATTGCCCGGTGTATTCATCTGGCTTGCCGCAATGACCCGTCGGATCGGGCGTTTATTTTGGATGCTGTAAGGGAACTGACGGAGCGGTATCCCATGTATAAAGGATAACAGGCAAATGGCTCCGATGGGAACGGACGATGAACAAATGCCCCCTGCACAATGCTGTGCAGGGGGCATTTTATGACCAAAAAAACTTGAGAAAACCGAGCATCTGCGCTGTTTACATCAGGCGGCGGCTGTGGTAGCATAATAGAAAAGAAAACCACCGAAACAGGGGGCGCCGCCATGAATAAAAAAAAGATCCGGCAGATGAACGTGCTGCTGCTGCGCAGGCTGCAAAAACGGCCCGCGGGAGACTATTTCGCCCGGCAGAAGGAGCTTTTGCAGGGATTGGAGCGGGAGAACTATATGCAGCGCTTTGCACCGCTGCTGGATGGCGGGCGGGTGCAGTGCGCACAGGTACTGGAGCTGTGCCGGGGTGAGCTGGAGCAGCTGTGCCCCCAGACGCCTCAAGAGGGCTGGCTGCTCTATACCTTTGATTATGCCAGGCGGCAGCTTTTCCCGGAGCAGGGGAGGGACTTTTCCTGCGGAGCCGGTGCGGCCTTCCTGCTGTCGGTTCTGCAGGTGCTGTTTGGTGCAGAGCGTGAGCTGCAGCCCTTTGACCCCATGTGGGATTTTGCCTTTTTACAAGAGGAAGAGCTGGAGGGCAGCCCCTGTGCGGCGGGCTATGGGCAGATGCTGCGGCTATGGAAGCGGGAGTATGTGTATGAGATGATGCGTCTGGGCCTGGAGGTCACGCCGTTCCGGGCGCTGGAGCATATTGCGGGGGTGCATCACATCGCCGTGACCATGGGCCGGGGATTGCGAGAGACCGGGATCCCCGTGGACCTGGCCCTGGTGTCCGGCAGTGCCGCCGGGCACGACATCGGCAAATTCGGCTGCCGGCCGGGGGAGCGGGTGCCGTACCTGCACTACTACTACACGGACCTCTGGTTCCGGCGGCATAAGCTCTCGGATATCGGACATGTGGCCGCCAACCACTCTGTGTGGGACTTAGAGCCGGACTATCTGTCTGTGGAGTCACTGCTGCTGATCTATGCGGATTTCCGGGTGAAGCAGACATGGGGAGCCCATGGGGAGGAGATTACCTGCATCTCCACCCTGTCCGAGGCATTTGACGTGATCTTGTCCAAGCTGGACGGAGTGGATGAGCAGAAAAAGCAGCGCTACCGCCGGGTATACACCCGGCTGCGGGATTTTGAGCGTTTTTTGAGCGAGCGTGGGGTGGATACCTCACTACAGAGCCGCAATGTGCCGCCCCGGAGGGAAAAGCCGGCGGCACTGATGACGGACGAGGAGGCCCTGGACGTGCTGCGCCTGGTATGCGTGGAGCATAATATCCGGCTGATGGATCGGCTCACGGGACTACGGAGCTTTGCCCAGCTGCTGGAGCAGGCCCGGGGCGAGACGGATTGGCGGCGGCTGCGAGCCTATCTGGGGGTTATCGAATCCTACTCCCTGTATCTGCGCCTGCCGCAGAAGATGGAGACGCTGGCGTTCCTCTATGAGCTGTTGATGCACCGGGAGGGAGACATCCGCCGCCAGGCGGCGGCACTGATGGGCGCCATCATCGCCGATTTCCACGCGGGCTATGTGAAGGAACGCCCCCGGGACAGCAAGCCCCTGGGCAATATCACCGACCTGGGTCAGTGGAAGCTGTATTTGGAAAAAATCATCTTTCCGGACCATAAGCTGATGCCCCAGTACCGCAGTTGGATCGGATATACCCTGAAATTTGCGGTAAACTCCCTGCTGCAGCATTGCCCGGGCCGGGAGGAGGGCTTTTTGGATTGCCTGCTGGTCTATTGCCGCAGCGGTGGGCGAATGGAGCCGGACGTGGCATTCCGGCTGCTGGATACCTTTGCGGCGCTGCCCCTGGACCGCTGCACCCCGGCGCAGCGGGAAACGCTGCTGCGCTTTGCGGAGGTTTCGGCCCGGTCCCGGGAGTTGACGGTGCGCACGTCTGCCGCACTGCTGCTGCGGGCGCTGCTGGCGGCCCTGCCCGGAGAGCCGCGGCTCCAAAATGCGCTTAGAAAGATGCATTGCGGCGACAGCACCTCCCTGTCTATCCTGCGTAGCCGATTGCTGGAGGGAAAAGTGGTGCGCCTGCCGGACGAGACCATCTCGGAGATTTTCTTAGATAACCTGAAAACCGCCACCCCGTGGGTTATCCGCAGAATGAACATACTCCTGCTGACAGAGCACGCCAAGGCCGGCGGCGGTCAGGTGCTGCATATTGCAGCCCATTTCTCCAACCTCATCAAGGTCAGCGACCGGGTCACCGTGCGTCACAGCGCCGGCGGCGCGCTGCTGGAGCTGGCACCGCTGCTGAGCGTGGATCAGCGCAACGAGATTGCCGTGGAGCTGTGCCGGGGCCTGGAGCTGGGACAGCAGGAATTCACCAAGTATATCCCGGAGTATTTGGGACGCTTTGCCCTGTGGCTGCCGCCGGAGCAGCTGGATGAGCTTCTGGCGGGCCTGGCTGCCTCGCTCTCCTCCTCAGAGGGGCATATCGTGGCCTCAGCCCTGGATACCGCTGCAGAGATCCTGGAGACCTACACCGTGTATCGGGAGCGCTTTCCGGAGGACGAGGGGACTCGGCGTGGCCGGGCCCAGCGGCTGCTGGGTATGCTGATGAAGGGTACGGCGGGCATCGACATGGGTACCCGGCAGGAGGCTATGTATCTGCTGGGAAGACATGTGTTCGGCTCGCCGGTGCTGGACCGGGAGGAGAAATGCCGGTCCCTGCAGCTGACGGTCCGGCGCATCCTGGCCATATGTCAGGCGGAGAGCGAGAGCGGTCTGCACTTTTACTATCGGGCTGCCATGCTGGGCAGGCTCTACCGGCTTTTGGTGGAGCAGGAGCTGCTGTGCGGGGGCGTATCCTTTTCACCGCCTCGGCCTGTGGCCTTCTTTCCCGGCACCTTTGACCCCTTTACCCTGTCCCACAAGGGTATTGTCCGGGCCATCCGGGACGAGGGCTTTGAGGTGCTGCTGGCCATCGACGAGTTTTCCTGGTCTAAGCGCACCCAGCCCTACCGCGTCCGGCGGGAGATTGCGGCCATGTCTGTGGCGGATGAATTTTATGTGCATATCTTCCCGGAGGATTTCCCGGTGAATATTGCCAACCCGGAAAATCTGCGCCGACTGCGCCGGGCGTTCCCGGGACGGGAGGTATCCATTGTGGTGGGCAGCGACGTGGTGGCCCACGCCTCCTCGTATCGCAAGCCCACGGAGCCGGATTCCATCCATAGCTTCAACCATGTGATATTCCGCCGGGCCGGCGCCGATATGGTCGGGGATTACGGCTGTATCAGCGGCAAGGTGCTGGAGCTGACCCTGCCAGAGGAGCTGGAGGAGATCAGCTCCACCCGCATCCGGGAGGCGGTGGACGCTAACCGGGATATCTCCCATCTTATTGACCCCATGGCCCAGGAATTTATCTACCGCCACAGCCTGTATCTGCGGGAGCCGCTGGATAAGCCCGTGCTGCGGACGGAGGATCTGGAATTTATCCCCTGCGGACCGGAGGAGGAGCGCCTGAACGCAATGCTGCGCCGGACTCTGCCTGCCTCCACCGCAGAGACGGTGCTGCGGGCGCTGCGCCAAAGCGGCGATGATGTGCTGCTGCTGACCAACGGGGAGAACAAGACGGTGCTGGGGGCGGCCACCTATTGCTGCATGGATTCCCAGCACCTGTTCTCCCGGCTGGGGAGCGCAGAGCTGGCGGCCTTTGTGCGGCAGAACGCCGGCGGGCGGACGCTGCTGGTAAGCGGCCTTTTTGTGCCGCAGACCTCCCAGCAGAATGAGCTGGGTCAGCTGCTTTTGACGGAGGTGCTGACCCTGGCCTTGGGCCGCGAGTACACCTATGCTATTTATATGCCCCTGGAGGGCTTTGCGGATGCCTGGGCGCGGGATCTGCTGCGGCTGCAGGGCTTTGTGCCTGTGCCGGGCAGCTGCTCCCGCATCGCTCTGGCGGTGGACATGCGCCAGCCCATTATCCTCAGCAACAACGTGGGCACCACCATAAAGCCCCCCTTGTCTACGGCCCCCATGGTGGTGGCTGCCGTGGCAGCGGCGCATCGGCGGCTACAGGAGACCATGACACTTCTCCAGCCGGGCGGGCTGGTACTGAGCCTGTCCGCCGGGGTGATTTACCATAGGCTTCTGCGGCGCATCACCGAGTGCAACGGCGTACCTGAGGAGCCTATGCAGCCCCGGCAGCTGGGACCGGACATCTGCGTGCCCTATGGCAAGCTCATGCGCGGCGTCATCGTGCCCAATACCGTCACCAAGACGCTGCGCACAGACAAGGTGTATGAGCCTGATCTATCCTCGTACTCCATTGAGGCATATCCGGATTACTCCCCGCTGGAGGATCAGGTGCGTACCATTCGGGCCTTTGACCGGCCCGCTATCTTAGTGGACGATGTGCTCCACGACGGCAAGCGTATCCGCCGCCTGGCACCACTGCTGCGAAAGACCGGTACCCGGGTAAAAAAGGTGCTGGTGGGCTATCTCACCGGCACCGGCCGGGATCTGATGGAGAGCCTGGGCTATGACGCCGAGGGCGTATATTACCTGCCCAATCTGCGGATGCGCTTTGTGGAGTCTACGCTGTATCCCTTCATCGGCGGAGATACCATCCGCCGCAGTGAGCGGATGGAGGGCGGCCTGCAGCCGTCTGTGAACCGGATCCTGCCCTATGCTTCCCCGGAGTTCGGGCCGCTGGATCCGGAGACCGCCTGGGCCCTGAGTCTGTGCTGCCTGGAAAATGCCCGGAACATCCTGCTGGCCCTGGAGACGGAGTACCGGCGGATCTTTGCGCGGAACCTGACGCTCAGCCGCCTGAGTGAGGCGGTGATCCTGCCCCTGTGCCCCGACAAGGGAAGCAGCATGACCTATGATCTGAGCCGGGGAGCCTCCACCTACCTGGACGACGACATCGAGCTGCTCAAGCGGATGCGCTTTATGACAAAGGAGGCGAAGGTATGAACTACTATCGCTATGAGGGACACACCCTCTGCGCCTGGGACGCGCTGCCCTATGAAAGAATAGGCGCCCTACCGGGGGAGGGAGAGATCATTTTCCTCTTTGCCCGGGAAATGCTCGCGGGCCGGGAGAGCTTTCCCGTGACGGATGCGGCTCTGCTGACGGAGAAGGAGGGCGTGGAGACCCTGGACGCCTCCGTCCCGGGCCCGGCCATCCCGGCGGAGCTGGAGGAGGCCATCCGGACAGGACGGGTGCGAGCCGTGAACCGGCTGCACCCCCGCTGGCAGGAGCTGCTCTCCCCCCCATCGCGGAGGGGAAAATACCGGGTGAACCTCCTGGGCCTGGGGGATGTGGGCAGCACGCTGCTCCAGGGCCTGCGGCTGCTGGGCGGGGATATCATCGCCTCTATTGGCATCTGCGACCTGCGGGAAAACGTGCCCCAGCGGTGGGAATTTGAGCTGAATCAGATCGGCCTGCCCTGGGCATATGACGCTCTGCCGCCGGTGGAGATCATCGGGCCGGAGGAGCTGTTTGATGGAGATGTATTCCTGTTCTGCGCATCCCGGTTCGTGCCGGACACGGCGGTGAAAAACGGAGACGTGCGCATGGCTCAGTACGAGCTGAACCGGGACCTGGCGGCGCTGTACGCGAAAAAGGCCCGGGCGGCCCGGTATAAGGGCCTGTTTTGCGTGGTCAGCGATCCGGTGGATCCCCTGTGCCGGGCGGTGCTGCTGGAGAGCAACCGGGATGAAAATGGAATCCTGGATGGCGGAGGCTTGTTTCCTCACCAGGTAAAGGGCTTCGGCCTGGGGGTGATGAACGCTCGGGCGGCCTACTATGCCAAAAGGGATTCCCGTTTTGCGGAGTTCCTCACGGACGGCCGCAGCTTCGGCCCCCATGGAGAGGACCTGGTCATCGCCAACTCCATCGCGCACTATGACGATGCCCTCTCCCGGGAACTGACGAATCTGGCCGCCCATGCTAACCTTCAGATGCGGCGAATGGGCTTTAAGCCCTTTGTGGCTCCGGCCCTGTCATCGGGGGCGCTGAGCCTGCTGCTGTGCCTGCGGGGGCAGTGGCACTGCTCATCGGCCTACTTAGGCGGCGTTTTCATGGGCGGGCGCAACCGCATGACGCCGGGGGGCGTGGAATTTGAGCGTCTGCCGTTACCGAGGGCACTTCTTGACCGACTGAAAGAGACAGAGGAAAAATTAAAGGCTATACAATAGATTGTCGAAAATTCCGTTTTATCATTCCGAGGGGCGAAGCGACGTGGGAACCCGTGACTTCAGCACCTGAAATTTGCAAAGAAAACCCTAAAATCCGAATTTCCAAAGCGGATTGCGAAGCCAGTGCGCAGCACTGGCTTCGCAATGACAGGGCTTTTCGACAGCCTCCATGAAAGAAGGGGTAAAAATGCCGCTGACCGTTCTTTTACCGAAAAATGCATATAGCTCTGCCCTGGAGGAAATGCTCACGCCCCTGCTGCCCCTGGGCAGCGTCTTCGCCGACCCGGAAAGAGACCTGGAGGGCTTGCAGGGCCGGCGCCTCCTGTTTGCCGTGGCCCTGGACGAGGGAGGCTGCAATGAAGCGTACTATCACATGCTCTCCCGGCTGCGGCGGGATGTGAGCTTGCTTACCGGCTGCGTGGCCGGGGTGATTGTCACAGGTGTGGGGGAGTTTTACACCAAGGATGTGGCCCGGGACATGGTGTTTGCCGCCAATCAGGCGGGCTGCGCCTTTTTGGGCCGGCCCCTGGTGGAGGCCACCGGATCGCTGCGCAATTTCCGTGTCCAGGCCCAGATAGGCGGCGTGAATGAGGAGACGGCCTTCCGGGCATCGATTTCGGAGCTGATAGAAAGGCTGGCAGCCTGGGAAAAGCCCGGGCCCATCCGCCATATACTGGCCCTGCATGCCTCCCAGCGCAGCACCTCCAACACTCTGGCCTTTTGGGAGCTGGTGCGCCGAGCGCTGCCGCCGGAGATGGAGGTGGAGGAAATCGGCCTGCGCAACGGCACCGTGCCCGATTGCAACGGCTGCAGCTACACCGCATGTCTGCATTTCGGTGAGCAGGGCAGCTGCTTTTACGGAAGCGGGCCCATGGTACAGGAGGTCTATCCTGCTGTGCGCCGATGCGATGCACTGGTGATGCTCTGCGCCAACTATAATGACGCCCTGTCTGCCAATCTCACCGCCTGCGTCAATCGCCTGACGGCCCTGTTTCGCCAGCAGCGGTTTTACGACAAGCGCCTGTTTGGCCTGGTGGTTTCCGGCTACTCCGGGGGTGACTTACTGGCCCGGCAGCTGATTTCGGCCCTGAATATGAACAAGTCCTTTTTCCTGCCGCCTCATTTCTGCCTGCTGGAAACAGCCAACGAGCGGGGGAGCCTTGTGCGCCTGCCGGGTATCGAACGGCGGGCGGCAGATTTTGCCCGGCAGATAGAAAAAGCGTAAAAAGACAACTTTATGAGGAGGTATACCCCATGACCCTATACATTAACTGCTGCCCCCGGATGAACTCCCGCACGGACCGTCTGGCCCGGGCACTGCTGAAAAAGCTGGGGGAGTACGAGGAGCTGCGACTATACGATGAGCCCATCCGGGCTATGGACCCCCAGCGGCTGCCCCATCGGGAGGAGCTGCTGGACCGGGGCGAGCTGGACGGTGAGATATTCCGCTATTCCCATCAGTTCGCCGCGGCGGACCGGATCGTGATAGCGGCGCCCTACTGGGACCTGTCCTTCCCGGCTCAGCTGAAGATCTATATCGAAAACATCTACGCCACGGGTATCGTGACGCGGTATGGCGCCGATGGCCGTCCGGAGGGCATGTGCCGGGCGGAGGAGCTGATCTATGTCACAACGTCGGGCGGCCCTTTTGACGGGCGCTTTGGCTATGGGTATGTGAAGGCGCTGGCGGAGGATTATTTCGGCATCCCAGCTACCCGGCTGCTCCTGGCGGAGGGGCTGGACATCCGGGGCAATGACCCGGAGGCGATCCTGCAAAAGGTCATGGCGGAAAACGGCCTGACAGAGGCGTAAGACGCAGCGGAGAAACAATTCAGGAAGTGCCTCTCGGCAGCGGGAGGCACTTTTGTGCCCTTGAGACGGGGATGAACGGATTCCGCGCGCTTTACAAGGGCGGGCTGCCGTGGTATACTTTTCCCGCATAAAAGAAAAAGGAGAAGCGTCATGGACTGCAGCCAGCTCTATATTTCTACCGTTTCCGCCGGGTGCGATGAGACCGCCGCCCGGTACGGCCTGGGCCTGGAGATTGCCGAATACTGCACCGCCGCGAATCTGGATGCCCCCATTCCGGAGGTGGTGACAGCTGCACAGTGCCATCGGCAGGCGGCGAAACGGTTTGTGTTCCATGCGCCGTTCAATGAGCTGTGTCCCGCCGCCATCGACCCCCTGGCTGTCAGCCTGGCCCGGCATCGCTACGCCCAGGCCCTGGCCGCCGCCCGGGATTGGGGTTGCCGGCTGCTGGTGGTTCACACGGGATTTATCCCGTGGGTATACTATCCGGAGTGGTTTGTGGAGAAATCCGTGGAGTTTTGGCGGGAGTTTCTGCCGCAGGTGCCGGAGGGCATGGTCCTGTGCCTGGAAAACGTCATGGAGCCGTCGCCGCAGATTCCGGTGGACATCATCCGTCAGGTGGACGATCCCCGGCTGCGGCTGTGCCTGGATGTGGGCCACGCCAATGCGGAGCTGTCCCGCACCCCGGTCATGGAGTGGGTGGAGGTGTGCAGGCCCTACCTGCGGCATCTGCATCTGCACAACAATGCCGGCGGCGGGGACCTTCACGACCCCCTGAAGCGGGGCACCATCCCCGTGGAGCAGGTGCTGCACGCCCTGAGCCGGGAAGAACACCTAACCTATACATTGGAGACATTACAGGCGGAGGAGAACGTCCGCTGGCTGCTGGAAAAAGGATTTTTAACGCTATGAATTACGAAGAACGGCTCCTAAAGGAGCTGCCCCATATCACGCCCGCCGATGCCGATGCCATGGCCCGGGCGGCGGTATACCAGGGCACCCTGGCCAAGCCCCCGGGCAGCCTGGGGGCGCTGGAGAATATCTATATCCGCCTGTGCGGCATCAGCGGGAAGCTGCGCCCGGTCTATAGCCCCTGCCGCATTATCGTCCTCTGTGCGGATAACGGCGTGGTGGAGGAGGGCGTGTCCGTGACGCCCCGGAGCGTCACGGCGGCCCAGGCGGTGAACATGACAAACTATTGCACCGGCATGAGCGCTATGGCCCATCACTTTGGAGATGAGATACAGGTGGTGGATGTGGGCATCGCCGATGAATACGATTGCCCGGCTATCCTGAACCGAAAGATCCTGCCCGGTACCCGCAATTTAGCGCGGGAGCCCGCTATGACCCGGCAGGAGGCGGCCCGGTCCGTCTGGACGGGTATGGAGCTGGCCCGCCAGGCGAAGGATGAGGGCGTGGCCATATTAGGCGCCGGGGAGATGGGCATTGGCAACACCACCACCTCCGCAGCGGTGCTGGCAGCCCTGACGGGGCTGCCGGTGGAGGCTGTCACCGGCCGAGGCGGCGGCATGACCGACGCAGGCTTCCTGCGAAAAAAGCAGGTCATCACCGATGCCCTGGCCCTGCACCGGCCGGACAAAAACGATGTGCTGGACGTTTTGAGCAAGGTGGGCGGATTGGACATAGCCGCCATGTGCGGCGTGTTCCTGGGGGCGGCCCGGCAGCGGCTGCCGGTGGTCATCGATGGGTTCATCTCCGTGGTGGCGGCCCTGTGCGCCGGGCGGCTGTGCCCGGCGGCAGAGGACTATTTCTTCGCCTCTCACGCCTCCCACGAGGTGGGCTATGCCGCCGCTGTAAAGGAATTGGGCCTGGAGCCATGGCTGCACCTGGGCATGCGCCTGGGAGAGGGCAGCGGCTGCCCCATCGCTTTTCGGGTGATGGAGGCGGCCTGCGCCGCCGCCGAGGGCATGGCCACCTTTGCCGGCGCTGCCATCGACGACAGCTATCTGGATGACATCCGGGAAAAGGATTGCTTCTGATATGACCGTGTTTCTCTCCGGCGGCTGTAAAAACGGGAAATCCACACTGGCCGAGCAGACCGCCGTGTACTTGAGCCGGCCGGGGCAGCTGTATTATCTGGCCACCATGATCCCCCACGATGAGGAGGACCGCAGCCGCATTGCCCGCCATGTGGCCAGCCGCTCGGGCCTGGGCTTTCAGACCATTGAGTGCGGCCTGGGGCTGGAGGCGGCACTGCAGGATGCTGATATGGAGGGCACCTACCTTCTGGATAGCGTCACCGCCCTGCTTTCCAATGAGATGTTCCGCCCGGACGGCTCGATAGATCTCACCGCCCCGGAGCGGGTGGCCCGGGAGCTGACAGCCTTGGCCCGGCGAATGAAAAGCATGGTGTTCGTCAGCGACTATATTTATTCCGATGCCATGATTTACGGCGACCTCACGGAGCAGTATCGCCGGGGCCTGGCCCATATCGACCGGAGCCTGGCCGCCGTGTGTGACGCTGTAGCAGAGGTGAGCTTCGGGGGCCGCATCGTTTACAAAGGAGAACTGCCTGTATGAAAAAATGGTTCACCGGCTTTTCTATGTGTTGGGGGATGTTTTGCGCCATTCCCAACCCCATCCGCCGTTGGGACAGCGGCTGCTACCGGCAGATGCTCCTGTGCCTGCCTTTTTTAGGCGGCGCTTTAGGGCTTATCTGGACGGGGATCGGCCTTTTGCTGCTGCGCATTTCTGCACCGGGACCCATTTTTGCCCTGTGCATGACGGCAGCGCCCTGGTGTCTCACAGGCTTTATCCACCTGGACGGTTTTATGGATTGCTGTGACGCGGTGCTCTCCCGCCGGGAGCAGGCCCGCCGCCGGGAGATTCTCAAGGACTCCCACGTGGGCTCCTTTGCCGTTATCTGCCTGGTGCTGCTGGCTATGGCCGGGTACAGCGTGTGGCTTTGCCCGGGGGAGGCGGACAGACTATGGGCGCTGCCCCTGGTGTGTGCCGGGGCCCGGTGTGTCAGCGCCGGGGCGGTGCTGGGCCTTAAACCATTGGAGACCAGCGGCTACCATGCCATGGGGCAGAGCCGGGGGGCCGCCGCCACCGCATGGGCTTTGGGGGCTGTGTCCGTGGGGCTGGGTGTGCTGGTTTCCGGGTGGGGCTTTTTACCCCCGGCGATGGCTATTTTTGTGGCTGCCGTCACGGCCTTTTCCCTGCGGCGGAATTTGGGCGGCATGTGCGGGGATATCTCCGGTGCTGCTATCACTTTGGGTGAATTGGCCGGCTGTGCCGCACTGCTGCTGTTATAAGGAGGAAAGACTATGGATCTCATCATCGGTGGGGCCTATCAGGGGAAACTGGCCTACGCTATGGAGCATTTTCACCTGACGCAGGAGGATCTGGCCTGCTATGACGGCAGCTTTGACACCTCCCGCCGCTGCATCTGCTATTTAGAGCAGGCGGTGTATGCCGCCGTAGCCGCCGGGGAGCCCTTTGTGCTGCCCAACCTGCGGCCGGATGCCGTGGTGCTTTGCACGGACGTGTCCTGCGGAGTGGTGCCTATGGATAAGACCCAGCGCCTGTGGCGGGAGGAGGTGGGCCGGGCCATGTGCGCTTTGGCCCGGCAGGCGGGCTCCGTCACCCGGATCTTCTGCGGCCTGCCGCTGCGGCTGAAGTAGTCTGCGCTGCCCCGAAAAAAATGGCGAAAAGGGGCTTGTATTTTGCCGCAGGGTGTGTTAAAGTGGAGACAACCAAATAATGGGACAGCGTGAGCCGGGTATTATCCCGGCGGCGGAATGGGGTGAAAAGCCCCGCGAGACGGTCACTGTGAAGCCTGCCGCGAGCAGGATAAGTCAGATACGCAAGGCGCTGCTCCCAGACCGCTGCCATCACCGGGGTCGAAGCGCAAAATGTAAGGGATTATTGCGCCCGGCTGCCATAGGCAGCCGGGCGTTTCTTTTTGCCAAGCCGAAGCGGCGCAGCAGCCGCATCTTTCCATAGGGGGTCGGAGTTTAAGCCGCTCCGCCCCCGTTCCTCGGCAAATTCGCCATAGAGGCGTTTGCATAAAATTCGAAAGAAAGGAAATAAGAGATGAAGAAAAAGATTTTATCCCTGCTGCTGGCAGTGGTGATGGCCCTGTCCCTGGTCCCCACCTCCGTGCTGGCAGCGCCCGATGACCTGGGCCAGGCCCATGTCATCGTGGAAAACACTACCTATCCCAAAGACAAAGGCGCTCCTTGGGACGGCACGCTGGTGGATACCTGGGTGAAGCTCACCGAGGATTCCACCATGATGGGCTGTGTCTTTGAGGCGTTGGACGCCAAGGGATACACCCATACCGGCACTACCTACATCAGCGAGATCAACGGCCTGTCTGAGCTTGACGGCGGCTCCGCTTCCGGCTGGATGGGAACCCTCAACGATTGGTTTACCAACGAGGGCCTCGGCGAATTTACCGTGGCGAACGGCAAGCTGGAGAGCGGCGACGAGATCCGCGTCATGTACACCTGCAGCCTTGGCGACGACCTGGGCGGCAGCTGGAATAACAATGACACCACCGTCAAGGCCCTGACCTTCAGCGATGGCCAGCTGTCCCCCACCTTTCACAAGGACACCGACAGCTATACCCTGAAGCTGTCCTCCAAGGTCAGCAGCGTTCAGGTCACTCCCACCGCCAGCAACAAGAACTTCCAGGTCCGCACCAGCGTGGACGGCACGGAGTATAAGCGCACGGCTAAGATCCCTGTGGCCGATGGCACGGTCATCACCGTGAAGTGCGGCGATCCCTCCTGGCCCAGCATGAACAAAGGGGCTGAGGCCCACGAGTATAAGATCACCGTTTCCCAGGCGGCCCCTGCCGCCGTGAAGGTGACGCTCCGCTCCCAGATGGTGGGCGCCTATCTCCACGCACCCCAGGAGGTGGAGGTTTCCGCCCTTGACGCCGAGAAATACGGCTTCACCGATGCGGTGGAGGGCGTTTCCGCTCTGGACGCCCTGGTCAAGGCCCACGAGCTGGCCTTTGGTGAGGCATTTACCAAGGACACCGCCGGGGAGTACCTGGCTGTGAGCAGCAGCGGCTGGATCTCCAAGATCTTCAGCGTTAAGACCTACGCCTGCGGCTTCTATGTCAACGGCGGCTATCCCAATGATGGCACCCCCGCATCCTTTGGCGGCGGCTACAACGGCACCATGGTCACCAACACCCCGCTGCTCAATGGCGACGTGGTGGACTTTTACACGTATTCTGACGATACCTATTCCGATTATTACACCTGGGTGGATGCTCCCGCCGAGATGTATGTGGGTCAGAAGGTCACCGCTACCGTCACCGGCTTTTATGCCTCGAGCGGCTACCTGTATAAGGATCCCGCTTCCCTCAAGGCTGCGGCCAAGCCCCTGGAGGGGGCCAAGCTGGCCTGGGTGGATCCCGAGACCGGCGCTGTGACCGTTATTGAAGGCGCTGTCACCGATAAGAACGGCCAGGCCACCTTCACCGTGGCCGACAGCTTCACCGGCTATCTCACCGCCGTGAGCAACGACGATGAGGAAGTCTATGCCCTGATGAATCCCACGGCCAAGGTCAAGGAGATCCCCATGGTCACCTTGGATCTTAAGGGCCTGCACAGCGCCCAGCTGGCATCCCTGAAGCTGTATACCTATACCGACGGCGTCAAGGGCAGCGTGGACCTGCTGGCCGGCAAGTCCACCGTGGCTGATGGCTACAAACTGAAGTATGCCGATGTGAAGCTGCCTGCCGGCAACTACTGGGTTCAGGGCTACAATGAAGCCGGGGAGTATAACGGCGGCATCGTCGTCACCGTGGCGGCGGACACCACTGCTATCACCTTCCAGCGTGTCTATGAGATCTATGCCACCAACAGCGGCTGGGTCGAGAACACCGACTACACCATTGACTACCAGGTGGTCAGCGCCGACGGCATGAACCGCCAGGCCGAGACGGGCACCTCCACCAACTGGGGCAATACCCACACCTCCGGCATTTTTGTTGAGGGCGACACGCTGAAAGCAACCTTGACTCCTGTGGGGGATAAGGCGGCGGAGTATAATCCCATCACCGTCAAAAAATCCCGCAGCGAAACGACGGATAAAGGTGCGCTGGGCCTCTCTGCCAAGATCCCCGCGGCCGTGCCCGTCACCGTCACTGCCCCCGCCGGCTCTACCGTCAGCATGGGCGAGTTCGGCAACTACTATGTCTATGACTTCGCCACTCCTCTGTCTACCAAGACCGAGGGCGACACCATGACCGTCACCTTCCTCCTGTCGGAGACCAGCGTGAACCACTTCCTCCGTGTGCAGCACCCGGACGGCGTGACCTACTGGACCTTTGGCAAGTACAAGGCCGGTGCTACCTTCAATGTGACCAAGGACGACCTGCACATCGGAGACGAGTCCTTCACCAAGGACACCGTGAACCGCTTCAATAAGAATGTTTATGATCTGGGTAATGTATACCTGAATATCAATGAGAAGGGCTATCTGAACCTGGAGCAGGGCCAGACCCGGGAGCTGGATGTATTCCGCAGCTGGCAGGCCATTGAGAACTTTTTCAACGCGCAGATTGCCCTGCCGGATGTACACTACACCGTGGTGGACCTGAACGGTCAGCCCAGCGATGTGGTGACCATCACCCCCGACGAGAACAACAGCTCCCTGGCGTATATGAAGGCCAATAAGGCCGGCACGGCCATCGTCCTGGTGACCTATGACGCCATGACCCATATGCAGGGCCAAACCAGCAACAAGGAAAACCGCGGCTTCTCCGCCATCTGGCCGGAGTGCACCGGCGTGTTCGTGGTGTCCGTGGGGGCGGACGGCTCCTCCATTGCCACCAACATGACCATGGACAGGATGGATGCCCCCATAAGCAACGATGCGCAGAAGGCATTGGATGCCGAGCACGACATCCTGTTCTACCTGGGCGATGCCGGAGCAGCCTACAGCTTTAAGCCCGAGGACGGCTGCACCGTCACCGTGGCCCGCTCCACCGTGGACAGTAAGCTGACCTTCAGCGGCTTTACCTCTCAGGGGGTTTCCGTGGCCGAGGACGGCACGGTTACCGTCACGGGTCTCACCACCGGCCGCCACATCATCTGTGTGGAGAAGGACGGTCTCAAGACCTATCAGGTGGTTACAGCCCAGGGCGTCACCTATGACCTGGTGGATGCCGACGGCAATGTCCTCCCCGCAGGCACCGAGTTCAAGGCCGGGGACAAGGTGACCGTTCAGTTCCATGGCCTCATTAGCCCCAAGGAGAAGATTTCCGGCGCCTATAACTTTAACTTCACCCTGTATTACAAGGGTGCTGACGGCAAATATTATAAGTCCAATCCCGGCGGCTGGGGTGGTGTGTATGACTTCAGCGGCAATCCTGTCCGCCAGAAGCTTGAGATCACCATCCCCGAGGATTGGGATGGTCTGAGCTTCGACCTGACCGGCGCTATCAAGGTGGGCGGCTTTGCAAAAGTCCCCACTCACCGCATCCTATCCTATGGTGACGGTATCGACAATCCGTATGGCACAAGTGCTGCTGCTATAGTTTCCCAGCTGCCCGCCCTGTCCCTGAAGCTGGAGGGCTGGCATGTAAACGACGTTATAGAGAAGATCGACGCCATCGGCGAGGTGACCCTGGCATCCGAGGAGGCCATCGTGGCTGCCCGGGCAGCCTATGGGGCACTGACGGAGGCTCAGAAGGCCGAGGTTACCAACTATGACAAGCTCACCGCCGCCGAGGCCCGCCTGGCCGATCTGAAGGCCGCCAAGCCTGTGGACGACATGATCGATGCCATCGGAGAGGTGACCCTGGAGTCCGAAGATGCCATTGCTGCCGCTCGGGCTGCCTATGAGGCACTGACGGAGGCTCAGAAGGCCGAGGTCAAGAGCTATGACAAGCTCACCGCCGCCGAGGCTCGCCTGGCCGATCTGAAGGCTGCCAAGGCCGTGGACGATATGATCGACGCCATCGGAGAGGTGACCCTGGAGTCCGAGAACGCCATTGACGCCGCCCGGGCTGCCTATGAGGCACTGACGGAGGCCCAGCAGGCCGAGGTCAAGAGCTATGACAAGCTCACCGCCGCCGAGGCTCGCCTGGCGGTTCTGAAGCCCGCCAAGCCTGTGGAGAAGCTTATCGACGCCATCGGAGAGGTGACCCTGGGGTCCGAGAGCGCCATCGCTGCTGCCCGGACTGCCTATGACAATTTGACGGAGGCCCAGCAGGCTGAGGTCAAGAACTATGACAAGCTCACCGCCGCTGAGGCGGCTTACGCCCGGCTGCTGGCCGAGCAGAGCGAGCGTCTGGAGAAGATTTACAAGACTACCGGCGACTATATCGCCGCCCTGGGCACCCCCGGCGTCGGCTCCACCGGCGGCGAGTGGATGGTCATCGGCCTGGCCCGCAGCGGCCGCACCGTGCCCGCCGGGTACTATGACAATGTGGTGGAGTATGTCAAGGCCAACGCCGACGCCAATGAGCGGCTGCACCGGGCCAAGGTCACCGACAACGCCCGCATTATCCTGGCCCTGACCTCTATCGGCAAGGACGTTACCAATGTGGGCGGCCACAATCTGCTGAAGGGCCTGGATAACATGGCCTATGTGCAGAAGCAGGGCATCAACGGCCCCATTTTCACCCTTATTGCCCTGGATAGCCACAATTATCCCACCATGGGTGATGTGACCCGGGAGAAGCTGATTCAGGTGATCCTGGACGCCCAGCTTCCCAACGGCGGCTGGAACCTCAGCGGCGAGAACGCCGACACCGATATGACCGCTATGGCCATCCAGGCCCTGGCACCCTACTATAAGACCAACGAGACCGTGAAGGCTGCTGTGGATAAGGCCCTGGAGGCCCTTTCCGCCCTGCAGCGCAATGACGGCGGCTTTGGCAGCTGGGGTACCGTGAACAGCGAGTCCTGCGCCCAGGTTATCGTGGCCCTGACGGCCCTGGGCATCGACCCCGCCACAGACAGCCGCTTTGTGAAGAACGGCAACACCGTACTGGGCGCCCTGGCCGGATTCTATGTGGACGGCGGCGGATTTAAGCACACCGCTGACGGCGAGCGGAACGGTATGGCCACCGAGCAGAGCTACTACGCCCTGGCGGCGTACTATCGCTTCGTAAATGGCCAGACCAGCCTGTACGATATGAGCGATGTGACCATCCAGACCGGCGGCAATACGCCTGCCAATCCCGATGATCCCGGCGAGACGGATCCCAGTGATCCCGGTAAGACCGATCCCACGAATCCCGGCACTGACACCCCCGCCACCGGCGACACCGGCGTGCTGGTGTGGGTCATCGCCCTGCCCGTGGCGCTTCTCGCCGCAGCCCTCGTGCTGAAGCGTAAGGAGCGGGAGGCGTAAGCCCATCGGCTGCAACCAAATCCAAACAGCAGAGGCGCGGTGGAATTTCCATCGCGCCTCTGAAATGAGATGCGCTCCGCCGGAGGCATAAAGCAAAGACGAGTAAGCAGCCCCTTCCGGGAAGCTTACTCGTCTTTTTTCTGCGCACTATTTTACAGCGTACACCATCCTTATCACCGACCTTAGCAATCCTGTCGAGCGCCGATGGCGCGTCCGGCTGCAGCTAATATGCGGTCAGCAGGATAAGGAAGGCAGCAAAGCAAAAAGAGCATTTCAATACGCTGTTTATGAGCTGCTGTGGCCGAAGCACCAGGTGCAGGCGTCGTAACCGGAAGCCTTGGCCTGCTGTTCCGTTACGGTGACGGTATTATCCTTGCCGATGACATACTGGCAATCCCGCCTGTGGTAGCACCGACCGGATTCCGTTAAGTAAACCGTCTGGCTGGAGCTGGCCGGGAAAATGCACAAGATCAGCACCACCAGCGCCGCGGCGACGGCTATACCGATGCCGCCCCACAGGGCAATGCGCCTGGGCCTGCAGCGGCGGTTATATCGCAGAAGGATAGAGGCAAACTCATTGGCCTCCTGCTCCTGGAGGACGCTGCTGCCGGGGCCGGTAGCGGGGGACCGTTCCAAATGCCGGCACAGAATGTGCCCCAGCTCATGGCTCAGCAGGATTATTTGCTCCTGCTGAGATAGGTTTTCCTGCATAAAAACGATCCGCAGATGGGGATCCTGATAGGTGAAGGCGGATTGCCTGGCGGCATAATCAAACAGACGCAGGGAGGTGAGCAGAGTGGCGACCTCCTTGCCGTTGGAAATGCGGCTGTACTCAACCAAGGAAAAGCCCTGCTCCTGCAGGGCTTTTTCAAGATCTGAAACCGTAAAAGGCCGGCGGTGAAACTGCGACAAAAATGTGCGCGCCTCGCGCTGCACAGGTGTCATGAGACGGTCCCTTCTTACTCCTTATTTTTCAGGCTGCGCAGAGCATTGACAGCGTCTGCGGCATCGCCTGCGGGCATATTCACACTGGTAAAGCTGCCGCCAAAGGCAGCGGCCTCGCCGGTAAAAGCGTCGGCGGCTTTCTTGCAGCGATCAGCCTCCACCTTCAGAACGGTGGCTACGGTATGCCGGCCATAGCTATCCAACTGGGCATACTGTGTCAGCAAATCCTGCGTGTCGTCCGTCAGGTAGAAGGCGGAATCGTCCGATAGGGCTTTGATACCAAGGGTCTTGCAGATATGCACTACGGTGTCAAAGGAGGAACCGCCGATGCCGTTGTGCAGGGCACTGTTAATGGTGGACAGAGGTATATCCACTGCGAAGGCAAACTGACGCACACTCTTGTACTGACGGGTGATCTCCGTGCGCACGATTTTCGTTAGATTATCCATAATTGCACCTCTTTTAATATGACAAATTACTTTCCTCAATCATAGCATAATAATGGAAAAAAGCAATAGGAATTATTTTCCAAAAATAAGAAGTATTTTTAGAGATTTTGACGGACACTTGTCCGACACGGATGGATTTACACTGATAAGCGACTACACTGGAAGAAAAGGTTTATTTCGCGGTATTTCTATGGTATAATGACCGCAATGCGGCCATTATATTTTATGCCATTTTTCCCGGCTTCGCCGGGAGCCGAAAAATATGGCAGCATTATACCATTCCGCGAAGCGGAATGGTATAATAACCAAAAAGCTGCTGCTACACAGGCGGCGCAGAACGCCCGGGTGTATCCGGGCCGAAGGGGGAGAGCGGCATCAAAGGGAACAAAAACGAAAAACGCGGCAAGCCGCTGGCCTTCATCCGGGATCTTATCGACCGGTACTATGCCCACGACGTCGCCCGGGACGGTGCGGCTTTGACCTATTATTTGCTCTTTGCCATTTTCCCGCTGCTGGTGTTCGTCAGCACCCTGGTGGGCTTGATGGATCTGGACATTGAGGAGACCCTTACTGCCATGAGCCGTATTTTGCCCGAGCAGGTACTGGGCATCGTGGGCAGCTATCTGGAGTATGTGTCTACCAGCCCCAGCCGCCAGCTGCTGGTGTTCAGCTTGATCTTCTCGGTGTGGTTTCCCTTGCGGGCCACCAGCTGCCTGATGCACTCCGTGCGCAAGGCCTATGGTGTGCCTCAGCCGCCCAGCATGATTGGCGGTACACTGCGTAATTTGATTTTTACCCTTTGGCTCATCGTCACCATTGCTGCCAGCATCGTGCTTACCACCGTGGGCCGCCGGGCGCTGCAATTTGTCTCGGGGCTGATCCACATTCCGGACCAGTTTATTAACGTCTGGGAGACCTTGCGCTTTGCAGTGCTGGGGGTCATCATGCTGCTGGTGCTGGTGCCGCTGAATATGCTGGCCAGGGGCCGAAGATGCCCGCTGCGGGAGGTAGTGCCGGGGGTATTGCTGAGCATGCTGGCTTGGCTGGCGCTAAGCGTAGCCTTTTCCTACTATGTGGAAAAGGTGGCCCATTATACGGAGCTGTACGGCTCCATTGCTACCATTGTGGTGGTGCTGCTGTGGCTATATATGACCGGACAGGTGCTCATTATGGGCGCAGAGTACAACGGCTCACGCCTTGCGTATAGAGAAAACAAAACCATTCACCCACCGGAAGGGGAGAAAGGAACAAAATGAAGATCATTATTGTGGGAAACGGAAAGGTGGGCTATGCCATTGCCAGCCAGTTGGCAGGCGAGCATCACGATATTGTTATGGTAGACGACAACGCCGTCGCGCTGCAGAGGGCGGAAAATGCTCTGGACGTTATGTGCATCGAGGGCAACGGCGCATCCATCCGGGTCTTGAAGGAGGCCGGCGCTCAAAGCGCGGACCTGGTCATCGCCGTAACAAACCTGGACGATACGAACCTTTTGTGCTGCTTTATTGCCAAGAAGTTGGGCGCGGGCCACACCATCGCCCGGGTGCGCAGCCCGGAGTACCGCCGGGATGCGGACATGCTGAAAAAAGAGATCGGCCTGGACATGGTTATAAATCCTGATCTGGCGGCGGCGCAGGAGATCGCCCGGATCGTCTCCACGCCGTCGGCCTTCTCGGTGGAGCCCTTTGCGGGAGGCCGCATCGACATGATCGGCTTTGACGTCACCGACCAGACCATCGTGGCAGGGCGCTCCCTCAGTGAGTTCAGCAGCCACACCTCGGCCAAGGTGCTGTTCTGTGTGGCGGTCCATGGCGGCGAAACGGTGATTCCCAACGGTGCATTTGTGCCGCAGATCGGGGATAAGCTCTATATGATCGGCGCCAAGGGCCAGCTGCAGGACACACTCCACAGCCTGGGTCACTCCCAGCAGAAGGTGAGGGCCGTGTCTATTTTAGGCGGCAGCCGCACGGCTATGTACCTGGTGTGGGAGCTTAAAAAGCGGGGCATCAAGTCTCAGATCGTGGAGATGAACCACAAAAAGTGCATCACCCTCTCGGCAGAGCTGCCGGATACTCTCATAATCGAGGGGGACGGCACGGACAACGACCTCCTGCGGGAGGAGGGCGTATTCGCGGCAGACGCCTTTGTGTCCCTGACAGACCGGGACGAGGAGAACCTGCTCATGGCCCTCAGCGCCCAGCGGGCCGGCGTGGGCAAGGTGCTGGCCAAGATGACCCGCCCCAACTATATGGACCTGGTCCGGGATACCCATATCAGCAGCATCATTAGCCCCAAGGATCTGGTAGCCAATCAGATCACCCGCTATGTCCGGGCTCTGGCCAATTCCGAGGGCAGCTTTGTGGAGAGCCTGTATAAGATGATGGGCGGCCAGGTGGAGGCGCTGGAGTTCACCGCCGGGCCGGAGTGCCGCCAGCTGCTGGACAGACCCATGAAGGACCTGCCCCTGAAGCAGGGAGTCCTGGTGGGAGCCATTGCCCGGGATAAGGAGATTGTTATCCCCGACGGCAACACCTGCATCCATGAGGGGGATCATGTGGTGGTGGTCACAAAGACCACAGGCACCGATGACCTGATGGACATACTGGGATAACGGACACAATAATTATATGTAGGAAGTGCATTTATGGATATGAAAAATGAAAAGCTCCAGGAATACGCAAAGCTCCTCATTGAGGTGGGTCTGCATGTGCAGAAGGGGCAGACCCTGGTAATTTCCAGCCCGGTGGAATGTGCCTATTTCGCCCGGCTGTGCGCCACAGCGGCCTACGATGTGGGCTGCCGTGAGGTGGTGATGAACTGGCATGACGACTACCTGGCCCGGGAGAAGTTCCTCCGGGCGGAGGATGCCGTGTTTGACCAGGTGCCCCAGTGGCGGCAGCATTTCTTTAACGACTACGCAAACGAGGGGGCGGCATATCTGGCCATTGACGCTGAGGACCCGGAGCATCTCAAGGGGGTGGATCCGGACCGCCGGGTGCGCTCCCTGCGGGTGAGCGGCAAGGCGCTGAAGGATTTTTACCGGCTGCAGATGAGCAGCGGCTTTCCCTGGTGTATTGCGTCTATTCCCATCCCCTCCTGGGCCGGGCGGGTGTTCCCCAGCCTAACCGAGGAGCAGGCTATGGAGAGCCTGTGGAACGCCATATTCAAGGCTGTACGTATCACCGGGGACGGACAAAGCGTTCGCCACTGGCAGGAGCATCTGGAAAGCCTTTCCCGGCGCAAGGAAAAGCTCAACGCCCTGCGCCTGAAGTCCCTGCACTACACCAACTCCCTTGGCACCGACCTGACCGTGGAGCTGCCGGCGGACCACATCTGGGAGGCCGGGGACGACTGCACCTCCGCAGGCCAGCCCTTTGTGGCCAATATGCCCACGGAGGAGCTGTTCACCGCACCCCTGCGCACCGGGGCCAACGGCACGGTGGTGGCCTCCATGCCCCTGGTCCACGATGGCAACATCATCGCTGGCTTCCGCATGACCGTGGAAAACGGCAGGATCACGTCCGTCTCTGCCAAGCAGGGACAGGCGGTGCTGGAGGCGGCCATCTCCGTGGATGAGGGCGCGTCCTATTTCGGTGAGGTGGCTTTGGTTCCCTACGATAGTCCTATCTCCAACCAAAAGCTGCTGTTTTATAACACCTTGTTCGATGAAAATGCTGCCTGCCACATCGCCTTTGGCGAGGCCTACCCCTGCATTGATGGGGGGCGAGACATGGATAAGGAGCAGCTGAAGGCCCATGGCCTAAACGATTCTGTCACCCATGTGGATTTTATGGTGGGGACCGCAGATCTCTCCATTGTGGGCACCACCCGGGATGGGCGGGAGGTTCCCATTTTTATAAACGGGAATTTCGCCATTTGATAGCCGACAAACCCTCTGCCCACCGGCAGAGGGTTTGCATTTTCTCCGTTGCATTATGCTTTCCGTTGCGGTATAATATACAAGTTAAAATATGCCCACTGGGAGCCGGCGACCAGGGCCGCCGGCCCCCTATCTGAAAAGCGGCGGGCGAGAGCCGGTGGGACGGGCAAGCTGCGCAGGCATTACCCGGATAAACTTCGCCTCGCGCCGCTTGCACCATCCTATGCACCCCGGCCCGGCCCGGTGTCAAACCCAATGAGAAAGGATCCTTTCACCATGATCAAAATCGCCCCCTCCATTCTTTCTGCCGACTTTGCTAATCTCGGCCGGGATATCCAACGCATTGACTCTGCCGACTATGTCCATGTGGATGTGATGGACGGCCTGTTTGTGCCCAATATCTCCATCGGTATCCCGGTGGTGAAGTCCATCCGTCCGGTGACGGCGCTGCCCCTGGACGTACACCTGATGATTGAGCGTCCGGAGCGCTATGTGGAGCAATTCTGCGACGCCGGCGCCGACATTGTCACCTGCCATGTGGAGGCGGACACCGAGGAGAATATCCATCTGGCCCTGAAAAAGATCCACGCCAAGGGCAAAAAGGCCGGCGTAGTGGTAAAGCCCAAGACCCCTGCCTCGGCAGTGCTGCCGTTTATAGGCGAGGTAGAGCTGATTTTGGTGATGACCGTGGAGCCGGGCTTCGGCGGGCAGAAATTTATGGCCGACATGATGCCCAAGGTGCAGCAGATCCGAAGCTATATCGATGCCATGAATCCTCTTTGCGAGCTGGAGGTGGATGGCGGGGTGGACCCCGACACCTGCAAAATCTGCATCGCCTCCGGCGCCAATGTGCTGGTGGCGGGTTCCGCGGTATACAAGGCAGAGAATATTCCTGCCCGTATCCGGGCCCTGAGAGGGTGAGTCTATGGAGTACTTTCCCGCACCTCTGGAAAAACTGACGGAGCAGTTTGCGAGGCTCCCGGGCGTGGGCCGCAAGTCCGCCCAGCGGCTGGCGTTTTTCGTGCTGGGCCTGCCTATGGAGGAGGCCCAGGCCTTTGCCGACGCCATTGTGGATGCGAAAAAGAGCGTCACCCTCTGCCCCGTGTGCCAAAATCTCACCGCCGGAGGCCTTTGCTCCGTGTGCGCCTCCCCCAAGCGGGACGAGAGCACCATCTGCGTGGTGGCTGATCCCCGGGATGTGCTGGCCATTGAGCGCAGCCGGGAATACAATGGCCGCTACCATGTGCTTCATGGGGTGCTTTCGCCCATGAATCATGTGGGGCCTGACGACCTGCAGATCAAATCTCTGGTGGAGCGGGTGGCCGCCGGTGGCATCCGGGAGGTCATCATGGCCACCAATCCCGACACCGAGGGGGAGGCCACGGCTATGTATCTATCAAGGCTGCTAAAGCCCTTCGGGGTGAAGGTCACCCGGCTGGCCTACGGCATCCCCGTGGGCGGACATCTGGAATTTGCCGATGACGCCACGCTCATGCGGGCCCTGGAAGGGCGGCGAGAGCTGTGAAAAAATGGATGTGCGCGGCCCTTGCGGCGCTGCTGCTTTGCAGCCTCACCGCCTGCGGCAAGACCGAGGAGCCGGAGCGGCAGGACATTTTTGCCATGGACACCTATATGAGTCTGGCGGCCTACGGGGACGGAGCCCGGGAGGCATTGGCGGCCGCAGCCCGAGAAATAAACCGCCTGGAGCAGGAGCTTTCCCGGACGGTTTCTGCCAGCGATATTTACAAATTGAATGACAGCGGCAGCGCCGTGGTCAGCGAGGAAACGGCGGCGCTGCTCCAAAGCGCCATGACCTACAGCGCTGCGACGGGCGGCCTGTTCGATGTGACGGTGGCGCCCCTGGTGTCCCTGTGGGGCATCACCACGGACAGTCCCCGGGTCCCATCCCAAAGTGAAATTGATGCGCTGCTGCCTTTGGTTGGGAGTGGTCATATCCATATGGATGGCAATGCCGTGACCCTGGACAGTGGCTGCGCCGTGGACCTGGGCGGCATTGCCAAGGGCTACGCCAGCGACCGGGTGGCGCAGGTGCTGCGGCAGTATGCCGTCACTGGGGCCGCCGTATCCTTGGGAGGTAACGTTTATGTCTGCGGTCAAAAGAGCGACGGCAGCGCCTGGAGCGTGGCGGTGCAGGACCCGAAGGACACCGGCGCCTACGCTATGACCCTGGAGCTGACGGATGTGTTCGCCGTGACCTCGGGGGGCTACCAGCGGTATTTTACCGACTCGGACGGAACCGTTTACCAGCATATTTTAGATCCCCGCACCGGCCGCCCTGCTCAGACAGACCTGCTGTCGGTGACGGTTATCGGACAAAACGGGACTATGGCCGATGCCTATTCCACGGCCCTCTATGTCATGGGGGAGCAGGCTGCCTGTGATTTTTGGCGGCACAGCGGCGGGGCCTTTGACCTGGTGCTCATTACGGCAGACGGACGGGTGCTTTATACCCCCGGCCTGGCCGATTCCATTTCCCAAAAGGGGGCAGACTATGACTTCCAAGAGGTCTCAGCCTGAATTAAAACCGAAGCCGCTGGATGCGGTGGTGGTGCTGGCGGTGGTGCTGCTGGCTGTGGGCACGGCTCTGTTGGCCTACGGCGGCAAGGGGGAGGGCTCCCTCACTGCCACAGTGAAGCATCGGGGCCAGGTGGTGGCCCAGGTGGAGCTTTCGTCTCTGCCGGGGGAAAAAACCATCGCTATAGACGGCACCTACCATCTGACCGTTATCCTGGATAAAACCGGTGCTGCCGTCACGGACAGCGATTGCCCCGGACGGGATTGTGTCCATACCGGGCGCATTACCCGGGCAGGACAGAGCATCGTGTGCCTGCCGGAGCAGGTCGTTGTCACCTTGGAGGGGAAAACCCCCTCGGCGGACGTGATCCTGGGATAGGAGGCGGACGGATGAAGCTGACAACAAAAAAATTGGCCCTCTGCGCCGTTTTAACGGCCCTTGCTTTGGGTCTCAGCACGCTGGAAAACCTGTTTCCCGTGTCCCTGGTGGTGCCTCTGCCGGGCATCAAGCTGGGCCTTGCCAACATCGTCACGGTGTTTGCCCTGTACCAGCTGGGGGCCGCCCCGGCATTGGGGATTCTGGTGGCCCGGTGCCTGCTGGGTTCCCTGTTCGCGGGAAACGCCTCGGCCTTACTGTTTTCCCTTATGGGCGGCGTAGGAGCTATGCTTGTGATGATAGCTCTGCGCCGGGTGCGGGGGTTGTCCGTTTACGGTGTGTCCATCGCCGGAGCGGCGGCCCATAATATCGGGCAGATCGGCGCCGCCATGATCGTATTGGGCGGCACGGCAGTGCTGGGGTATCTGCCGGTGCTGCTGGGAGTGTCCCTGCTTACGGGGACGCTGACAGGCTTTGTGGCAGGCCTTCTGTTCCGAGCTATGAAAAATATACATTTTGCCCGGTAATCCCCCGTTATTCCGGGGGGCGAAGCGATTGCGGTAATCCGTTCTTTCATCTTTTTGGAGATACGGATCGCGAAGCCGGTGTGCGCACCGGCTCCGCAATGACAAATCATATCTGGTGAGGAGAGCAAATATGGACAGAAAAGACGAGATCATTTTGCAGCAAATGGATCTGATCCGCTCCATGACCGAGCGGAACCTCCGTAGCATGGACACGGATTTTTGGGGCACGCCCTTGATGGAAAAAAAGACGAACCAGCCCCCAATATCGGAAAAATCCGAGAAACCGGCCTCCCAGACCCAGGCGGCAAAGCCCGAGGAAAAGGAAGAAATTCCCCCTAAGGAGAAAATCGAGGACCTGCTGGCGGAGCTGGATAGCTATGTGGGCATGGACGCCATCAAGACCGAGGTGCGCAGCCTCATCAACATGGTCCAGGTCTATAAGCTGCGCCGGGAGCATGACCTCCCCACCACAGATATGTCACTGCACATGGTCTTTTCCGGCAACCCCGGCACCGGCAAGACCACCGTGGCCCGCATTATGTCCCGCATCTATCACAGCCTGGATATCCTCTCCAAGGGCCAGCTGGTGGAGGTGGACCGCAGCGGTCTGGTGGCCGGCTATGTGGGCCAGACGGCCCTAAAGACCCAAAAAGTCATTGAAAAGGCCATGGGCGGCGTGCTGTTTATCGACGAGGCCTACGCCCTCAACGGCAAGAGCGAAAACGACTTTGGCCAGGAGGCCATTGACACGATCCTAAAGGCTATGGAGGATCACCGGGATGATCTGGTGGTCATCGTGGCGGGCTACACGGAGCTGATGGACTGGTTTATCCACTCTAACCCTGGCCTGGAGTCTCGCTTTAACCGCTTTTTGATGTTTGAGGATTATACTCCGGAGCAGATGGTAGCTATATTCAAGATGCAGTGCAAGAAGGGCTGCTATGTGCTGGCCCAGGGCACCGAGGAGCTGGTACGGGACTTCATCGCCGAGGAGAGTGCCGACGATTCCTTTGGCAACGCCCGGGGTGTGCGCAATCTCTTTGAGCATATCCTGGTGGCTCAGAATAACCGCCTGGCAAAAATGGAGAACGTGACCCGGGATGACCTGATGCAGATTCTACCGGACGACGTGCTCCATGCCCGGGGCAAGATAGACGAATGATAAAAGCGAGGCAGCAAGATCCATGAACGACATCACTCTGCGCCATGTGTGCAAGTCCTATACCACCCAATCCACGGATATTATGATCGACCATGCGCAACCTCCTACCCGCACACGGCAAGTGCTGCGGGACGTGAATGTGACCTTTCCGCTGGGAAAGCTCACCGTCCTGGTGGGCCGCAGCGGGTGCGGAAAAAGCACGCTGCTGCGCCTGCTTTCCGGGCAGGATCAGCCCGATTCCGGGGAGATTGAAATTCCGGAGGGCTGGCACAGTGCCGTACTCAGTCCCGATCCCTATGTCATCACCTGGACAAGCGTCCTGCGCAATGTAGCCATGGCCTGCGGCGTGGGCCGCACCCCGGAGGAGCGGCTGCAGCTATCAGAGGATTTTGTGGAGATGGTGGGCCTAACAGACTATGCGGACCTGACCCCGGCGGAGCTATCCACAGGCATGAAGCAGCGGCTGGGTTTGGCGCGGGTGCTGGCCGGTCAGGCGGAGCTGCTCTTAATGGACGAGCCCTTTGCGGCCCTGGATTTTCTTACCCGGGCAGAGCTGCAGAGCCAGCTTTTGCAGATTCAGGCTCGGATGCCCCGGACTATTGTGCTGGTGACCCACCAGCTGGACGAGGCGATTTTGCTTGCACAGAAGATTGTGGTGATGCACTCGGACAGCAGCCTGTGGGAGTGCAGCTTGGCAGACAACGCCTACCCCCGGGATGTGGACGAGCCACAGATGCGGGAGCTGAAGCAGCGCATCACGGAGGAGTGCCGAAAATAAGAGCTTGTGGGAAAAACCAATGGTTTCCCACAAAGAGGCAATAGTCCGCTGTGCACATAATGTTAACGCAGCGGCAGGGAGAACGGATTACGGAGCCAGTGTACACTGACTCCGTAGAGACTGTCGAAAAACCCTCCGGGTTTTTCCGACAAAAGGATTTGCAGTCTGCTGCGCGCATAATTTGTCCGCCGCAGACGGACAAATTCCACACTGGCAGCCTGAGCGGTATTTTCTCTCACGCACATGTCGCGAGAGAAAATGATTTTATTTCTTTGCCGCCTGCGGGCGGCAAACTCTGCGAGGCTTTTTTGATACGCTGTACGGAGCCAGTGTATACTGGCTCCGTAATGAAAAATGCTATAGGAAAACAGAACGCCGCAAGGAATGAACCGCACCCCATTTGTTAGATAAGAATGGTATAGTACTTGAACTAAGAAAGAGAGCGTTTTTTATAGCAAAAGGTATGTCAAACAAGGAGTATGCAGCGGAGCTGAGAAAACCCGCAATTGAAACCGTGCGGAAGCCTTTGACGTTGAGCACAGAAGATGCCGCAGTATTCCCTGCAGCTATACTACATCAGATCAAATGATGCTGAATATGGTCACCGCCGGAGTGCTGCAGCAATTGCGGGATCAAGGCAAAGCTGAAGGGGCTTGCCGTCTGTAAATTACAGATGGCAAGCCCCTTTGTCGGCTTAAATATATTTCATTACAAAGTATTTGCCAGTTTTTTGGGGGCACTTGGCAATGCGTTTTGGGACCTATTTTTTGCAGTTTAGCCGGTAGATCCGCTCCATGCCCCGCAGCAGCAGGCTCTCGTCGTAGATGAAATCCTTGCGGCAGTAGGGGACAATGCAGCCCGCCAAGCCGCCGGTGGCCAGGAGCGTACATTTCTGCCCCAGCTCTGCCTCAAATCGATCGGCCAGACCGTCCATCATGGCTGCGGCGCCGAACACAGCGCCGCTTTGGATGGATTCCAGCGCCGTGCCGCAGATGGCCTGCTTCGGTGCCTGGATAGGCACCGACGGCAGCTGCGCCGTGCCTGCAAACAGGGCCTGGATACCCAGCCGCACCCCGGCCAGGATAGCCCCACCGATGTACCGCCGGTCCTGATCCACTACCGTTACGGTGGTGGCAGTGCCCATATCAAAGATGATAGCAGGCAGGGGATATTCTGCCGCAGCAGCGGCATCGCCTGCCAAAATATCATTTCCCAGAGTGTCCGCCTCCGGGATGGCCAGGGTCAAGCCACTTTCGGAGCGAGGGGTAATGACGTAGGGCACGATTCCCGTCAGGTGCTGCACCACTTGGGACAAAACCGGCACCAAAACCGGCACCACGGAGCAGATGACCGCCCCGTCCACCTGAGAAAAATCCACACCCTCCCGGGCAAAGAGGCTATCTGCCAGGGCGAAGTATTCCTCCGCCGGGCGATCTGCTACGGTGCCCAGGCGGTAGAGCTTGCGCGACCGGCCATCGCCCTCCGGCAGGCCGAAAACGATATTGGAGTTGCCTATATCAACGGTCAGCAGCATTCCGTCCACCGCCTTACTTCTTCTTACCGATGGCGATAAGCCGGGAGATCACCGGAGCCAGCACCACATTCACGCCGATCTCCAGTAAGAAGTTGCCGCCCGCCAGACCCAAAACCATGTACGCTCCGGCACTTTCATAGCCCAGAGCGGCAGCCCAGCCGTTGAGAGTGTCCATGAAGAACACCAGGCAGCCCAGCAGAAACACGCCCGTGTTCACTACGGGGCAGACAATGGCCGCCATGATAATGGCCAGCCACTGATTCTTCTTGCTTAGGGCTGTGTACACAAGGCCGGCGATAAGGCCGCACAGCGTACCTTTCACCAAAACCGTTACGATCGTGCCCAAGGGACTGATAGGCAGGAAAGCCGCTGCCTGCCCGGCAACGAGGATCACTCCGCCGGACATGAGGCCCAGCCAGGCGCCTACCTTCCATCCGTATACCGCAGCGCCCACCACAATGGGTACCAGGGATACATTGATGTTTAGCCCTCCGATTTGGAAGGTACCGCCTAAAAATTGCAGCACCAACACAATGGCGGTGAACACACCTGCGCCCACCAAGTTCTTTGTTTTCTGATTCACTTTTCAAACCTCCTGCTGCCGCTCCGGCGAATCCGGATGCAGCGCATATTTTTGGCGTGTGTTTGGTATACGCCGAAGGCATTGTACCCCATACGACAGTGAAATGCAAGATATTTTTTTCACGAACTTGGGAGGGCCTGTATTATGGCCCTACAAACGCTGGGCTTGGGACATTTATTTTAGCCTTGAAAACGGCGGCACTTTCTGCTACAATTATTTAGTTAAAGTATGCCATCGAGTGAAAAGGGCAGTATTTTGAATTGAGGTGAACTGCGTGTACTTAAAGGCTTTGGAAATTCAAGGCTTCAAGTCCTTTCCGGACAAAACGGTGCTAAACTTTGGCGAGGACATCACCGCCATCGTGGGCCCCAATGGGTCCGGAAAGTCCAATATATCCGATGCCATCCGCTGGGTCATGGGCGAGCAAAACAGCCGCCAGCTTCGCGGCGCCAAGATGGAGGATGTAATCTTCGGCGGCACCGAAAAGCGCCGGGCCATGGGCTTTGCCCAGGTGACGCTGGTCATTGACAATACCGAGCATATATTTAACCGCGATGAGGCGGAGGTGGCGGTGACCCGCCGCTATTACCGCAGCGGGGAGTCTGAGTATTATATCAACCGCCAATCCGTGCGGCTCAAGGACGTGAATGAGCTGTTCATGGACACCGGCATGGGCCGGGAGGGCTATTCCATCATTGGCCAGGGTAAGATCGATGAGATCCTCTCCGTCCGCAGCGACGACAGGCGGGAGGTATTCGAGGAGGCGGCGGGCATCAGCAAGTACCGCCACCGCAAGGAGGAGTCCGAGCGGAAGCTCCAGCGCACAGAGGAGAACCTGGTGCGCATCAACGATAAGATCACAGAGCTGGAGCTGCAGGTGGAGCCCCTGCGCAAGCAGGCGGAGACGGCCAAGAAATACCTGGTGCTCCGGGATGAGCTGCGGACCCTGGAGATCAGCGTCTGGCTGGAGAACCTGCAGAAGCTGAAGGCGGACCGGCTGAAGCTGCAAGCGGATTTTGAGACGGCCCAGGCCGACCAGAAAAAGGCCCAGGACGAGCTGGACCGGGTATATGCCCAGGCGGAGGAATGCTCCCGCCTGCTCCATGAAAACGACTGCGCTGCCGAGGAAAAGCGAGGAAGGATCTCAGCCCTGGAGAGCGCCATAGGCGAGCATGAATCCGCCGCCGCCGTGGCTCGGACCACGGCTCAGCACCACGCCGAGACCATCGAGCGCATGGATCGGGAGATGAGCGAGAGCCGCAGCCGCACGGAGTCCCTGCACGAGCAGATGCAGGTCATGGCCCGGCGCATGGAGGAAATAGACGCCTCTGCCCGGACCCTGGAAAACGAGATAGCAGCCCTCTGCGAGGAAATGCGCGGCAGTAGCGACGCGGCAGCGGCGGCGGCGGCCCAACTGGAGCAGCTGCGCCGCCGGGAGGCCCAGGAGGTGGCCGGGGCGGCCCAGGCCCAGGCAGAGCTGTCTGCTATTACTGCCGGGTCGGACGAGATCGCCCAGCGCACGGCGGAGCTGACGGAGGAACTGACACAGAGTGAGGAAAAGCTGGCGCAGACCCGCCGGGAGGCCGCACAGAACGAAAAGGAGCTGCTGTCCGCCCGGGAGGAGGAGCAGGCTGCCGCCAACATCATCGGCGGACACAGCCTGAAAATGGAGGGCCGCCAGCGCCGGGCCAAGGAGAGCATAGAGCAGAAAAATCAGCTCTCCCTACAGGAAAAGACTATCTCCGACCGGATCCGCCTGCTCAGCGAGATGGAGAAGGAGTATGAAGGCTTTTCCAAGGCGGTGAAGATCGTCATGCGGGCCGCCGAGGCCCGGACACTCTCGGGCATCCACGGCCCGGTGGGCAACCTCATCCACACCGATAAGGATTGCAGCGTGGCCATTGAGATCGCCTTGGGCGGCGCCCTGCAGCACATTGTGGTGGACACAAAAAACGACGGGAAAAACGCCATCGGCCTATTAAAACAGCGGGACGGCGGCCGGGCCACCTTCCTGCCGCTGGACACCATCCGGGGCAGGAGCCTCCGGGAAAACGGGCTGGAAAACGAATACGGCTTCGTGGGCATCGCCTCGGAGCTGGTGCGCTGTGACGGGCGCTATGGCAGCGTCATTGAGAATCTGCTGGGTGCCACCGTGGTGGTGGAGGATCTGGATTGCGGCATACAAATGGCCAAGCGCCACGACAACCGCTTCCGCATTGTCACTCTGGACGGCCAGGTCATCAACGCCGGCGGCTCCATGACCGGCGGCAGCGTCAGCCGCAATGCGGGTATCCTGTCCCGGTCCGGGGAGCTGGAGCAGCTGCACAAAAAGCTGAAAAAGATCCAATCTCAGCTTCAGGACGCCACCCTTCTGGCCGAAAGTGCCAACCGGGAGCTGCAGAAGGCCCAGTACGAGCTGGAGGTGGCCCGGGACCAGCAGCGCCAGGCCAATGACCGGGTGCTGACCCTGGAGGGGCGTAAAAATCACTATGACATGCTCATAGAGAGCCTGGAGCAGCAGCAAGAGAGCCTGCGCATCCAAAAGGAAAACCTGCAAAAGCGCAGCACCGACGACGCCGGACGGATGGATACTATCCGCCGGACTATTGCGGACTTTACGGCCCGGGCGGAAGAGACCCGGGAGGAAATAGAAATGCTGCAGCGCCGGCAGGAGACTGCCCGGCAGGGCCTGGGTGAAATGACGGACCGATTGACGGAGAAAAAGGCCCAACAGGCGGCGCTTTCCGCCGAGGGCGAAAGCGCCCGGCGCAGCATGGAGGATCTGTCCCGATTGCGGGAGAGCCTGGAGGGCGAGCACACCGACCGGGAGAGTCTGCGCGCCCAAATGGAGCAGGCTATGGCCCAGGCTCGGGCCGAGGAGGAGCGGCAGCAGCAGGAGGCCCGGGAGCTGCGCGGCGGCATCGAGGAGCATCGACAGGCACTGCAGAGGCTCTCGGAGGAGAAGATGGCTCTGGAGACCCGGCGCAGCCAGACGGACCGCCTCAGCCGCACCTGCAATGACACACTCCTCAACTGCGAGCGAGAGGTGACTCGCCTGGAGGGCAAATTAAACGGCAGCGCTTTGGAGGAAAAGCAAATTCTGGATAAGCTGTGGGAGCGGTACGAGCTAAGCCACAGCGATGCCCAGGCCCTGCGTGTCGAGCTGGAGAGCGTGCCCAAGGCCACCCGGCGCATTGGCGAGCTGAATCGGGAGATCAAGGGCCTGGGGGCCATCAACATCGGCGCCATTGAGGAGTTTGACCGGGTGAACACCCGCTATACCTATCTCTCTGACCAGCGAAACGACGTGGAGAAGGCCAAGGAGGAGCTGCTGGGCATCATCGAGGAGATCACCAAGCAGATGACGGAGATCTTCGCTGCCCAGTTTGAGATACTCAAGCAGAGCTTCCAGGAGACCTTCCTGGAGCTGTTCGGCGGCGGCCGGGCCACCCTGGAATTAGAGGATGAAAACGACATTCTCCGCTGCGGCATTGAGATCAAGGCCCAGCCCCCGGGCAAGCAGCTGAAGACCCTGTCGCTGCTCTCAGGCGGGGAGAAGGCATTTGTGGCCATCGCCCTGTATTTCGCCATACTGAAGGTGCATCCCACGCCGTTCTGCGTGATGGATGAGATCGAGGCGGCACTGGATGAATCCAATGTGGTGCGCTACGCCAGGTATATGCGGCGCATTGCCGGCAAGACCCAGTTCATCGTCATCACCCACCGGCGCGGCACCATGGAGGAGGCGGACGTGCTCTACGGCATCACTATGCAGGAGCGGGGCGTCTCCACGGTGCTCACGGCCAACCTCAATGAGCTGAGCAAGGAAATGAAAATCAAGTGAGGGAAAACGGATGGCCGCAGCCGGTGTGCGCACTGGCCGCACAATGACACATTGGGCATATTGCAGAAAATGCAGTGCAAGTGTGGCTCGGGTCATCCGGGAGGCCGACCCCTGCATGCCGTTTTTCGATAGAATTTCGTAGGGGGCGGCGTCCTCGACGCCCCACTGCTTGAGTGGCGGGCGACCGTGAGGGGCGCCCCTATGAAAGGGCATGGAGCGGCCCGGCGGGTATTGGCTCGCCGAAAGTGGAACGATACATTTTGATTATTGCAACAGGAGGCAGCATATGGGTATTTTCAGCAAGCTCAAGCAGGCCTGGTTCGGGGATGTGAACTGGGAAAAGCTGGACGATGAATTTTTTGATAACCTGGAGGAATCCCTGATCCTGGCGGATGTGGGGGTGAACATCGCCGCTGAGTCGGTAAACTCCCTGCGCAACGCCGTGTTCAGCTACGACATGAAGGATCCGGAGCAGGTGAAGGCGGAGCTGCGGAAGATATTGCTGCAGAAGCTGTCCGTGGGCGAGACTGCTTTGGACACCGCCAAGAGCCCCACGGTGATCCTGGTCATCGGCGTCAACGGCGTGGGAAAGACCACCTCCATCGGCAAGCTGGCCAACCGCCTGAAGGCGGAGGGCAAGAAGGTTCTGCTCTGCGCGGCGGATACCTTCCGGGCCGCTGCCGCCGACCAGCTGGAGATATGGGCCAAGCGGGCGGACGTGCCTATTGTGCGCCAGCATGAGGGGGCCGACCCCGGAGCGGTGCTGTTTGATGCATTGCAGGCGGCCAAGGCCCGGAATATAGATGTGGTCCTGTGCGACACCGCCGGGCGGCTGCACAATAAGCAGAACCTGATGAACGAGCTGGCCAAGCTCCGCAAGATCATTGACCGGGAGCTGCCGGAGGCGGGCCGGGAGACGCTGCTGGTGCTGGACGCTACCACCGGGCAAAACGGGCTTATCCAGGCCCGGAGCTTTAAGGAGACGGCGGGCCTAACGGGCATCGTGCTCACCAAGCTGGACGGCACGGCCAAGGGCGGTATCGTTATCGCCATCGCAAGGGAGCTGGGCGTGCCGGTTAAATTTGTAGGCGTGGGTGAGGGCATCGACGATCTGAAGCCCTTTGACCCGGAGGAATTTGTAAACGATTTGTTTTAACAGGGGGGGAGACTATGACCAGAGCAGATGGACGGGCCTTTGACCAGCTTCGCCCCGTGGAGCTGACAAAGGACTATATAAAATTCGCCGAGGGCAGCGTCCTGATTCGCTGCGGCGACACGGTGGTGCTGTGCAACGCCTCGGTGGAGGAGAAAACGCCGCCCCATGTGCCGGAGGGACACGGCTGGGTGACGGCGGAATACTCCATGCTGCCCCGGGCTAACCGGGAGCGCTCCCGCCGGGACATTGACAAGCTGAAGCTTTCCGGCCGCAGTGCGGAAATTCAGCGGCTCATCGGCCGCAGCCTCCGCTCGGCGGTGGACAGGGAGGCTCTGGGGGAGCGGACTATCACCGTGGATTGCGATGTTTTGCAGGGGGACGGCGGCACCCGTACCGCCTCCGTTACCGGAGGCTTTGTGGCCCTGGCCCTGGCCTGCCGCAAGCTGCTGGCGGAGGGGAAGGTAATGCGGGACCCCATTATCCACCAGGTGGCGGCAGTAAGTGCGGGCATCATCGACGAGGTGCCTGTGCTGGATCTGCCCTACAGCGAGGACAGCCGGGCCCAGGTGGACCTGAACTGCGTCATGAACGAAAAAGGAGAGCTCATTGAGCTCCAGGGCACCGGCGAGGGCCGAAGCTTTACCCTCTCGGAGCAGCAGGAGCTGGTGCGCCTGTGCGCGAAGGGCATCCGGGAACTGATGGAAAAGCAGCGGGAAATTTTGCAGCGGTAAAGGAGACGGCATTATGAAATTCATATTGGCATCCCACAACAAGGGAAAGCTGGCAGAAATGCAGAAAATCTTAGGTGAGCTGGGCGTGGAGGTGGTGCTCCAATCGGATCTGGGTCTGGACCTTGAGCCGGAGGAGGACGGCGCAACCTTCACGGAAAACGCCCGCATCAAGGCCAGGGCCGTCATGGAGGCCAGCGGTCTGCCGGCCATTGCCGACGACAGCGGCCTGTGCGTAGACGCCCTAAACGGCGCCCCGGGGGTATACTCCGCCCGGTACGGCGGGCTGGATGACGACGCGGCCCGCTGCCGCCTGCTGCTGCAGAACATGCGGGGCTCCATGACCCGGGCGGCCCACTTCCACACCTCGGTGGTGTGCCTATTCCCCGACGGCACAGAGCTGACGGCGGAGGGCGAATGCCCGGGCACCATTGCCTACGCCCCTATGGGAGACGGCGGCTTCGGCTACGACCCGGTATTCTTTGTGCCGGGCCTGCGCAAGACCTTTGCCCAGCTGACAGCTGAGGAGAAGAACGCCATCAGCCACCGGGGCAATGCCCTGCGGGCCTTTGCGGTGGAATTAAAAGAGTATTTGGAGAAGAACTGATTATGGAACTGACAAGCAAGCAGCGTGCCCAGCTGCGGGGCCTGGCCTCTACCCTGGACACCATCATTCATATAGGCAAGGACGGCATCAGCGACAACCTGGTGAAGCAGGCGGACGATGCCCTGGAGGCCCGGGAGCTGGTTAAGGGCAAGGTGCTGGAGAATTCCATGCTCACCGCGCGGGAGGCTGCCGAGGAGCTGAAGGTGGCCACCCGCAGTGAAGTGGTGCAGGTCATCGGGAACAAATTCGTCCTGTACCGCATGCAGCACGATAAAACCAAGCGCAAGATCGAGCTGGTGAAGGCGCCCCGGCGGAGCGTGTGACCATGCGGATCGGAATTTACGGCGGCACCTTCAATCCCATCCATCGGGGGCATCTGACGGCGGCCGCAGCGGCGGCCAAGCAGCTTTGCCTGGACAAGCTCCTGCTGGTGCCGGATGCCATCCCGCCCCACAAGCCCCTGCCTGCGGGCAGTGCCGATGCAGCGGATCGGCTGGAAATGGTACAGCTGTGTACCGGGGAGCTGCCGGTTCCGGCAGAGGTGATGGACCTGGAGCTGCGGCGGCAGGGGGCCAGCTACAGCTGCGACACCTTGGCGGCGCTGCGGGAGCAGTATCCGGCGGATGAGCTGTTTTTCCTCATGGGATCGGACATGTTTCTCTCCTTTGAGAGCTGGCGCCGGCCGGAGGAGATCTGCCGCCTGGCCACCCTGGCGGTGTTCAGCCGCAGGACGGCGGACGAGGCGGCGGCCTTTGCCCGGCAGAAGGAAAAGCTGGAGAAGGCATTTTCAGCCCGGGTGACCGTGGTGATGAACCCGGAGGTCATCGAGGTGTCCTCCACGCAGCTGCGGGAGGAGCTGGCCCGGGGACGGGGCCGGGCGTATCTCACCGAGCCGGTGTACGGGTATATTCTGCGCAAGGGGCTGTATGGCACGGCGACGGATCTGAAGCATCTGACGCCGGAGGAGCTGCGGCCCATTGCCCTGAGCTATTTAAAGCCCAAGCGTATGCCCCATGTGCTGGGCACGGAGCAGGAGGCGGCCTTCCTGGCGGAAAAATACGGCGCGGATGTGACGGCGGCCAGGATCGCGGCCCTGCTCCACGACTGCACCAAGAAGCTGGATCTTCCCCAGCAGCTGTCCCTGTGCCGACACTACGCCATCCCGCTGGACGAGATGGAGCGGAACTATCTCAAGCTGCTCCATTCCAAGACCGGCGCGGCGGTGGCCCGGGACCGCTTCGGCGTTTCGGACGAAATTTATAACGCCATTTTCTACCACACCACCGGCAAGGCGGACATGACCCTGCTGGAGAAGATTATCTATCTGGCGGACTATATTGAGCCCAGCCGCAGCTTTCCCGGGGTGGAGGAGCTGCGCACGGCGGTGCATGAGGACCTGGACCGGGGCCTGTGCCGGGCCCTGGCGGATTCCATCGTGGAGCTGCAGGGCTACGGCAGCCCGGTGCATCCCAATACACAGGAGGCTCTAAGCTATATACAACGAGAGATCGGAGGAACGATAGAATGAATAAAACACCCAGAGAACTGGCGCTGCTGGCGGCCCGGGCACTGTCGGAGAAGAAGGGCCGGGAGATCCAGGTGCTGGAGATCGCGGACCTGACCACCCTGGCGGATTATTTTGTGCTATGTACCGGCTCGTCCAACACGCAGATCAACGCCTTGGTCGACAACGTGGAAAAGGTGCTCACAGAGCAGGCCGGCGAGGAGCCCCTGCACCGGGAGGGCTATCGGGGCGGCACCTGGGTGCTGCTGGACTACGGCTGCATCGCCGTGCATGTGTTCAGCGGCGAGGCCCGGGAGTTTTACGGCCTGGAGCGCCTGTGGCGGGACGGCAAGAGCGTGGACCTGGCCGGCGTCGTCACCGATGGAGATTGATTTCCGGCCCATAGGTGCCTTTGTGCGGGCCCATGAGACCACGGCAGACCGCACCGCCACGGTGGCGGTGCTGCGCCCCGGGGGATGCACACATCTTTCACTAAGGCTGCACCGGGCGCAGGAGCAGCAGGCAGCGGACGAAAAATACACCTTACTATTGGTGAAAACAGCCCTGTGGCTCCAGGGTGGCTGCACACTGGTGACAGCGGATGAAACGGTTTTCCGCTGGCTGCAGGAGGCCTATGGCCCGAGGGGCGTCAGGGCCTTTGACCGGGACTTTATGTCCGGTATCTATGGGGCGCCTTTTCAAGTGGAGCTGCATCCGACGCTGCCGGCGGTGCAGGAGGCTGTGCATCCCATATCCGCCAGTACAGTGGGCTGCCGCATCGGCATCGACCTGGGCGGCAGCGACCGCAAGGCTGCGGCGGTGATGGACGGAGAGACCGTTTATGCCGAGGAAGTGGTCTGGCAGCCCAAATCGGCCGGGGGTCTGCGCTATCACTATGAGGGCATCACCGCGGCCCTGCGGGCAGCCAAGGCCCATCTGCCCGGGGTGGACGCCGTGGGCATCTCCACAGCCGGGGTGGTGCTGGAGGGCGAAATTCGCCGGTCCAGCCTGTTTATGAGTGTGCCGGCTGCGGAGCTTGACCACTGCGGCCGGGAGCTTTTGCGCCGGGCGGTGCGGGAGGTCTGCGGGGATGTTCCCTGCGTCGTGTGCAACGACGGCGATGTGGCGGCTCTGGCCGGGGCCGTGAGCCTGGGGCGGCGGAAGTTCCTGGGCATCGCCATGGGCACCAGCCAGGCGGGGGGCTATGTGGACGGCGGCGGACGCATTACCGGCTGGCTCAATGAGCTGGCATTTTTACCGGTGGACCTGCATCCTGCCGCCCCTGTGGATCCTTGGTCCGGGGACCGGGGCGTGGGGGAGCGGTATTTCTCCCAGGAGGGCGTGATCCGCTTGGCAGCCCAATGCGGCCTTGCTCCGGAGGGAGACACCCCGGCGCAGAGATTGCGCTGGATCCAGGATCGAGCGGAAGCCGGCGATGGCCGGGCATTGGAGGCATTTTTCACCTTGGGGCGCATGCTGGGGCAGACCCTGCCCTGGTATCGGAGATTGCTCGGGTGCGAAAATGTGCTGCTTTTGGGCCGGGTCGTGGACGGCGCCGGCGGCGAATGCCTGGTAAATGCCTGCCGGGCGGAGCTTGCGAAAACCGGAGAGGGGATGGAGATTTTCCTGCCGGAGGAGTCCTTCCGCCGGGTGGGACAGGCCGCCGCTGCGGCAATGCTGGAAGCTGCCGCGGAATAAATAATAAAATATATGCCGGGCGGCGGAACGAAGAAAATCCTGCAGCCCGGCATTATCTCATCGGCAAAAAAGCAGGCCCCGGGCCTGCTTTTTTGCTGTGTGTTCAATCTGTGTGTACGTCCATCTGCGGGTAAGGGATGGTAAAGCTATTTTCCGCAAACCGGTGGCGGATGTGGCCCAGGGCCCGGCGGCGCACAGCGCTTTGCACGGCGGGCTTGGCCCGCAGACCCCATAGGTAATCCACTGAATATTCCCCTAAATTACTCAGCCCCAGAAAATCACAGCTCTCTACATCCGGCAGGGCGGAAATCTCCCGAGCAAGCTGCTGTAAAAAGGGCTCAATGGTGTTGGGATCGTCGGCATAGGAGGTGGGAACAGTGATAAACAGCTCATTGCTGACCCTCGTGGCCTCAAAGATGTTCCGGTTGGAAACGGTGACGATATTATTGGTAGCCAGCTCCCGGATCTTGGTGGAGCGCAGGGAAAACTGCACCACCTCGCCGATGAGGTCGCCGTACTTAATCACATCCCCCACGGCAAAATACTCCCCGGTGAGGATATTGGTGCCCATGATAACATCCTTCAGCATGTCCTGCAGCGCCAGGCCCACAATGGCGCCGATGATACCCAGGCCTGCTATCAGGGAGGAGACATTCACCCCGTGGACCTGCAGGACCAGGATCAGCGCCAGCAACGCCAGCAGCCCCCGCACGGAGTTCAGCGCCAGGGCCAGGTAGGTCTGGCGGCGGCCGGATAGGGCGCTGGCAGCAGTGATTTTCTCCGTGAAGCGGTGAATCAGATGCCGCAGCAAAAGCCAGCACACCAGGGCTGCGGCCACGATGCAGACACTGAAAATGAACTTGTAGGAGCCGAAATAGGCCAAGATCCGTTCCATGCCGCACCTCCCGGCAATTTTTCATCAGTATAGCACAGGAGGCGAACCTTTGCAATGCGAACTTTGGCACAAAAGGGGCTAAAAAAAGATAAAAAAGAGGAATATGGGGGTTTACTTTGCGCCGCGGTGCGGTATATAATACGGGGGCAAAATGTCCCGATACCGAGGAGGTATAAAAATGTCTGAGAGAAAAGCAGAGGTGCTGATGACGGCGGCTATCATAGCCTGCAGTACCTCTTTTGTGTTCAGCAAAATGGGGTTGAGCACCATGGGCGCCTTCAATATCCTGGCGGCACGGTTTTTGCTGGCATTTATACTGCTGTTTGCCCTGCTCGGCAAAAAGATGATGGGAAGGCTGGACCGCTGCACGATTTTGGGCGGAGCCCTGGTGGGCTTCCTCTTTTTCCTAGTGATGAGCTGCGAGATGCTGGCCCTCAAAACGGCGCGCGCCGGTACGGTTTCTCTGCTGGAGAATCTGGCTATCATCTTTGTGCCGCTGCTGGAGTCGGCTCTGCATCGTATCCGGCCCAAGGCTGTGGGCCTGCTGTGCGCCGCTATCGCCGTGGGGGGTGTGGCTATACTGGCCCTAAAGGGCGGGGGCTTCCGCCTGGGGGCGGGAGAATGCATCGCATTGCTGGCGGCTTTTTTGTGCGCTGTGGCCATCATTACCATTGAGCACATCAGCCACAAGACGGATGGCTCCGTCCTGGGCGTACTGGGGATGGGTTTTCTGGGCCTGTATGCACTGCTGGCTTCCTTCCTGTTTGAGTCGCCCCGGCTGCCTCAGACCGGCGGGGAGTGGGGTATCATCGCCGCCCTGGCGGTGGTGTGTACCGGCTTTGGCTACACCCTGCAGCCCATAGCCCGGAGTCATATCGGTGCGGACCGGGCCAGCCTGTTTTGCGCGCTAAGCCCTGTCTTCACCATGATCCTCGGGGCGATAGTTCTCCGGGAACGGACGGCACCTCTGGACTATGTGGCCATGCTGCTGATACTGGGCAGCAGCCTGCTGCTGTACCTGCCGAGGCTGCACAGAAAGTCCCGGGCCCGGGCCGTGCTGTTTGACATGGACGGCACGCTGCTGGACACCCTGGAGGACATGCAGGACTCCGTGAACCATGTGCTCATGGCCCACGGCTACCCGGCCAGGACGCTGGAGGAGGTGCGCGCCTTTGTAGGAAACGGCGCGGGAAAGCTCATGCGCCGGGCCCTGCCGGATACGGTGGGGGAGGAGGAATTTGCGGCCCTGCTGACAGAGTATAAGGCCTGGTACCAGGCCCACAACTGCATCAAGACCCGCCCCTATCCGGGGATTCCGGAGCTGCTGGACAGGCTCCGGAAATCCGGAGTGCAGGTGGCCATCGTCTCCAATAAGCCCGACCCTACCACCAAGGCCTTGGCCCAGAAGTTCTTCCCCGGCGTGCCGGCCTTCGGCCAGCGGGACGATCTGCCGCCCAAGCCCGCGCCGGATCTGGTGCTTTGCGCCTTGAAGGAGCTGGGCTGCCCCCGGGATAGCGCCATCTATGTGGGCGACAGCGAGGTGGATATTCAGACGGCGCAAAACTGCACCATGAAGTATATCGGCGTGAGCTGGGGCTTCCGGGGCCGGGAGAAGCTGCTGGCCGCAGCACCCCGGGCCACCGTGGTGGACAGGGCAGAGGAAATTTTGCAGGGAAAAAATTTGCAACTTGTCCATTGACAAGCCGGGAAAAGGTGCTTATAATATGCTGTAATCAAGAAAATGCATTGACGGAGAAGAGATCCCCGCCTGCCGCCAAAGAGAGGAGCGCCCCGGCTGAAAGCGCACTGCGGTGAGGAAGGATCGGTACCACTCCCGAGCTGTCCGTGAGGAGCGGAACGGGGCCTCCCGTTACAGAGGACACGAGCGACGGAGTATTTCCGTAAGCAGGGTGGAACCGTGGAGTAAAGCTTTTTACCTCACCCCTGAATTTTGTCAGGGGTGAGGCTTTTTGTCACCCCAAGAAAGGAGAATATGACCCATGAGCGAAGAAAACATCTATACCTTTGAAAACCCGGAGTATCGCAAAACCTATTGGCACACCTGCTCCCATGTGCTGGCCCAGGCCGTTAAGCGCCTGTATCCGGAGGTGAAGCTGGCCATTGGTCCCAGCATCGAGGGCGGCTTTTACTACGACTTCGACGCCCCCTTCAACTTTACCCAGGAGCATCTGGACGCCCTGGAGGCGGAGATGCGCAAGATCTGCAAGGAAAAGCTGAAGCTGGAGCGCTTCGAGCTGCCCCGGGCCGAGGCCATTGCCTTCATGCAGGAGAAGGACGAGCCCTACAAGGTGGAGCTTATTAACGATCTGCCCGCCGACGCACACATCTCGTTTTATAAGCAGGGCGAGTTCGTAGACCTGTGCGCAGGCCCCCACCTGGACTCCACCGGCCGTATCAAGGGTAATGCCATCAAGCTGACCCAGTGCTGCGGCGCCTATTGGCGCGGCGACAGCAACCGCAAGATGCTTCAGCGTATCTACGCCGTGGCTTTTCCCAAAAAGGAGGAGCTGGACGAGTATCTGAAGCAGCGGGAGGAGGCCCTCAAGCGCGACCACAATAAGCTGGGCCGGGATCTGGAGTACTTCACCACCGTGGACTATATCGGACAGGGCCTGCCCATTCTGCTGCCCAAGGGCGCCCGGGTCATTCAGCTTTTACAGCGCTGGGTGGAGGATGTTGAGCAGAAGCGGGGCTACCTGCTGACCAAGACCCCCCTCATGGCCAAGCGGGAGCTTTATAAGATCTCCGGCCACTGGGACCACTATCTGGACGGTATGTTCGTTATGGGTGATCCCCACGATGAGACCAAGGAGTGCTTTGCCCTGCGGCCTATGACCTGCCCCTTCCAGTATCAGGTGTATCTGAACCGCCAGCGCTCCTACCGTGACCTGCCCATGCGCCTGGGTGAAACCTCCACCCTGTTCCGCAACGAGGATTCCGGTGAGATGCACGGCCTCATCCGTGTACGCCAGTTCACTATTTCCGAGGGCCATTTGGTGCTGCGGCCTGACCAGCTGGAGGAGGAGTTCAAGGGCTGCCTGGAGCTGGCCAAGTACTGCCTGGGCACCGTGGGCCTGCTGGATAAATGTACCTTCCGCTTCTCCCAGTGGGACCCCGCCAACCCCAACAACAAGTACGAGGGCACCAAGGAGCAGTGGGATGAGGCCCAGCGCGTCATGGGCCAGATACTGGACGATTTGGACGTGAAGTACGAGATCGGCATCGACGAAGCCGCCTTCTACGGCCCCAAGCTGGATATTCAGTATAAAAATGTGTTCGGCAAGGAGGATACTCTGGTCACCATCCAGATCGATATGCTCCTGGCTCAGCGCTTCGGTATGTACTATATTGACGAAAACGGCGAGAAGGCTCTGCCGTACATCATCCACCGTACCTCCTTGGGCTGCTATGAGCGCACCCTGGCCTACCTCATTGAGGAGTATGCCGGCGCCCTGCCCACCTGGATGGCACCCGAGCAGGTGCGCTTCCTGCCTGTCACCGACCGGGCTGCCGACTACTGCGCCGATGCAGCCAAGGCCTTGGAGGGTCAGGGCTTCCGGGTGGAGGTGGACTACCGCAACGAGAAGATCGGTAAGAAGATCCGCGATGCGCAGATGGAGAAGGTGCCCTACATGGTAGTGGTAGGCGACCGCGACATGGAAAACGGAACCGTCTCTCCCCGGCACCGGGCCGACGGCGATCTGGGCGCCATGTCCCTGGATGCGTTTGTCGCCCTGCTCCGCCAGGTGGTGGACAGCAAGGCCAAGAAGTAAAAATCAAAATCCAAAAGCACCGAGCGCCCCATTTGGGGGCGCTCGGACTTTTTGTGAGGAAAAAAGGGGAAGACCGTAGGGGCCGATGCCCACATCGGCCCGGTTGCACCGTCCCCAAATCCATCCGTAGGGGGGGACGACACTGTCCGTCCTTTGCGGCGGCGTGAGGGCACACCGCCCTACGGAAGTCCATCATGGGGTGCGTAGGGGCGGGGCCCGTGTGCCCGGCCATAGGTCCCTTCCTGCAAAAAACAGGAGACGGCATAGGCCGCCTCCTGTTTGGGTATTTTTTTGCCTTGCCTTAGTAGCTGCCCAGGTCGGCGGACTTGTCGCCCTGGGGATCTGCGCCGAACTCGTAGTCGTTGCCGGGGAGGATGGCGTTGAGGATCACGCCGCACAGGGCTGCAATGGCCAGACCCGTGAGAGTGATGTCCGCGCTGCCCACGGTGAAGGTGATGCCGCCGGTGGAGCTGAAGCCCAGGCCGCTGACGAAGATCACCGCAGCGATGATCAGGTTCCGGGACTTGGTCAGGTCTACCTTGTTCTCCACCACATTGCGCACACCCACTGCGGAGATCATGCCGTACAGCACGAAGCTGACACCGCCCACGATGGCCGTGGGGATGGAGTTGACCAGAGCGTCAAACTTGGGGGAGAAGGAGAGGATGATGGCGTACAGGGCTGCCAGACGGATGACCCGGGGATCGTAGACCTTGCTCAGAGCCAGGACGCCGGTATTCTCACCGTAGGTGGTGTTGGCAGGGCCGCCGAACATACCGGCCACCGCCGTGGCCAGGCCGTCGCCCAGGAGGGTGCGGTGCAGGCCGGGGTCTGCGATGAAGTTCGTGCCGGTGGTGGAGGAGATGGCGGACATGTCGCCGATGTGCTCCATCATGGCGGCGATGGCGATGGGGGCCATGACCAGGATGGAGGTCAGGTCAAACTTGGCGATGACAAACTGCTGCAGGCCCACAAAGTCGGCCTTGCCTACCTCAGTGAAATCCACCTGGCCGGCGATGAGGGCCACAATGTAGCTGCCCACCACACCCAGCAGGATGGGGATGATCTTTACCATGCCCTTGCCCCAGATGTTGGCCACGATGATGATGGCGATGGCCACCAGAGCCAGCCACCAGCAGGTGGAGGCATTGGAGATGGCGGTGCCGGAGAGGTTCAGACCGATGAGGATGATGATGGGGCCGGTGACGATGGGGGGGAAGAAGCGCATGACCTTCTGGGGGCCCACCAGCTTGAACAGCAGGGCCAGCACCAGGTATAGCCCGCCGGCGATGACAATGCCGCCCAGGGCGTAGGGGAGCTTTTCCTCACCGGTCATGGTGGCGAACTTGCCCACATCCAGCTTAGCTACCGCCTCGAAGCCGCCCAGGAAGGCGAAGGAGGAGCCCAGGAAGGCCGGGACCTTCAGCTTGGTGCAAACATGGAACAGCAGCGTACCCAGACCCGCAAACAGCAGGGTGGTTTGGATGGAGAGCGGCAGACCGTAGCTCTGCACCAGGATGGGCACCAGCACCGTGGCGCCGAACATGGCGAACAGATGCTGCAGGCCCAGCACCAGCATCCGGGGCAGGCCCAGAGTGCGGGCGTCGTAGACGGCCTCATTGCCTAAGTTGTGTTTCTTCTTCATGGGAAACTCCTCCTTCATTTTATTTACATTTTTAATTGTAAACCGGCAAAAAAATTGACCGGTAAAAATACCGGTCAAAAAGGAAATATAGAAATGAAAACAGAGGCGCCAACAATCGGGCATTTCTTTTTTGCGTTAGAAAAGGTCATGTCGTCGCCTCCCTTCAAATTTCATCTCGAACATTATACGGCGGCAAATGACAAAAGACAATTAGGAGTAAGTCCAATTCTAAACCGAAAAGCTCACTGTTTTTTGTCGAAAAAAACTGATAGCTTGGGAAACAGAATTGCCGCCACGGCGATTTTCAGGGCGTCTCCGGGGAGGAACAGGAGCATCCCATCCCGCAGCAGCCGCCCCAGGCTCCAGCCCTTGCCCAGGTACACATTGAGAATCAATCCCATGTATGGCAGGCCCACGGCGTAGAGGGTGGCCAGGCCCGCCGCGCAGGCCAGGATAATGCGCAGGGGCCTAAGGCTTTTCCTTGTAATAAGCCCAATGACCAGGGCCGAGGGGATAAGCCCCAGCAGAAAGCCAAAGGTAGGCTGAAGCACATAACCAAAGCCCCCGCCCAGGGTGAAAATGGGCAGGCCCACCAGGCCCAGAAGCACATACACGCCCTGGCTGGCCGCGCCCCAATAAGGCCCCAGCAGGCACCCGGCCATGGCCGTGAAGAAGAATTGCAGAGTGATGGAGGAGTAGCCCAAGGGGATTTTAATGAACGCTCCCACGGCGGTCAGGGCCGCTAAAAGGGCTGCCCGGGCAAGCATTTTCGTTTTTTGATGCATATTTGTAAACCTCTCCGCAAACTGTTTTGGTTTACAATACAATAAAAAAAGAAACTTGTCAATCCTTTAATATAAATTTGGTTTACAATTTCAAATTGCGGTGGTACACTCTCTTTGTCAAAAAAGATGCCATTGCGAGACCGGTTCGCAAACCGGTCGTGGCAATCTGTGGTCCCCTTGCACGCACGCCTTGTCATACACGCGGCGGGGTGAGGGCACCCCACCTTACGGGGGGGGGATCGGCATCGTTGCAGGGGCGGGCGACCCTGTCCGCTCGGAGCGTGAGAATACATATTTTTGTGGAGGGGAGGAAGGGAACATGAGTCAGCAGCGTGTGTGCCGGGCTCTGCAGGAGAGCGGAGACTATCTCTCCGGTCAGGAGCTGAGCCGGACCCTGGGCATCAGCCGGGCCGCCGTATGGAAGGCGGTGGAGGCTTTGCGCCGTCAGGGGTACGACATTGAGGCCCGCACAGGCCGGGGCTACCGGCTCATAGGCGCACCGGATTTCCTCTCCCGGGAGACGGTGGAGCAGTATTTACACCGGACTCGGGAGAATCTCCATGTGCTGGAGACGGTGGACTCCACCAACTCTTTCTGCCGCCGCCTGGCTCTGGAGGGGGCTCCCGACGGAACGGCGGTGCTGGCGGATTGCCAAACGGCGGGCCGAGGGCGCCGGGGCCGCAGCTTCCAGTCCCCGGCAGGCAAGGGCCTGTTTTTCTCCATCCTTTGGCGGCCCGATTGCGCCCCGGAGGAGCTTTTGCCGCTGACGGCTCTCAGCGCCGTGGCTGTCTGCCGCGCCGTTCAGCGGGTGACCGGTGTCCGGCCGCAGATCAAGTGGCCCAATGACCTGGTGCTGGGGGGGCGCAAGCTGGCGGGCATCCTCACGGAGATGTCCCTGGAGGGCGAGAGCGGCCATGTGTCACATGTGGTGGTGGGCATCGGCATCAATGTTCACCAGCAGCCGGAGGATTTCGCCGGCGAGGTGGCGGACATTGCCACCTCTCTGGACCTGTCCCTGGATGGGAGGGTCTGCCGGGCTCAATTGGCGGCGGCCCTGCTGGAGGAGATGGACTACCTGCGCCGGGAGGTGCTGTTTGCCCCGGAAAGATGGCTGGCGGACTATCGGGCGGCTTGCCTGAATGTAGGCAGGACCGTGCGCCTTCTTCGGGGCGATACCCGGGAGACGGTGCAGGCCCTGAGAATTGATGAGCGGTACGGCCTGGTGGTGCGCCATGAGGACGGAAGCGAGGAAACTGTGCGCAGCGGCGAGGTGTCGGTGCGCGGACTTTATGGATATACGGAGTGATAACAATGCTGAAAGATCTTTGGGAGCTGTTTTACACCTTCGCCAAGGTGGGCGTTATGACCTTTGGCGGGGGCTACGCCATGCTGCCTATATTGCAGCGTGAGGTGGTGGAGAAAAAGGGCTGGGCCACCGACGAGGAGCTGACGGACTATTTCGCCATCGGCCAGTGTACCCCGGGTGTCATCGCCGTGAACACTGCCACCTTTGTGGGGCAGAAACACGCCGGTGTCGCCGGCGGCATCATAGCAACCCTGGGGGTGGTGTTCCCGTCCCTTATCATCATCTCCGCCTTGGCCAAGGTCATCACCGTCTACGCCCACTTTAGTTGGGTGCAGCACGCCTTTGCGGGCATCCGGGTGTGCGTGTGCGTGCTGATCTTTAACGCCGTGCTGAAGCTGGTGAAGGGCGCTATGAAGGATGCCTGGTGCTGGGGGATTTTTGGGGTGATCCTGGTTTTGTCCTTCGTTCTCGATGTGTCGCCCATTCTGTATGTGCTGGCGGCGGGCCTGGCGGGCGTAGTGCTTCAGGCCGTGAAGGGGAGGGAAAAGAAATGATCTATCTGCTGCTGTTTTACGAGTATTTTAAGACCGGCCTTTTTGCCGTCGGCGGCGGCATGGCCACCCTGCCCTTCCTCTATGATATGTCCGCCCGGCATCCGGATTGGTTCACCACCTCCCAAATCGCCGATATGCTGGCAGTGTCCGAGTCCACTCCGGGCCCCATCGGTGTGAATATGGCTACCTATGTGGGCTTCCAGGTGGGGGGCGTTCTGGGGGCGGTCATTGCTACCATTGGCCTGATAACGCCGTCTATCATCGTCATTTTGATCATCGCCGCGTTTCTGCGCAGCTTCCGGGACAGCCGCATCGTCCAGAGCGTGTTCTACGGCCTGCGCCCGGCTTCGGCGGCCATGGTGGCGGCGGCGGGTCTCAGTGTGGCGGGAGTGGCCCTGCTCAACAACGACATGACGGGCCTGGCTGCGCTGAACTGGAAGGCCGTCCTTCTTGCAGCTGTGCTGCTGGTCCTCACCCGATGGGTGAAGCCCACCAAGGGCCTGCATCCTATTTTGTTCATCCTGGCCTCCGCCGTGGTGGGCGTGGTATTTTCCTTCTGAAAAAACAGACGGCTGACATAGTCAGCCGTCTGTTTTTTTGAGATCGCCGCAGAATCCAAAGAGCTTTGCAAGAAAAAACCTGTAGTCTGCGGATACAAGTGCCATGAAGCTTTTGACTCCTATTTGTATAAATCGGGCAAGAATATACAAATCACTATCGCTTTATCGTCCGAAGGCCCAGGCGGCGGCTACGGCAATGACCTCCCTGGCCCAGTAGCCGGGGCCCAAAAGCCAGTAGGACCGGCAGCCCAGAGACTTAGCCTCCAGGCCGCTGCCACGGGCATATATGGCCGCCCGCAGCTGATGAAAATTGTCGCTGGCCACGGCTACCTCCGTGGGCAGGCCCTTTGCCCGGATGATGTCCGCGGCATAGGAGATGTTCTGCCGGGTGTTCAGGGACTTTTCCTCCAGATAGATCCGCCCCGGGTCGATGCCCCGGCGCACCAGCTCGTCCCGGATGCACTGGGCCTCGGTGATGATCTCGTCGTCAGCCATGCCGCCGCAGGCCACGCACACTGCTTCGGGATTGGCGGTGAGATAATCGTAGGCGCTGTCGATGCGGGCGGCCAGCATCTTACTGGGCCGAAGGCCCCGGACCTCACACCCCAGCACCAGCACCGTGCAGGGCCCTACGGCCTCGGGCCGGTCCGCCGCCTGACGAGCCATCAGCCCCAGGATCACGGCCACGCACAGCAGGCCCGCAGCGAAAAGCGCCAGCAGGCTGCGCCACAGGATGCGGCTCTTGCCGGTGAGCAGCATTTTGAGCTTTTGGGGGCGCAGGAGCATCCACGCCAGGACACCCAGCACCGCCGCCGGGAAAAACATCCCGATATGGTGCGCACCGATGGCCAAGGGCAGCAGGAAGAACGCTGCCAGAGCGATGCACAGCCCTGCCAAGGAGTACCGAAGGAGCCTGCCTCCGCTCATGTTGCATCCTCCGGCGGATTTTCCGCAATGTGGCCGGCAATGCGCTGCATAATGAGATCCAGGGCTACCAGGTTGTGCCCGCCCTCCAGCACCACAATGTCGGCATATTTTCTCGTGGGTTCCACAAACTGCTCATGCATGGGCTTGACGGTGGTGAGGTATTGCTGCACAATGGATTGCATGGAGCGGCCCCGCTCCTCCACATCCCGCAGAGCTCTGCGCAGGATGCGCACGTCGGCATCGGTCTCCACAAAGATGCGGATATCCATCAGCTGCCGCAGCCGGGGGTCGTGGAAAATGAGGATGCCCTCTTCGATAATCACCGGGGCGGGCCGGATGAGCACCGTTTCATCGGTGCGGTTGTGGTCGGCATAGGAGTACACGGGGCAGCGAATGGTGCGGCTGGCCTTCAGCTCCTTCAGCTGCTGGACCATCAGATCCGTGTCAAAGGCATCGGGGTGGTCGTAGTTTTGCTGGCAGCGCACCTCAAAGGGGACGTCTTGGCGCTTATAATAGTTGTCATGATGCACCACGCTGATGGCCGGGCCGAAGTGGGCGGCCAGGTGGTCCGTCAGGGTGGTTTTGCCGCTGCCGGTGCCCCCGGCGATGCCGATGATCATGGTATGCATAGGCGATGACCCTCCGCTTCAATACATTTTATCCTATTATAGAAAACTGAGTGGACAAAAGCAAGGAACAATGTAAAAAAAGGATGAATTTCCATGTTTTTCAGTTGACGCATGGGGAGAAAACCGTATAATAGAACGTAGAGAATTTGCCTGGGAGGATATACAATGCGTCTGCTGAAATGCCCGAAATGCGGAGAGATGTTCTCTGATACATATAAAACCTGCCCCTTCTGCCAAGAGGATGAAGAACGCCATAGCAGCAAGCCCGTGAAGAACGCCGGGCACCGCACCGGCGGCGGCCGGGCCAAGCCCAAGGTGGGCGGCGGCGTGGTGATCGTGTGCCTGGTGCTGGTGCTGGGCCTGGCGGCCTATACCATATTCGGCAACCAGATCACGGCATTTTTTACCGGCGAAAAGGATGCCCCCACCCCCGAGCCCGCCGTGCTGACCATGAATAAAACCAGTGTGGAGCTTACCGTGGGCAGCAGCTTTGCGCTTACGGTTTCCGGCGCGGACAAGGTGGCCTTCTCCAGCAGCGATGAGGCCGTGGCCACCGTCTCCGCCAACGGCACCGTGCAGGCCGTGAGTACCGGCAGCGCTGTGATAACGGCCTCGGCGGCGGATACCACGGCCACCTGCCGCGTGGCGGTGACGGCGGCGGTGGATCAGCCGACGGATCCCGTTACGCCGGATGTGCCTGACACGCCTGTCACACCGGACACGCCTACCGGGAAGGATTTGGTGCTGCAATCTATTTATGGGTCGAGAGGGCAGTTTTCCCTCAATGTTGGGGAAACAGCTCCCCTAGAGGTGGACGGGACGGATGCCACGGTCACTTGGAGCTCCTCGGATACAAAGATCGCCACCGTGGATGCCTCGGGTGTGGTAACGGCGGTTTCCTCCGGAAAGGCCACCATCACCGCCTCGGTGGAGGGACAGACTCTTACCATTGAGGTCTTGGTTTGGTAACGATCTTAAAACGCCCTGCTTTGGCAGGGCGTTTTTACCACAAACTACGGGAGGAATGGTTTTGAACCGCAGGGAGCTTTTGGATAAACTCTCCGCCTCGGCGGAGGAGCGGGTGCTGCTGGGCCGCCTATGGGACGGCTGGGAGCGCTGCCGCAGCCGGAATGTGCCGGAGGCGAGCGGATTTCTCTCTCCCCATGAGCAGGCCTTGGCCGGGCAGCTGATGCAGGCCTTGGGCGATCGGGAGGGATTTGCCTTTTGGGGCGGCTGCGAGGGGGCCCAGCGCCGGCAAATGCATTTTTTGCCGGATTGGATGGATGGACCGGACGAAACGGCGGTGCGGTGCCTGCGATGCCGGTTCTATGAGACGGATCACCCCACCCATCGGGATTTTTTAGGCAGCCTTATGGGCCTGGGCCTGACACGGGAGAAGGTGGGGGATATTCTGATGTCGCCCCACTGGGCGGATGTGCTGGTGGGCAGCAGCGTGGCGGAATTCCTCCTAAGGGAATGGAAGCAGGCGGGCCGGGTGCCTCTGCGCGTGGCGGAGATCGGGCTGGAGGAGATTACCGTGCCGGAGCAGCCGGTGAAGCTGATTCGGGACACTGTGGCCTCCCTGCGGCTGGACAGCGTGGCCGCCGCGGGCTTTTCCATCAGCCGCAGCGCAGCGGCGGAGCTGATCCGCAGCGGCAAGGCGGAGGTGAACTGGATGCCCTGCATCAGGCCGGATTTTTCGGTGGAGCAGGGGGATGTGCTGACAATCCGGGGCCTGGGTAAGTGCTGCCTGGCGGAGGTGGGCGGACAGAGCCGCAAGGGCCGCACGGGCATTACGATGAAACGATTTATATAAGGAGCGATTCTATGGAACAGAAGAAAATAGAACGGATCAACGAGCTGGCCCGCAAGGCCAAGACCCCTCAGGGCCTGACCCCGGAGGAGACCGAGGAGCGGGCCGCCCTGCGGCAGGAGTACCTAAACAGCATCATGGGAAACCTCCGCCGGGAGCTGGACAACACCTGGATCGTGGATGAGCAGGGCAACAAGCGCAAGCTCACCCCGGGGAAGAAGGAAATGTCATAAAAAGCGGAGGAGCCATAGGGCTCCTCCGCTTTTGGCTTATTGGCTCAGAGAGGCTTGGCGCTGTCCACCACAATGGCCCGGGCCCGGGCCAGGCGCAGGTCGTGGGTCAGGCGCTCTATGGGCAGGTTCTGCTTCAGCTGCTCCGGGGTCATGCCGTAGAGGGCGGACATCTGGGTGTATTTCTCCTCCAGCTCCGCGTCAGTGAAGCGGATATCCTCCAGCCGGGCAATTTCCGTCATGGCCAGCTCAAATTCCACGGAGGCCCGGGCGCTGGCTTCCGCCTGGCGGCGCAGGTCCTCCCGGGTGATACCGGCCATCTCCAGATAGGCGTCCATGGTGGCGCCCTGCTGCATCAGCTGCTGCTCTAAGTCATGCATGAGCCCATCCAGCTGGCAGGTGACCATCCGCTCCGGGATCTCCACCTCCATGCCCTCGATGACCTGCTGCACCAGAGCATCGGCGTAGGCATCGGCGGCCTCCTGCTGCTTATTGCGCACGGCCTGCTCCATGATGCTCCGGCGCAGGGCGGAGGCATCGGCAAAGCCCTGGGATTTGGCAAATTCCTCACTCATGACGGGCCTTGCCCGGCGGGTGATCTTGTGGACCTTGATGTGGAACACTGCGTCCTTGCCCGCCAGCTCCGGGGCGTACTGGGTGGGGAAGGTGACGGGGATGTCCCGCTCGTCGCCCACGGCCATGCCGGCCACCTGCTCCTCAAACCCGGGGATAAAGTAGCCGCTGCCCAGCAGCAGGGGATATTCCTCGGCCTTGCCCCCCTCAAAGGGAACGCCGTTTACAAAGCCCTCAAAGTCCAGCACCACCTCGTCGCCCATGGCGGCCTTTTTCGGGTACTCCTCGGTAAGGTGGCCCTGCAGATACTCGTCAATGGCGGCGGTGACGTCGTCATCGGACAGCTCCACCTGAGGCCGGGGGGCGGAGAGCCCCTTGTACTGGCCCAGCTTCACCTCCGGATACAAATCAATAAGGGCGGTGAATACATAGCCCTCGGGGCCGATGGCCTCCACGCTCAGCTCCGGGGCGCCGGCCACGCTGATGTCCTCCTGGCGCACGGCCTCCACCAGAGCCACGGGGAAGGTGCTGTTCACTGCGTCCTGATAGAACACATCCGCGCCGTGCTTTTCCTCCATTTCCTGACGGGTGGGCAAGGAGCCGTCCTCTTTTTTAAAAAGAGACTTCCTCTGCTCATAAGCATCCTCCAGGGCCTTTTCCCAGGCGCTTTGCTCCACCTGGATGGTCAGCACCACCTGGCGGTTTTCTTTGTTTTCACGGTTCAGCAGCATACTGCGTCCTCCTCAAAATTTGACAGATGCATACAGTATAATATAAGAACGACCTTTTCCGCAAGTCGCCGCATTTAAAAAATGTTAAAAAACTGTGATATTTCTGTTTCTCCCTATGGCATCTGCCGGGAAATGTGTTATAATGGCAGGGTGCTTATTTGCAGCCCTGCGGCGTCCGCTTCTCTAAAAGACCTCGCTAAGCTTGCTGCCAACAGGCGGAAAAGGCAAAGGATTTTTCGCCGGTATAGCTGCGTTGGAGGATATTCATGCAAAAAATCAAGCAATTCATTAAAACCCATCCCCATATGTGGTGGGGCCTATATATGCCAGTATATTTGATTATGTACTTCACTGTGGAGCATGTGGTCACCGACAATTACTGGGCCACCCAGACCGCTATTGACAACTACATCCCCTTCTGTGAGTATTTCGTCATTCCCTACAACAGCTGGAGCATCCTGCTGTTTGTACTGGGTGTGTTTTTCATTGTAAAGGATCCGGAGAGCTTCCGGCGGTATATGTGGTTTATCGCCATCGCCTACACCACCGCCACCCTCTTTTGCTTTCTCGTGCCCAACGGACAGGACCTGCGCCCGGCGGTGTTGCCCCGGCATAATATCTGCACCTGGATCCTGCAGATGACCTGGGCTGCCGATAATAATGCCAATGTGTTTCCCAGCGTTCATGTGCTGGGTGTGGTGGCAGCTATTGCCGCCATGTGGCACTCGCCGAAGCTGAAGCGGATCTGGCAGATCCTGGGTACCGTATGGTTTGTCATCATTGCAGCGTCTACGCTGCTGGTGAAGCAGCATGCCTTCATAGATCTGGCGGCAGGTTTTGCCTGGGGCGGTGTGGTGTATATCATCGTGTATGTTATCATCGGCCATAAGAGAGATAAAAGGGGCCTGCGCTGCGGCGCAGACAGCCTGGAAAGGGAGGCAGACTATGACCATTCCCCAAACGCCGGTATTTGACGGAATCTCACCGGAGGAGTGCCGGCGCATCTACGAGTGCTTCGGGGTGCAGGAGCGGTGCTTCAAGCCTGAGGAGCTGGTCTACGATTTTGATTCCGGCCGCCGCACCATCGGCGTGCTGGCTACAGGCTCGGCCATTGTGGAGCGGGTGGATCAGCGGGGAGACCGCACCATTTTAGAGCATCTGCAGCCCGGGGGTGTGTTTGGGGAGATGCTCATGTTTCGCAACGTGCTGGGCGACAGCGTGGACGTGACATGTGAAAAGCCCTGCTGCGTTTGGTTTTTCCCGGAGGAAAAGCTGGAGAACCGGTGTGAAAAAAACTGCGGCCATCACAACCGCATGATAGAGAATATGTTCCACCTTATCAGCGAGAAGGCATCGGCTCTGTCTGAGCGGGTGGAGGTGCTTAGCCGCCGCAGCATCCGGGATAAGCTGTTGTGCTATTTCTCTCTGCAGCAGGCCAAAAACGGCGGAAGCTTCACCCTGCCCTTTTCCCTCAGTGCCCTGGCGGACTACATATCCACCGACCGCAGCGCCATGATGCGGGAGCTGAAGAAAATGCGCGACGGCGGCGAGGTGCGGATCGAGGGCCGAAAGGTGACGATTCTCGCCGGAGATGTTGGGCGGAGCAATTGACGGGATGGAAATTTAATGTTAAAATAAACCTTGGAACAAACTTCCGGCAAGCAAGACAGTATTTTTCTAAAAGAACTCAACGAGGAAGGAAGATAACGTATGTATCGCATTGTTACAAAAACAGCCTTGAAGCCGACCGTGATCCTGTATGAGATCGAGGCTCCCATGGTGGCCAAGAAGGCACAGCCGGGCCAGTTTATCATCCTGCGGGTGGATGAAAATGGCGAGCGTATCCCCATCACCATCCATGACTATGACCGGGAAAAGGGCACCGTTACGATCATCGTGCAGACCGTGGGCGCTACCACGGAAAAGCTCAGCCACAAGGAGCAGGGTGAGTGCCTGCACGATTTCGTCGGTCCTCTGGGTAAGCCCACTGAGACTGAGGGCAAGAAAAAGGTCTGCGTAGTGGGCGGCGGCGTCGGCTGCGCCATCGCCTATCCGGTGCTGAAGAAGTTCCACGATTGCGGGGCCGAGGTCCATGCCGTGGTGGGCTTTAAGAGTAAGGATGTGGTGATTTTGGAGGATAAGTTCAAGGCCGTTTCCTCCGTCCTGAAGGTCTGCACCGATGACGGCTCCTATGGCCAGAAGGGCTTGGTCACTGAGGCCCTGAAGGAGCTGCTGGACGCCGGCAACGTGTATGACGAGATTTTCGCCATCGGCCCCATGGTCATGATGAAGTTTGTCTGCAAGACCACAGCGCCCTATGGCATGCCCACCACTGTCTCCATGAGCCCCATCATGATCGATGGCACCGGCATGTGCGGCGGCTGCCGCCTGACCGTAGGCGGCGAGACCAAGTTCGCTTGCGTGGACGGCCCCGACTTCGACGGGCAGAAGGTGGATTGGGACCTGGCTGTCAAGCGCAACCAGATGTATCACGATTTCGAGGTGCATAAGCACGAAGAGGTCTGCAACCTCTTTAAGAAGGAGGTAAAGTAAGATGGCTGTGAATATGCGTCAGGATAAGAATCCTATGCCTTCTCAGGACCCCAACGTCCGCAATCATAACTTTCTGGAGGTGGCCCTGGGCTACACCGAGGAGCAGGCTCTGGACGAGGCTGCCCGGTGTCTGAATTGCAAGGCCCACCCCTGTGTAAACGGCTGCCCCGTGAATGTCCGCATCCCCGAGTTTATTCAAAAGATCGTGGAAAAGGACTATGAGGGTGCCTATCAGGTGATTCATCAGACCAGTTCCCTGCCCGCCGTGTGCGGCCGCGTCTGCCCCCAGGAGAGCCAGTGCGAGATGCACTGCGTCCGGGGTAAGAAGGGTGAGGCCGTGGGTATCGGCCGCTTGGAGCGCTTCGTGGCCGATTGGCACAATGCCCACAGCACCGAGGCCCCCGAAAAGCCCCAGTCCAACGGCCATAAGGTAGCTGTTGTAGGCTCCGGCCCTGCCGGCCTTACCTGCGCCGGCGACCTGGCCAAGAAGGGCTATGATGTCACCGTGTACGAGGCCCTGCACCTGGCCGGCGGCGTGCTGGTGTACGGCATTCCTGAGTTCCGTCTGCCCAAGACCATCGTGCAGAAGGAAGTGGACGGGCTCAAGGCCATGGGCGTGAAGGTGGAGACCAACATCGTTGTGGGCCGCACCATCACCATCGACGAGCTGATGGAGGAAAATGGCTTTGAGGCCGTGTTTGTGGGCTCCGGCGCGGGTCTGCCCATGTTTATGCACATCCCCGGTGAGAATCTCAAGGGTGTGTATTCCGCCAACGAGTTCCTCACCCGTATCAATCTGATGAAGGCCTATAAGCCCGACTCCGACACCCCCATCATGGATCTCAAGGGCAAGAAGGTCGCTGTTGTCGGCGGCGGCAACGTGGCTATGGACGCTGCCCGCTGCTCCAAGCGTCTGGGCGCCGAGGTGTATGTGGTGTACCGCCGCGGTATGGAGGAGCTTCCTGCCCGTCACGAGGAGGTAGAGCATGCTATCGAGGAGGGCGTCATCTTCAAGACCCTCAATAACCCCGTTCAGATCAATGGCGACGAGCAGGATTGTGTGAGATCCATGACCTGCATTGAGATGGAGCTGGGTGAGCCGGATGCCTCCGGCCGCCGCCGCCCTGTGGAGAAGAAGGGCAGCGAGTTCGACCTTCCCGTGGATGCCGTCATTATGTCCCTGGGTACCACCCCCAACCCCCTTATCAAGGCCACTACCAAGGGCCTGGAGGTCAATAAGAAGGGCTGCATCATTGTCAATGAGGATGGCCTCACCTCTCGGGAGGGCGTCTATGCCGGCGGCGATGCCGTTACCGGTGCCGCCACCGTCATCCTGGCCATGGGTGCCGGCAAGCTGGGCGCCAAGTCAATCGATGAGTTCCTGAACAAAAAATAAACCCATACATAAACGACCGCCCCCGAAACTGACGGGGGCGGTCGTTTTATGTATGAGAGAGCGGCGAGGGAGTGTCAGCGGATCTGGCCGTTGCCGCAGATGATATATTTATAGGTACTCAGCTCATCCAGGCCCATGGGTCCCCGGGCGTGGAGCTTTTGAGTGGAGATACCCATTTCGCAGCCCAGGCCGAATTCGCCGCCGTCGGTGAAGCGGGTGGAGACGTTGACATAAACGGCGGCGCTGTCCGTTTCGTCCTCAAAGCGCCGGGCGTTTTCGGCGTTTTCCGTAACGATGGCCTCGCTGTGGCCGGTGGAGTGCTGCAAAATATGGGCGATGGCGGCGTCTACGCTGTCTACCACAGCCACGGCCAAGATATAGTCTAAGAATTCCGTGTCAAAATCCCGGTCAGTGGCGGGTGTGCCGGGGATGATCCGGGCTGCCGCCGGATCAAGGCGCAGCTCCACGGGGATTTGGCCCGCCGCCTGGCGGTCGTCCACCAGGGCTTTTTTCAGCATAGGCAGGAATCTTTCTGCCACAGCCCTATGGACCAGGCAGACCTCCTCGGCGTTACAGACGGAGGGACGACTGGTTTTGGCGTTAATGATAATTTTTACAGCTTTTTCCAGGTCGGCAAATTCATCCACATAGACATGGCAGATGCCGGTGCCGGTCTCGATGCAGGGGACGGTGGCATTTTCCACACAGGCACGGATAAGGCCCGCACCGCCCCGGGGAATGAGCAGGTCCACCAGGCCCTTGGCCTGCATCAACTGACGGGCGCTGTCGTGGCTGGTGTCCTCCAAAATATTGAGAATATCCGGGTTACCGCCTACAGCGGAGATACCCTCCTTGAGGGCAGCGGTGATAGCCCGGGCACTGCCGATGGCCTCGCGGCCGCTGCGCAGAACGCAGACATTGCCGCTCTTAATGGCCAAAGCCGCCGCATCGGAGGTGACATTGGGACGGCTTTCATAGATGATGGCCACCAGGCCCAGGGGCACCTGTTTTTTATAGATGATCATGCCGTTGGGATGCTTCGTTTCGGACAGGATGCGGCCCGTGTGGTCGGGCAGCTGGGCCACGGCACATATACCGTCGGCCATGGCGGCGATGCGGCCCTCATCCAGCCGCAGACGGTCCAGCATCACGTCGGAAATATTGCCCCGAGCGGCCTCCACATCCAGGGCGTTAGCGTGAAGGATATCCATTGTGTGCCGGCGGAGACTCTCTGCCATGGACAGGAGCAGGCGGTTTTTGTCCTCTGCCGTTAGGGTGTGCAGATCGGTTCTGGCGGTGCGGGTTCGGCGGATGATTTCCATGGTTGTCATGGCGTTAGGCTTCCTTTCTCAAAAATCTTGTGCCCACGGGCTTTCCCTGAGCAATGTCGTAGAGCAACTCAGGCTTGCTGCCGTTAGAAATGACCATTTCGCAGCCTGCCTCGGTGGCGATGACAGCGGCATTGAGCTTAGTAACCATGCCGCCCGAGCCCAGGGCGGAGCCGGTGCCGCCAGCCAGGGCGTAAATGTGATCGTCCACATTTTTCACAGTGGGGATGATGCGGGCGCCTGGGTTTTGGTGGGGGTCGCTATCATAAAGGCCGTCAATGTCCGACAGCAGCACCAGCAGGTCCGCGCCGATGGCGGCGGCCACTATAGCCGAGAGAGTGTCATTTTCGCCGATGGTGTTCTCTACGCCGATTTCGTCCGTGGCTACGGCGTCATTTTCGTTGATGACCGGCAGGGCGCCCAGCTCCAGCAAGCGGGTGAGAGTGTTGCGCACGTTTTGGCTGCGCTGGCCGTTTTTGATGTCCTCGCCGGTAAGCAGGAGCTGTGCCACGGTGTGGTTATACTCGCCGAAGAGCTTGTCGTAGGTGTAGATCAGCTCGCACTGGCCTACGGCAGCGGCAGCCTGCTTGCCGGGCATATCTGCCGGCCGGCCGGGCAGGTTCAGCTTGCCAACGCCCATGCCGATGGCGCCGGAGGAGACGAGGATGATCTCATGGCCTGCATTTTTCAGATCGCTGAGCACCTTGCACAGCTTCTCAATGCGCTGGATGTTCAGCCGACCCGTGGCGTGGGTCAGGGTGGATGTACCTACTTTTACGGTAATTCTCATGGCGTGAAACCTCTTTCCCATTGGGTGAATAGATGCAATATATTATACTGTGTCCTTCTCCGAAAAGCAATAACCCTGTGGGGCCAGAGGGGGGAGGACGGTTCAAATTTTTGAAAAATATCCAAATTTATACGACTATTTTACATAATAGCTGTTATGAAATGACATTTTTCAATCGAAAAAGTCAACGAACTTTTACC
>ERZ839767.193-NODE-193-length-104878-cov-20.372103_pt1 | contig 104878 bp, 127 predicted proteins | sample MGYA00519879_ERZ839767 | MGnify/ENA primary metagenome ERZ839767 (study PRJEB31850, sample SAMEA3708852) | human gut metagenome | biome: human gut; feature: human-associated habitat; material: faeces | place: China | collected 2014 ...
GGCACTCCCCAACAAGATTCCCGCAGGGGCAAAATGAGCGATAAGCGAATTTTGGCACCTCGGTAGAATCTTGCTCTAAGAAACTGCCGGCCTGCCGTTCACTTGCTACTGCCACTTTTTCAGAAAATCTATAACCAGCTTTTTTTATAAAAGGCTGCGGGCTGGCGTTTTTCCCTTACTCCCTACAAACCACAAAAGAGCAGAATGGACGGACTTTCCGGCAAGAACTTTTCCGGCGGCTCGGTCTTTCCCGACAATAAGGCGTTTCGGAAGCTGCGTTTTGCCCGCTGTCTGAAAAAAATGGCAGCCTTTTTTGGTTTCACTGTCTAATACGGAACTTTTGGAAATTTGCCAAAAATGGACGCAAAAAAAGCAGCAAATCTTTTTCGGATTTACTGCTTCATGTGCCGCTGCGGTGCGGCGGGATGGATATTCAGTTGAAATAAAAGAGGATGGTGGTACTTTAGTCTATCGACTCTTTACTAACTATTAGGTAATCTTGAAAGATTTTCCTTGAATTTATCTAAAGAATGTTCATTGTTTCCCGCAAAAATAAGTGGAATTGTATATTCATATGATATGCCATTTTCATAGTCCGATAATTGTATTTTTATAGTATCATCCCTCTCATCTTTAGGTGCTATATATATGAATGAATTTTTATTTATATCAGATATTTTCCCTTTTTCAGAAGAAACAGTATAACCCCAGTCTGTTAAATTTGTCTTTATTGTAACTTCTGTTTCTGTTTCTTTTCTAGTCTGCAATGCTGTTTTATCGATTTGGATATCAAAAGGAGTCGAACCTAACAATTCACTGTTTATATTTACAAGTTCTTCTCCATTTGTTTTAGAAATATTAGATTCATCTTCATAATTTTGTTGAGATTCATCTTTTGGTGTTTCTCTGTTACATCCTAATAAAAAGCATAAAATAATTAGTACTAATACAGAAAGTTGTTTTTTTTGCATTTATTTCTCCTTTCATATTATCAAAGAAAGCACTGAGAGTACTTTCAAGAAATTTTGAAATATTCTCAATGCTTTCTATTTTTTGATCATAAACTTGCCGGTAATGATACTATGTTAATTTATCTCTTTCGCGTAACCTTTGTTGCAATATACACATGCACCATTCACCCATTTGTGAGACATTTCAATCGTCTCAACTTCATAAATGCTTACTTCTCCACAAATTAAACATTGTTTGTAATTATATACATGACGTGTCGCACATTTATCCCAGTCATCATATATACCAGGCATTTCATCTTCATATCCATAGTACTGGGGAGAACCCCAACTATGAGTATGAGCGGCAAATACAGTCATTGGAGCAGCTACAATTCCAGCTACTACTGAAAGTGCTAAAATAGATTTTCTTAAATTCATAAGTTCCTCCCTTTCCTTAAAAATACATAGCTCTTTGTTACATTGTCATTTTAACATAATAATTGGTAAAATGCAATAATTTATTTTCTATTTACGAGAAAATACTGTGCATATTATCTTATTTAGGAATAGTTAAGGCGGCTACCTAAATCTTTTTATTACTTTACCGCACATGAGCATTCCATCTCGGATTCTCTGGGTATTCTTTTCTGTTTCATTTTCTCAATCTGTGATATAATGAGCGCAAGAGAGCGGGAGCAAACGAAGTTTGTTCATCGGGAGCGGCGAATGTCGATCATGAACGAAGTTCATGATATAATGAGCGCAAGAGAGCCAGAGGGAGCTTGCTCTCTCTTGGCGAACGGCAAACTCACGACATAATGAATGTTAGATTTTACTGTAACAGAAAGGACGAAAACATCATGTCAGACACCAAACAGATCTTATCCCCTTATTTTAAAAGCATCGTTGATCAGGACCGGCTTTCTATTGTAATCTGTGATCTGGAACATACGATTATTTATATGAATCCTGCTGCCGTCGAAGATTATCATAAATATGGCGGGGCAGCACTGATCGGGAAAAACCTCTTAAACTGTCACAACGCGGATTCGAATACGAAGATTCATCAGATCATCGACTGGTTTGCAGCGGATTCATCGCACAATATCGTTTATACTTCACACAATGAAAAGAAATTAAAAGATGTTTATGTGATTGCTTTACGGGATGAAGACGGAACACTGATCGGCTATTATGAAAAACACGAATATCGGACACCCGAAACAATGAAGACTTATGATCTCTGGTAACTCCCGGAGATTGTAGCGATAACTATCAAACTATATTTGCAAAGGAGAGCATGTATTATGAACGTAGCACTGAAAAGAGACGGATTAACTTTACGTGGAGAACTGTTACTGCCGGAGAAAGACAGTTATGACATTGCTATTCTTATGCATGGATTTACCGGAAACCGCAACGGAGAATTACTGACGGCTCTTGCCGATGCTCTGTTAGAAAAAGGGGTTGCTTCTGTCCGGTTTGATTTTAACGGACATGGGGACAGCGACGGAAAACTGGAAGATATGACCGTGTTAAATGAGATTGCAGACGCAAAAGTAATTCTCGATTATGCCAAATCTCTGGAACATGTCCGTAACATCTTCCTGTTCGGTCATTCCCAGGGCGGTGTGGTTGCAAGCATGATCGCCGGATACTATCCGGAAGTTTTCAAAAAAATAATCCTGTCTGCCCCTGCTGCTACTTTAAAAGACGATGCCATCAAAGGAGAGTGTCAGGGAACCACTTACGATCCGGTACAGATCCCGGATAAAATCCATGTACACGAACACACCATCGGTGGTTTTTACTTCCGCATCGCGCAGAGTCTTCCGATCTATGAGATCGCTTCTCACTACACCGGAGAAGTTCTGTTGCTGCATGGTGACAGCGATCCGATCGTAAATAAGATTGCTTCGGAGCGTTACCATGATGTTTATAAAAACAGTGAACTGCACATTGTAAAAGGAGCTGACCACGGATTTGGTCCAAGCATGCAGCCGGAGGCAACACAGGCAGCTGTTGATTTTTTCTGCAAAGAAGACTAAAATGACCAATCATCTTGCTTTTGATATCTTATAAAAACGCCGGGAGAACAGATACTATGACAACACGAGAAGAAGCACTTGCATACGGTTTATCATTTGACAACGTGTACGAAGAAAAACCTTTTCACGATCCCAACTGGCAGCTTGTCCGGGTTCGTGGAAGTAAAAAAGCATTTCTCTGGATCTATGAGCGCAATGGTTTTATCAATCTGAATGTGAAGGTTGCGCCTGAATGGAGAGATTTCTGGCGCTCTGCCTATGATTCGGTAATCGCCGGCTATCATCAGAACAAAGAGCACTGGAACACGATCATTCTGGACGGAACGATCCCGGAAAAAGAGATTCGCCGGATGATCGCCGAAAGTTATGATCTGGTCACAGACAGTCCGACCAAACGAATCTACGAAGCGGTTAAGCAGATTCCGAAAGGTCATGTGGCAACCTATGGTCAGGTCGCAGCCATGGCAGGTGAACCGAAGATGGCAAGAGCTGTGGGAAATGCCCTTCACAAGAACCCGGATCCGGAACACATTCCCTGTTTCCGTGTCGTCAACGCCAAAGGAGAACTCGCCGGAGCATTCGCTTTTGGCGGTGAGCAGGTACAGGCTCAGCTTCTGGAAGAAGATGGGGTGGAAGTGGTTGACGGGAAGGTTGATCTGGATAAATATGGAATACAGATCAATCCTTGAACACCATATTAAAGTTTATATAAAAAAGAATATATGAAATAGCAAAGGTATATTTTCAATACAGAACCATGGAAAATCTGCTGCCGGAGCAGCCAAATATAAATATACCATGCAATATGAAGATATGCCGGAAGCAGAATGTCCGAACACGATGTTCTGCTTTTTGCGTTGCCAAGCATACGACAAAAAGGTCCGGTGGACCTTTTTTAGTTACTAGGAACAGAGTGAGAAGTACTTTGGGGTCGTAATCATAAAATATTCGTAACTGTTCAGTACCTTCACAGTTACAAGCCAAAATGCCATCACCTTCGGTGATGGCATTTTGGCTTGTATGTCTCGGGATTTTGACATGTTCATGTCAAAACACCTCGCGGGACAGTGGCTACTGAATAGTTACAAATATTCAAACATTTCTCTTGCAAATTCCTCCCGGATAGTATATCTTTATTTATGATGCGGTTTTTATGCCGTGTCATTCTTGTGTTACAAAAAACTACAGAAAATTCTATTTATATTGAAAAGAGGAAAAGCAAATAAATATGAGAAAATTAGCTTTAGACGATGAAATCCTGCTGACCATCGAGAAGCCGGCCCGATATATCGGCAATGAGGTCAATGCAGTGATGAAAGACAAATCGGAAGTTGCGGTCCGGTTTGCCATGTGTTTCCCGGATGTCTACGAAATAGGTATGTCCCATCTCGGAATACAGATCTTATATGATATGTTTAATCAGCGTGACGATATCTGGTGTGAAAGAGTGTATTCCCCATGGCCGGATATGGACAAAGTGATGCGCGACAAAAAAATCCCGTTGTTCGCACTGGAATCTCAGGATCCGGTGAAGGATTTTGATTTCCTTGGTATCACGATCCAGTATGAGATGTGTTATACCAATATTTTACAGATCCTGGATCTGTCCGGGATTCCCCTGCTGGCTGAAAAGAGGACCTGGGATGATCCGATCGTGATCGGTGGCGGTCCTTGTACCTACAATCCGGAGCCGCTGGCGCAGTTCTTTGATATTTTCTATATCGGAGAAGGTGAAACGGTATATTTCCAGCTAATGGATCTGTATAAAGAAGAACGGGCGAAAGGCAGCAGCCGTATGGAATTTTTAAAGAAAGCGGCACAGATTCCGGGACTGTATGTACCTGCATTGTATGAGGTCTGTTATAAAGAAGACGGAACCATCGCTTCTTTCACCCCAACAGACGCATCCGTTCCTGCATCTGTCGAAAAACAGATTGTTATGGATATCACAGACACGTATTATCCAAAAGCTCCTGTGGTTCCATTTATCAAGGCCACACAGGATCGTGTGGTTCTGGAGATCCAGCGTGGCTGTATCCGCGGATGCCGTTTCTGTCAGGCAGGTATGCTCTACCGTCCGACCAGAGAGCGTGATGTGGAATTCTTAAAACAGAAAGCCGTTGAGATGCTGGATGCCACCGGACACGAAGAGATTTCTCTGAGTTCTTTAAGTTCCAGTGACTATTCACAGCTCCCGGGACTGGTGAATTTCCTGATGGAAGAATGCGACAGACGAGGCGTGAATATTTCCCTTCCATCTCTTCGAATTGATGCGTTCTCCCTGGATGTTATGAAGAAAGTACAGGATATCAAAAAGAGCAGCCTGACATTTGCACCGGAAGCCGGTTCCCAGAGACTGCGTGATGTGATCAACAAAGGTCTGACACGGGAAGTGATTCTGGAAGGTGCCGGAAAAGCTTTTGAGGGCGGCTGGAATAAAGTGAAACTGTATTTTATGCTCGGACTTCCTACCGAAACCGAGGATGATATGAAAGGTATCGCTCATCTTTGTGAAGAAATCGCGGAACGTTACTACGAGATCCCAAAAGATCAGCGAAACGGAAAATGTCAGATCACAGCAAGTACTTCTTTCTTTGTTCCAAAGCCATTTACCCCATTCCAGTGGGCTCCAATGTGCCGGGAAGAAGAATTCCTTGATCGTGCAAGAATCGTCCGTGAAGAGATCCATGCACAGCTGAATCAGAAAAGTATCCGCTACAACTGGCACGAAGCCGATGTTACTGTTCTGGAGGGTATCCTGGCTCGTGGTGACCGTAAGGTCGGGGATGCGATACTGAAAGCTTACGAACACGGTGCGCTCTTTGATGCCTGGTCAGAGTATTACCATCCGGAATACTGGAAAGAGGCATTTGCCGAGTGTGGTATCGATACTGATTTTTATACCATCAGAGAACGAAGTGATGATGAGATCTTCCCATGGGATTTCATTCATATCGGTGTCACTAAGAAATTCCTGTTACGTGAATGGAAACGTGCCCATGAAGAAACCGTAACGCCGAACTGCCGTATGCAGTGTTCCGGCTGTGGTGCAGCAAAATATCAGGGAGGTGTATGTGTTGAAAGTAAGAGTTAAATTTTCCAAAGAAGGTGCCATGAAATTCATCGGACATCTGGATATCATGCGTTATTTTCAGAAAGCCATCCGAAGAGCCAATATTCCGATCGCTTTCTCAGGCGGATTTTCTCCACATATGATCATGTCGTTTGCGGCCCCTCTCGGCGTTGGTGTCACCAGTGCCGGGGAATACTTTGATATGGAATTGACGGACGATTCCCTGTCTTCCAAAGAGATGGAGAACCGGTTAAATGCAACAATGGCAGAGGGAATGAAAGTGATCAGTGTCCGCCAGATCCCGGACGGAAAAGCAAGTGCCTGCATGTCATTGGTGGCAGCAGCTGATTATACCGTAGCATTCCGCGAGGGAAAAGAACCCTCTGTCGAGTGGAAAAAAGGACAGCTGGAAGCATTTTTTGCACAGGATAGCATCGAGATCCTCAGAAAAACAAAACGAAGCGAGAAAATCACCGATATCAAACCGTGGATCTACAAACTGGAACTGCGCAGTGACAAAGTCTGGATGCAGCTTTCCCAGGGAAGTGTTCACAACTTGAAACCGGAATTAGTGATGGAAGCATTCGCAAAATTTCTCGGAATCGAACTGGAACCATTTGCACTGATGATCCACCGGGAAGAAGTCTATGCCGACCGCGGTGAAGAGGAGATCCCACAGCTGGTATCCCTGGAAGCGTTGGGAGATGTGATTGTATAAAATGGAACGTGTTATCATTACCACTCTCTGTTATCACGGAACAGACTGCCGGGTAGCTGCCTGGCAGTCAAACGGAAAAATCAGCCGAATCTGTCTGGAAGACCCCAAGGGAGAACGTCTGCTCGGAAGTATCCATGTGGGAAAAGTCCAGAAAATTCTCCCGGATATCAAAGGAGCTTTTGTGGAAATTGAAAACCGCACCAGCTGTTATTTCCCTTATACGAAGGAATCTAATTTTCTCTACACAATGCCGAAGAAAGCATCAGAATTACGAGCCGGCGACGAACTTCTGGTGCAGGTTACCCGAGAAGCGATAAAAACCAAAGCCCCCTGCGTCTCTTCAAACCTGAATTTTACCGGAAAATATCTGGTGCTCACGACCGGAAACCGCACACTCGGTATTTCCGCGAAGATTCCATCCGGAAAGCGGGAAAAGTTAAAAGAGTTTCTCGAAGAGCTGATGCCGGAAGACTGCTCTTACGGCATCATTCTTCGAACCAATGGTGCGCTGGCTTCCGCGGAAGAGTTGAAGGAAGAACTGCGGTCACTGGAAACGCAGTTTACACAGCTGTATCAGAAAGCCCTGCACACACCGTGCTATACGAAGCTTTCCAAAGGAGAATCGATCACTGCATCCATTCTGAAAGATGTGCACTGGAAAGAAACAGAAAAAATCATCACGGACCAGAAGAAGTTATATGAAGAACTGTGTGTTTCCCGTCAGGATATTCCGGCTACATCCGGATGTGCAATTGAATATTATGAAGATTCCCTGCTGCCGCTTGCAAGGCTCTATAATCTTGAACGGGAGCTCGATCAGGCACTTCAGGAAAAAATCTGGTTAAAATCCGGTGGATTTCTGGTGATTCAGCAGACGGAAGCCTTTGTTGCCATCGATGTCAACACCGGTAAACACAGCAGTAAAAAAGAGGCGGAAGAAAATTATAAACAGATCAACCGGGAAGCTGCTCTGGAAATTGCAAGGCAGCTCCGGCTTCGTAATCTGTCAGGTATGATTCTGGTTGACTTTATTAATATGAAAAATACCAATGATCAGTCTGAATTGCTCCAATACATGGGTTCACTGGTCAGATCAGACCCGATGCAGACTGTAGTTGTGGATGTAACCGCTCTCGGCATCATGGAGATCACCCGGAAAAAGTCCGCCAAAACCCTTGCAGAACAGCTGCTCCAGCTGAAGAAGGGAGAATAAACTATGCGAGAGAAAACTTTAAAACCGTGGCACGGAGCCGCATTTTTTCTGTTAATTATGATTGTGTTTTTTGCAATCTGTGTACCGCTGCAGTCTCATTTCGGACTGTATGGTGTGGCCGCTACGGAAATTATTTTATTGATTCTGGCACTGCTATTTGCAAAAGTGATGGGGTATTCCCTGCGCTCTCTGTTTCCAGTGCATTCTCCGGAAGGACTGCCAATGTTAGGAACTATTCTGATGTGGATTTCGTCCTATATCCTTGCAATGGTCGTATCACTGATCCAGTATCGCTTATTTCCCGGAGAAATGGAGACAATCAACGAGGGACTGAATGATGTGATCTACAGCGTACCTTTCTGGGTATCTGTGATCGTAGTTGCGCTGCTTCCGGCAATCTGTGAGGAAGCGGTTCACCGCGGTGTAATCATTCATACCATGTATCGTATCCGAAAAGAATGGCTGGTCGTTCTGATCATGGGTATCTATTTTGGTCTCTTTCATGCAAACCCGCTTCGTTTCCTGCCTACTGCGATCCTGGGAGCAGTTATGTCCTATATTATGCTGGAGACAGAAAATATGGTATATTCCTCCGCATTTCATATGATAAATAATCTGCTTCCCATGGTGCTGCAGGAATTTCTTCTGAAAACGTCTCAGCTACAGCAGGCGCAAAATCAGCTTACCGGTACTGACGGAACCATGACGGTTCCTCTGATTTCCATCGGTGTTTATCTGATTCTTGGAGCAGCTGTTCCTTTCGGAATGTACCTGGGCAATTATCTGTTACACAAACGAGATAATGTAAAACAACCGTTTTTCCCGAAAGAACAGATGGATCGCACAGTACTCAAAATTGCAATTCCATCCGCAGTTTTCTTCATTGCAGGAATCATTTGTTTTGGATATGGAATTTATTTTGAGTCCATGTTATAATTATATTATTGAGCTAAAATGACGTATATTATTGAAAACCGTTACAGCAGTGTAAAAGGAGGAACAAAAGTATGGGCAATGTTGCCATCGTCACCGACAGTAACAGTGGTATCTCACAGGCAGAAGCAAAAGAACTTGGAATCTATGTGATCCCGATGCCTTTCTTAGTAGATGGAAAATTATATTTTGAAGATGTGGATATGAACAAAGAACAGTTCTATCATTTTCTTGAAAACGATGCAGACTTATCTACTTCTCAGCCGTCACCCGGTGATGTGATGGATCTGTGGGATAAACTTTTAAAAGAATATGATGAAATCGTGCACATTCCGATGTCCAGCGGACTTAGTGCATCCTGCTCTACCGCTATGGGACTTGCCCGGGATTATGATGGAAAGGTACAGGTAGTCGATAACCAGAGGATCTCCGTTACCATGCAGCAGTCTGTAATGGATGCGAAACATCTTGTTGCTGCCGGAAAGTCGGCTGCACAGATTAAAGAAATTCTGGAAAAAGAGGCACTGGAATCCAGCATTTATCTGATGGTAGACACCTTAAAATATCTGAAAAAAGGTGGCCGTATTACACCGGCAGCAGCACTTCTTGGCTCTGCTTTGAACCTGAAACCGATTTTGCAGATTCAGGGAGACAAACTTGATGCCTACAAAAAAGTCCGTGGTGTCAAAGCTGCCAAAAAGAACATGCTGGAAGCCATGAAAAAAGATGTGGAAGACCGTTTTTCCGATTATGTCACAAAAGGACAGTTAAAACTTCATGTAGCCTATACCACCGATGAAGAAACTGCAAGACAATGGAAGGAAGAAGTGCAGAGCGTGTTCCCGGATATTGCCATCTCACGAATGGATCCATTATCTTTCAGTGTCACCTGCCATACCGGTCCGGGTGTACTGGCAATTGCGGCATCACATGCACTGGATAGTGTTGAATAACTGTCGTATTCTATTATAATAATATTTCAAGAAAATTTGATAAGTTTTAGAATGAAATTCGACAAGAGATAATTAAAAATCTCTTGCCGGATTTCTTTTTTTATTTACGGCGAGAAAAAGAAAGCGTGCAAGAGTGTAAAAAGCTCTTGTGCGCTTATTTTATTTCAAGAGAAAGGAGCGGGAACGGTGGCAAGAAAATACAAAAGATTGCGCTATGAAGATAGACAGGTAATAGAGAAAATGAGCCGGGCGGGCAGCAGGGTAGTAGATATTGCAACTACTTTAGGAGTACACCGGGATACGATTTATAAGGAGTACGCCCGCTGCGGAGCAACGCCGGATACATACAGCGCAGAAAAAGCACAGGAAACATTATAAACACGATTACGAAAGAAGAGGAAAAAAGTGGTACAAATTTTAGAGTTATTTGGTGGAATAGGTAGCCCAAGATGCGCATTAAGAAATATAGGCATTCCCGTAAAAGCTATTGATTATGTGGAAATAGACGAAAAGGCAGTGCGCTCATATAATGCAATGTTTGCAAATGAATTGGAATATAAAACACAGAGCGTAGTAGGTTGGAATTTAAAACCAGATATTTTAATTCATGGTAGCCCTTGCCAAGACTTTAGCATAGCGGGACACCAAAAGGGAGCAGATGAGGGTAGTGAAACACGCAGCAGTCTTATGTGGGAAACAATTCATATTATAGAGCAAATGGGAGAATGGAAACCCAAATATGTAATATGGGAAAACGTCAAAAACGTAAGAAGCAAACACATGAGGGCGAACCATGACAGATACATAAAGGAAATGAGCAGGTTAGGGTATACAAGCAATTATGCAGTTCTTGATGCTAGAGAATTTGGATTACCACAAGCGAGAGAAAGAGTTTTTACAGTGTCAATTTTGGGCACAGATAGATTTGAGTTTGATGATTTGATAAGAACGCCAATGAAAAATATTGATGATTTCTTATTAAAGGACACACCTAAAGAATATGACGTAACGCAACCAAGTGTACTAAATGTGATCGGAAACAAAGGCATTAAGAGAGCAACGGTTATAAAAGACTTTGCATACACAATAACAACAAGGCAGGACAGAACACCAGCACAGGTTATTGATATGGGAAACGGTAGATATAGATATTTAACAGAGTTGGAGTGTTGGAGATTACAGGGGTATAACGACAGCGATTTTTACGCAGCGGCAGCAGTCCATAAAAGAAAGGGACGCTATACGATGCCACTTTATAAGCAGGCAGGGAACAGTATACCAGTAACAATATTTGAAAGCATGTTTAGAAAAATCTTACTGGGAGAAACAGAAAACGGGCGGCAATGAGCCGCACCAGTGCCGTTAGTTCAGTTGGTTAGAGCAACCGCCTCATAAGCGGTAAGTCATGGGTTCAAGTCCCATACGGCGCATTGAAAGCAGGAACGTGGCAACCTGCGACAGCGTGGCAGCAGGCGAACAACTACACGCTGGGTGCTGTGAATTTGGAGCAGTGGGCACGCCAGCTAGAGAGCGTGTGGACGGTCAACAGGTTTTAGGCAACTTTTTAATGTGAAAAGGGGCAACACAGCATACGAAGCCACTACAGGAGCGTGGGCAATATGAGAATAAGAGCACCGCCGGGAAGAGAGGAAAGTATGGAACGCACAAAAGATTTTTATAACGGCATGAATTATGCAAAAAAACAATTACAGCAACGGGAACATGAAAGACGCAGAAGAAAAAGATATTTCATTAAGCAGAAATTATGCGGGATTGCGACATTTGCGGTGTTGGTAATTGCAACACCGTTTGCACCTCTTTTGGATTTGGATATTATCACGATTTCAGCATTTTTCATGCCGATAGCATTATCATTTACCTTTAGCAAGGAAATGTGGATAATGGACGCTTATTATCGGGAAGTAAAAGAAAGAGAGGAAAAACGTGAGCAACATGTACATAAGAAGTCAAGACAGAGAAAAGCTGTATAGGCTGGGTGGAAATTATGCATGTGTGGAGTATGGAAGTGTAACAAAAAGAGCCAAAAAGGGGCAAGAGCCAAAAGAAACACACAGAATTTTTATTTCTGACGGAGTATTAGAAGAAATAGGAACATACGAAACAAAAGAGCGGTGTTTAGAGATTATAGACGAAATACAGAAAGTGAGCGTTTCTTATTTATATTCAGCGGGCAGCCCCGGATTTTTAAAGGGTGCGCCAGCATTTCCACCATTTGCAGCGGAAATACCGAGAATATACGAAATGCCGGAAAAATAAAAGAATGACATTAGAGCAATTCATAGAGCCAATACACAACATAACAAGAATACGCATTGTTAAGGGCAAGGGCAGCAGGTACGAAACCAGTGAGGCAGACGTATACATAGGCTGGCTGGGAATATTGCGGGAAGATAAGAGCCAGATCAGTAAAGAGATATGGCGGGCAGAGGTAAAGGATTTTGCGGTAGTGCCGGATATCCGGCATAAGGACTGGCAAAAGCTGGGGTTAATGAAACCATTAGAGCCGGGAGAACACCCACAGTATAAATTTAGTGATTTAACAATGACACTGTATTACACATTTTTTATATGAGAAAACGAGGTAAAAAAGTATGAGTGAAGCAATGGCGGCAGCAGAAAGAGCTGTACGGTTTGGAATTAAGATTAACAAAAATGAAGAGGACAGCAACAAGCGGGTAACATACCTGTACGATGCCGCAGGCATGATACCTGCGGTAATGGATTTTGTAGAGGGTACATTTAACTATGGTAGCTGGGGCAATGTGGAATTTGTAAAGAATAACTACCCTTGCATGGTTAAGTTTGACGGTACAGAGGACTACAGATTAAACCCGGACAATTACGAACTGAAAGAGGACGGGGCAAAGAGCGATATTACAGATATTTATTATGCAGGTAATGCAATGTCCGCTTTTAAAGGCGGTTGGCTGTGTCAGTACGAAACAGCTACAGACGAATATATCATTTGGAGCAACGTAAAATACGATGCTGCATACAACGCATACCACAGAACAGGCAAAGACGGCACATTAAATGCCGGATTTTACAGACATATTTATACGCCGTCACTGGTTGAAAACGTAGCCCGCAGCCTTAGTGGTTGCCAGACTATCGGAGATATGACAGCGGAGCAGGAAAACGAGGCTTGCAAGGCAAACGGCGATAAATGGGGCATGAGTTCATGGTGGGAATGGAACTACATTATTTGCCTGTTAAAGATTATGGCAAAAACAGACGATTTGCAAACAGCCTACGGAACAGGAAACAGCAGAACCGGGCAGCCAGCGGATACAGGCACATTAAACGACAAAGGGCAGTTTTACGGTGCGTCTGATTTCAGAACACAGGTTAAGGTATTCCATACAGAGGCATTATGGGGCGATAAATGGGAGCGTTTAACAAAGCTGATCTGTGCAGACGGAATTGTAAAAGTATTGCCGTATGGAGAGCCAAACTTTACAGGAGAGGGATATACAGACGTATACCGCTATATGTGGAATGATTGGCGTTATGGATATGTAGATAAAACCGTAATGACACCATACGGGCGTTTGCCGATTTCATTTGCTGGAGATAGCCACAAGTATGCAGCAGATTACGGGGCGGTAGATACAGAAATTGTGGCTGTGCCTCGTGTGGGCGGCGGCTGCCACGGCGGGCTGGGTTGCGGGGCTTGCGTGGACTTGAACGACTCCGCTGGCGGTGCGCACTGGAGCATTGCGCCCGGTCTTTCTTGTGAAATGCCTGCGGCTGCGGAGCAGTAAAGGGGGAACGGGGGATTTTTCCCCCGCACCCGGAAAGGAGAACATACAAAAATGAACAATGAAAATTTTGCCGGAATTATGGGAACGGTAAAGCAGGCAGAGGTAACAAGCGGGGTATGCGGATACGACACAGAAAACCGCTATGTAGTGCTGCGGGTATGCGTACCGAGAAAAAGCGGGGCAGAGGATACGGTAGTTGTAGCTGCAAAAATAAAGGAAAATGAAAACATAGACGCAGAAGCAATAGCAAGAAATATGGTGGTTGGCAGAGATATTATGGCAACGGGCATTTTGCAGAAAGCCATGAACGCAGAAAGCGGGCATACGGCTGTTTTTATCCTTGCAGATCACGTTGTAACAGTAGGGTTCCCGGAATATCAGAACGGCGTGCAATTAACAGCGGAAATTGTGAATAACCCGGAAGTAAGAGAAACACCAAGGGGAAAACATATAGCAGATGTAATGCTGAAAGTGGAAAACTGCATACAGGGTGGAAACGTACATATCCCATGTATTTTCTGGCAGGAGAACGCCAGCGAGATTGCAAAGTACAAAAGAGGCACGATTGTAAAAATCACTGGCAGATTACAGAGCCGGGAGTATGTGAAAAAGTATTATGGCGATAATAACACAGAATCAGAAGAGAAAAGAACCACTTTCGAGGTATCAGTAGAAAAGATGCAGGTATGGTGGCAGCCGGAAACAGTAGAAAGGAATTAGACACAATGAAAAGCAGAATCATTTTAAACAGAGAACGCACAGCAAAGGCACAGGAAATATCAATACCGATACATGGAAAAGGCGGGGAGCTAGGCATAAAGGCAGTTACCGGGCTAGTGGGGTTGATTGAAACATTGAAAGATTGCGGTACATGTCAAGAGGTACAATCTGTATTTGACGCTATCTGTGGATATAACGCATGTTGTATTAGATGTGAGTTTATTGACGAAAAGGGTGCAGATGAACTTATGGAGTTGGTAAGTATGCTTGCTGGGCAGGAAATGGCAAGATGTAAGAATAGTTGCGGGAAAGGCACAGAATGAAATTTGCATGGACGGAAAAGGATAAAGAGCGGTTTTTTAAGAGAGCCGAAAGGCAATTAAAAGCCGCTGGCATTGATTTTGTGCAGGTAGACCGGGAACAGATAGGTGTAAAAGAGTGGAATGCAGAGAAGCAGACCGCAGGCGCAGTTTATGTATGGCTGACATCATACCCGTATAACCATTTCAGCACAAGGAAACGTGGATTATTAAAAAGGTTGGGAAATTGGGAATGTACAGACCATTTCAAGAAAGGCGGGAGCAAACCAATATATATGCACTCACGCCTTATTTACACCTCATACAGAGAGGAAAAGAAACAATGAAAAGAGAAAGCCCCTACGGTACTGGAATACCATAGGGGCAAAGCTATAAGCCTTAACAATTTGTCTAACAAAAGTATAAATGGCGTATGGCGAAAAGTCAAGGAAATTGCAGGCGCAGAGCCTGCCTTTACCACTTGATAAAAGTATTAACTATCCGACAAAAGAGAGGTAAAAACATATGCCGTATGTAGAGAGAGTTACAAGAGCAGGAAAGACGATAGAGGTAGAGCGTTACTTTACCAGCAGATACAAAAAGCCGGGCATAAAGAGAGGGGATAAAGTAAAGCCAACCAAGGAAGAGCAGAAAAAGGTTAATACCAGAGCAGCAGAGAGAAAATTACGATTACTGTTAAATGCTAATTTTGGATATGGGGATTATCACTTAGAACTGGACTACATACGAAAAAAGGGACAGCCGGATAGAAGCAGGGAGCAGATGCGTAAGGACATGGATATTTTTTTACGGGAGTTACGCAAAGAGTGCAAAAAGGCAGGCGTAGAGCTTAAATATGTACATGTTATGGAGATTGGTAAAAGAGGGGCACGCCACCACCATTTAGTTATCAACAAGATTGATACAGAGATTTTACAACGATGCTGGTACAAAGCGTATGAGGGACACAATAGGGTAAAGGTATTCCCGTTAGACGATTCTGGAAATTACGCAAAGCTGGCAAGCTATTTTATCAAGTACACAGATACGCACAGGACAGAGGCAGACGGGGCATTACAGGGCAAGCGTTGGAATTGCAGCAAAAACCTTGTAAGACCAGAGCCGGAAATAAGAATAATTTCAGATCGTGCATGGTTCAAATCAGAACCAACAGCGATAAAAGGTTACTACGTGGACAAAGACAGCGTGAGCAAAGGCGTACATAGCCCGGAATACTACGGATACGGGTACATGAGGTACACGCTGGTAAAACTGGAATGAAAGGGGTTGATAGTTTGATTGTGATAGCTGCGATTGCAATATTTATGGCAAGCGTGGTTGTGGGCATGGTGTTAATGGCACTTGCAGCCGCTACCAAAAGAAACAATGAGCGGATAGAGAGGGCAGAAAAACATGATTGACAAAATTATTTACTGGTTATTCCAACCGGGGAAAGATTGCAAGCATTGTTGCCTGCGGTGTGAGTATTACGATTTATGCCGTTCAGAAGTAAAACGAGGAAAGGAGCGAAAGAATGAGAAATTTTAGGCTTGACGATGAAAGCGGACATCAAGAGGCATTATTTGAGTGGGCAGCGTACCACATGGACTGTATGCCGGAACTTGAATATATGCACCATATCCCAAACGGGGGAAAGCGAGATAAACGGACAGCGGTAGCATTGAAAAGGCAGGGCGTAAAAGCTGGTGTGCCGGATATCTGTTTACCAGTGGCAAGAAACGGATATCATGGGTTGTACATCGAACTGAAAGCAGGCAAAAACAAGGCTACAAAGAACCAAGAAAAGTGGCAAGTATTTTTGAACGACCAAGGGTATTATGCAGTGATCTGTTACGGGTGGCGTGAGGCGGCAAAAGTGATTGAAGAATATTTATTAAAAGCCGACAACGACAAAGCGGCAGCAGTATTACAGGAAATGGGAAAATAAGCACGAAAGAGGTAAAAGTATGAGAGTGATTAGCGTTTTAAATTTAAAAGGCGGCGTGGCAAAAACATTTACGGCAGCAAACGTAGCATATGAGCTTTACAGGAGAGGTTACAGAGTATTGCTAATTGATAACGATAAACAGGGCAATTTAAGCAAAGCGTACAGTAGATACGATGCAGAGAACATAGCACCAGTTACAAAGTTACTGGCTGGGGACTGGTGCAACGTAGACGAACTGATACAGCATACAGACTATGAGGGCATCGACATTGTAACAGCGAATATGTCATTGTTTGGGGCTACATGGAATTTAACCAAAGAGGACAGCGAAAACCAGATTGAAAGATACAAAACACTGGTATATGCGAAAGTACAGTATTACGGAGATTGCACCGTATACGGCAAATACGATTACTGCATCATTGATAACCCGCCAGATATCGGGCTGAATGTTGTAAATGCGCTGGCGATTACGGACGAGGTAATAGTACCTGTAAAGGTGGACGAGGACGCATTAGAGGGGCTGGATATCGTGACAGAGCAGATAGAGGACGCAAAAGCATTTAATCCGGCATTAAAGTTGGCTGGCGTATTGATTACGTCATACCAAAACACAGACGGAGAGGCAGCAGGCGTAGAGTGGCTGGAACAGAACACAGATTTTAATATTTTGGGCATTATCAGATATTCCAAGAAAGTAGCAGAAAACACATTTTTGCGAAAGCCCATTTATGAGTACAGCCCATGTTGTGCAGCAGCACAGGGATACAAGAAATTTGTAACGGCATACACAGGAAAAGCGAGGTAAAAAGATATGGCAAAGTTTGGCATTAACGATATTCTGAACGCAAAGACAAAGGCAGCCGGGCAGCAGGCACAGGGATACAAAGAAATCTATTTAAGCCCGTATGAGGTAAAGGCAGCCGAAGAGAACACGCACCAGAAGTTAGAGGGCATAGAAGAACTGGCAGACAGCTTTTTACACGTAGGGCAGGAGCAGCCAACGGTTTTGGCAAGGGTAAACGGAGAATACCGCATAATTGACGGGCATAGACGTAACGAAGCAAACAAGCTGAATTTGGAGCGGGGGCATAAAGAGTATGAAAAAGTGCTTTTCCGCTCAAAGGATATGAGCGAGGCTATGTATGAGTTATCGTTGCTGGCTGGCAATGGATACACGCAGGAGCTGACGGCATACGAAAAAACGAGATTGGTAGAGAGAACCAAGGCGGCACTTATCCGGGCAAAGAAAGAGGACGGATTAGAGATTAAAGGGAAAATGCGTGATCTGATAGCCTCAATGCTGAACGAAAGCAGCACAAACGTAGCACGTATGGAAAGTATCAACAACAATGCAACGCCGGAAATCAAAGAACAGTTAAAAAGCGGTAGTATTGGAGTAACGGCAGCGTATGAGGCTGCGAAGTTGTCAGAGGCAGAGCAAAAGGAAATTGCGGAGCAGGCAGCAGCCGGGAAAGAGATACGGGCAAATGAAATTGCACAGAAAGTTGCGGAAAAGAAAGCAGCAGAAAAAGCAGATAAGCCGGAAGAACCAAGACCGGGGGACGATTACGAAATAGCACACCCGGAGAGCATTACATCGTTGTGCTATTCATGCCTGTATTATTCGGACTGCAACGTAAAAACGGGAACATGCCAGAAGTGCGATAAATACCAGAATAAGGCAGAGGCAGAAAAAACAGACGAACAGCGGTATAGCGAAGAGCAGGACAGAATAGACCGGGAAACAAAAGCGAAGCTGCGGCAGCAGGCAGACAATGAAAAAATGGAGCATCTGCCAAGTGACACAGCAAAGCAGCCAAAGGTACACAGAATAAGATTAGCTAAAATGTTTTTTGGAGATGTGGCAAGCGGGAAAAAGCCGTTTGAGCTGCGAAAGAATGACAGGGACTATAAACAGGGCGATATTTTAGAGCTGGCAGAGTACACGAACGGAGAGGAAACAGGGAGAATCATAAAGGCAGAGGTAACGTATATGTTACAGGAATACGCAGGACTTGCAGAGGGGTACTGCGTCATGGCGATTAAGGTAATGGGCATTGTGTCCGAAACGGACACCAAAGGAGTAGAGGCGTGATAGAGGATAAAATAAAACAAGAATACGAATGGCAGCATAGAGAAATAGGGCAACCGACACTTGATGAATTATTTAGCAAAATAAATGAGGCGTTGGGGATAGAACTGTGGATATGGCAAAAAACATATATGACAATGGGAACATACAGACAAATGGGAGCAACCACAGCTCAATGTTTGCGGGTATTGCTTTTTAGCGAAACGACACCGTTAGACTATTCAAGTCCACCAAGAACTGCAAGGGAAGATTGCGAAAGACAACAGTTAAGAGAAATATATCAAAAATTGAATGAGGCAGGAATACAGACAAGAAAGGTATTTTGGAGCAGGGAAGAAAAGAGGCGATGGTATGAATCACAGACAGTGGAAAAAGAATTATAAAAAGCAATACGGCTATAATCCACCTGCATACATGGATAAGCGAAAGAGAAGAAAGGCAAGGGCACAGCAGTCCTTGCCTTGTGCTGGTATATCGGTGGAGCAGATAACACAGGCAATGGCAACATTTACAGAGGCAGTATTTACCGCAGCAGGGAATATGTGCAATGCATTGGCACAGGCATTTAGCAGACAGGCGCAGGCATTTAATGCTGTGGCAGATCAGTACAAAGACGATAAGGCAGGGGCAATACATGGGGAATAACAAAGAGATACAGAGGCAGCAGTACAACAGAACAGTGACAATGTTGAAGCAGTACAGAGATGCACAGTTTTTTATACAACACACAACAGACGAAGAGAGCAGACAGCGGACAGCGGCAGCAGTACAGCATATTACGGCAGCACTAGAAGAGATACAGCGGCGCAGGCAGCAGGCAGAGAGAGCGGAAGAGTATACAGCGTTGCACATGTATTACATGCAGGGCTATACATACGAGCAGATAGAGAAAGAATTGAATACCGGGAAAGATACACCAAGACGCTGGATTACGGCAGCGGTAAAAGAGCTGGCAGTTATGGTTTATGGGATTGAGTAAAGCAGTGCGGAATAGCTGCACAAATTTTGCGGTATATTTGCACAAATCCTGCGGTGGACAGGGAAACGGTGCGGGCGGTATAATACAACTGTTAAGGACGCACGAAAGAACTTAAATGTTTTTTCGTTGCGCCCTTTTTGTTTTTATCATACTTTTACCTCCTGCCCAACGCATGAAACCTAGGGCGTTGGGTAAAGAAAGAGGCAACATGAAAGAGTGGGCAGAATGGTTTTATAAATCTAAAGAGTGGGCGCAGACAAGGGACGCATACATGGTGGCGCAGCATTACTTGTGCGAACGATGCGGAGAGCCAGCAAAGATTGTACACCACAAGATTTGGCTGACACCAAAGAACATACACGAGCAGAGCATTACGTTATGCTGGGACAACTTAGAGGCATTGTGTCAGGACTGCCACAACAAAGAGCATCATGCAAAAAACGTGCGTGCAAAACGATATGCGTTTACGGCTGACGGCGAACTAATCCCCCCCATTCAGAAAAATATTTTTCGCTCACGATAGACCGAGGGGTAACCCTAATTTTACTCTGCAAGGTCGCACATGCGTGGTGTAGAGGGGGTGGGGTGTATCGAAAGGGGTAAAAGAAATGGCAGCACGAAAGGAAAAGAGTAAAGAAGCCAAGATAAAGAGTGAAAAGACAAGATTAAAAGGGATTTTCAAGGACTTAGACGAAAATAAAAAGAAGTTGGTAACGCCGCTGATAGAAAAGGCTGCTTTTATGTCGATAGAACTTGATGAATTGCAGAACGTGATAGAGGAAACGGGCTGGACAAGTGAGTACAAAAACGGAGAGAACCAGTACGGGACGAAGAAAAGCCCGGAAGCAGAAACATACATAGCATTATCAAAGAATTATGCGGCTATCATCAAGCAATTAACAGAGCTTGTGCCTGCGGCAAAACGTAAGCAAAGCAAGCTGGCAGCCCTTAGAGAAGAATAGGGCAAATGCCATATAAAAATTATATCTATGAGTACTACGCAAAGATAAGCAGCGGCGAGATCATCGTAGGAAAATGGATTAAAAAAATATTTGAAATCATCATAAACGGGCTGCAAACGCAGGAGTATTTTTTTAATGCCAAGGCAGCCAATAAAGCTATAAAATTCATAGAAACATTTTGCCACCATAGCAAGGGGCGTAATGATTTAATCACGTTGGAATTATGGCAAAAAGCTATAGTTTCCACCATTTTTGGCATACAAGATGCAGAAAAAATACGTGTTTTTCGTGAAATTTTTATTGTTATCGGACGAAAAAACGGCAAAAGTTTGTTTGCATCTGCGCTAATCGCATACATGGCTTATTTAGAGCCGGAGTATGGACAGGAAATATACTGTTTAGCGCCCAAATTAGACCAAGCAGCCCTTGTATATGACGGATTCTATCAAATGGTACAGGCAGAGGAAGAGTTGGAAGAGCTGGCGAAAAAACGGCGTAGCGATATCTATATTGCAGAGAGCAATACAGTTATCAAACCGATTGCATTTAATGCTAAAAAGTCGGACGGTTTCAACCCGCAGCTTGTTGTATGTGATGAAATGGCGGCATGGAGCGGGGACGCTGGATTAAAGCAGTATGAGGTTATGAAATCTGCTTTAGGCGCACGTAAACAGCCGATGATTTTAAGCATAAGTACAGCCGGATATATCAACGATAGTATCTATGATGAGTTAATGAAGCGTAGCACAAGTTTCTTAAAGGGAAACAGCAAAGAACGCAGACTATTACCATTTTTGTACATGATTGATGATGTGGAAAAATGGAACGATATAGAAGAACTGAAAAAAGCAAACCCGAATATGGGTGTATCAGTAAAAGAGAGTTTCTTTATTGATGAAATTGCAGTAGCAGAGGGCAGTTTAAGTAAAAAAGCAGAGTTCCTTACCAAGTACTGCAATATCAAACAGAACAGCTCTATTGCATGGCTGGAATATCAGACAGTGGAAAAAGCAGAAGTATTAAAAACACTGGAAGATTTTAGAGAGTGCTATGCAGTGGGCGGTATAGATTTGAGCCAAACAACAGACTTGACAGCCGCAAGCGTGGTTATAGAGAAAGAGGGCGTATTATACGCATTTACACAATTCTTTATGCCGAAAAACAGGCTTGAAACCTTGCAGGCAGCAGATGGAGTACCGTATGACATTTTTGTTAAGAAAGGCATTATTACTTTATCCGGGGACAATTACGTTAATTACAAAGACGTATTTAGCTGGTATGTATGGTTGCTGGAAACATACGGCATAAGGGTTTTGAAAATCGGATATGACAGGTACAGCGCACAGTACCTTGTGGACGATTTGAAAAATTACGGATTCCACACAGATGATGTTTACCAAGGCGAAAACCTCACACCTGTAATACGGGAGTTTGAGGGAATTGTTAAAGACGGCGATTTTAAAATTGTAAACAATAAATTGCTACAGTCGCATTTCTTAAACGTGGCATTAAAGCACAACATGGAAACAAGGAAGTTCCGCCCGATAAAGATAGAACAGCGGGCGCATATAGATGGTTTTGTATCTGTCATAGACGCAATGACGGTAAGACAGAAATACCACGAAGAGGTAGGGGAATTACTGAAAAACGCCGCATAGAAAGGAGAGTAAACGGCATGAGATTTTTAGATTATCTTTTTCATGGCAAAGAATTAAAAGCCATAGGAAATTATTTTAAAATGCTGAACGGCTACAGTCCGACATTTACCAGCTTTAGCGGCGGTGTATATGAAATGGATTTGACAAGGACAGCGGTAAACAATTTTGCCACTCATTGCAGCAAATTAAAGCCGGAGATTGAGGGCAGTGCCCTTAAAACATTGGAAAAGACATTACAGCATAAGCCAAATTATTTTATGGACACAACAAAATTTATTAAGCGTCTGGCAACGTATGTGGCTGTAGAGCATACAGCGTTCATTATTCCGATAGAGGACGAATACGGGCGTTTATGCGGCTGGTATCCATTGCGTGCCGAACGCTGCGAGGTAATAGAGTGCGAGGGGCAGTTATATTTGCGATACCTGTTTGCAAATGGCAGCTATGGGGCTATTGAGTTTGAGCGTGTGGGGATTATGACAGATTTTGAATATAAAGACGATCTGTTTGGAGAGGATAACAGCACGCTTGCACCCACAATGCAGTTGATACATACGCAAAACGAGGGAATCATAAACGCAGTAAAAAACTCTGCAAATATCCGATTTTTAGCAAAAGTTGCAAACATGCTGAAACCAGAGGATATAAAGAAAGAGCGCAAGCGTTTTACAGAGGACAATTTAAGCGCAGATAATGATAGCGGAATGATTATTTATGATAATAAATTTTCCGACTTGAAGCAGGTAGAGAGTAAACCGTATACACCTAACGCATTGCAGATGCAGCACATACAGGAAAATGTTTGTACACATTTTGGTACGAACATGGATATTTTGCAGAACAAATTTGACGAGAATACATGGAACGCCTATTACGAGGGGAAAATAGAGCCTTTTGCAATTCAATTATCTTTAGTGATGACAAACATGAGCTTTACAGAAAGAGAGCGGGCGTGTGGAAATGCTATTTTCTTTTCTGCAAACCGTTTGCAATATGCCAGCAATGCTACAAAGTTGAGCGTAAGCACGCAGCTATTTGACAGGGCATTACTAAACAGAAATGGCGTAATGGATATATGGAATATGGCGCATGTTGAGGACGGAGAAAAATATTATATCCGCAAAGAGTATACAGAGGTAAGCGAACTGCAAAAAGGCAATGAGCCACAAGTAGTTATACAGCAAGTCCCGCAGGCAGGGGAACAGAACCCACAACCAGAAACGGGAGAAACACAAGACGGACAAACAGAGAAAGAGGGTGTTAATAATGCCAGTTAAAAAAGAACGGGAATACAGAACGCTGGTAACACCACTCACTGCCCAAGTTGCGAGCGATAAGCGCATAAATACAGAATGTTATGTAGAGGGATACGCCACTACATTTAACGTACCGTATCTTTTATATGAATTTGAGGACGGTACAAAGATTTACGAAAGAATTGACGCACACGCACTGGATAATGCAGATATGAGTGACGTTATAATGCAGTACGACCATACAGGCAGGGTATTTGCCAGACAGTCCAACAAAACATTGATTTTAGAGCCAGATGCGAAAGGCTTATTTGTGGCAGCAGATTTAAGTAAAACAGATTTGGCAAGGGGATTGTATCAGGACATTGACGCAGGCATGATAACAAAAATGTCATGGGCGTTTACCGTAGCAGAGGAAAGCTACGACAGGGAAACACACACAAGAACGATTCTAAAAATCAAAAAAGTTTATGATGTATCAGCCGTAAGTATTCCGGCAAATAACGATACTGAAATAAGTGCCCGTAATTTTGCAAATAGGAGTTATGAGCAGGAAAAGCAGGAGTTGCTTAAAAGGCGGGCTATGATACTAAAGATTAAGGCGAGCTTATAAAAGCGAAAATGAAAAGGAGAAAAACAGAGCATGAGATTAAAAGAAATTGAGGCAAGATTAGCAGAAATCAGAGAAGAGCTGAACACCAGAGCGGCAGAGCTTACAGACGAAGAAATGACAGCACTTGAAGCAGAGGTAACAGCATTACAGGAAGAAAGAACCTCATTGCAGGCGGCAGCAGAAAAACGCAAAAATTTACTTGCAAGAATTGCTGCGGGAGAGCCTACAGGCGGAGCAGGCACAGAACCTACGACATTCAGAAACTTTGCAGGAGCAGGTGGAACGGGTGCAGCAGCAACAGAGCCAGAGGATAAGTACGACACTGTAGCATACAGAAAAGCATTTATGAATTATGTGTGCAGGGGCGTGGTTATTCCGCAGGAGTATAGAGCGGCAGAAAATACTACGACAGCAGACAGCGGCGCAGTAATTCCAACCTCTATTATGAATGAGATTATTACAAAGCTGGAAAGCTACGGCAGCATTTACGCAAAAGTACGCAAGATTAACGTACAGGGCGGTGTATCCATTCCGATTGCAGATTTAAAACCTACGGCACACTGGATTGCAGAGGAAAAGAGCAGCGATGACCAGAAAGCATCTGCAAAAACTTCTGTAACATTCAACTATTACGGCTTAGAGTGCAAAATTTCACAGAGCATTTTAGCCAATGTTGTTACTCTGAAAATGTTTACTGATCTGTTTGTACCTATGGCAACAGAGGCAATGGTAAAGGCTATTGAGATTGCAATTTTCAATGGTACAGGAGAGGGGCAGCCGCTGGGTGTCACGAAGGACAGCAGGGTAACAACGGTTGTTACGCTGACACAGGAAGAGTATGAGAGCTGGAACGGCTGGCACAAAGTAAAAGGAAAAATGAAAAAGGCGTACAGAAACGGCAGTTTTGTTATGAATCAGTCCACGTTTGATACAGGCATTGACGGCATGGAAGATAAGAACGGGCAGCCGATTGGACGTACAAATTATGGAGTGAACGGAGAGGAAACATACCGTTTCATGGGTAAGAACGTGGAAACTGTAGAGGACGATGTATTACCGAGCTGGGACGATGCAAACGAGGGCGATGTAATTGCGGTATTTATGAGTTTCTCTGATTACGTTATCAATACCAACATGGAAATGCAGGTAGTGAAGTGGACAGACCACGATAACAACAAAATCAAAAACAAGTGCTTAATGGTTGTGGACGGCAAGGTAGCCGATGCAAACGGCATTATCTTAGTGAAAAAGGGCGTTAAGTCGGTATAAGGAAAGAGAGGCACAATATGGCACATTTTGATGTAAAAGAGCTTGAAAAGCGGAAAAAGGAAGATTTACAGAAACTTGCAAATGAGCTGGGGTTGAGTGACAGCGGAACGAAAGAAGAGCTTGCAAAGAGAATTGCGGCAGTAGATGCAGAAGAGTCGGAAGAGGGAGAAACGCAGCAGGGAGAGCCGCAGCAGCCGGAAGTACTGGGAGAAGCAGAACAGGAAACGCCAACGCCGGAAGTGTCCGAAACGGACACGGGAAAAGACGGTGTGAGAGTAACGGTTATTGAAACCTACAAAGATAAACAGGCGCAGCAGACATTTAGACCGGGCAAAGAATTTGTTGTAACAGCAGAACGTGCAGAGGTTTTAGTGGCAGCAGGAGTGGCGAAAATCACAAAGTAGAGGCGGTTTTATGGAAACAATATTAACAGATACCATAAAAAGCAGCATGAGGATTTTAAGCAAATCCGCAGTGATTGAACAGGACATAAACAACAGCATTGCAGCCTGCAAGTTGGATTTACAGCTTGCAGGCGTGGTAAATATCAATGAAAATGATGCGCTTATTATCAGAGCCGTTACGTTGTTTGTGAAAGCAGAGTTTAATTTCCAAAATGCAGCAGATAGATACAGGCAGAGTTATGAGGCGTTGAAAATGTCGCTGTGTCTTGCCGGAGATTACAACACAAAAGAGGGATAAGATGCAGGAAGAAATTACGTTATGTGAGCAGATCAATGACAGTGAGGTAGAGAAAACTATTATTTTCTGTGACGTTGAGAGTATTACGCAAAGTGAGTTTGAGGCAGTAGGGCAAAAGGACATAAAGCCGCAATACAAGTTTTTGGTATGGAGTTTTGAGTACAGCAATCAAACAGAGATTGAGTACAACGGGCAGAGACTGACGGTATACCGAACATACAAACGGAAGAACGAAGAAAAGACAGAATTGTATGCAGAAAAGCGGGTGGGCAGACGTTGAGCAAAGAAGTAGATATAAAAGACCTTGCAACAGAGATTGCAGCCGGGCTTATAGAGTACGACCAGAACGTAGCGGACGAAATAAAAACGATAGTTGATGATGTGGCACAAGAGGGCGTGGACGAACTGAAACAGAGCAGCCCAAAGCTGACAGGAAGTTATAGAAGAGGTTGGAGAAAAAAACAGACCTATGCAGATACCCGCACCAAAAGAAATACTGTGTTCAACAAAACGGATTATCAAATTACACATTTGCTGGAATATGGACACGCAAGCCGAAATGGCGGGCGTGTAAAACCAAGCGTACATATTAAGCCTGTAGAGGAAAAAATGATAACAGAATTACAGGAACGTATAGAAAAGGCGGTGCAGCAGTGAAATTAGAAACAATAATTGACAGGGCAAAAGTAATGGGGCTACCACTTGCAAAAGATGCGTTCCGAGAAACGAAAGAGAACCCGTTACCAGTGCCGCCATATCTTGTGTATATCGTACCGCAGGTAGTAGGGCGTGGAAGTGATGAAAGAATTTTGTTACATGAGATACACGCAGCACTGGAACTGTACACAGACAAAGTGGCAGACGGCAGTTTAGAGAAAGAAATTGAAGAAAAAGTATTATTTGATGTGGATTACACAAAGTACCAAGATACGATTGAAAGTGAGGACATGGTACAGACCGCATACGAATTTACAATTTACGAGAAAGTGAGAAAGAAAGGATAAGGATATGGACAGCGAAAGAATTATTTTAGGCAGTGGAAAACTGTATTGTATGGTTTTTACCGGGGAAATCCCGGAAGATACAGCAATTGAAACAGACACAAACCAGCTTGCACATATCAAGGGTGGTGCATCGTTGGAGTATACCGCAGAAACATATACGGCAAAGGACGATTTGGGCGTTGTACAGAAAACGGTTTTAACCAGTGAAGATGTGACGTTAAAGGCAGGGTTGCTTACATGGTGTGCAAAGACACTTGAAAAATTGTGTGCAACAGCGAGAGTAACCGAAACAGCCAAAAAGAGAACTGTAAAAATCGGTGGAATCAAAAACCAGAACAATAAAAAATACCTCATTAGATTCTTACACGAAGATAGTGAGGACGGCAATATCAGAGTAACGATTGTGGGAAGAAATGAGGCAGGCTTTAGCTTTACATTTGCCAAAGATGCAGAAAGCACAATCGAGCCGCAGTTTAAGGCGCACCCATTGGATAAAGACGGCACATTATTGATTTTTGACGAGGATATCGTTGCAGAAGTGTAAAGAAAAAGCTGCGGGGCACTTCCCGCAGCTAAAAAAGGAGAGTAAAGCATGGCGAACAAAAGCTTTAATTTTGGAAAAATGAAACGAAGTTTTTATACAACGACACTGAAAGACGGCAAAGTAGTAATTGTAAACATGCCAAAGAAAAGCACATTTGAAAAGATGCAGGAAATCAGTGATCTGGACGAAGAGGAAGTGGACGGCAAAGAAGTATATAAAACAATGTTGTCACTTATGGCGGAAATCTTATCTAACAATAAAAACGGGGAGCGGATTACAGCAGAGTATTTGGAAAGCGAAGAGTACGACATTGAGGAAATCGTGGCATACATTAACGATTATGGCGATTTTGTCAATTCGATTAAGAATAACCCAAATTAAAAATGCCGTATTATCCGGGCGGCGGCAGCGGGGACGAGGTGCATTATAGATTAAATACAAAAGGGGAAAAGCTGGTAATTGACTATCTGAACATCACAATATTTGATGTGCAGGAAATGCCAATAGATTTGTATTTATATTTTATGCGAGAGGCAAATATACATAAGCTCATGCAGACGAAAGAGGGCAGAGAGTACTTAGATAATTGCTGGAGAATGGAACAGACAAAGCCGGATAGGAAGAAACTGCGGGAAAAGATGCGGAAAGGAGAGCGGTAACATGGCAGCAGGAAATATTAAAGGCATTACCATAGAAATTGGCGGCGATACTACCAAACTATCCAAAGCACTTTCTGGGGCAAACAGCTCATGCAGTTCTTTACAGAAAGAATTGAGGGAAGTAGACAAGCTATTAAAACTAGATCCCTCAAATACAGAACTTTTGGCACAAAAACAAAAGATTCTGAAAGAAGCTATAGGCAGCACAAAAGAAAAGCTGGATACGCTGAAAGAAGCGGAAAAACAGGTACAGGAACAGTTTGAAAACGGCGAGGTAAGCGAGGAACAGTACCGGGCACTGCAAAGAGAAATTGCATCAACGGAAATCAAACTGGGAGATTTGGAGCAGCAGGCGCAGGAAAGCAACAAAGAGCTTGAGGGCGTGGCAGATGCAGCGGACGATACCGCAGAAAAAGTAAGCAAGATTGATGCAGCAGCAAATGCACTGGACACTGTGAACAATAAAGCAGGAGCAGCAGCAAAAGCATTAGCCCCGTTGTCCGCAGGAGCGGCAGCAGTTGGGGCTGCATCGTATGCGGCGGCAATGGACATAGATAACGGCTATGACATTGTAATAACAAAAACAGGCGCAACAGGCGAAGCACTGGAAAGTCTGCAAGGCAGCATGGAAAATATATTTACAAATTTACCGATTGACGCAGAAACAGCAGGTACGGCAATCGGAGAAGTAAATACACGTTTCCAGCTCACAGGGGAAGAACTTGAAAAACTGTCACAGCAGTTTATAGAGTTTTCAGAAATCAATGATACAGACCTCAATACATCAATAGATAATGTTGATACGATTTTAAATAAATTCAATGTTGATGCATCACAGGCAGGCAATGTACTGGGACTTTTGACAAAGACAGGACAGGACACCGGGTTATCAATGGATACATTGGAAAATTCGTTGATGCAGAACGGCAGCACCCTAAAAGAAATGGGGTTAGGGATTACAGAAAGTGTAAATTTACTGGCAGCATTTGAAAATAACGGTGTAGATGCAACAACAGCAATGGCAGGCTTGAAAAAGTCTGTTAAGAATTATACCGCAGAGGGATTAAGTACAAATGAAGCACTGCAAAAGACGATTGACAGAATCAAAAACGCCAGCACAGAAACAGAGGCGCTATCTATAGCACAGGAAACGTTTGGCTCTAAAGGTTTTGCGGAAATGGCGCAGGCTATCCGAGAGGGTAAGTTGAGTTTAGACGATTTGGGTGCATCGTTGGACGATTACGGGAACGTAGTACAGGATACCTATGAGGCAACATTAGACCCATGGGACGAAGCGAAAACAACGCTGAATAATCTGAAACTTGCGGGCAGTGATTTGGCAGGCACAGCGTTATCAGCATTGAAGCCTGCCATTGAAAAAGTAACAAGTGCAGTAAAGAACTTTACGGACTGGTTTAGAAACTTGTCAGATGGGCAGAAAGAAACGATTGCTATTATTATGGCAGTTGTGGCAGCTTTAGCCCCGGCACTATTGATTATAAGCAAGGTGGCGGGGGCGATATCGAGCATAATAAACGTATGCAAGATGTTACAGCCTGCGATTGCAGCAGTAAATGCAGTAATGGCAGCAAACCCTGTAATGATAGTAGTGATAGCAATAGCCGCACTGGTGGCGGCGTTGGTTGTCTTATATAACAAGTGTGAATGGTTCAGAGAGATAGTTGACGGTATTTTTTCTGCAATCAAAGATTTTGTGGGAAATGCCATTGATGCAATCAAAGAATTTATAAGCGCAGTATGGGACAAAATACAGGAGATATGGGGATTTATACAGCCGTACATAGAAATGATATGGGGCGTAATTCAGCAGATCATGGAAGATATTGCACAGATTTTTAGCAACACATGGGAGATCATAAAAGCAGTGTGGGATTTGGTAGCACCGTATTTTATGATTTTGTGGGAAGCAATAAAAACTGTATTTTCTGTAGTTGGCGAAGTGCTAAGCGGCTTCTTTTCGGTTGCGTGGGAGCTGATTAAAACCGTTTGGGACGTTGCGGTAATGTACTTTACTACAATTTGGGAAAATATCAAAATTGTATTTTCTGTAGTAGCGGAAGTGCTGGGGGCGTTCTTTAGTACGGCGTGGGAAGTCATAAAGGCAGTATGGGACGTTGTAGTAGCGTATTTCCAAGCGGTATGGAACGGTATTAAAACAATCTTTTCAGTAGTAAAAGATGTATTAACGGGGAATTTCAGTGACGCATGGAACGGAATTAAAAGCATTTGGGCTGGTTTTGCTAATTTCTTCAGCACAGCATGGAACAGTGTAAAAACAATATTCAGTGCAGTAGGAAATTTCTTTAGGACAACATTTAGTGCAGCGTGGGAGGCTGTAAAACAGGTATTTGCAAACTGGGGCAGCTTTTTCAACGGCTTATGGGACAGAATCAAAAGCACGTTTTCTAATTTGGGCACTGCAATATCAAATGCAATCAGCGGGGCAGTACGTGCCGGAATCAACGGAGTAATAAGCACGATTGAAAGAACTATTAACAGTGCAATAGGGCTGATTAACGGGGCAATCGGTTTAATCAATAAGATACCGGGCGTAAACATAGGCGGGCTGGGATATTTAAGCCTGCCAAGGCTGGCACATGGTGGTGTATTGCAGAATGGTGCGGCAATGGTTGCAGAGGCGGGACCAGAGTTAATACAAATGGTAAACGGTCAGACGATTGTAACACCATTGACACCAACGGCGAGAAATACCGCAATGGATACCGTAAACGGTAAACAGGGCGGCAGTACAACAAATGAAATTCAATTGAAAATTGAGAATTTTTACAACAACAGGGAACAGGACATAAGAGAACTTACAGAGGAAATATTGGAAATTGCAGACCAAATAAAAGAAAGGGAAGAGGCGGCATATGCTTAGTGAATATTTTGAAAGTGCAAATAGCTTTACCTATAACGACATAAATTCGTTGGATATGGGGTTATTTATTACAGGGCAGAGTGCCGCCGATTCAGCAGCAGAGCCGGAGATTGAAACCGTAGAAGTGCCAGCAAAGGGCATCTTGATACAGGACAATAGAATAGACACGCTGGACAATCAGAGATTTAAAGATTACGAGCAGAAATATACATGCTGTGTAGATGCGACACAGGGCAGGAGCTTAGAAGAACTGGCACACAGCATTTATATGTGGCTGTATGCGCCGGGAATAGAGTATAGCAGGCTGTACGACACTTACAATACAGAACGCTATAGGCTGGCGTATATAAACAGTAATGCCAGCGTGTCAGAACTGGCAAAGCGGTTACTGGGAGAGATAGAAATAACATTCATGTGCAAAGCATATGAAAGGCGGCTGAATGGGGATAAGACAATAACTCTAACGAAAGCAGCAACCATATACAACACAGAGGGATTTACGGCAACGCCGTATATAAAAATAACGGGAAGTGGTGGCATTACGCTGTATATCAATAACCGGGCACATACCTTTAAAGATGTGAACGAATACATTGAGATTGACGGCGAAATAATGAACGCATATAAAGGCGATCTGCTACAAAACAGTAAAATGGTTACTGAACTTTTCCCGAAGCTGACAGCAGGAGCAAATAACATAAGCTGGGCTGGCAATGTAACAAAAGTGGAAATTATACCGAGGTGGTGCAGACTTTGATACCGATTCTATATGATGCCTTAGAAAAAGATTTTACGACAAATGGAATAGGGTTTTTAACAGATGCGGTAAGCTGCATTGTAACCGAGGAAAGAAACGGAATATATGAGCTTGCGTTGACGTATCCGACAAAAGGACATTTGGCGAAATACTTAGAGAATGACGCAATCATAAAAGCAAAGGCGAATGATGAAGATAACCCGCAGCTTTTCCGTATTTACAACCATACGAAAGCTGTAGGAGAAAATACAACATGGTACGGGGAACATATCAGTTATGAACTGAACGGCAACCCGGTAGACTGTTTTACAGTAAGTGAGGTAAACGGAGAACGGGCATTACATGAGTTGCTGGACGCAGCGATATTGCCACATGAGTTTACCTGTGCAAGTGATATTACCACAACCAACAGCACCAGTATAGACGGGGCTGTAAGCGTCAGAAACGCTATGGGCGGCACAGAGGGCAGCTTATTGGACGTATGGGGTGGAGAATATCACTACGACAATTACAGAGTAGAGCTTTTAAAAGCAAGGGGCGTAGACAATGGCGTAACGATTGAGTACGGCAAGAATCTGATAGATGCAAAGCAGGAAAAGAATATTGCAGATGTTGTAACGGTAATTTTCCCATATGCGAAATATACCGCAGAGGGAGCGGAGCAGAAAACATACATAACATTGCCGGAAAAGGTATTACAGCATGAGAATGCAAACAAATATGCAACGCTGCGGTGTGAGATTGTAGACTTTTCCGGGGAATGGGAAAGCGGAACAATAATTACTACTGACATGCTGCGAGCAAAGGCAAAAGAGTATTTGGGCAAATTAAGCACAGAGCCAAAAGTAAATATTACCTTGTCTTTTGCATCGTTGAAGAAAACCAAAGATTATAAAAATATAAAGGCTTTTGAGAGTGTAAAGCTGTGCGATATTGTTACGGTTAAAATCTTGCCGCTTGATATCAACGTAAAAGCAAAGATTACGAAAGCAAAATATGACAGCATAAAAGAACGTTACGAATCGCTTGAAATTGGAGCAGCCCGCACGAATCTGACAAAAACAATTACTGCGGCACAGAAAGAAGCGCAGGAGCTGATAGTTAAGAATCAGACAAGAGCGGAACAAATCAGAAAGCAGATTGAAACCACAATTAAAAATGTAACTGCGGCGATTACTGGAAATAGTGGCGGTTATGTGGTGTTACACCCGGAAAAGAACCCGCAGGAAATATTTATACTGGATACGCCGGATATGTCAAAAGCTAAAAATGTATGGCGTTGGAATCTTGCAGGGCTGGGACATAGCAGCACAGGTGTAAATGGAGAATTTACAACAGCAATTACCGCTGACGGTCAGATAGTAGCAAACTTTATTACAGCCGGGGAATTAACCGGGGCTATTTTAAAAGCCGGAACAGTGTACGCAGAGGCGTTAGATGTTGAGTACAGAAACAAAGTAACCAAACATGCAACAGATGCGGCAGAGGCGGCGTTAAGCAACGCAAAGCAGTATGCAAATGGATTACAGGAAAGTACAAACAAAGAAATTAAAGACGTAAACGATGCTATTTCAGATATCAATAATGAACTGGAAACAACCGTAGCAGACGGGATTATTACGGAATCTGAAAAAGCTGCAATACAGAAAATGTTGCAGATCATTGCGAAAGAGAAAGAAGAGGCAGACGCAAAACACGAAGAATTATTTGACAATGATTATGTGCCGTCTGCGGAATTGAACGCAATGCATAAAGCATGGCTTGCTGTGTTCGGAACGGCAAACACAGCCAAATATAATGTGCTGGTTGCGGCAATCAATGATGTTGTAAATTCCGAAACAAAAGAAGAAATTGAAAAAAATATGGAAACGTACAGAACTGCATACAGTGAGTATGGCAGTGCGGTTACGGAGTACCAGACAGCCGTAGCTATTGCGATAGAGGCAGCAGCAAATGCATATGCAGCAGATAAAGCAAACAGCGTAGGCGAAACCGTCACAAAGGAAATGACGGCAAAAATTGAAAGTACAGCATCAGAAATCACATTGCTGTGCAAAACCATTGAAGAGTACAACATGCACAATTATGTTGCGGGTGGCGATTTTAAAGGCGGTTTTACCGATGAGTGGTATACGAGCAGCGAAAACAACGCAGTTATTACAGACAGCACACTGGGAATATGTGCGAAGATTTTAAAAACTTCCAGTACATCATCATACATACGGTGCAAGATTGGAGTATTGCCAGCCGGAACGTACAGGGTACGGTATAAGGCGGCAACTGCAAGCGGATACGAAAGCACTGCAAGGATACAGTGCAGCTTTTATACCTATCAGACAACCGCAGCCGGATTGCTGAAAAGCACAGAATGGACAACCATAGAAAGAGAAGTGACATTACCAGAAAGCACGAGCACAAGATATTTATATCTGTATGCCTACGTGCAAGGGGCAACAGTATATGTAAAAGATGTAGAAGTACTGGGGCAGATGTCGGTATACACAGAAGCACAGTTAAAAATAAACAGTGATTCTATTACGCAGGAAGTTAAAAGAGCAAAAGGGATAGAGGACGAATTAAGAGCCTCTATTAAAGTAAATGCTGAAAATATCACAAGCTGCGTAACAAAAGGAAACGTAGGTAGCTATATTACACAGTACTATAACAATGTCATTGTTGCATTTAATAACAGCTCAAAATATGTGCAGATTAACGCAGGAGAAATTGCAATTTATGATTATGGTGTAAGTGCCTCTAAAAAACGTGCCGTATTTGATGAACAAGGAAACCATTTTTACCGAGATAATTATTATGTTGGAAAAATTGGCACAAACCAGTGGGCAGATAATAATGCACATAAAGGGCTTGTATTTGATTTAGAAACGCAAGGAAAGTATATGGCATGGGCACAAAAACCTACAGAGGGGGCAAGCAGTTATACAACCATATTATGTTATTCGAGGGCGAACAGCATATTTACACAAGTGGGCTTACATCTGGGGTGCAATATGTATGGGCATGGCTGGATATTGGACGGAGTAGATTTACGGAATTGTAACGCAAATGGATATACAACATTCACTGGAACATTACCGGTTGTGTTGGAAATTCATAAAACTGATAATAACGGCGGTATCGGCTGGACTTACGGAAACGTATACATAAAGAACGGTTTAATAACAAGCATACCGACATAAGGAGAGAAGAATATGAGCGAAGAACGAGAAGAAATTACAGAAGAAACAGCACCATTGCCATTGAAAATGCAAGAAGCACCTGCACCAATACAAGAAAGCGAAAACAAAGCACAGACAGATACGTTTAATTTTACAGAAGCGGTTTTAATGGCACTGAATGAAGAATAAAGGAGAATGCGCAATGAGTAAAGAACAGGAAGAAATGCAGCAGGTAACAGAGGAACATGTAGAGCAGCCGTTACCAGATGAACCAAAAGAGGAACAGACAGAGCCAATAGGAGTACTTGCGAGCCGAGCGCATGAAGATATGACAATGGCAATTTTACAAGTACAGGCAGCCTATGGACTGCCAGCATATTTAACAGATCTGATTGTAACGGCAGTGCTTGCGGATATCCGGGGCTGTGCAAATAAGGATTTGCTTAATACATTGAGCAGAAAGGAGTAGCACATGGCGTTACAGAATGTACAGAGAATACAGATTGAGCTTGACGGCAGCGCACCTTTTGAGTATGTCGTGGCAAAAGCTGGGGAAAAAGAAAGCCGGATAGTGGAAGTTACACTGTTGGAGAATAAGAAAGAGTTTACCATACCAGCCGGGACAACAGCAAAAATTAAGTATTACAAGCCAGACGGCAAATTTGTATTGAACAATGCCACAATCAGCGGGAATGTTATTACAGTGACATATACAAAGCAGATGCTGGCAGTTTCCGGCACTGGGCGTGGGGAAATTGTTTTATACAACGGAACAGCCGTATTACGAAGCGCAACGTATTACACGAAGATTACACCAACGGTGTACAAGGAAAATGGGCTGATAAGTGATAATGAGTTTTTGGATATGGCAGAAAGCATTATTGCAATGAATCAGCAGACAGATAAGGCAATAAATGCAACCAAGAGTGCAGAACAGGCGGCAGCAGATGCCAATACAGCAACAGCAGCAGCCAATAGCGCAGCAAAAGCGGGAAATGCAGCGGCTACAGCCGGAAATAATGCAGCCAAGGCAGCGAATGATGCAGCAGCAGCGGCAAATAATGCAGCAAACAGTGTAGCACAGACAAAGAAAGATGCAACAGCGGCAGCAGAAGCCGCCAACAGTGCAGCCAAGGCAGCAAACGAAGCGACCACAGCAGCCAATAGTGCAGCGAAAGCGGGAAATGCAGCAGCCGCAGCCGGGAACAGCGCAGCCAAGGCAGCGAATGATGCAGCAGCAGCGGCAAATGAAGCCAAAGCCAATACAGTAACAGCAACACAGAACGCACAGACAGCAACCAGCGAGGCGAACACAAAGGCAGCAGCCGCCAATAATGCAGCCGTAGCGGCAAATAAAGCGGCGGCAGCCTGTGAGAATATGGCAAAGGGAATTAACAGTATGACGGACAGCACAACGGGCATTACCTACACAATAGGGATTAACGGCGGCATGGTGTATTTAGAATCAGTATAAGGAGCAGAGCATGGCAAGAATTTATTTAGCGGATAAAGAAACATTGGACAGTACGCACGCAAATACAAATGCAATTCTGGCAGCATTAGAGGAAAGCGGCGGGGAACATAAGAAAGCGGTACGTTATGGTATCAAAATCAGCAAGAGCGACAGCGGAAAGAAAAGCCGGGTAACGTACCTATATGACGCTGTAGGCATGACCCCTGCGGCGATGAACTATACAGACGGTGTTTTTAACTATGGTAGCTGGGGCAATGTGGAATTTGTAAAGAATAACTATCCTTGCATGGTTAAGTTTGACGGTACGGAGGACTACAAGTTACTGGCAACAGATTACTCATTAAAGGCAGACGGAACAACGGCAAGCGATGTGGCAAACGTGGATTATGCGGGTAATGCAATGGCAGCATTTAAGGGCGGCTGGCTGTGCCAGTACGAAACGGCTACAGACGAATACATCATTTGGAGTAATGTAAAATACGATGACGGGTACAACGCATACCACAGAACAGCACCAGACGGAGTTATCAGAGAGGGATTCTACCGCAGAATCTACACACCTGCATTATTAAATAATGTAGCAAGGTCATTAAGTGGGCAGCAGCCAATGGCAAGCAAAAATGCAACGCAGGAACGTACATACATTAAAGCAAACGGCGATGTATGGGAGCATACAAGCTGGTGGGAATGGAATTATATTATTGCACTGTTAAAGATTATGGCAAAATCAGAGGATTTACAGGAAGCATACGGCAATGGAAACATGAGCGGTTATGTGAATGATTCAACGAAGTATTACGGAGTACTTGCCACAGGCAGTATGGACGATAAAGGGCAGTTTTACGGATATAATGCCGGAAATAAACAGATTAAGGTATTCCATACAGAGGCAATGTGGGGCGATCAGTGGGAGCGTATCTGTCAAATGGTTTGTGATAAAGGCGTTGTGAAAGTGCAGCCATATGGAGATTGTAATTTAACTGGTGCAGGATTTGAAAAAGTGCTAGATTTTGCAGATTACGGAGTAAGTGGTAGCGTTGGCGGCTACATGAAAGATACCGTTATGACGAAAGCGGGACGTTTCCCGGTAACATATACAGGCAGCAGCTCAACATATCTGTGTGATTACTTTTGGTTGAATACAGGCATTGTGGCTGTGCCTCTTGTGGGCGGCTACTGCAACCACGGGCTGGGGTGCGGGGCTTACGTGTACTTGAGCAACACCGCTGGCAATGCGGGCTGGAGCATTGCGCCCGGTCTTTCTTGCAAAATGCCTAATGCTGCGTAAGCAGTAAAGGGGGAACGGGGGATTTCTCCCCCGCAGGAAAGTACAACATACGAAAAATTAACGGTAGAGAGAATATAATAGGGGATTTCCGGGGCGTGGCTGTGCCTCTTGTGGGCGGCAACTGCAACAACGGGCTGAATTGCGGGGCTTACGTGAACTTGAACAACACCGCTGGCAATGCGAACTGGAACATTGCGCCCGGTCATTCTTATCAAATTATGGAAGATTAACCAAATGCCCCGGAAATTCCTACACCGCTGGCGGTTGAAATACCGCTGAAAGTGAAAATACAGCCGCAAAAGGTGCAGTATGGTAGCCGGGGCGAAGCCCTTAGTTGCATAGCGTGGCGAACTACTGCAAGGCGATAAGAAAGAGAATAAGAATGATTAGTTTTAACGGCGTAAGCGAACAACTGTATATACCAGAAGAACAAATAAAAGATATATACAATGCATCAAAAGGAAAGAGCAAGAAAGAACAGGCGCAGATAGTAAAAGCGAATGTAGAACACTACAGAAAAGAGCTGGATAAAAGATTAAAGAACAATACATTTGCACCGAAAAGACATAAAACAAAAATCATACAGGAAAATTCCTGCAAGAAAACACGAAAGATAGTAAAGCCACAATATATGTATGAGCAAATGGCGCACCATTCCGTAATGCGGGTATTTGTGCCGATTGCAATGAGAGGCATGTATTACCATGTGTACGGGAGTATACCGGGAAAAGGTGTACACAGAGGAAAAAGAACTGTAGAACGGTGGATAAGAGAGGATAGCAGAAACTGCAAGTACATATATAAGCTGGATATACGGCATTTCTTTGAGAGTGTGCCGCACAGAAGATTAAAGAAAGCACTAAAACGGAAAATCAGAGATAGAGAGTTACTAAAGAAATTATTTATTATCATAGACAGCCATAAACCGGGGTTGCCGTTAGGCTATTACCCGTCACAGTGGTTCGGTAATTTTTATTTGCAGCCACTAGATCACTTTATCATGGAGCAGTTACATGTAAAGCATTACATACGGTATATGGACGATATGGTTATATTCGGAAACAATAAAAAGGAACTGCATAAAGCGAGGCTGCAAATTGAGAAATTCATAACGGAAGAGCTGGGATTACAAATAAAGAAAAACTGGCAGGTATTCCGTTTTGACTATGTAGACAGAAAAGGCAAGCGCAGAGGCAGACCGTTGGATTTTATGGGGTTCAAATTTTATAGAGACAAAACAACGATACGAAAGAACATATTACAGGGCATACGTGGCAAGGTCAACCGGGTAAAGCGAAAAGAAAAGATTACGTGGGTAGATGCAGGTAGTTTACTTTCTAGGCTGGGCTGGATTTGGCATAGTGACACTTACGCATATTACGAAAGATACATAAAACCATATGTAAAAGTGAAAGTGCTAAAAACGCTAGTTTCAAAGCACGCAAGAAAGGAGAATGAACGCAATGGAATGGTACGCAGCAGAAAGCACCGCAGAAGAGAAACCAAAAGAGCTGGATATAACAAGCAGCCCGCACCTTGTATATAAGAGGCGCAATATTGAAAAAGTACCCATGAGTAATGAAAATGAGGAAAGCATGGCAGGAGAAAAGTGGGTATATGAAGAATGTATGCAGGATAAAGAAGAGTATGAGAGCCAGCAGGCAGAGTTATTAAGCCCAACTACAGAGGCAATCATGCAGGAAATTTCCGCATTGCAGATGCAGCAGACAGAAACGCAGATCACACTTGAAATGTTAATGGAGCAGTAGAAAGGCGGCACAGACATGTACGAAGAACTGAAAAAGAAATACGATAAAGGCTATATCACAAAGGCAACATTAAAAGGCTGGGTACGCATTGAGCGTAAGGTAAAGGGCAGAGGGATTACAGAGGAACAGTACGAGCAGATTACAGGCGAAAAATACGAGGCATAGGAGAAACACAGAGAAAATGGTAGAACAGGTAATAACTTACATTACGGCAAACTGGGTAGCATGGTTATTTGCCGGAGCGTATGCAATTCTTATTGCACTTTATAAAAAAGAGAAACAGCAGCATAAGGAAGAAAGAGAAGAAAACAAGGCAGTGCGTGAGGGATTGCAGGCACTTTTGCGGCAGCAAATCATAGATATTTGCCTAAAGTATGAGGAACGCAAAGAAGCCCCGGCATGGGCAAAGCAGGCTGAAACATCAGCATATAAAGCCTATGAAAAGCTGGGCGGCAATGATGTAGCACACGCAATGCATGAAAGATTTATGCAACTGCCATTATCAGACGGTAATTTAGAAACAGAAAGGATACATTAGCAGTAAATGACATATCGCAGGAGAAAGCGGCGTAGAAGAGTGACACCACAGGCGGCGGTAAGCTGGCTGTGGGAGTTCAGTAAAAAAGTGGTGTGGACGGTAACACTCTTATACATTGTGTCGTTTGTGTTCGCAATGGTTTTATGTTGGCGAGAGCTACAGTTCATAGGAAACACAGCGGCAATAACAACACTGATTACAGAATCAAACGAAACATTCCGGGTAGTTGTTGGTGGATATCTGATTAAAGCAGGAATAGAAAACGCCTGCAAGATTGTTACCAGTAAGCAAACGCCGCAGGAAGAAACAGACGATAACGCAGAGGGGTAAGGTGGTAATATGGGCTTTATCATGGAAAATATCAGAGTTATAGGAATTGTGTACCTTATAGGTGCAATCATTACTTTTATTGGTTTATTTGCTTTTTTTATGTGGGCGGCAAAGGCAGATGCCAAGGAACAGGAATTATACCCGGAATATCCGATAGAAGATGAAAACGAACCATTCAGCTTGTACATAACGGTTGTATTTATTATTTCCATTATGACGGCAATTATATGGTGGGGCGTACCGCTTTTGTTGGGTGGGTTGCTTCTTTATGACAAGATAACGCAGGAGTACCCGCAGTTAATGGGTGGCATGAATGACACAGAAGAAAAAGAAAACGGAAAGGAATAGAGAAAATGGAAAAAGTACTTTTTTATGTAGCGGCAGCATTGATTGCTGTAATGGTTTTGACACTGTGGGTAAATATTATTGTGGCAATCACAAAAAAGGTTGTTGCGTGGGACAAGTTCCCGGTGCAGGTGTGGGTAATGATTGTAGCCATTGCCTCTACATTGATTACCGTAGCAGCATTTGCACAGTATTTTAATATTGCAATGTTGTGGTATTACTGGGTAGCAGCTATTGCGCTGGGCTTTTTGGTATGCTATGCGGCAATGTTTGGATATGACAACCTTTATAAGCAAATCATGGAAACTGTACAAAAGATAAGGGAACTACTGGCAGGAATCACAAAAGACGCTGAATAGAAAGAATGAGGATAAAACTATATGAGCGTATTGATTGGACACGCAAGCATCAGCGAGAACGGAACTATTAACGGAAAAAAGGGAGATCAGACGGGAAAAGAGGTATGTGTAAGAAACTTTTATAGTAAACCATGGGATTTTATGGCAATCCACCCGGACGCAAACGTAAGAGAGAAGCACGCAAAAGCGGTAGAGGCAGGCTGTGCAAATAACAATATCGGATACGGACAGGGCGATAGAAACACGCTGAACACAGAGGCAAAGAAAGTAAATTATGATTTGTCAAAAGTAGGGCTGTGCAATACGGACTGTAGCGAGTTCCAGAACGTGTGCGCCGTTGCATCTGGCGCAGCAGGCGTAACGCATGGCAGTAATGGGTGGACTACAGCAACCATGCGTAACGCATTAGAGGCTGCGGGCTACAAAATCATTACAGACAGTGCATTTCTGAAAAATGAAAATTACTGTGTAAGAGGTGCAATCTATGTAAAAGAAAGCTTACACACCGTATGCGGACTGACAAATGGAACATACGCAGCACAGACGCTTGCAAAAGCCGGGATTGGGGGATACGCCGGAAATAACAACTATTCTGGCAAAGGAATTGGTACAGCGGTTGCAAAATGCGATATGAACATCAGAAGCGTAGCAGAAGTAAAGAGCAATACTGTATACAGTTCGATTAAAGCGGGCACAAAAGTAGAAGTGCTGGAGGTGTTGGCAAATGGCTGGTATAAGATTGTATGGGCGGGCGCATCTTGCGGCTATGCTTATACATCGAATACAAACAATAAGTATTATACATATACCGCCAACAGCAAAAACAACAGTACCAGCACCAGCGGCAGCAGTGGATTAAAGCAGACGCAGAAACCAGAATCAGCGTTGTGTTTTGATAAGACGCTGGCGGGTGCATATGTTGTTACAGCGGACAAATTGCACATGAGAGCAGGAGCAGGAAAAACAAAAGCGGACTATGGAACTATCGCAGAGGGTGGCAAAGTACATTGTTACGGATATTACAACAAAGAAAAGGGGACAGGTGCAAAATGGCTGTATGTTGCCTGCGGAAACGTAACGGGATACTGCCATAGCGATTATCTGAAAAGAGCATAATATGGACGCACAAACAGCGGGCAGAGTTTTGGCGGCGTTGGTAATATGTAGCGGGCACAATAAAGGCTGTGACGAGTGCCCGGCATACGATGTAGAAGCCACAGGAGAAGCACAGCAGAAACGATGCAATGAATTATTGAGCGATAGCAATATTGAAAAAGCATTAGAAACAATGAGAGGATAAAAGAAAGGGTAGCGGTGTGAGCCGTTACCCTTTTTGCCTACTGATTTAAAACCAGATCATAAAATACGTTTTCAGATAAAATCTGTATGTCCTTGCCTTTTAAAATAAGTGATTCAGCCTTTTTCTGTTTATTGCTTTTACCGTCTTTTATGAGACTGCAAAAATCATTATTGCCGAGAATTAAATAATTTGTTTTGGCTGTGACGTTATCCCCGCACTGCCCGCCGAGGTTTACCACAAGTTGCATGGCATCTTTACGCTGCATCTTTTCTAATGTGCCAGTGAATACACAGAGCTTGCCGTAAAGCGGGTGGCTGATATCAAAATTATCTGTAGTTGCCGTAATATCTTTTGCGTGTAGTTGGTGGCTGGAATAAGAAGCCTTAAAGCCGTCAAAGTCCCCATATTGTGAAACCGCATCAGAAAGCAAGGATTGATAGCAGGCGTTGCAGGCTTCACAATCAGCATAGGAGCGGTGCGCCGGGGAAGAAACTTTATAATGGGCGGCAACCGTTTCTAGTTTGTGGTTTTTCAGTTCCGGCAGCAGTTTCCTTGCAAAGCGCATTACATCAACAAAGGAATTGGTAAAATCAATGCTGTGCGTATCCTGCAATACGTCATAAATAAAATTGATATCGAAATTTACGTTATAGCCTACAAGGATATCAGAACCGACAAAATCATAGAAAGATTTAATTGCATCGGAAATGGCAGGAGCATCAGCAACCAGATCGTTTGTTATCCCGGTCAGTTCGGTTATAAAGCTGTCAATAGGTTCGGTGGGTTTAACAAGAGTAGTAAAAGAATCAACTAAAGAACCGTTTGAGTAGCGCAGTGCGGATAGTTCGATGATTTCACAATAACGGGAGTCCAGCCCGGTTGTTTCAATGTCAATTACCGTATAAGTATCTGGTGCGGCAATGAGGCTGCGCCCTTTATTTGGGCGGCTGGGTTTTTCTGATTTATCAGACGTAGTAACAAAAGGTTTCCCGTTTTCATCAATACCGATAGAAATGAACATAGTAAATACCCTCTTTCGTTTGAAAATTATAGTCATGCTGACCTTTAACACAATTATGCTTTTGAAATGTGGTAAAGTCAAGAAAAATTCTGATTATTAACACAAATACGATAGGGGCGTACTGAATGAAAATATACGCATACAAAGGGAAAGATAATTTATGTGGGGAACGCATAAGATTGGCAAGAGCGAAAAACAGAATTACACAAAGTGATTTAGCAGCACGTATGCAGGTAGCTGGGGTTACAATAGAAAGAGATTCAATAAGCCGGATAGAACGGGGCACAAGAATTGTAACAGATTACGAATTGAAAATATTTTCTAAAGCGTTGGGCGTGAGCATGGAATGGCTGACAGACGAAAGCGGGACACTGTAACAATAGTTATGGTGTTTTTCTTTATAAAAAAATACACCCAATGAGTAAAAAATAATTGACAAATATACTCAATGGGTATATAATATAATTGTAGCAAGGGAACAGCGGGAAAGGAGTTAAAAAATGGAGAACGAAGAAATGAGCAAAGCTGATTTAATAGCAATGTTGGTATCAATTAGAGAAGTAGCAAGAACAAACGGGGAAACACATACAGTAGAACATATAGAAAAGATTCTTGAAGAAGTAAGAAAATAAAATAGAATAAAGGGAACACACGAGGGGCGGATACCTAAACAATCCTGCTAACCGCCCCAAGTGCTTAATTAGATTATAGCAGGAAAAAAATAAAAGGCAAGAGGTGTAAATGAAATGAAAGCAGTAAAGGGATACACAAAAAATAATTATATTGCAATCTGCCAAGAGGAAGATGGTGGAGAAAGTTTTAATTTCAAATCAATGAACGAAGCTGTTAAATATTTTGTGAAATTTATGCCGGGTTCTTTAAAAAAAGAAGCTATTGCAAGAATTAAGAATGATACAAATTGTGATTGGGTTTTCTTTGAAGATGGAAGCGTTATTTTTAGATACTACGGAAAAGGATATAATGAAACAATTATAAATGAAATGAGAGAAAATGGATATGGAGCGTAAGGAAACAGACAAAATGACGGTTGAAGAGGCACGCAAACAGCAGGGCATGAGCAGGCGCGAGGTATCGGAATGGTTAGAGATACCATATAGAACGCTGACAAACTGGGAGAATGGGGTACGGAGTTGCCCGCATTATATTGAAAAGCTGATAGTAGAAAAAATATTGCAGGGCAAATAACGAAAAGCACACAGAGAGCCGCAGGACAACAACGCCTGCGGCTTGTTTTACGAAAGAGGGCGGGAACATGGCAAATCAAAAGGGTAGCAGACAATTAAAGCACAATGATAGAATCAGATTAGAAGCCTTGTACAATGCAGGGCATAAGGTTGTGGAGATCGCAGAAATTTTGCATGTACACCGCAGTACAATTTATAACGAGCTGAAGCGTGGACAATATGAACATTTGAACAGTGATTATACAAGAGAAATGAGATACAGCGCAGACCTTGCACAACGGAAGTATGAGGAAAATTTAAAAGTGCGAGGAACGCAATTAAAGATAGGAAATGATATTAAGCTGGCAAATTACATAGAGGACAAAATAATAAATGAAGATTACAGCCCGGACGCAATCATAGGGGAACTGACAGCGGAGGGACGCTGGGGAGAATTTCAAACCAGAATATGCACCACTACGGTATACAACTATATTGATAAGGGAATCTTTTTAAAAGTAACAAATAAGGACTTGCCAGTAAAGAAGAACAAAAAACGCAAGTATAATAAGGTAAAGAAACAGAAAAGGGCAGAAGCAGGGGAAAGCATAGAGAATAGACCAGAAGCAATAAACAACCGGGAAGAGTTCGGACATTGGGAAATGGACAGCGTAATAGGACAGCGTGGAAAATCGAAAAATACATTGCTGACACTCACAGAGCGAAAGACACGAGCAGAAATTATTTTTAAATTGCCGGATCACAGCGCAGAGGCGGTAGTGGCAGCAGTTGACAGATTAGAGAATCGCTGGGGAGAAATGTTTAAGACGGTATTTAAGAGCATCACAGTAGACAACGGCACAGAGTTTGCATATTGTGCAGAGTTGGAGCGTTCAGCGATAGGCGAGGGGAAAAGAACCAAAATGTATTATTGCCACCCGTACAGTAGTTGGGAGCGTGGTACAAACGAGGTAACAAATAAAATGGTACGCCGCCGAGTTCCAAAGGGCACAAATTTTGACGGACGGACAGAGGAAGAAATACAGGAAGTAGAAGAGTGGATAAATAAGTATCCAAGGCGCATACATGGGTATAAATCAGCAGGGCAGTTATTTGATGAAGAACTTAAAAGAATCAGCTAATCTAATAAAAAGGTATAACGGCTGGCTGGAAACGGTACAGCCTTATTGGATTGCTTACAAAAAGAACCGCAGAAACAGAATATACAATAAAAGTACATATGTTTTGTACAAAATGCCGATATTGAATTTTTGTCGAAAAAAAGGTTGAAATTTTTAATTTCAAGAAAATTTTCAAAAAGCAGTTGACGAATCCAAAAAAGCATGGTAATATTACGAAGTATGCCGCACAAAGAGGTAGAAGAGCTCGAAAGAGCCACCATATTTGGCGAGTAATGATAATAGGAGGTGTGCCATATGTACGCAATTATTGCAACAGGTGGTAAACAGTACAAAGTAGCCGAAGGCGATATCATTAGAGTAGAAAAGCTTGGTGTAGAAGCTGGAGAGACTGTTACATTTGACCAGGTACTTGCTGTAAACAACGACGGTTTAAAAGTAGGAGCTGACGTAGCTAATGCCAGCGTTACTGCATCTGTAGTTGAAAACGGAAAAGCTAAAAAAGTAATCGTTTACAAGTATAAGAGAAAAACTGGTTATCACAAGAAAAACGGACATAGACAGCAGTTCACAAAAGTGAAAATCGAAAAGATCAACGCTTAATCAGGTGGTCTGATGACAAAAGTTACGTTTTATCAGAATTCAGAAAATCAGTGTGTAGGCTTTACCAGTGAGGATCATGCAGGATATGCTCAGGAAGGTGAAGATATTGTCTGCGCCGGTATCTCTGCACTGGTGATCAATACGGTGAATTCTATTGAGGCCTTTACAGAAGATGAGTTTACGATTGATGTGGATGAATCATCTGCACGTATTCATTTTATGATAAAGAACAAGCCTTCCAAAGAAAGTCTCCTGCTGCTGAATTCGTTGATTCTCGGATTACAGAGAATGGAAGATGAACAGTACACAGAATTTATTGATATAATCTTCGAGGAGGTGTAAAAACCATGTTAAATATGAACCTTCAATTTTTTGCTCATAAAAAAGGAGTTGGTTCTACTAAGAACGGTAGAGATTCCGAATCCAAAAGATTGGGAGCAAAAAGAGCTGACGGACAGTTTGTAAAAGCTGGTAATATCCTTTACAGACAGCGTGGAACCAAGATTCATCCGGGTGTAAACGTTGGACGTGGTAAAGACGATACTCTGTTTGCATTAGTAGACGGTGTTGTTCGTTTTGAAAGAAAAGGAAGAGATAAGAAACAGGTTTCTATCGTTCCGGTAGCTGAATAAGCATATGCAGCGGGCTTCAAATCAGAATGGTTTGGAGCCTTCTTTTTATATATTCGATAACAGGAACAGCGACATCATAATTTTAGTTCACTGTTTCCATCTAATATTGACAGATAGGAGAAAAATATGTTTGCAGACAGAGCAAAGATCGTGATCCGTTCCGGTAAAGGCGGGGACGGGCATGTAAGCTTCCGTAGAGAGTTGTTTGTGCCAAACGGTGGTCCGGATGGCGGTGATGGCGGTCGCGGAGGTGATGTGATTTTTGAAGTGGACGAAGGTCTGAATACGTTGAATGAATTTCGTCACAAAAGAAAATATGCAGCACAAAATGGCGAACAGGGCGGGAAAAAACGATGCCATGGAGCCGATGGAAAAGATATCACACTGCGTGTTCCGGAAGGAACCGTTGTCTACGAAGCAGAAAGCGGTAAAGTAATCGCAGATATGTCCGGTGAAAATCGCCGGCAGGTGATCTTAAAAGGCGGTCGCGGCGGTAAAGGAAACATGCACTATGCAACTGCCACCATGCAGGTTCCGAAGTACGCGCAGCCAGGCCAGCCGGCCCAGGAGCTGGAAGTACGTCTGGAACTGAAAGTCATCGCAGATGTGGGACTGGTTGGATATCCAAATGTAGGAAAATCTACATTTCTTTCCCGTGTAACTAATGCACAGCCAAAGATCGCCAACTATCATTTTACTACCCTTACCCCAAATCTTGGTGTGGTAGATCTCGATGGTGCTGACGGTTTTGTTATCGCGGATATTCCGGGACTCATCGAAGGTGCATCGGAAGGTGTGGGACTGGGACATCAGTTCCTGCGTCACATCGAGAGAACCCGTGTCATGATCCATATTGTGGATGCCGCTTCCACGGAGGGCAGAGATCCGGTAGATGATGTCTATAAGATCAATGCAGAATTAAAGGCATATAACGCCGATATTGCTTCCAGACCACAGGTAATCGCAGCCAATAAAGTGGATGTGATCTATCCTGACGGAGAAGATCCGATTCAGCGTCTGAAGGACGAATTTGAGCCACAGGGCGTAAAAGTATTTCCTATTTCTGCAGTTACCGGCAAAGGTGTGAAAGAACTTTTATACCATGTAAAATCTCTTTTGGATTCCATTGAGAAAAAACAGATTATTTTCGAGCAGGAATTCTTCCCGGAAGACGTTCTTATTGCGGAAAATCTGCCATATACCGTAGAAAAACTCGACGATGGTCATACTTATGTGGTAGAAGGACCAAAGATTGAGAAGATGCTTGGATATACCAACCTGGATTCTGAAAAGGGATTCGCTTTCTTCCAGAAGTTCCTGAAAGACGGCGGTATTCTTGAAGAACTGGAACAGGCAGGTATTGAAGAGGGAGACACTGTCCGTATGTACGGATTTGAATTTGATTATTACAAATAAAGGAGAGTTTATGACAAGCAAACAAAGAGCATATCTGAAAAGTATTGCCATGACAACAGAACCAATCCTGCAGATCGGCAAATCCAGTTTGACGCCGGAATTTACCCAGTCCGCAAAGGAAGCCCTGGAAGCAAGAGAACTGATTAAGATCAGCGTATTACAGAACTGTATGGACGATCCAAAAGAAATCGCCCGTGTTCTGGCTGAACGGACCGGTTCCCAGGTTGTTCAGGTTATCGGTAAGAAAATCGTTCTTTATAAAGAAGGAAAAAAAGAGAAGAAAAAGATTCAGCTTCCGTAAGGAGAACATCATGAAAAAACGAATTGGAATTATGGGGGGAACCTTTGATCCGATTCATATAGGACATCTGATTCTGGCAGAAAAGGCTTATGAGGAACTGGCTCTCGATGAGGTCTGGTTTATGCCTTCCGGAAATCCTCCCCACAAACAGAACCGTGAGGGACGTGCAAGTGATCAGCAGCGGGTGGAGATGGTGCGAAAATCTATCGCTGACAATCCACATTTCCGTCTTTCCACAGAAGAGATGCATCCGGACGGATATACGTATACTTATGAGACACTGGAACGGCTGCATAAGAAATATCCGGATCAAACGTATTATTTTATCATAGGTGCAGATTCTCTGTATGATTTTGACACGTGGTGCAGACCAGATCGGATCTGTAAGGCAGCCAGTCTGCTGGTAGCTACAAGAAATGCTGTTCCGGAAGAATCCCTGAAAGAACAAATGTTATATCTGGAGGAAAAATACAAGGGGAATTTTATCCAGCTGCACACTCCCAATCTGGAAATTTCCTCACAGACACTCCGTGACTGGATCCGTCAGGGAAAAAGCGTACGGTATTATCTTGTGGATGAAGTATATACTTATATTCGCGAAGAAGGAATCTACCGGGCATAGTCCCGGATTCCTCTCTTGGAAATTACAAAAGATAAAGAATGCAGGAGGAATGTTATGGAAGAACAGAAGTTCAATCTGATGAAGATTGCCGGAAAGCTGAAAAAATATCTGGACGAAGACCGTCTCTGGCATACTCTCGGTGTGATGCAGATGAGTGCATCCCTGGCAATCCGCTATGATTATCCTATGGAACGCGCACAGCTGGCAGGTCTTCTTCATGACTGTGCCAAATGTATTCCGGCAAAGAAAAAGCTGAAAATCTGTAAAGATAATAAGATTCCGGTCACAGACTTTGAGAGAGAGCATACCTTTTTACTCCATGCCAAAGTAGGTGCCTGGGTAGCCCGGGAAAAATATGGTGTAACAGATCCTGAAATCTTAAGTGCAATCACCTGGCATACTACCGGAAAAGAAAACATGACACTTCTGGAAAAGATTGTATATATTGCGGACTATATCGAGCCGGCAAGGAATAAAGCTCCAAGACTTGCTGAGATTCGTAAGATTGCTTTTGAGAATCTGGATCTCTGCATGTATGAGATTCTGCATGACACCCTGGAGTATCTGGACGATGACCCACAGGACATCGATCAGGCAACAATACAGGCCTATAATTACTATAGTGACTTGATTAATACAAAATAAGGAGAACATAAAATGACAGATGCAAAAAAAATGGTACTGCTGGCATGTGAAGCTTTGGAAGATAAAAAAGCTTCCGATATTAAAGTAATTGATATCGAACAGATTACCACTCTGGCTGATTATTTTATCATCGCAAGCGGAAGTAATCGTAACCAGGTACAGGCAATGGCGGATAATGTAGACGAAGTACTGGGAAAAGCCGGTTATCAGCTCAAACAGACGGAAGGCTACTCCAGTGCGAACTGGATCCTGCTGGACTACGGTGACATCGTAATTCATCTTTTCGACGAAGAGAACAGACTGTTCTATGATCTTGAACGTATCTGGAGAGACGGAAAAGTGATGGATGCGAAAGAGCTGAAAGAAGAACAGTAAGTGCATCCGAAAATTTATTGATATATCGTAACTGTGAAAGTACTGAACAGTTACGATATATCGCAGATAAAGAAAAGAGTACAGAAACTGATTAGGATTTTCTGTACTCTTTTTTCGATTACTCATAACAGACCGTCGAATCTCATTTTACATTTATTTTAAAGAGATTATTCCATAAACCGATATACACCGATGACCTTGCCAAGAATTTGCAGCTGATCATGTACGATGATCGGATCCATGTAATCGTTTTCCGGCTGGAGACGATAACAGTCTTTTTCTTTGTAAAATCTTTTTACTGTAGCAGAATCATCTACCAGAGCTACTACAATATCACCATTCTGTGCATCTGCAGTCTGCTCTACAATTACTTTATCACCATCAAGAATCCCTGCGTTGATCATACTTTCCCCAACAACATTCAGAATAAAGGTCTGTGCGTTCGGCATAAATTCCGCTGGAATCGGAAAATAACTTTCCACATTCTCGATCGCCAGCAGTGGTTCACCGGCTGCCACACGGCCTAATACCGGAACATTCACCATCTCTCTGCGCACAAGGTTAAAGTTGTCATCCACGATCTCAATTGCTCTCGGTTTGGTAGGATCACGTCGGATATAGCCATTCTTCTCCAGACTCTCCAGGTGTGCATGAACAGAAGACGTGGACTTCAGGTTCACCGCTTCACAAATTTCACGTACCGCAGGTGGAAATCCCCTGTTCAGAATTTCGTTTTTGATATATTCCAAAATTTCCCGTTGTTTATCTGTAATTTTCCCGTATGCCATAACTGAATCCTCCCGAACATCTGATTCTCTTTTTCTTTATTATATATCTATTTGCATCTGTAATTATATTTTTCTGACTTCATTACAAATTCTGTAATTATGTAATTATAATGATAACATATACACACTTAAAATGCAAACACATATTCCGAAAATCTGTTCGGACTTTCTCCAAAATCATATTGACAAACGAATGTTCGAGATCTATAATAAATTTACAGTTAAAGAACAAACGTTCGCAAACATATGTTTTGAAAGTATGGGAGGAATTTACTATGATGACAGAATACAAAGGAAATACAACTGTTACACGAAGCACTCGCAGAAATGTACACCCCGGAAAATGTCGTACCAGAAAAACAAAATGCAGACATTTCCCTTTTGCCAGTATGTTTTTGATCTGTCTGGCAACAGTTGCCGTACTCCGTTTTACCAGCGTCGATGCAAATGCAGATGTACCGGAACGTTATAAATACTATACTAACGTTTATGTAGACCGTGATACCACTTTGTGGGGTGTTTCCCAGAAATACATCAGTGATGAATATACTAATATCCGCGCTTACATGGAAGAAGTGAAAAGCATTAACCATCTTCCGGATGATCAGCTGATCTATGGAACTACCATCTGTGTACCGTATTATTCCGATGAATACAGGCAATAAATATAGTTTACTTTAACTCGTGAAGTCCCGGAATAATTATTGATTAGAAAAATTAATAAATAGTTTGTTATTTATTACAAAAAAGGGTGTTCAAATATCTTATCTCCATATATAATAAATAAATAACATCAAGGAGGAAAAAGATAGTATGAGTACCAAAGAAACAGGTCATTCCAGACAGATGGACAAAGCGTTATTTGATTTCTACGGAAAGCCATCGTTCGGACAAGTTATGCCACTGGCGATCCAGCATGTACTTGCCATGATTGTCGGATGTGTAACCCCATCCATCATTGTTGCCGGTGTAGCAGGACTTTCCCAGAAGGATTCCGTTATTCTGATCCAGGCTGCTCTGGTAATGTCAGCACTTACCACGTTATTACAGTTATTTCCCTTTATAAAAACCAGGTGGTTCGCCATCGGTGCCGGACTTCCGGTTATGATGGGTATCAGTTTTGCCTACGTGCCAAGTATGCAGGCAATCGCAGGCGAGTATGATATTGCCACCATTCTCGGCGCACAAATCGTCGGCGGTATTGTTGCTTTACTGGTTGGATTAAACATCAAGCGAATCCGCAAGTTTTTCCCACCATTGATTACCGGAACGGTTGTTTTTGCTATCGGATTATCTTTATATCCAACTGCCATCAATTACATGGCCGGCGGTGCGAGCAGTGAGAATTACGGTTCCTGGCAGAACTGGCTGGTGGCCGTTATCACGCTGATTATTGTAACCTTCCTGAATCATTATGGGAAAGGAATCTGGAAACTGGCATCTATTCTAATTGGTATCATTGGAGGCTATATTGTATCACTTTGTTTTGGCATGATAGATTTTTCTTCTGTATCCAGTGCATCATTTTTCCAACTTCCAAAGCCAATGCATTTTGGAATTACCTTTGAACCTTCATCCTGTGTAGCTATCGCTATTTTATTTGCGATCAATGCTGTACAGGCGATCGGTGATTTTTCTGCCACAACAACCGGTGCTATGGACCGTATGCCTACCGATAAAGAATTAACCGGTGGAATTGTAGGATATGGTATCAGCAATATTATCAGTGCATTTTTCGGTGGACTGCCTACCGCAACCTACAGTCAGAACGTCGGTATTGTTTCCACGACAAAGGTAACAAGCAGGAGAGTAATGGGTACAGCTGCAGTCATCTTACTTGCAGCCGGTCTGATCCCGAAATTTTCATCTTTACTTACTACCATACCTTATTGTGTACTTGGAGGTGCAACCATCTCTGTATTTGCATCCATAGCTATGACCGGTATGAAACTAATTGCTTCGGAAGAGCTGAATTTCCGAAACACAACTATCGTAGGTCTGGCAATCGCTGTTGGTATGGGTGTTACACAGGCAAGCGCATCTCTTGCACAGTTCCCTGACTGGGTAACTACAATTTTCGGAAAATCCCCGGTTGTTCTTGCTACAATTTCTGCGATTGTCTTGAATTTGATTCTTCCAAAGCAGCTCGATCCGAACACGAAATAAAAACAGACTAATATTTGAAAAGATGTATAGGAAAAAGTAAGTTATACTAATTATATTTCTATACATCTTTTTTAATTGACACCAGCGTTTTTTCTATAGATTAGCTTGGACAAATCTCTGGTATTTCTACACATATGATTCTATAATAAAAATATATCTGATATTAGCTGTTCCAAACTAATGTACAATTTGTTAGAACGATTTATATCGGATGATAAAAACGATAAGGAGATTTTATACTGTTTATGAGTCTGACATTGCAGCATGGACGTCCGGAAAATATGACAGAACGTCTGAAAAAAGAGCAAAAAGTATATGAATTACTGGATCTATTACATATCGAATATGACCGCGTGGATCACGAACCGGCGATGCATATGGATGTGTGTGAAGAAATCGATAAGGTTCTGAAAGCCGCAACATGTAAAAACCTGTTTTTATGCAACCGTCAAAAAACCGATTTTTATCTGTTATTGATTCCGGGAGAGAAAATATTCAAAACAAAGGATTTATCTGCGCAGATTGGTAGTTCCCGGTTATCCTTTGGAACTGCGGACTATATGGAAGAATTTCTGGATGTGACTCCCGGCTCTGTGAGCATCCTAGGATTAATGAATGACACTGATCATCGGGTTCGTCTGTTAGTCGACAGCGATGTACTGAAAGAAGAATACCTGGGATGTCATCCATGCATCAATACATCCAGTTTACGTTTAAAAACAAAAGATATATTTAACACGTTTTTGAATGCCGTAGATCACAATATGACAGAAGTTCATTTATAAATATCTAAACCTAATTATGTTTTCTTTGTCAATCTATTTGAAAAACTGTTGTTTGTCGTATAGATTGACAGAGCTCTTTTGCTATGGTAAAATTCTTTCAGTGCCTTTATTTTTTAACATTCAGAAAGGATTTTTATTATGGATCGAATTACTTATCATGAACAAACGGATATGGAAAATGTTTTAAAACTTCGTGAAGTCCTTCGTACTCTTCCGGAATTTTCCAGAGATTATTTTCGGGCAATTGATTCAACAACAACTACCAAAACCAGAATTTCCTATGCCTATGACATACGGATTTTTTTCCAGTTTCTCGTAAACGAAAATCCACTGTTTAAGGATAAAAAAATCACAGATCTGACTATCGACGTCCTGGATCAGGTACAGGCTCTTGATATCGAGGAATTTATGGAATATTTGAAAGTTTATAAAGATAGCCAGGATTCTTATATCACCAATGGAGAAACCGGCTTAAAACGCAAAATTTCGACGTTACGAAGCTTCTACAATTATTACTTTAAACACGAAATGATCAAAACGAATCCTCCTGCCTTGATCACCATGCCAAAACTTCATGAAAAAGCTATTGTCCGACTGGATACCGATGAAGTTGCCATGCTTCTGGATTATATCGAGCATGCCGGGGATCAACTTTCCGGACAGAAAAAAGCTTACTACGAAAAAACAAAAACCCGTGATCTCGCCCTGATCACTCTCCTGCTTGGAACCGGAATCCGTGTGTCAGAATGTGTCGGTCTGGATGTCGAAGATCTTGATTTCAAAAATGATGCGGTAAAAGTCACACGAAAAGGCGGAAACGAAATGTTCGTATATTTTGGTGAAGAAGTAGAAAAGGCATTGCTGGATTACCTTGAAGTACGTGAGACAGTCACTCCGGTAGCCGGTCATGAGCATGCTCTCTTCTATTCTATTCAGAGGAAACGAATGGGTGTTCAGGCGGTGGAAAATCTGGTAAAAAAATACGCACAGCATATTACATCTACCAAGAAAATCACCCCTCACAAACTGCGAAGCACTTACGGTACCGCCCTATACCGGGAAACTGGAGATATCTATCTGGTTGCCGATGTATTAGGCCATAAAGACGTAAACACCACTCGTAAGCACTATGCCTCTGTTGGAGATGAACAGCGGCGGAAAGCTGCTTCTGCATTGAGATTACGGGAAGAACCACCACAGAAGCAATAAGTACATATGCAATGTAACAAAAATGGACAGTGCCCGGCTATTTGGCTCTGCCCATTTTTTATATCTTCATTTTTACTCGAAACCATCAATGTCCCACATAAGACTTGCATCAGCTGCTGTACTTAATTATTTTTCATCTATTATATTTCTTTTTTATGCAAATGCAGCATCATCCAAAAGTATCGTAAACGGACCATCATTTATCAAAGATACTTTCATATCTGCTCCAAAAATCCCCGTTTCTACTACAGGCACCTTTTCTTTTGCTTTTTCGATCATATATTCATATAACTGTTCTGCCCTTTGCGGATCTCCGGCATCTGTAAAGCCTGGCCGGTTCCCATGTCTGCAATTTGCGTATAAAGTAAACTGAGATACCAGCAAAAGTTGTCCTCCTATATCCATCAGAGAACGATTTGTCTTTCCGTTCTCATTTTCAAAGATCCGTAACTGTAATAGTTTTTTCAGATATTTATCCACCACTTCTGTAGTATCATCTTTCCCGACACCTATCAGCACCATCAATCCCTGTTCAATTTCCCCTACTGTTTTTCCATTCACGGAAACACTGGCTTCCTGACATCTTTGTATTACAAGCTTCATGACTCTTTCTCCTTCTGTATATCCTTTATTCCGTCGTTTTGTGATCCTCTGTATCCACTTCATTATCGACATTCGCTTTTGTCCGAATTTTACGATAACTTTTAAATACGCTGTCACTTCCCGGTTTCTCTGCAGATGGTGCCACCGGTTTCAGCGTTTCTGCATCCAGATGATCAATATTCTGATAACTTTCCAGATCAATCGGCATACGCTTCGTAGTCAAGCGGTTCTGTATGCCATTGCGGATTACTGTACAGATCACCGCACAGGCAGGAACTCCGACAAACATACCGAAAATGCCGAAAAATCCACCTCCTACAAGAATAGCAACTATAACCATAAAACTTGAAAGACCTGTGGAACCACCAAGAATCTTCGGTCCAAGAAAGTTTCCGTCAAACTGCTGCAATAACAGGATAAAAATAACAAAGTAAACACATTGGATCGGATTAACCAGCAAAATCAGCAGTGCACTCGGCACAGCACCAATATATGGACCAAAGAACGGAATTACGTTCGTCACGCCCACAATAACACTGACAAGCAATGCATATGGCAAATTCAGAATCGTTGTACCTATATAGCACAAAATTCCAATAATAAATGAATCTAACACTTTTCCAATGATAAATCCACCGAAGGTCTTATCTACATACTGAAGGTCACGAATGATATTATTTGTTGTTCTGGTACTGAACAGGCAATACAGCAATCGCTTTCCCTGCGCAACGTAAGATTCTTTACCGTACAACAGATAAATAGATATCATGGCACCGATCAGAAAGTTTTTCAAAAATACCAGAACTCCCAGGAATCCGGTGGAAAAGCTTGCAACCAGAAGATTTATTTTAGGCAGAAGATCGTCCGTCAGCCAGGTTTCTGCTTTAGATGTTAAGGCTGAGAAAATCATACTGGAGTTTTCCTCAAGATCCGGATAATTTTTCAGAAGATTCGTCAGCCATTTTTCTATATTATTAATATATCGTGGCAAATTGTCGATAATGTTTGTGATACTGTTGATCAGTTCCGGAATCAACATAGATAACAAACCATAGATTCCCAGCAAAAACAACAATAATGTAATAATAACACAAATCATCCGAATCGCATGGCGTACTTTTTGAGTTGGATTCCAGTTTTTTTTCTCACAGATCCGATAAACCACACTGCGCTCCATAAAACGGATAACCGGCCATAGAACATATGATATTGCTGCTGCATATACGATTGGAGTAAGAATGGTATAAATCGTATTCAATCCCCTGGCAATTGATGCCGTATGAAAGATACCAAAGTAAAATAACATGCTGGCAGCTATAACGCAAAATGCTGTGATTCCGATCTGGACATATTTCTTTCCCCAAAAGTTTTTCATCTGAACGCCTCCACGAGTTTTCTGTAAATAAACGTATATGAACTATTATAGCACAGAATAAAATCTATGTATTAACTATTTATGACTTTTCTGTAAAGTCTTTATTTGATATACTTAAATAACTGTAAATTTCTGTTATTCAAAGAATTTACAAATTTATTCTGATTTATACAATTTTTCTGATATTTTATACTTGGAGGAACCATACCATGAAACTGCAACAATTGATGAGTTATACAAGACGTGCTATCGATGATTACAACATGATTCAGGACGGGGATAGAATTGCTATCGGTATATCGGGCGGAAAGGACAGTTTAACGCTTCTATACGCACTTCATGGACTACAACGCTTCTATCCGAAAAAATTCGATCTGGAGGCAATTACGGTCGATCTGGGGCATCCTGGTTTTGATGTGTCAGGCATTCACTCCTTGTGCGAAACCATGGGAGTTCCCTATACCGTGGTAAAAACCGAAATAGCCCGGATCGTGTTTGATGAAAGGCAAGAAAAGAATCCATGCTCCCTGTGTGCAAAAATGCGCAAAGGTGCTTTAAACGACACGGTAAAAAAACTGGGCTGCAATAAAATAGCCTATGCCCATCACAAGGATGATATCGTAGAAACCATGATGATGTCTCTGATCTACGAGGGGCATTTTTATTCTTTTCCTCCGATCACCCATCTTGACCGCACCGACCTTACGGTGATCCGCCCGCTGATGTATGTATATGAAGCAGATGTGAAAGGCTTCTGTAACAAATATCAGCTTCCTGTCGTAAAAAGTCCCTGTCCGGCAGACGGCTATACAAAACGTCAGTATGTAAAAGACCTGCTCCGAAAACTGAATCAGGAGAATCCCGGTGTAAAAGAGCGGATGTTTTCTGCAATTGTAAACGGTAACATTCCTGACTGGACATCAAAGATCCGATGATTCACATATATGTGCAAAAGACAGGCCCACATAACAGATATTCTCACCTGTTATGCGGGCCTGTTTCTTATACTGCACAATATACAGCTTCAGACAGTTTAATAAAGTTTAGTAAATCGCTGTTTTATATCCCTTTTCTTTCAGCTGAATTGCATTTAACACCAGTTCTACAGAGCCATCTACTCCCATTTTACCACTGTCGATACACAGATCATAGGAATCTGCATCACCCCAACGTTTGCTGGTGTAGTAATTGTAATAGCTGGAACGTTTTTTATCTGTCTTGATGATACGATCTTTTGCTTTTGCATCTGTCAGATCATAAATTTTTGCAATTCTTCGAATACGCGTCTGCAGATCCGCATGGAAAAATACGCTGAAACAGTTATCAAAATCTGCCAGTGCATAATCCGCGCAACGACCGATCATGATACAAGGTCCCTCAGCTGCGATTTTCTTGATCGTTTCAAACTGAGCCAGGAAAACTTTCTGATTGATTGGCATATCAGAGAATGCAGATGAAGTATAACCAAAAGAGTATGTATCCATAACCAGAGAATAAAGAAAACTATTGGTTGGTTTTTCATCGTGATTCTCAAAAAGTTCTTCGCAAAGTCCACTTTCCTTTGCTGCACGTTCCAGTAACTCTTTATCGTAACACTTGATACCTAACTCTTCTGCAAGGACTCTTCCAATTTGACGTCCGGCACTTCCGTACTGACGACCGATTGTAATAATGGTATTGGTCTTCATAGCAACCCCTCCCGTTCTTTTAATTTATTATAATTATTATAAAATAAAACAAATCAATTGTACAGTACCTATTTTCTTAAATTTTCTAACAAATCAGTAAAATATTCTGGTAATGGGGCTGAGAATTCAATATATTCATTCGTCCGTGGATGAACAAACCCTAAAACCATGGCATGAAGGCACTGCCCTTGCAGATGTTTGAACGGACACTTCGCCGGGCCATAGGTAATATCTCCCACAAGTGGATGACCGATGCTTGCCATATGCACGCGAATCTGATGAGTGCGCCCGGTCTCCAGCTGGCACTCAATAAAAGTGTATGCACCAAAACGTTCCAGCACCTTATAGTGCGTTACTGCAGGTTTTCCGTTTTTGTAGTTGATTGCCATCTTTTTCCGATCCGTGGCATGACGGCCAATAGGCCCTTCTACTGTTCCTTCATCTTCTTTCAGATTTCCATGTACCAGGGCGCGGTATTTTCTGGTGATTGAATGATCTTTCAGCTGATCTGCCAGACTCTGATGTGCCATATCATTTTTACAGATCACAATAGCACCCGTTGTATCCATATCGATCCTGTGCACGATACCCGGACGCATCACTCCATTAATTCCGGAAAGATGTTCCTTGCAGTGAAACATTACTGCATTGACCACTGTATGGGTATAATGTCCGGCACTTGGATGAACTACCATTCCTTTGGGTTTATTGATGATCAGCACATCTTCATCTTCATACAAAATATCCAGTGGAATATCTTCCGGAAGAATGTCCGGACACTCCGGCTCCGGAAGTTCCAGCTTCACTGTATCGGAAAGCTGTACTTTATAATTTGCCTTTACCGTTTTTTCATTGACTGTCACATTTCCTTCTTTCAATAATTTCTGTAAATAGGATCGCGACTGATCCGGCAGCTGTTCAGAAAGAAATTTATCTATTCTTAAATTTTTCTGTTCCTCATCCGGTGTAAATGTATAGATTTCCACTATGCCTTAGACTCCCTTTTCCTGATGCTTAAGAACTCAAATTCGTCATCTTTATATATGAATAAAATGCTTACTGCAATACCAATAAAAGAAATTACCACAAAAATATCCGCTACATTAAATACCGGGAAATTAATCAGTGAAAAATAGAAAAAATCCACCACATATCCCAGGCGGAGCCGATCTATAAAGTTCCCCAGGGCTCCCGCTGTCAGAACTGATGCTATAATATGCAACAATGTATAACGTCCGTTTTTCGGACAACGATGTAAAAACCAGAATACTGCAGCCAGATAGATAATCGTCAGAATCACAAAAATAATTCTCTGGTTCTGCAGAATGCCAAACGCAGCTCCACGGTTTTCCAGATAATGCAACCGGAAAACTCCCGGAATCAGTATGATGTCACTCTGATCTTTCAGGTGATGCACAACCAGACTTTTTGTCCATTGATCCAGAAGTGTCAGAATCACCATAAGAATACAGTCCACTCCGATAAATTGTATGGTTTTCTTATTTTTCACCATCCCTTATTCTCCTTCGATCATATCTCCGTTAATAAACTGAATCGCCTCCAGAATTTCTTCGTCTGTAACTGTTTTATCGATGTATGCCTGTCCGATCTTCTTGAGAAGAATAAACTTAATCTTTCCGTTATCCATCTTTTTATCCGACTTTGTCGTCTGCAATACAGCTTCATTATCCAGACCGTTAAAGAAGATCGGAAGATCAAATCCCACGTTCATATCACGGATCTCGTAGAATTCCTCTGTCGACAGACAACCTCTTTTGAAAGAAATATAGGCAGCGGCAATGGTTCCAAGTGCCACACACTGGCCATGAAGAAGTTCAAAATTCTTCAGTTTTTCCACTGCATGACCCACTGTATGTCCAAGATTCAACAGTGCACGTTCTCCCTGTTCCGTCGGATCACTTTCCACGACAGCAGCCTTGATCTCGCAACATTTGCGAACCATTTTCACAAGAACCGGATAGATTCGTTCCTGAATCTCCGACATATGATTAATCGTCCACTCATAAAATCTGGCATCACGAATCAGACCTGATTTCAACACTTCTCCCATGCCACTGGCAAACTGATCTTCTGGAAGAGTTTTCAGCGTATTCAGATTCATATAGACGAGCCGCGGCTGATGGAATGCACCTACCATATTTTTATACTGTGCAAAATCCACACCTGTTTTTCCACCTACACTGCTGTCTACCTGAGCCAGAAGAGTCGTTGGAATCTGGATAAAGTCAATACCACGCAGATAGGTGGCAGCAGCATATCCGGTAAGATCTCCGGTAACACCTCCGCCAAGTGCTGCCAGTACATCTTTTCTTGTATAGTGATGTTCGATCAGAAACGCGTACAGCTCTTTTACTGTATCCAGATTTTTAGAAGCTTCTCCCGCCGGGAAAGTATACAAATCAACCGTTACATCCAGTTCTTCCAGTGCCTTCTGTACTTCTTTCCCATACAGATTTCCCACTGTATCATCTGCTACAATGCAGATCTTGCCACAGGAAAGCTCCAGTTTCTTAACTGCATCCGCCAGTTTTGTAAAATCTTCTTCCCAGAGAATCTGGTAATCAAATTCTGTCTTTGCGCCTTCTCTGTATACGCGTAATTGTTTGCTCATAAAATTCTCCTCCAAAATAATCATCCTGTTTTATTTTTGTGGAAATGCAGGATCGTATTTGAGAATACGTTATATATATTTCTGTACGGTAACACTGCACCGTCCTTTTTTTGTTGTTCCCGCCATTCCGTCATAGCGGAACTTTCCATATCCACGGACCGACACAATATCTTCCGGTTTTAAAGGATGTCCGTTAGATACAACCATTTTACCATTGACAAAAACTTTTCCACCCTCGATCAATCCCAGCATACTACTTCTGGATGATGAAAATGCCAGAGCAATCATCGCATCCAGCCGTACTGAACTGACTGTTCCGTGGATCTCCTGAAACTGTGGTTTCGGAAGGTCGTCCGGATTCTCAACAGCGGACACTTTCACTGTTGTATGCCGGATTCTGGTAATGTTCTGCATAAGAAATTCTTCCATCTGTGCATGGCAGAATACATACGCATCCTGGCCCTTGATCACTATATCCCCAAGTCTGGAGCGTTCGATTCCCAGATGAACCAGGGCACCCAGATAATCCCGATGAGTAAGCGCCTCACTGAATTTTCCGGAACAAGGCGAGATACGGATACACCGAATCGGATACATCGAAAGAAAACACTCTTCATTTTCCCCATAATCATAAGAAAGAGCATCAGGAAGAAATGCTGCTATCTGACGCTCTGCTTCTTCATAGCCACCGAAGGTACGGATCATAACACCCGCTTCCTCCGGTCGAAAGCTATGTACCATATGAAGTTCATTCAAATCCAGAAAATCCGTAAACACAGGAATCTCCCGATAATAGGCTGTTCTTGCCAGATCTGCCAGCCGCTTTCTGAACTGTACTTCCTGTTCTTTCATCTTAGAAGTTTGTCCGAACAGAAGGAACGTCAAAAGCGCCGCTTAATATTTCCTGGAAATCACCGGAAATTTCCACATTGGCTGGTGTCAGGATAAAAATATAACTGGAAATCTTCTGCAGACTTCCTGCGATAGAATAGCATGCACCGGAAGAAAAATCTATGATTCTCTGCGCCACATCTACATCAATACCTTCCAGATTCAGTACTACAGTACAACGGTCAATCAGAGTATCTGCGATCTCTCTGGTGTCTTCCATGGAAGAAGGTTTGATCACACAGACTTCCATCGTGCCATTTCCGCTGTTTTTCTTTCTCATCGGAGTGATCTTGCTGGATGCAGACGGAGTTGCCTGCTTTACAGTCTGTTTCGGAGCTTTTGTCTGCTTTGGTGCCACTTTTTTCTCAGGTTTTACATATTCAACTTCTTCATCTTCATCATCATCGTCATCCAATTTTTTAAAGAAACGATGTTTCGGTTTTTCCTCGTCAAGGGCTTCCAGATCTTCATCATCGAAGAATTCATCATCATCGTCAAAATCATCATTTAAACGGATGGCATCTAAAAACTTATCTAAAACGCTCATTTTTTATCTCCTATCTATTTTGTTTTGGAATAATCTCTCTCACCAAAAATACCGGTACCAACACGAACCATAGTGGCACCTTCTTCAACAGCTACCTGATAATCGTTCGTCATACCCATACTCAGAATATCCATATGTACATTATTCATGTTTTTACTGCTTATGTCAACACTTAATTGTTTCAATTTTCGGAAAACAGGCCGATTTTCTTCAGGATCCGGTACATATGGAGCAATTGTCATCAGTCCCTGAATCTGCACATACGGAAGCTTACAGATCTCCTCAATCAAAGACATGGTTTCTTCCACTGATACTCCAAACTTTGTTTCCTCCTGCGCAACATTCACTTCAATCAGGACAGGAATCACTCTCTGAATCTTTTCTCCCTCATGGTTGATTGTTTCTGCCAGACGCAGAGAATCCACAGAATGAATCAGTGCTGCTTTGTCTGCAATATATTTTACTTTATTCCTCTGCAGGTGCCCGATCAGATGCCATTCGAGATTTTTCGGAAGTTCTTCGTATTTGGTGCAAAGTTCCTGTACCTTATTTTCTCCGAAGATCGTCTGTCCTGCATCCATCGCCTCCCGAATCATGGAAATCGGTTTTGTCTTACTGACTGCGATCAGAGTTACTTCTTCCGGATTCCGACCGCTTTTTTCACAGGCTTTTCTGATCTCAGCTCGTACGTTCTGTAACTGTTCTGCTACCATACATTATTCTCCTTTGTAAGTCTTTATTTAAACAGAATATCGTCTTCTTTCACGGTATTTCCGTTTCTGACAATGTAATCAAACTGGGAAAGTCCATAGGTGGTACCTGTCTCAACTATACAATATTCATCATTTTGTTCAATCATGACGATTTTCCTGAAAACAGCATAGCCTTTATTAATACAATACACACCTTCTAATGCTTTCTTTTCTTTTATTTCATAAACAGACTGGCTGTCAGGCTTCAAAATCACATCTCCGTCCTGAAAAGTATCCATATCCACATAATAGTAATCATCGTCTTCCTGATAAATCGTAGCCTTGACAAATTCAGAGGAATCATCTTTTCCCCTTCTGGTAACCTTTCGGTAGAAGCCGGCATCACCATCTTCTTCATCAGTAGCAATGTATTCTTTCGGAATCACATAAAAGTTCTTTTTCACAATGGAACTGAGCGGAATCTTTAATCCTGTCTGTGTGTTTGTTACCAGTTCAATATTCAGAAAGCGATCACCACTATAGCGAATCATTCCACGGCTGAATGTGATCTTGCCGTAATAATTGCCGTCTTCACCGGTAACAATGGTCAGTAAACCTGTCTGCGTGGCATCATCTTTTAGAAACTTCACTCGGATCGTCTTTTTTTCTGCCAGTGAAACAATCTGATCTGTGCTCAGCGGTATCACTACTGACCAGGTCTCACTGGTTATCAGTTTATACACAGGATCCCCGGAGGATACCTTTCGTTCTTTCTGAAGATTGGTAATCTGATAGTTTTTCTTACTGAAAAGATCTGCCGTCAGCTGATCTGCTGTAATCCCTTCGTAGCCATCCACTGTATAAACAACGATACCATCCTGTGCTGCCCGATAAATTGTCTGTCCATTGGCCGTCTGCGTAGTTTCCGTGGAGTCATCCGTCTGAAGACCACTGTACTGGAGAATAGATCCCTCCAGCTCGTATTTGTAATTATAAACATCATAAAAATTGTCACTGTCATATGTGGAGGCAAATCCTGCAATGGAAGAGCGGATTCCGGCATAATCCTGTTCGGTCAGTTCATTGACTGCAGCCTGTGCCGGAGTGTCCCCCAGAGTATAGACTGCTCCGGATTTTCCAACTTTACTGTTCTCTCTTGCATAATAGGTGATATAACCGGCGGCATTTGTATTTACCACAGATTCTTCACGGATTGCCAGTGCTGTATATGTCTTATTATTGGATAAGGGACCTGCGGTCACCTGATAGGACTGAATATGATCTGCAGTAAGATACAGAATGACCGTAATTACCATATACACAAAAAGTGCCCCAAAGATAAAAGTTCCTATATTTAACGGGATCTTACGAAACCATCCGGATATTTTATTTTTCCTTTTTGTAGTCATGAAAACACTCCCCTTCGTTTTTCTGACTTATACTCATATAAAATTATTTTATCATCCCTCTGACGAATACACAAGAAAAAAAATATGCATATTCTGTGAAATCATGGAAATACTGGAGATAACGAAAAAAACAGGAGGTTGATCAAATTAAGATGAAAGGTTTGGATTATACAGCACTGATACTGACAATCACAGGAGCAATTAACTGGGGGCTGATAGGACTGTTCAAATTCGATCTGGTTGCTTTCTTGTTCGGCAATTTATCCTGGCTTTCCAGGATCATCTATATCCTGGTTGGATTAAGCGGTCTGTACCTTTGCACCTTTTTCAGTCGTCTCGCCGACACTAACCCGTAAGCTGCAGATAACTATGAAAAACACGTTCCGCGAGTTTCTCATAGTTATCGCGGCAGTCGCCAGGGTCGCGTGCATGCACGGGCTTTGGCTCGTTACTCGCGTAAAACATGAAAAGAGGGTCGCCAACAGGCAACCCTCTTTTCATCTGCTACAGTTTTACAAGGCAATGATGATATCATCCTGAAATTCAGCAGGTAATTCTTCTTTATCCATGGAAACACTTAATACAAAATTAATTTTATATGCCTCGGAAATATCTTTTAACTGATGCAGTGCATCGGTAATATCTTTTCCTTCCAATTTTGCATTTTTCAGGAAGCTGTCCAGATACATTTCCTGAAGATCATGATCCTGAGATACAATACCACATACAAAACCGATGAATTCATCTGCATTTTTAATCGGATATCCGGATACATCGATCAGACGAATTTTATTGTTCAGTTCATACATATGTTTGGAACTTTTATCCAGATATACAATGTTACCTTCAGCAGCTTTAATGGCTCCGTTCACTTTATCTAAAAGCTGCTTAGTTTTTCCTTTACCTTTTTTGCCTACAATTAATTGAACCATAGCAGTTTCCTCCTTTGATTTCTGGTATATATTACCAAAAAGTACTGTTCTGTTGTTGTAATTATAGAATATTTCACCAAGAAATACAATGGTAAATTTGAAAAAATCTGAAAAATTTCAAAAAAAACAGGAAATAAACGCACAACGCCTGGTGCATTTCTTTCCTGTTTCTGATATTTTTGAAAATCAGCTGATTCTACTGATTGATCGCAGAAAGCAACTGATTCATATACGTGTACAGATTCGTCTTATTTGCCGCGTGAAGAACAATAGAAATATACGGTTCCCCATAGGCATTCTGGCTCAACAGTGCCAGACAGGAGCCTGCATCTGATGTTGTACCGGTCTTACCGCCAAGCACCGTCACATTCTTCGGTGCCGTCACCTGACGGGTCAGATACTGATCGGTAGCATCCAGATGAAAAGTTACTTCCTGCTCACCTCTGTTACAGGTAAGATTATAAGAACTAAGCTGTGCAATCTCCAGAAAATGTGGATACGTCATCGCTTCCTGTAACATCAGATAAATATCGTATACTGTTGTATAATGATTTTCATCCTGCAGTCCTGAAGGATTGGCAAAATGTGTATTGGTTGCACCAAGCTCCAGTGCTTCCTGATTCATCATTTCCACAAACTGATCCACGCTTCCGCCGATATGCTGTGCTATAGCAACCGCAGCATCATTCCCGGAATAGATCAGCAGACCATGAAGAAGTTCATCCAGTGTTACCTGATCTCCTTCCTGAAAGCCAATCTCTGTGGAACCGGCTTCCTGGTTCAGAGCCTCTGCCGGAATTGTCACTATGTCGTCCATATTCCCATTCTTAAATGCCAGAATCGCTGTCATAATTTTTGTGATACTCGCCGGATATGATTTTTCATGAATATTCTGAGCAAACATCACAGATCCATGATCCAGATCAAAAAGACCGGCTTTTGTCGTATCACTGATCGCAACACCTTCCAGACTCATATTTCCGGAGGAAACTGCATATGACGAGGCAAAGGAATCGGCTTTCTGTGTACTGATTTCTGCACCATGTGTACCGTACATCTCTTCTTTTACCGAATAAGCTGAAGTCATATCCAGCTGTGAAGAGCGGCGGAGAAGTACGAGTGCGGTAATTCCCACACCAAAAAACAGAATCAGAATCCCTGTAAGAATCAGTGTATCCCGATACTTTTTTTTGATAGGTTTCAATAATCGTTTTCTATTTTTTATACATTTCACGCCAGTCAAGTTCTCCTCTTTCCAGGGATTTGATCAGAAGTTCCGCTGTGGCAAGATTTGTTGCCAGCGGAATAATATGTGTATCACATAAACGGAAAATCTTATGTGCATCCGGTTCATGCTTTTTCTCCTGATATGGTCCGCAAAGGAAAATCACCAGATCCATCTGATTCTGTTCAATCATAGATGCCATCTGCTGTTCGCCGCCCACATGTCCCGCATGAAGTTTATGGACGTCCAGATTCGTAGCCTCCTCAATCAGACGCCCGGATGTCCCGGTGGCATAAAGCTGATGCTTGCTGAGGATTCCTCTGTATGCAATACAAAAATTCTGAAGCAGTTTTTTCTTAGATTCGTGTGCGATGAAGCCAATGTTCATTTTTTTCTCCTCCCAAATATCTTCTGTTTTGCAAACCTACGTTTAATACCAAACCCATACCAATATACAGACTGACCAGAGATGTCAGACCATAACTTACAAAGGGAAGCGGTGTTCCTGTGTTTGGAAGAACGCCGGTGGCTACACAGATGTTCAGAAAACTCTGGAAGCCAACGACGCCTGCTACGCCGCAACATATAATCTTACCGGACAGGTCCTTGGCCTTTCTGCTTGTAATTATACATTCAACCACAATGAGGAACAAGAGTAATATGATAAAAACGCTTCCGATGAACCCAAGTTCTTCACCTGCAACCGCAAAGATAAAGTCTGTCTGAATCTGAGTAACAAAATTTCCTTTATTTGCAGAGGAAACTTTGTTGTTATTATATCCTTTTCCGGTAAGTTCACCGGAACCAATAGCTGTAATTGAATTTTGCTGCTGGATAACATCATCTTTGTAGGTCTCGTCTTCCGGATACATCCAGGACATGATTCTGTCTTTCTGATAGGAGTCAATAATCTTGATATCTGTCTGTGTAATCAGAATGAATGCCACAATAACCAGCGGAATGGCAACTCCCAGAATACCACCAATGATCTTATAACTCAGGCCTGCCACATACATCATCAGACAGAATATAATCGTAACAGTGATCGTGTTTTTCAGATCCGGCTGAATCTTTATTAAAACCAGCGGCACTGCAAGGAGCACTACGGAAGCCAGAATAGTCTTACAGGTATTCAGGGTATCTTCGTGATCCATCAGAAACCGGGCAAAAAACATGATCAGCAAGATCTTCGAAAGCTCGGTCGGCTGAAAACGTACAAAGCCAAGATCCAGCCATCGGGTAGCACCACCTGCAGAATCCCCGAAGAACCGAACGATCAGCAGCATTATAATGTTTACCCCGTAGATGATCCAGTAAAAATTCAACAGCCAGCTGTAGTCCATCAAAGAAACTACAACCATCACCACGAGGCCAAGAATCACACCGATCAGCTGTCTCGACTGCAGAGAAGCTTTTGCACTTCCCACCAGCAGCACTCCGATTCCGCTGATCATCAGAAGCCAGATGATCAGCCGGAAATTATAATTTTTCAATCTGTAAAGTTTAAACATGTTAAGATCCTGTATCCTTTCTGGATTTTAACGGTATATCTGCTGTGAGAACGGGTGGTGACTGATGAAAACAGATTGTCACCTTTCCTGCATCAACAGGTATGTATTTTCCCGCAGCTTTTATCATATCGTTTTTTAACATCTGCATCGTCTGAGGTGAGCAACTCACCCGATCCGATATGAGAAGCAGTTTGAGTCTGTCTTTTGCAATGGTGCCAGAGGCTTTCCGTTTTTTGCCGAAGATACTCATTGCTTCCCTCCTATCTGCCAAACAATCGTCCCAAAATTCCTTTTTTCACATCGAGATCCTGGAAGGGGACTTCTTCACCAAGAAGCCGATGACAAATATTGAGATAAGCCTGTCCGCACAGACCTGGCTTGCCTGCCAGAGGTTCTCCCTGATTCGTAGCAATTACAACCTGTTCGTCATCAGGGAGGATACCGATCAGAGGTACTGCCAGAATATCCGACACATCCTCCACGGACATCATATCTCCCCGTTTTACCATATCCATGCGGAGGCGATTGATAATCAAACGGATATCTCTCAGATCCTCCGCTTCCAGAAGACCAATGATCCGATCCGCATCACGAATCGCTGAAACCTCCGGTGTTGTCACTACCAGAGCTTTGGTAGCTCCGGCGATGGCATTCCGAAATCCCTGCTCAATTCCTGCCGGACAGTCCAGCAGGATGTAATCAAACTGTTTTTTCAGTTCCTCACATAATTTTTTCATCTGCTCCGGTGTAACAGAGGTTTTATCTCTGGTCTGTGCAGATGGAAGCAAAAACAGATTGGCATACCGTTTATCCCTGATCAGCGCCTGTTTTAATCGGCAGTTTCCTTCGATGACATCTACCAGATTATACACAATTCGGTTTTCGAGTCCCAGTACCACATCCAGATTTCGAAGGCCGATATCTGTATCTACCAGAACTACTTTTTTATCCAGTGCCGCAAGTCCGGCACCGATATTTGCAGCAGTTGTCGTCTTACCGACCCCGCCTTTCCCGGATGTAACAACAATTACTTCACTCATATCCAATCCTCCTGATATTTGTTCATATTGTCTGTCTTTTGCATCTCGATCAGTCTGTACCTGCGTTGGAATTGCTGGCTGTACTTGCCTGTCCGGTAAGAATCTCTGTTTCATCTTTCAGTCCGAAGTAATAGTTCAGAATATCCTTTGCCACCAGTTCGGAGTTTGTTGACGCATAACCGTTTGCAATACGGATTGCCCACGCAATCTGTGGTTTATCTGCCGGTGCATAACCGATAAATAAACTGTGGTTTGCACGGTTTTTACTCTGCTGTGCTGTACCGGTTTTACCTGCAAGTGTAACGTTCAGATCCTGGAAAATACCCCAGTTGGATTTGGTAATAACGCCCTCCATACCGACATGGACATCATCCCAGATCCCCTGACTCAGTTCCACATGATCAATCATTTCCGGAGTATAATCTTCAATCAGATTTCCATCGGAATCTGTTGATTTATCTAACAGTGAAAGATTATATACATTACCACTGCTCGCCAGAACCGTTGCATACCTGGCAAGCTGAGACGTGGTATAACTGTGAGTACCCTGTCCGATGGCGGACGGGATTGGCAGTTCGTTGGAAACCTGTGGCGATGCTTCAGAAATCTCCAGCCCGGACTTTTTATCCAGCCCAAGCAGATTCGCATACTTAATCAGCTGCTGCATCGCTGTATTATCATTAAATGTTCCTTCTGCATTCTGTCCAAGACGATAAGCGGTTTCACTGAAAAATACGTTACAGGAATTGGCAATACCATCCCTGATAGAAAGTGCACCATGTCCGCTCAGCAACCAGCAGTTCAGTGGTGCTCCCTGCAGTTTATCAAATCGGCCGCCACAGTAAATGTAGTCATTATCTGTAATAACTCCTTCTGACAGACCGGCAATCGCTGTTACCGGTTTAAATGTAGAACCTGGTGCCGTACGTTCCTGTGTCGCCTTATTATAAAATGGTGTAGACAAATCTTTATTCAGTTTTCTGTAATAATCTGTATCCATATTGTTAGCAAGACGATTATTATCATATCCCGGATAAGATACACATGCCAGTGTCTCTCCGGTGGACGGATCTGTGATAACAACAGAACCGGAACAAGGATCCAGCGCCAGCTGCGCCGGTGTGATCTCCAGAGAACTGATCTTGTGAAGCATCAGATCCATTGCAGAAAGATTTCCGGCTTTGAAGTTCTGATAGTCCTCATCATCGGTGGAAAGGACTCCCTGTTCATACAGTACTGTACACAGCTGCTTTCCTGTAATTTCATCATCCAGAAGCAGATATTTGTATAACATCTTACTGAAGTCCTGATCCGTAGACAGATAATCTGAAATATATGCAGATAGTTCCTGGTATACTTCTGTGGAATCCAGATATGTGTTTTTATCTGAAAACTTGGAAATATCGATCCAGTTCTGGCTTGCCGCATAGGTAAGATACTCCTGAAGAGAAATTGTCTCATCTTTCGTCCATGCCTTGTACATCTCATCATTCTTATCGATGGATGTTTCAGAAAGAATACCTGTTTTGTCCATCAGCAGATCATTGACAATATAGCTGACATATCCCTTCATCTCCTCGCTGAGGTCTTTATATGGTTTTGTATCACTTCCGGTCAGCTGTTCGTCCACTTTCTGGAAGATTTCTTCCTGCTTCCGTTCCAATGCTGCCGCAATCTTCTGCTCAGTCTCAGAGGCATCTGCTGCCGTAAAATGATCAATATCGATTACGGAATTATTTAACAGCGCATAATACACATCATAGATTGGGATCGGGATCGTGGATGCATCGGTATTTTCATCTGCTTTGAAAGTCTTGATGTTCTGGATATTGGCTACCAGCACACCGGCAATCTTCTGTTCAAGCACCTTGTAGCAGGCAATCTGCAGATCTTTATCGATAGTAAGATATACATTATTGCCCTGTACCGGATCTTCTTTGGAATCTTCACCGATCTGTAACACTTTTCCGTAATAATCTACATATACTTTTTCCGATCCGTCTTTTCCCTGAAGCGTCGACTCCATAACCTTCTCCAGACCGGATTTTCCTACAATAGAAGTAGTACTGTAACCTGCATCCGGATTCTCTGTCCGCAGATCTGCAAGTTCGTCCGAAGAAATCTTTCCGGTATATCCAAGAAGCGGTGCAAAATAAATACTGTCGGTATAGACACGCACGGAATCTTCCTGCACATCCACACCTTCCAGCAGACTCTTGTTTTCCTGGATCGCAGCTACCGTATTTTCAGAAGCATCGGTTGCGATCGTTACCGGAATATATTTTCGGAAACTGGTTGTGGAAAGTGCATATCTTACCGATATAATCTTCAATGTCTCTTCTTTTGTCAGCTGCTCCGGAAGACCGGCTTCCTGCGCTTTTTTCAGTTCCGAAGCCTTATAGTCACTGTGATCATATGGAATTTCATATCGTTTCAGCATATCTTCTACCATCTGCTGAGCGGAAGCATTTGCCTCCTCTGTTGTCAGATCGTCAATATAACTGTGTCCATATACGTCCGCTTTAAAACGTGACAGTGTCGTACCTTCCACATCATAACTGTAGTTTCCGGAACTGTCGACACTAATACGGAAATCACTGCTGATAGAATCTCCGTTGCTTTCGATAATCTGGATAATCTTGTAGATTTCTCCATTCAGGCTGCGGTTTTTTTCTGTATTATTTGCATAGTCACCACTGTCTTCCAGTGTGATCGAATAGGACAGTTCGTTGGAAGCAAGAACCTGACCGTTTCGATCGTAGATATTTCCTCGGGTGCTTTTCAGTGTTCTCGTTTTTGTCGTCATAATACTGAAGTTGTCCGCATATTCCTGTCCATGGATGATCTGCAGAGAAAACAGGCGGTGAATCAATACCATACTCAGAGCTGCGAAGATAAAAATCAGCACTGTAGTCCGTGGAATAATAAATTTTTTATGTCTTTTTTTTGGTCGTCTCATCAAGGTAACTTGGGTCCCTCCCATTCATTTTCCGTAAGCCAGCGGTTTAATCGATAGAGCGGTCGGTATAAAACTGCCGTAAGCAGTACTGTATATACCATCTCCGGAAGAATAATATGCTGCAGATAGCTGAAAAAATCCAGCCGGCCACGGAGCATAAACTGCAATCCGTATACAAGTACTCCATATGCGATATCACTGCCGGCAACCAGTACCATTGGCACTTTTACATCTTCATCAAAAAAGATTTTATACAGAAAGCCATTGCCAAATCCAATATGCATGTAAATAAGAGCATAAAAGCCAATCATACTTCCATAAAAAATATCAATCAGGAGACCGCAGAAAAATCCTACGAACATTCCTTCCTTTTTTCCTCTCATAAATCCAAACGATACTGTGAGGATCAAAAGCAGATTGGGAACGATGGAAGCGATGGACAGTGTCTGGAACACGGTTCCCTGTAAGACAAATGCCAGCAGAATCAATACCGCCAGAATCAGCTTTCTTCTCATTGTTCATCCTCCTGTGCATCCTGCGTCGGATCCGGTGTCGGAGTTGTGCTGTCATCTGGTGTCTGTGATTCCTCCGAAGTCACATCCTCTGTCTTCTGCTGCTTCAGTTCCTTGATAACCAGGACTTCCTGAATATCATTAAAATCCACTGCCGGAATGATCGTACCGCTTTTGGTCAGTTTATTGGCATCTGTAGAAACCTCACTGATATAACCGATCAGAATTCCTTTTAAAAATTTGTTACTGACAGAAGAGGTTACGATTTTATCTCCCTCCTGTACCTGATCTTCTTTATCTGTCAACTGAATAAAACGGATCTTACCGTCGTCCATCATCTGCAGATCTCCCGTTACCATACAGTTCTGAGAAATGGATGTGACAGTTGCACTGACATTACTGCTGTCATCAATGATCGAACGAACCGTAGCCCAATGTGCCCCGGTTTCCGTAACGATTCCTACCAGACCACCATCCGCGATAACATTCATATCCACCGCAATACCATCTGAACTTCCCCGGTTGATCAGGAACGTGCTGTACCAGTTACCGGTATCTTTTCCGATCACCTGCGCAGCGACTTTCTCAAACTCCGAATAGTCTGTGTCCAGGTTATACAATGTTCTCAGACGATCCAGTTCTTCCTGGTCCTGAGACAGTGTGGTGTTTTTAGCCTGAAGTTCATCCACCTGTTTCTGAAGTTTTTCATTCTCCGCAGACAGCTTTTTCATACTCTGGAATCCGTTTTTCTGATCCGTCATCCAGTTTCCCACTTCATTAATCCCATTCTGAAAAGGAACAATCACATAACCCAGGACATTACGCACCGGCGCAAAAGAAAAACTGGTTGAAAGAGACAGGACGATCAGTCCGAGACACAGGATTGTCATCATAGTTATCAGATGTTTTGTTTTCATTTTATATTGGTTCTTTTTTTTCATGACAGCTCCTTATTTCTGTTTTTTGGGAGTGAAAGCCCAGTGATGAAGTGCATCGTGGGTGATAATTTCTTTCAGCCCATAGATCGTACACAGTTCATAATAATGTGACAGCAGGATCGGGCAGCCGATCTGCCTGGACAGAACCCTGTCAATATATGGCAGATGTGTACTGCCACCGGTAAGATAGATCCCTTCTGATAAGATCACTTTATGTATCTGCGGTGGAATACGCTCCAGAAAAGCCCGAATCTCTGTGATGATCTCACAAATCGCCGGAGTGATCGCCTCATTTACTGCCGGAGAGGTAATCACACGTTCTCTCGGCAAACCGCTCACACAGTCAATACCGATGATTTTTCTCGCATCCTTCGTATCTTTTTCCAGATTTGCAAGAGATACTTTCAATCTTCCGGCGGTGCGTTCGCTGATAGAAAAATTAAGCTTTCTGCGAATCGTTGTCAGGATATCCTGTGTCAGACGGTCACCGCCTACGGGTATCACCTTACTGATGATCACACGGGTATCTGCAATAACAGAAATCTCTGTTGTAGCTGCTCCAATGTTTACGATCATGGATCCCTTGGTACGCATGATCGGAATACCAAGCGCCAGTGCATCTGCAATCGGACGTTCCACCAGAAGTACCTTACTTTGTCTGAGCTGTCCGGTATGGGCGATACTGTAATATGCACGCTTTTCTATCTCTGTCATATCTACCGGAACAGCAAAATAAATCACCGGGTGCCGCCCAACGCTGCGTCCGGTCTTGTCCAGCAGCAGTTGAAGCATGATCTCCAGGTGACTGATGTTTGCGATCATACCATTGAGCATCGGAGAAGATACCTTTACATTTGTCGGATTCTTTTCGTATATTTCATATGCTTCATCTCCAACGGCAAGTACAGTATCTTTGTTGCGAATGGCAATCATATTTTTCTCTTTTAAGATTTCATTACTGTTCTGAGAGTAAATCTTGATCATATTACTGCCCAGGTCAATTCCATATACATGGTTTTTAAACATAAATGCATATCCCTTCTGTTTTGCATATCCCAACATAACGGTTCACCGCTTTCACCGAACCGCTATATTCCGGCAATATCTCTGTCAGGAAAGCAACCCCTCCTGTCGAAAGCTGAAATACTGCTGATCCCCTATCACAATATGATCCAGAAGTGGAATATCTACCAGTGCTCCGGCTTCCCATACTCTTTTTGTAAAAAGAAGATCGTCTTTGCTTGGTTCCGGATTACCGCTGGGATGATTATGCACCAGGATCATATAGACAGCCCGGTGACGAAAGGCCGCAAGGATGAGATCTCTTGGCGATACCAGAGAAGAATTAACTGTTCCTCTCGAGATCACTTCGTCACCTAAAAACTGATTTTTTGTATTTAACATCGTACAAATCATCTGCTCCTGCTCTTCGTGCCGCATCCGTTCCATATAATACGCTGCAATTGTGTCCGGACTGTGAAAATCCAGAAGTTTTCCGGCTTCTCTGGTTGCAATCCGCTTGGATAGTTCTCCAATACATTTGATCTGTACGGCTTTTACCTGGCCGATTCCCCGAATCTGCATCAGATCTTCCATGGAAAGATGATAGATTCCAAGCAGACCCTGTTCGTTTTGTCCAAGATGCAAAACCTCATCGGCCAGTTGTACAGAGGAGCTTCCACGGGTACCGGATCGTAGAACAACAGCCAGAAGTTCGCTGTCTGTCAGCTTCTCCGGTCCGGAATGAAGACATTTTTCATATGGGCGTTCGTCCGGCGGAAGTTCCTGAATACGTTGTGAATATTTCATAAATAGCTCTCCTTGCCAGGATCTCTTCAGGCTGAGAGCGAAAGTCTGTTTGCCAGACTTTGATTTATCTTATCATAAATTTTCTGTGAATTCAAGATTCCTGATTTATAAGCAATATTTTTTACAGACAGCCTCGGCCACCCGCAGACCATCCATTGCAGCTGAAGTAATCCCTCCTGCATAGCCGGCACCTTCTCCACAGGGATAAAACCCCCGGACATTACTTTCCATCTGCTCGTTTCGAGAGATCCGGACCGGAGAAGAGGTTCTGCTCTCCACACCGGAAAGGATTGCATCCGGCCGGTCAAATCCATGAATCTTTCTTCCACAGGCAGCGATTCCAAGATCCAGCGATTCTGCCAGAAAATCCGGGAAGATCTCCCGCAGATTACTCATAGCATATCTTCCACGGATGCATGGTTCTACTTCACCAAAAGCTTTTGTCTCTTTTCTTTCATGAAAATCACCATAGGTCTGTACGGGAATCCTGCCTTCATGAAGCTGATAAGCTTTCTGCTCCAGATACCGCTGAAAGAATATTCCCGCCAGTGGATTCTGATCCAGTTCAGCCGCAAGAGCATCCTCTCCCATCCGCTGCAGATACTCCATTCCATACGTCACATAATCCTGCGGTGAGACCGTTACGATCATAGCACTGTTTGCATTCCGGCTGTCCCGTGCCTGATAACTCATACCGTTGACCGCAAGATAACCTTTTTCAGAAGAAGCATCCACTACATAACCACCCGGGCACATGCAGAACGAATAGATTCCTCTTCCGTTTTCCAGCTGATGTGTCAGTTTATAGCTGGCAGCACCAAGTTCTTTTACTTTCGGTTGTCCATATTGGCTCAGATTGATCATCTTCTGCGGATGTTCGATACGCACACCTACCGCAAACGATTTTGCTTCCATATAGATCCCATGTCTTTTTAACATAGAAAAGGTATCTCTGGCACTGTGTCCAACAGCCGCAATACAGACCTGTGTTTCTATCCACTCATTCCGGTTCAGCTGGATCCGACAGATCTTTCCATCGCAGATATCCAGATCTGTTACCTGTTTTGTAAAACAGAATCTCCCACCCATCTGTTCAATCTGTTCCCGCAACGATGTGACGATACCAATCAGCTGATCCGTGCCAAGATGGGGTTTCTGTTCATATAAAATGTGGTCCGGTGCGCCTCCCTGAACAAAAATCTCCAATACTTTTCTATGTCTTCCCACCGGATCCTTTACCAGAGTATTCAATTTGCCATCCGAAAATGTACCGGCGCCCCCTTCACCGAACTGCACATTGCTGTTCGGGTCCAGAATACCGTCTTTCCAGTACTGATCAACCGTTTTCTTTCGTTCTGATGCTTTCTCTCCACGCTCATAAACAACCGGTCGAAGTCCTGCTTTTGCGAGTGCCCATGCGCAAAACAATCCTGCCGGACCACTTCCGATGACAACCGGCGGCTGTTTTAGTTTCTCAGTTCCTCCTGCAGGAAATTGATATTCCGTTTTGTTTATTAACATAATATTTTTATCGTTAACCTTTTGCATGCGATGAAGGATTTTCCGTTCCTTTGGGGTATCCACATCAACCACATAAACAAATTTCAAATCCGGCTTTTTCCGTGCATCCAGGGATCGGCGTACAATCTTCCAGGAAGAAAGCTCTTCTTTTTTTATCTTTAACTGCTGACAGATTTTCTTCTCCAGTGCATCCGGAGTATGATTCACCGGCAATTTTAACTGTGAAATACGAATCATAATATTTTCCCTTCCCTGGCCGCAGCTTTTCCGGCAACTGCTCCGCTCGACCATGCCCACTGTAGATTATATCCACCACATGGACCATCCACATCGATCACTTCTCCGGCAAAATAAACTCCCGGATAGAGACGGGATTCTAAGTGATCCGTCAGTTCTTCCGGATCCACACCTCCGGAACAGATCTGTGCCTGTCGCAGTGCGTATGCTCCTTTTACCGATATCTGCCAGTCTTTTAATTTCTCTGCGATCTTTTCCGGTTCATAAGTTTTCTTTACCAGAACATCTATTATCTTCTTCGGAAGCAGTCCGATCAATAATTCCTGTGGATTCTTATAAGTGCCATTCTGCCGTTGTCTGTCTGCCAGATATTGTACGAGTTCTTCTTTTGTCAGCTTTGGCATCAGATCCAGATGATAAACAGCTGTTTTTCCTTCCGCAGCCCCACGCACTGCATAACGGCTCAGCTGGAAAACACTGATTCCGGATATTCCATATTCCGTAAATAAAATCTCTCCCTGTTCCTGTCCGATGATTTTTCCGTTCACTTCCAAAATGATGCGGCCATCCATCCGGCTTCCTGCCCATTTCGGATAATAATTGTCTTTTCCACGGATTCCACACAACGACGGTAAAGGTTTCACTATTGCGTGTCCCAGTTTTTCGGCCAGTGCATAACCTGTTGCACTGCTCCCCTCTACATTTGACGCCGGACTTCCGCAGGCTACGATCACGCTGTCACAGGGATACTTCCAGGTAGCTGTCTTCACCAGATACCGGTCATCTTCCCGGAGAATATCTGTCACCTCTTCTGTAGTTTTTATCTTCACTTTCTGATGTCTTGCTTCCATCTCAAGAACCTGTGCAACACCTGCTGCCTGATCGCTGTACGGATATACCCAGCCACCCCGGTCTTTTATATAGATCCCAAGTTCCGAAAAGAATGCCAGTGTATCTTCTAATGGATACTGTGTAATGATTTTCCATGGGAAATCCGGCTGGCTGCTCCGATATCGGGAAGGTTCCTGTACAAGATTTGTCAGATTACATCGTCCGTTTCCTGTTGCAAGAATCTTTTTCCCGGGTTTCTCATTGTGTTCTAAAAGCGTAACCGCGGCTCCCGCCCGGGCGGCCTGGATCGCTGCCATCATTCCGGAAGCCCCGCCGCCTATGATCACAACTCTTTTCATGGAAGTTCTACCAGTCCTTTTTCATATAGTTTCTGCAAGCTCATCATAATACCAAGTTTTGCATGCTGCCAGGTCAGTCCGCCCTGAAAATATACCGCATACGGAGGCTTGATCGGTCCGTCCGCACTCAGTTCAATAGAAGATCCCTGTACAAATGCCCCCGCTGCCATGATCACATCGCTGTCATATCCCGGCATCGCCCAGGGTTCAGGATCCACATAGCTGTCGATCGGTGCTGCTGCCTGGATGCCTTTACAAAAAGCAATTACTTTTTCCGGTGCTCCGAAGGTAACTGCCTGAATGATATCGTGACGGCTCTCCGTACTGTTCGGAACTACCGCAAAGCCAAGACGTTCATACACGTTGGCCGCAAAAATCGCACCTTTCAGAGCCGCTGCCGTAACTGTTGGTGCAAGGAAAAATCCCTGATAGAAAGACTGATTTACGCCCAGTGTTGCCCCTACTTCTTTTCCAAGCCCCGGAGAAGTCAGGCGGTAAGCTGCGTTGTCTACATATTCTTTCTTTCCTGCAATATAACCACCGATCGGAGCCAGTCCGCCACCTGGATTCTTGATCAGAGAACCTACTATCAGATCTGCTCCCACATCTGTAGGCTCTATCGTTTCTACAAACTCACCATAACAGTTATCCACCATGCAGATCACATCCTGTTTGATCTCTTTTATAAAATCAATCAGCTGTCCGATCCTTGCTACAGAAAGTGTAGGTCTGGTCTGGTACCCCTTGGAACGCTGGATAGTTACCAGTTTTGTTTTCTCATTGATCGCTTTTCTGATATTTTCAAAATCAAAAGAACCATCTTCCAGCAGATCCACCTGTCGATAGGAAACCCCGTATTCCGCCAGAGAACCGTTTGATGGCCGGATACCGATCACTTCTTCCAAAGTATCATATGGCTTTCCTACCGGAGAGAGAAGTTCATCTCCCGGACGCAGGTTACCTGCCAGTGCAACAGCAAGCGCATGGGTTCCGCAGGCAATCTGTGGACGTACCAGAGCGGATTCTGTATGGAATGTAGCCGCGTAAATCTCCTCGAGGGTATCTCTTCCCACATCGTTATATCCGTAACCGCTGGAAGCATACAGGCAGGCTTCACTGGCACGACACTGCTGCATGGCATGAACCACCTTCAACTGATTATACTCTGCCACACGATCGATCTCCTCAAATCGTTGTTTCAGACTCTCAGCAATTTCCTGTCCGAAAGAATAGACTTTCCCATCAATTCCCATTTCTTTGTACATTTCTTTTGTTATTGCCGTATCCATAATTTTCTGTTTTTCCTTTCATGCATATCTTATAATTTATTTGAAATTTTCCACGCTCACCTGATTATTTTTTTCTCTCTTAATGAAGCAAGCATGGCATCCAGAATCACCTGTGCATCATACCCAAAATCCTGCTTGTCAAACCATTCCACCTGACGTTCTCTCTTAAACCAGGTGATCTGCCGCTTGGCAAAATGTCTGGTATCCCGTTTTAATACATAAATCGCTTCTTCCAGCGACCAGGTACCATCCAGATAAGAAAGAATTTCTTTATATCCCAGTCCCTGCATGGACACCATTCCTTTATGATAGCCCATTTTTTTCAGTGTTTTCACTTCATCGATCAGTCCATCGGCAAGCATCTGGTCAATTCTGGCATCGATTCGTTCATACAGATGGGTTCTTTCATCATTTAACACAAAATACGCCAGGTTATATGGGGACTCTTTCTGGCGCTGCTCCTCATTATGCTGAGAAATCGGCTTTCCCGTCTGCCGGTAATATTCCAGTGCACGGATCACCCGTTTTACATTGTTTGCATGAATCGCCGCCGCAGATGCAGGATCCACAGCAGCAAGCATCTCATGAAGCACCTGCGCTCCCTCAGTCTTTGCTTTTTCTTCCAGCATCTGCCGATAAGTCGCATCCTCTCCATGCACAGTGAAATCAATATCTCCGGTTACTGCCTGGATATAGAATCCGGTACCGCCCACCAGTACAGGAATCCGCCCGCGGTCATAGATTCCTTTCATGGCTTCTTTTGCCATCTGTTGAAACCGTACCACATTAAATTCTTCATCCGGCTCCAGACAGTCCACCAGATGATGGGGGACTCCCTGCATCTCCTCCGGTCGGATCTTTGCGGAACCGATATCCATATGACGATAGACCTGCATGGAATCCGCGGAGATAATTTCCCCGTTCACCGCTTTTGCCAGTGCAATGGAAAGGCTTGTTTTTCCTACTGCAGTAGGACCTGTTAATATAATCAAAGGTTTCTTCACTCTGTTCACCTACACAATCCGCTTAAATTTCTTTTCCAGTTCGTATTTGGTCATGGAAATAATGGTCGGTCGGCCATGGGGACAGTTATACGGATTCTCCAACTGTAACAGTTCATCGATCAGTGCTTCTGTCTCCCGAAGCGATAACTTCTGATTTCCCTTCACCGCTGCCTTACACGCCATGGTCGCCATCCGATCCGAAAGGACATCCAGCGTTTTTGAGGATGGATCCTCCTCCAGATGATCCAGTACTTCAATAAAAAATCCCTGTTCTGTCATTCCGAACAGATTCTGCGGCACTGCCCGGATACTGTATTCCCTTCCGCCAAAGGATTCAATCTCAAACCCAAGGGTTTTAAAAATATTCTGATACTTTTTCATTTTCTCCTGTTCTTCCAGATTCAGAGAAATGATGATCGGCGGGCTGACGATCTGTGAACTTACATTCCGTTCTTTCATCTCTTTTACGATTCGTTCATACAACACTTTTTCGTGAGCCGCATGCTGGTCAATGATATACAATTTATCTTCCATCTGTACCAGCCAGTACGTATCAAAAACCTGTCCGATGATCTTGTGATGTTTTTTTGCTTCCGGACTTAACAGTTTTCCGTCGAAAAGATCCATCTGTTCAGCCTTCTGAACACCCGGAGTAGCTATATTGTCTCTTCTGTCTGAAACGACTTGTCCTGCCTGCAAATTCGGATTCTGCTTCGCCGGGTTCTCATTCCTGTATCCAGTCTCACGCTTTTCTCCGTAACATCCCGTTCCCTGCTCCCTTACAACCGATCCCTTGTGAGTTTCTTCTCTGGAAGCTGCCACTGCTACTGCTCTGTCAGCTATCGGGTTAGCCGCTTTCGCACGGTTTTTCAACTCTTCCGGCTGCACTTTCTGCTGCATCTGATATCCTCTCGGCTGTTCGATCTGCCGGCGCTGTACCTCAAAAGGTTCCGGTGCTTTATCCCGGTTCGCAGGACGTACCGCCAAACGGTCTTTTCCAATCGTCACCTGTGGAATCAGTTCTTTGTGCTGCAGACCCTGTATAATTGTCTGATAAATCTGTCGGTAGATCAGTTCCTGATCAGAAAAACGTACTTCCATCTTGGTCGGATGCACATTGACATCCACATCAGAGCCTTTGATCTGAATATGAAGACAGGTAAACGGATATTTATGCTGCATCATAAACGTATGATAAGCATCTTCCACTGCTTTTGTCACGATCTTACTCTTTACATATCGTCCATTGACATAATAATTTTCAAAATTACGGTTTCCCCTGGAAATTACCGGTTTCCCGATAAATCCATCGATTCGGATCGTCTCTTCCCGGTCTTTTGTATGGATCTCAATCAGTTCCCTGGTAATATCTCTCCCGTAGATCTGATAAATCGCTTCTTTCAGATTATTATTTCCGGAAGTATGCAGTTTCGTCTGACCGTTTTGCATATATTTGAAAGAAATATGCGGATGCGACAGTGCCAGCTGTTCGATAAAACTGCTAATATAACCGGCTTCTGTAGTCGGTGTCTTTAAGAATTTTGCCCTTGCAGGCGTATTATAAAACAGATCCCGTATCAGGAAAGTCGTTCCGTCCGGCGCACCGATCTCCTCCATTCCCTTTTCCATACCGCCCTCAATCTGATAGCGGACTCCGATCAGCTGTTCATGGGGTTTTGTGATCAGTTCCACACGGGAAACAGCAGCAATACTCGACAGCGCCTCGCCACGAAATCCAAGAGAAGAAATCAACGAAAGATCTTCCACTTTACGGATCTTGCTGGTCGCATGACGAAGGAATGCCAGCGGAACCTGTTCTTTTTCAATACCTGTACCATTATCGGTGATACGGATAAATGTGGTACCGCCTTCCTTGATCTCCACAGTAATCGCACTGGCTCCCGCATCAATGGCATTTTCCACCAGTTCTTTTACAACCGAAGAAGGGCGCTCCACCACCTCTCCTGCTGCAATCTTATCAATTGTACTCTGATCCAAGACTGAAATCTGTCGTTTCATCGATCTATTTCCTTCCTAAGCTATAACATCTGCTATATTTCGTTTACCAGCGATTTTTTAATTTATTCTGTAACCGATATAACGTATTCATCGCATCCATCGGTGTCAGCATCGTAATATCCAGATTTTTCAGTTCCTCTATGATATCCTGATCCTGTACCGTATCAAACAGGGAAATCTGTTCCAGATCCACTTCATCATAATGTACGGCTTTCGGTTTTGTCTTTCTGGAATTCTCTGCCAGATCTTTAAATGTACTGGTAATATCCGTATGTACCAGTTCATCCACCAGTTCTTTTGCACGATCCAGAACACTGTCCGGAACACCTGCAAGCTTTGCCACCTGGATACCATAACTTTTATCGGCACCACCTTTTACGATTTTTCGTAAAAATACGATATCATCGCCCCGTTCTTTCACCGCGATACAGTAATTATTAACGCCCGGAATCTTTCCTTCCAGCTCTGTAAGTTCGTGATAATGGGTAGCAAACAGAGTCTTTGCCCCCAGAAGTTTTGTATTACTGATGTGTTCGATAACTGCCCAGGCAATGGACAGTCCGTCAAAGGTACTGGTTCCACGGCCAATCTCATCCAGGATCAACAGACTTTTCGCAGTCGCATTGCGAAGAATATTGGCCACCTCTGTCATCTCCACCATGAACGTACTCTGTCCGCTGGCCAGGTCGTCCGAAGCTCCGACACGGGTGAAAATCCGGTCTACCACACCAATCTTTGCTTTTTCTGCCGGAACAAAAGAACCAATCTGCGCCATCAAAACGATCAGGGCAGTCTGCCGCATATAAGTGGATTTTCCTGCCATGTTCGGTCCGGTGATCACAGAGACACGCTTGCTGCCGTTGTCCAGATAGGTATCATTTGCAATAAACATATCGTTGTTGATCATCTTTTCAACAACCGGGTGGCGGCCATTTTTGATGTCGATCACACCTTTCGTATTGACCGTTGGACGTACATAGTTATTGCGCTGGGCAACCACGGATAACGATGCATAGACATCCAGCTGCGCGATGGCTTTCGCTGTCTCCTGGATTCGCGGAATCTGTGCAGCCAGTTCTTCTCTCACCTGGCAGAACAGATCGTATTCCAGGGCAAATAATTTATCTTCCGCACCGAGGATCATATCTTCCAGTTCTTTTAGCTTCGGTGTGATATAACGCTCGGCATTGGTCAACGTCTGTTTTCTTGTATAGTATTCCGGCACCAAATCTTTAAAACTGTTCGTCACTTCAAGATAGTAGCCAAATACTTTATTATATTTGATCTTCAGATTTCGGATACCGGTTTTTTCTTTTTCTTCTGCTTCCAGCTGTGCCAGCCAGGATTTCCCCTGGGTTTTGGAATTCCGATAGGTATCTACCTGTTCATTATAGCCTTCCCGGATGATTCCGCCTTCTTTGACTGCCAGAGGCGGATCTTCCGTAATGGAGGCTTCCAGCAGTGTATACAGATCTTCCAGGCCATCCATCTGTTCGTTAATGCGCACCAGCAGCGGACTGGTAAAGTTCACCAGCAGATTTTTAATATGAGGAATCATTTCCAGAGACATTTTAAATGCCAGAAGGTCCCTCGGGTTCGCAGAACGATAACTGATCCGACTGACCAGACGTTCCAGATCGTATACCGGATTCAGGTATTCCCGGATCTCCTCGCGAAGCATCGCCTGCATGTTCAGTTCCGTCACCGCATCCAGTCGTTCGTTGATCGCATCTGCATCAATCAATGGCTGTTCCACAAAGTTTCGCAACATACGGGCACCCATGGCAGTTTTTGTCTTATCCAGCACCCACAAAAGGGAGCCGCGTTTCTGTTTTTCCCGCAGGGTCTCCACCAGTTCCAGATTTCTTCTCGAAGAACTGTCGATAACCATATAGCGGTCTGTAGTATACGGGATAATTTTATTCATATGCTCCATGGTATTTTTCTGGGTATCCAGAAGATACCGGAACAGGGAACCGGCTGCGATCACACCGCTGTCATAATCAGCCAGTCCCAGCCCCTCAAGAGAGGAAATCTTAAAATGCTCCAGTAATGTCTGCTTACACAGATCATCTCCAAAATACCAGGATTCCAGTGCAAACACAGAGATATGCAGACGGTTCCTCAGGTCGTCCACATCCACACCGGAGACCAGAAAAGCATCATTACAGATGATCTCTGCTGGAAGGAACTTATTGATCTCATCCCAGAGTTTCCGCTCCTCATCAATCTCTGTCACATAGCAGTCACCGGTTGTGATATCTGCAGTGGATACCCCAAAATGATCTCCCATACATACGATGGTCATCAGATAATTATTCTTTCCTTCATCCAGTTCCTGCATATTAAGATTCGTTCCCGGTGTCACAACACGGGTCACTTCTCTTTTTACGATTCCCTTTGCCGTTTTCGGATCCTCTACCTGTTCGCAGATAGCTACTTTATACCCTTTATCGATCAGACGATTGATATATGTTTCTGCTGCGTGATACGGAATCCCGCACATCGGAGCCCGTTCAGAAAGACCACAGTCTTTGCCGGTAAGTGTAAGTTCCAGTTCACGGGAGACAGTTTTCGCATCCTCAAAAAACATTTCATAAAAGTCCCCAAGGCGATAAAAAAGAATCGAATCCTTATACGCACATTTTGTCTGACAGTAATGAACCATCATCGGTGATAATGTATCACTATTTTCTGGAATCCCCATAAATTCAAGCTCTTCCGGGGTTAATGCAGGTGCTTTTGACCCGTTTTGACCACGTTTTGACCACGTTTTTTTTGTTTCTTGTTTCAATATATCTATACCTCAATTCTTTTCTGTCAGAGAGTCCTTTTTATCGTTGAAAAGTACATATTTTTCTTCATATTTCTGATAAGAATGCTTCAGATGTTCCTGTTCCAGGTGCGTGTAGTATTCCGTCATTTTCAGATCTGCATGGCCTGTGATCTTCCGGATAGAAGCATAATCCATACCAGATTCCACACAATGAGTAACAAATGTATGCCGCAGCATATATGGACTGAAATAGATCAAATGTGGTTCCCGATGTTCTTCTATTGCCAGCTTTTCTTCTTTCCGGTTTACCATATCGATGATACAGCGCGTTTCCTGATAGGCGATCCTGGCAGATAAGGATTTCCCGGGGACGTAGTAAAAACCGGATCCGGCAATACATCAGCCAGGGGATTTTCCCTTCCCCATTTCTTCCGATATTTTTTCTTATCCTCGTCCTGTTTCTTTTTCCAGTCTAAAAATGCCTGTCGGACTTCTGCATTCATTGGGATCATCCGATAACTTGCCTTCTTTTTCGGTGACGTTACCTGCTTTTTCCATTGACGCTACGGAAGTTTCTGGTTAGACTCATCATAATAAATATAGACTTTACCAACTGTTTTTCTTACATAGATTAATTCGTTTTCGAAGTCAATATTACTCCATCCGAGCGCACAGGCTTCCCCGATCCGCATTCCCGTATGAAAAAGTATTACAAAAAGGTTCATAATACCGTCTTCTCTGGCAGACTTCCCAAAAACGTTCCAGATCCTGGGGACTGATGCACTTTTTATCATCATCCGGTATTTTACCGGGTCGGTCCTTGGAAAATCGGATCGTATCACATGGGTTTGTCGGAACCAGACCTCTGTTAAAAGCGTGTTGGAACAACTGCCGCAGGATTGACAGGGCCTGTAATACAGTTGTCCTGGCATACCCTTCTTTTAGTAACGAATCGATCACAAACGAGATCGTCGATGGAGTAGCATCGATCAATTTGACATAACCGATATATTCCCGCATCCGTTCAAAACCATTCACATAGTTCTGAATCGTGGTATTTTTATTGACTGGGATGATATAAAGTCTCATCCACTCCTCATACCAGACAGATACATTGATCTGTGGGTTGTATCGTTCCGCCAACGGAGCTTTCTTTTCCTTAAACTCTCTTGTTTTCTTTTTTAATGTGGAAAGTTTCCGGTCATAGAGACAGTAGGGATTTTTTACGCCTGGTATATACACTCTTGCTTCAAACCGGCCATCTGCCTTCTGTCGAAATCCTTTTCCCAGATCATTTCCTTCTAAATCTTTTCCCATATGTTTCACCGTCTTTCTTGATGAATACACATGGCACTCGTTTTAATATTAGCATGGAAAAAATAAACTTTCAAGACTGACTCACCAGCCATTTCTCGAATTTTTCCGATCTACCAGGGTTCTCCGTCCGATCCGGACAAGCAAATGGTTCTCTTCGATCAGGTTTCGGATCGTCTTTTCCGATAAACCTGTCAGCTCACAAACTTCTTTAACGGATAGCAATAATTTTTCTGGTACTTCTTTTTTTCGTAACATATCCTTGGTCCTTTCTGTCATATTTTCAATCATACGGAAGTATCCGGAGATGCACGCGCAAGGTAAGCAACAGCTTCCTGCAGGGAACAATTCTGTTGTTTTGCCCTGGAATATACACTGCTTTTCTTTATCCCCAGTTCCGTACAGCAACTTTGTACAGAAGGATAGACTTTACCCTGATAGGGAAAAGACCGTTTTTTTCGCAGGGACAGGACATATTCCAACGCTTCTGCCCGACTGATTTTTCGGTTCTTTTCATGATAGATCACAGTATTTGGTGAAATATCGTATGCTTTGCAGCAAGAAAAAAAATCATCATAAATTACATTCCGGAACAGGAAGGCCTTATCCATAGAAATATAATGTTCCAATGCCTCTTCTTTTGTGATCTCGTGATACTTCTGATAGTTACGTACAGCGTCATAGCTGACTCCATGTAATTTACAACATTCCAAGAAAGAATGATAGGATTCACCATGAAACTGAAAGAATTTCTTTTGGTCGGTCACATCCTGCTTTGTTGTATCTGATTCCACTTTCGAACCTTGGAATTTACGCACAACTTATACAAGTGGAGAAAAGATCACCTTCTGGTCGGCCTTTTTTTCGTACCTGCAATTGCGATCGACACTCCCCCTACTCATTTTTTTCCATTTCTTTTTCGATATCGATCCCGGTCTTCTCCTTATATCCCCGCACTATACTCCGCAGATCCATGTATCTTGTGTAATACAAAAGTTCCAGTTCTTTCTCCTTTTCATAGTTTTTCTTCGTTTCTCGCAGTTCTTTCCGTAGCTTTGCTCCTGTCCGCCCGTCCGCAAGGAAACGATATGCTTCCATTTTGAAGTATAACGATCGGATCATGCTCTCCCGTAGATTCTGTTCCCTGTATTCTGAAATATTCTGAATCTTTGCTTTCCGTAAAGAAGATAACTGGCCATCATTCGCGACCAGAATCCCAACGAAATCCGGAATCTTATGTACATAGTCCGTAATCTTTTCTACCATCGATTCCGGAATGTCCAGGTAATTGTAATGTCCATACCAGCTCATCTTTGCAGACGACTGCAGGTCAGAAAAGCTTACCTTGATCTCGTAACAGCGTAGGATTCCATAACTGTCCATGGTCACAAAGTCGCAGATTTCCCTTCCCATATGATTATTCGGAAACCCAATCGTTACTTCTTTGCATCCATAAATTCTTCTTTCCCTGCAGACCCGTTCCAAAATCTGCTCGATTTCTAGTGTCTGTTGTGTTTTTGCCATCCTTACAACACCACCTTTTCTTCTTTTGCCAGCAGCATGTCTGCCATTTTCCTCGTCACATATGTTAAGATTTCAGACTGTGTATGGTCTTGTGCTGCGTAGGAATCCAGCGAGTCTTCCTCATAATCGAATCCTGTCGATTCCAGATTTTCCTCATTAGCCTTTGACAGCTTACATACAGCATCATACAGATATGCAGCACTGTGGTCTTTCAGCAGACCATGGTTGACGCAGAAGATATACATATGTTCCGCTGTTTCCGCTCCGATCAGATCCCGTACCATGTCCACGGTGTATCCCATGGAAAGAATTCCGGAATAAAATTCCAATTCGTCCTGCTGGGAAATTACAGCATTCCGGAACAGCCGTTTTAATTTTTCTTCCGGGTCATACGCCTTGCAGTTTCTCTTCCATGCAACGATCTGCACGGTAACAGCTTCCTCTTCATTTATCCAAAACCACTGGTTGTTCTCGCAGTACGCAAAAGCGTCGCAATGGTATTCTCCATCGACACATCCAAGATAAGTCACCTGCACATTTTCTCTTTCTTTTGGGTAATTCTCTGAGATTACAGGGGTCCATGTTTCACTCATATTTTTCTCCTTGTAAGATTGTATTTCAGACGATTTTTTTAACTCCTCTCTTTATATATTTGTCTGATACCTACAGAATGGGAAATCTCGAACATAACAAAAACCAGGGAAAACCCTGGCTCTTGCAAAAAATTAAAAATAAACAATGAACTTTTTGTCACGATTCCAAAAATCATAAGCTTTTTCGCATTTTCGTTCCTTATTTTAATGGTAAACACCCATCTTCAAACAGTCTTTCGAACGTGTTTGGAGTATGTTATCTCTTACATTATAAAAGTATCGTTCTATATCGCCCGGTTCATTGCTCCAAGATTCCGGAAGAATCAAGATTCCTTGAACAGAAAATGGAAACAGACTTTCACTGTTTGCAGCAGCATCATAAAACAATTGATCTTGTGAAATCCCGTATAGTAATAATAAGCGTTCATCCACCAAAACAGAATACTCTGGCGAATCATTACAATAAATATAACATGTGATTAAAAAATCATCCCTTATATGATAAGGGACATTTTCCGGAAGCTTTTCTTTGCTTAACTCATCAGCTTTGCACACCCGGATAAATAACTTGTCTTTAACTGAACTGTATTTGTTATAATTAGAATATATCTTTAACCTTGTCTTTTCGGAACAATCGCATCTCCATAGAAATATTGGTATAAGAAAATAAACCATAACGATGATCAATATAGTTGTACAGATTACATATAAGTAGGCAAAACGTATGAACGCAGCCAAAATAGAACAAATACAAGGAATAACCATGAAACAGCTTATGGCAATAGCTATGTTGTAGTGCGTAAATAAGCCATCATAACACGAAAACTTCGTTCCAACCACTCTTATTTTTTCTCCATCTTGACAGAGGGAATTGCCAATTTGCAATCCCCTCCATGTACAACTATTCTACTATTCTTTATTTAAAAATATACTATCTTTGCTTTTTCATCCAGCACCATCTGATAAAATCTTTCCGCATAAACATACGCCTGTTTTAAATCTGCCATTTCTTTTTCCTGAGAATTGTATTTAGTCCCATACTGCAGACACACTTCAAAATCAGCCGGTAAATCAATAGGTGCCCGCGCGATCCAATAAGCAATCTGATTCCAGTCCAACACTCCGGTAAATGGACATCTATGTTTATCCGCAGCCAGTACTTTTTCATCATTATCCAGATCTTCCCTCGGTATGGAATCCGTATCCTGTAAATGTGTGGCATACAGGCGATCATAATATTTCTCCAATAACTCATAATAATTATCCTGGAACATGATACTTGCATGACCGGAATCAAAACACAATCCTATAAATTCCCGATCGTATCGTTCAAACAGCCTTTCAAACTGATCCCTCTGATCTTCTGCCGGAGCAAACAGCAGATTTTCCACTGCAATTTTTACACCTGCCGTTTTTGCATATGGCTGTACCTCATCAAAAGATTTAAATACCTGTTTATAATAATCTTTTTTAGCCTCTTTACACTTGCGGAATACTCTGAACGGTAATGCCATATGCAACACCATAGTATCTGCACCAATCTGCGTACATAAATCAATTCTGTTTTTCAAAAGCTCTACACCCGCTTCCCGGATATATGGATTGGGACTTTTATAGTCTTTCCGAAAACTTCCCTCGGTCGCATGAATCGTATGCGCTTTTAGTCCGTAATGCCGCAGCAGATCCCGTGCATAAAACATTTCACTTGGACTATAAAGATATTCACCATCCCAATTATGCATCCATGATGTATGAGTAAAACCAGTCTCCGCAAGACATTTGATCTGATGTTCTATTTCATCCCAATTTTGTATATCATTGTTATAATCAGTGTTTACTGACGTATATAGCATATTTCTACCTCCTGATTCATATATGAATTTATGTATTTGTTTCGTTTTTTCCGGCCTTTTTGTAAAAAGTCGGAGACACTCCATAATATTTTTTAAATGCCCTTGAAAAATTAAATACATTATTATAACCGACAGCTTCCGAAATTTCCTGAAGATTCATGGTTGGACATTGCAATAATTGCTCCGAATACACCATTCTTTTTGAAATCAGATACTCCTGAAAGGACACCCCATATGTCTCATGGAACATTTTACTCAGATGTGAATAACTTATGAAAAACTTTTCTGCTATATCTGAAAGCACCAGTTTCTCAGTAAAATTCTGATCAATATATTCGCAGATTTCATCCATAATATTTCCCTGGCTTTCTTTTCTTTCCATGAAATCTACATATACCAGAATCTTTCGTTTTACGACTTCGACAAAATGTTCAATAGAAGTAATATCATAAAAAGAAATGGAATCTGTATCCACCTCCAGTTTTTCTTTATCTGAAGATGATATTGCCGAATAGATAAGACCAGTAACAAAATTATAATATCTCTTCAATTCCGAAATCTGAAGCATGCGGATCTCCACTTCAATTCGTTTCCAGATATTTGTATGAAGCATTAGTTTTGGATTCTCAATCAAGTTAGAAGTACTCTTTCGCAATCTCTCTCGTATTTCCATGGATTTTTTCTGCTCTTTTTGAGAAAACAGCTTTCCATATCCTTCCGTCATCCGATAGCAGAGATTATTTTCACATTCATAATTCAAACGGTATATTTCTGAAATGCCTCCACAACTACTGATACCAATTGCAGGCATTCCCAAACCTTTGCTTATAATCTCCTCTATCAATTGCTTTCCATAGATCAGCAGCACGTCATAATCCATATCGTCACTAGAGAGCAGAAGCTCAATTTTTTGACGCGTACGAGCCGAACACAAACACTGATACTCCTTCTTATCATATTCCAGATCATATATCAGATTAATTATTTTATTAATATCTTGTTCAGACATCGATCTTTCAAAACCTATTTTAACAATACATATTTTCCAGTCATCGGTTTCACTGGGGATTTCTTTCTTTAGTTTATCCAGAGTAGTTTCATCCAGCGGTCTGGACAATTGTTCAAAGATTTTTTCTGCCGTTGTAACACGCAAACTTCTTGATTCACCGGAATAGCTGGTCTTATTCAACAGACATTCACACTGCTGTTGGAGCATATCATGCAACTGTTTTGTCAGAATTGGTTTCAGCAGATAATCTGTCACCCCTTCCTGAAACGCTTCTCGAACGTATTTATAATCATCATATCCGCTCAGAACGATGAAGCACACGGGAAAAAGGATTTTTTTCATCTGTCGAATCATTTCGATTCCATCCATCCCTTCCATTTTGATGTCCGTGATTACAATTTCCGGTTTATAGTCTCTGCAGATTTCCAGCGCTTCTTCCCCACTGTAACAAGTTTTAACCTCACCGATTTCTTTCATGTTCATCATCTTTACTTTTGAACATATATTTTCGCAGATATGATATTCATCATCTACAACTAACACTGAAAACTTCATTTCATTCACTTTCTTCAAAATCCTTTATTGGTATCTTGATCGATACAACAGTTCCTTCTTCTATCTTACTGTCAATCAACAATTCTGCCTCTTCTCCATAAATCAACTGCAGCCTTTTGTAAATATTTCGCAGTCCTATAAAGGAAGAATTAGATGAAATCGTATTCTCCAGTTGTTTTCCTTCCACAATATTTTCACGAATTTTTTCCAGATACTCTTTATCAACACCTGTTCCGTTATCTTCTATTTTAATCACAAGAAATTTTCCAAAATACCTTGCCTTAATCCTGATCCATGTTCGTTGATTCTTTTTCGCACCATGCACAATAGAATTTTCCAAAATTGGCTGAAGCAGATACTTTATTATCTCCACAGGATATAATTCCTGAGGTACATCCAGCTCCAGTTCCAAATTTCCTTCACAACGAATGCTGTATACCTGTACCAGTGAGTATGCATTATCCATTTCTTCTTTCACAGTGGCAAACATTCCTGTATTTTTTATATTATAACGAAGTAAATGTCCAAAATAAGCAATAGCCTCCGATAATCTAAAATTACCATTGTCCTCCGCATTGGATGCAAAAATACTCAGTGTATTATAGATAAAATGTGGATTCATCTGATACTGCAGAGCCTTAATCTGCGCTTCTTTTTTGTCACTTTCCTTTTTGATCATATCGGAAATCAGAGTCTGAATTTTATTCAACAAGACATTATAACGCATAGTGATGGTACGGAATTCATCACATTCATCAACAGGGATCTGTCCTTCAAATCCATTTGCCACAATTCTGTCCATCTCGTTGATATTCTTGTTGATTTTATTCATAATATATTTAATCAAAATATGAAGACACAGAGCCTGTACCACAATGAGCAGACTGAACAATACAAAAATCCGAAGAGTAAGTATGATGTAACTGTTTTTCTCAATTGCGTTTCTGTCAATCACTACCAGTTTATAATTCTTGATATAACTGTACAGATGTCCAAAAGATACTTCTGAGAAGTTCACCGTGTTTTCCGCAACAGAAGACTGAATGGCTGAAATCACGTTGGTACTTAACGGTTTTCCCCAAAAGTCCTTGGTATTGGTAAAATAAATGCTATATTCATTTCGCTTGTTTTCCTGAAGGGAAAGCAAAAACTTTTCCGGATCTATTTCAAAAACAAGCAATCCTGAATAAACATCGTCCTCTTCATTCCGGATATCACGAACAAAAAGCAACAGTTCATCTATAGATGCATTCATATCTTTTTTTGCAAAATACTTTTCTGTCGTTTCTTTATCCAGGAAGTAGAAATCAGCACCTTTCTGCTGTTCATGAAAATTATCATAAAAATCAAATCCATACAAAAGCGATATGTTGTAAAAATTCTCCTGATTGCATAACTCATTTTTATTTGTATAGATATCTATATCTTCAATTCCCCTGTTTTGATATTTTAATGTATAGTGTAATGCATCTATAATTTCATTACTGGAACGCTTCGTCCATATTGGAAAATTTTCCAGATTATTTCTGGAAATCAGAGATGAAATGGGACTTCGGTAAGCCAAATTCTGAGACAGCGTTTCTACCGCCGCCAGTGAATTCTGAATGTTCTGCGTCAATTGCTCCAGAGCCAGCTGCTTGCTGCTTACAGTCTCTGTGTATAGTTTCTCATACTGAACCATCGAAAGATAGCTGACCAACATAAATACTGGAAAAATGACTACAACTGTATAAATAGTTATAATTTTTTTAATCAGAGACATTTTTTTCAGTTTTTCAATCATTTCTTTCATAAATTTCCTTTGTCCATATATTATAATTTCATGTAGTCATCATAAACTCAGCTATCTTTTATGTCAATAAACTTTTTACTTTCTAAAACTCAGCTTCCATTCCGTCCCAGGCAACTTCAAAGTTCTCTTTTTCTGCCCATTCTGTCATTTCTTTATAAAGCATCTCCCCATTGTGAGAAAAATGTACACAGATCCATTTGGTATCCGAATCTGTACAGCCCATATCCATCAACTTATCACGAATCGCCAGATTATGCTGAAATCCCATATGGTTTGGATCGATTGGATGTTTTCCCATAGTGCAGTCCAGACTGACACAGTCCAGCTTTTTTCCTTCCAAAAACTCCCATATTTCATCGTAAAACATGCTGCTGTCATTTCCATAAAGAATTGTTTTTCCGTCATGCTCGATCAGATAAATCAGGGCTGTTTCTGTTTTCATGTGTTTTGTCGGCATTGGATAAATCGTATAGTCTTCAATCTCAAACTTTTCAAATGGTTTTACCTCATGGAAGTGCAGATAATCCCAGATTTCCGGAACGCTAAATCTGTCTGCTGCCTCTTTTAAAAGACTTCCAACCACATCATTTCCATAAATATGTAATACCTCTGCTCCCATATCATGCCCATAAATTGGCAGGCGCATCAACAGATCAAACGGATAAAAATGATCATCATGTGAATGGGTAATCAGCAGATGGGCGACGATTGAAAAATCCATGTTGTAATGCTGAATATGAAAATAACTGTCTGCCGGAAAATCCACCAATATTTTATCATCAATGATTGCCTGTGAACGTGTCCTGAGTTCTCTTCCTCCTCTTTTTCTTGCCTCATTACAAATCGCACATCTGCAAAACAGTGCCGGTATTCCTTCGGCAGCGCCGGTTCCCAAATATTTGATCTTCATTATTATTTCTCCTTTTATTATTATTTTGAAGCCCAGTATTGATCCAGTGCTTTCTGTGCTGTTTCCTTGGCAGTCCGCAATGCTTCTTCTGCCGGAATATTTTCAATCTCTACCATATCTGCCGCATCTTTCAGAGCCTGATCAATTTTTCCATTTGTTGGATCTGAGAAGTTTCTCTGTGCATATTCCAGCTGTTCCAACGGAACCCTTGCCTGTGGATTTTCTTCCAGGTATGCCTGAAATGCTTCATCTTCCAATGCTGTAGTCCTTACCGGCGTATAACCTGTATTCATCGCAAACTTTGCAGTTCCCTGTACACTTGTCAAATAAGAAATCCACTTGAATCCCGCTTCTTTTTGTTCATCTGAAGCCTTGCTTAAAATTGCACAGGTGATTGGATCGGCTACCGGTGAAGGAGCATGATCACCAAATCCCGGCTGAATATGTGCTGCCAGTTTATCGAAATCCAAATCTCCCTGATCACCATTGGAACCAATATATCCGGCTGCGCGTCCCTGCATAACATCATCAATTGTTTTATACCAATACTCCCATCCGTCTCCGCCGGAATGAATTCCCATGATCTGATCATCGTGAATCCATTTTCGAATTGCTTCCCAGGATTCTACCCACTCCGGTGAATCAATCAATACCGTCTTCCCATCATCGCTCAGAACCTTTCCTCCGTTGCTGAATGCTATGTCTTTCAGATTTTCCACACCATACATGGGCTCCCAACCATAGAAAACCGTTTCTCCATTTTCTTTTACTGTTATTTTTTCCGCTGCTTCAGCCAGATTCTGCCAATTTGCAAATGCTTCATCCGGATCAATTCCATTTTCTTCAAAAACAGCTTTGTCATAATACATTACCTGTGTTGTTCCATATACCGGAAGACCGAAAATCCTTCCATCTGCATCCTGACAGTAATCCATCAGTGATTCTACCAGATCTTCTTTATGGAATTCCGGTGCATTTTCAATATAACTGTCCAGATATTCCAGAGTCCCTTTTTCCGCAAACTGCTGCAGATACTGATTGGTAAATAAAACAGTTGCCGGTACTTTACCGGATGCGATTGCCGATTGTACCAGCCGCTTGGTTTCTGCATAGTCGGACTGCTGTACCCCTATCACTTTCACTTCATCCTGTGTCTCATTAAAATCATTGATGATGGATTCCATGGTTTCACCAAGTTTTCCGCCAAGACCATACCAAAATTCAATCTCCACCACCTCACTGCCTGATTCTTCTGATTTAGTCTCACCGGAACCTCCACATCCAACAATTGCTGTAACTGCCATCATTCCGCACAGAAATAGACTTATCATTTTTTTCTTCATATTCTTCCTCCTGTTCTTTTTCTATTCTTTTACACCAGAATCACTGGTGATTCCTTTTATAATCCACTTTTGTCCAAATGCCACGATCAATATTAACGGTACAACAACTACACAACAAGCAGCCATGATTGACCCCCATTCCATACCATAAGCTCCATATCCGGAGAAAAATGCTTTTAACCCCATACTGACAAAATATTTCTCCTTATCTTTGATAATCAGGGACGGCCACAAATAATTATTATAGTTTCCAATAAAGGAAAGAATTCCCAAAGTAACCGTAGCCGGTATAGACAACGGCATCACAATTCTCCAGAAACGTTGCCAGTGCCCTGCCCCATCTGCTTTCGCTGCTTCCATGATAGAGCTGTTGATCTGCAGATATGTTGTACGATAGTAAAAAATATTAAAAATACTTGCCGAACTTGATACGATATATCCCATGTGTGTATCCATCAATCCCATTTTTGAAATCAGGATATAAGATGGAATATATGTAGAAGCCGCCGGCATAATATAGGTTACCAGAATTAACATGTAGAGAATCCGACTTCCACGGAAACGGATAAAAACAAGCGCATAAGCAAACATGGCAGAATTCAGTAATACGATCACTGTACAGATCACTGCGGTACTTGTACTGTTCCACATATAGTTAAAAAAATCGCCCTCCCGCAATACATTGAGATAATTTATCCACTGCGGTATCTTCGGCAGCACTTCGGGAGGCATTGCCCAGATTTCGTCTTTTGTTTTTATGGAGTTACTGATCATCCATAAAAAAGGAAAGGCAATGGTAAAACTGCTTACTGCCAAAACCAGATACAGCACGATTTTACTAATATTATTCTTTATCTTTTTCATACGTCACCTAATCATAATGTACATATTTTTTAGATACCACTGTTTCTCCTATGGATAACGCAACAGTGATTAATATGATAATAACGGTCACTGCAGAAGCCTTTCCGGTATTAAATGCTTCAAATGCTTCCATATAGAAATAGTATAACAAAGTTCTTGTCGCGCCTGCAGGTCCTCCCTGCGTAAGCACCTGAATCTGGTCATAAGCCTGAATGGAATTGATCGTGGTGATCATTACAAGGAAAAACGTGGTCGGTGAAATTGATGGCCAGATAATTCTGATGAATTTGACAAATCCTCCTGCTCCGTCTATTGATGCCGCTTCCATGATATTCTGCGGAACTTTTTTTATTGCTTCCACATAAAATATCATCGCCCAACCGATCTGTTTCCATACGGTAACAATGACTACCGAAAGCATGGCCGTATCTGAACTTTGTGTCCACTGTAGTTCCGGCAAGCCTACAAGAGCAAATAAATAATTAAAAATTCCAACTCTCGGTTCAAAAATCCAGGACCACACAATACTTACCGCCACCATCGGCGTAATGTACGGAGAAAATAAAATCGTTTTAAAAAAGCCACCCCGTTTCACTATACAAAGTGCCAATGCAATCAGTACACCAAATAAAATGGTAGGTATAATATTTCCTATGGAAAAAAACAATGTATTTTTTAATGTTCTGTAAAATTCCGGATCCCCCAACAGACTTTTGTAATTATCCATACCGATAAAATTGATTTGCGCAGATATCATATCCCAGTCTGTAAAACTCAGTCCAGCAGAATAAAATACCGGACCGATCCAGAAAAGGAGCAACGGTATCAGAGCAGGAAGGATAAAAACACAAGCTGCAAGACCCTCCTTTCTATTGTATTTTTTCTTTTTCTTCACATTTTTCCCCTCTTTCTTTTATTTTTCTATCTTCTCTGACTGTATTTTAAGTATAGCAACTAACGTTTTGCAATAACATATCCTTTTTTCTGATTTCATATCATTTTTTGTTTCCTTCCTTTTTCGTCAGATTTCATTCCAAAAAAATGATATGTTTTCACTAATGAAGATATGTTTTTTGACAATTTCCAATGCTATACTGATGTCACTTTAAAAAGTCTGGTGATAAAGGGGGGGATTTTTCACATACCAGCAACAAAAGAAAGAGAATTTTCAATTCACAAGGAGGAAAAAACATGATTCACTTTAAATCAAAAGCGTTACAGCGCTGGGTAGTTCTTATCGTTGTATCTCTGGTAGGCGGCATGATTACTAAGCTTCCATACCTGAAAGACATCTATTTTTCAACACTGCAGGCTGCAACCGGCACAACAAAAACACAGTTGGGATTACTGCTTACCATGTATGGTCTTATGAACTTTATCTGCTATTTCCCGGGCGGTATGCTCGCAGATAAAATCTCACCAAAGAAACTGATTGTATTTTCCTGTTTTGGTACCGGTGCCGTTGGTCTCTGGTATGCAACACTGCCCGGATATACTTCATTGTTGATTATTCATGCTTTGTTTGGAATTACTACAGTTTTCACATTCTGGGCTTCTATGGTAAAAATCACAAACAATCTGGGTAATGAAGATGAACAGGGAAAACTGTTTGGATTTCTGGAAGGTGGACGTGGTCTGGTCGGAACACTTATCGCCCTCGCTTCCGTATTTGTATTTTCTCAGTTTGTAGATGAAACAAAAGGTCTTTCCGGCGCAATCGTATTCTACAGTGTTATGATGATCGTTGGCGGTATCCTCGTAATCTTATTTGTTCAAGATCCAAAGATCAGCGAAGAAGATGTCAGCACTGTTTCATTGGAAGATTTCAAAGCAGTTGCTAAAATCCCAAGAGTATGGCTTTGTGGTCTCATCGTTGCATGCAACTATCTTGCAGTAATGATTTTTGGTTACCTGACACCATACTTTACTGAAGTTTACTCTATGAGCAGTTCCTCTGCCGCTCTTCTGGGTGTTTTTCGTGCTTACGTTATGATGATGGTCGGTTCACTGTTCGGAGGACTAATGGCAAGCAAGATGAAGAGTGTAATCCGTTTTATGCACTACGGCTTCATCGGAATGACGATTTTCTCATTCTCATACCTGCTGATTCCTGTTAATAGAGGAATGCTGCCAATCGTAGTAGTTAACTTTGTTTTGCAAGGTCTGTTCCTTCTTGCAGTTAAGGCTCTGTACTTCGCACCTATTGATGAGATCGGTATCTCTAAGAAACTTGCCGGAACCGCTTCCGGAATCATCTCTGTAGTAGGATATTCCCCTGAAATCTTCGGATATACCGCTGCCGGTTCTATTCTTGATAACAACCCGGGCGTTACTGGTTATAACATTCTTTTCATTATCACCGGCTGCCTTTCTATTATAGGTTTTGTTCTTGTTATTATATTAAAACTGAATAACAGAAAAAAGACGGCAGTAAAATCTGCAAACTAACAAAAAAGGATCCCGGCTATTAGGCCGGGATTTCCCTTTCTGTCTTTCTTTCACTTGCCTTGTTTATTTCTTATCTGCACTATACTCATTGCTCTATCCGATTTATTGCATTATCTATTGTCACATTTTTTCAGTATTGCCGACACTGACCGTACAAGTTTCTCCTTTTATAAGCTCCGGTGATGAAAATGCATACCACTGGATACTTTTCTCTGTAATGATCTCATCCATCTGTTTTCCTGCACTGTCTTTTAATAGAATAGCTGTTCCTGCTTCCAGAGTCTGACCTATATTCCATACAATTATGGGCTGTTGGGAATCTTCATCAGGATTCTGTGCCATTCCTACACTTCCCACTCCACGGAATATACCGCCATCAATTTTTCATGTACCGCCAAAATCCAGCGTTTCATGGAATTCGGATATTTAGGAGTCCATTTTTCTGTTACCCGATCCAGAGCAGACAGTGCTTTCTTTTCATCTGCAGCCTGATAGATGGTCTTCAGGTCTGTTGCGAAAGCTTTTCGGTCCTTATCAGGGACATATTTCAAAGTGTTCCTTACCTGGTGCACGATACAACGCTGATACTCTGTTTTGGGAAAGGCGGCAGCAATAGCTTCTTTGATTCCTGTCAGACCATCAGCACAGATGATCAATACATCTTTTACACCGCGGTTCTTCAGCTCATTCATAACAGAAAGCCAGTATTTGGCACTTTCATTATCTCCAACATTAATAGTCAGGACTTCTTTCTTTCCTTCGGTGTTGATACCCAGAATGACGTAAGCAGCAAGCTTACGGATCACGCCATTATCCCGCACAGAATAATGGATCGCATCAATATACAGGATCGGATATACCTCATCTAATGGCCGGTTCTGCCAGTCCTCAATCTGTGGGAGGATCTTGTCTGTAACATCAGAAATGAAACTTTCAGATGTTTCAAATCCATAAATATCTTCGATAGTTTCTGAGATCTGTCGTGTAGTCATACCTTTTGCATACATAGAGATGATCTTTTGATCGATATCAGAAATGTCTTTCTGGCGCTTTTTCACTACCTGTGGCTCAAAAGTTGATTTACGATCCTGCGGCACTTCGATTTCCCTAGAACCATAACGGCTATTGACCTGTTTGCGTTTATAGCCATTTCTATAGTCATCATTATCAGAACGTTCTGATTTTTCATAGCCGAGATGATCATCCATTTCCGCTTCCATCATCTCCTTAATGGTGCCGCCTAAAAGATCTTTCAGGGCGTCCTGGATATCTTCTGCGGACTGAATATCATACTCTTCAAGAAGCTGGTGGATAATGTTTCTTTTTCCTTCTGTCATTTGTACTCGATGTACAGGTTTCTTTTGTCTTGCCATAATAAAAGACCCTCCTAATGATATTTATTTTATCATAGAAGAACCTTTTAAACATTATTTTACAGAAAAAGTTTCATACTCTCAAATAATTATTTACTATCCTTTTTTTCAATTTTTCTGTAATCGCTTTGATGGCATTTCTATCTGTTTTTCAAAAACCTCCATTTTGATATGCTCTGGCAATTACATAAGAAGGCTCATAGTAAGCACTACCATTATAATTATCGATTACATCACAAATGGGATCATTATAGATTTTGAATATGCCATCTACATAATTTTCTTTTAAAGTTAAAGTATCTGCAATAAGTCTTTGATAAACAGCTCCCATTTCCAGTTCTGTAGGAATCCGAGTTACCAATTCAGGATCGACATCGGTAATGTCGAATTTTCCTTGCTGTAAGGAATAATCATGTTTCCAGTCATAAGCTACCTTATCTGAATTTTCACAATGTAGAACATTTGCGCAACTAAGCAAATGATACATTTCTTGTTCGCCAATGGTATTTACTACATAACAATTATGTTGCCGTAAACTTCTAGCGACTTTTTCAATCATATAGCAGATAAAAAATAGATCGTTTTCAAGGATATCTTCATCCGGGAAATAAATGTTTTTCATAATTTATCGCTCCCTTCAAATCGTAAAGTTTTTAATGCATTTTCTGTACAAAATACCATCTGGTGTGTTGGATAAGAGAATCTAACCAATTCCCAGAAAGCTTTCCTTGATATCTTTTCTTCTAAAAAAGATTCTACATAGTTCCAAATTTGATCATCAGCCATGGGACCTTCTACAATATCGTAATTGTGTTCAATGCCCTTTCTGCAAAGAACAACAAAGTCCAACCATTTTTCTGTCATATGTTCAAAACTCAGAATTCGTAGAGAATCATCTGGCTGATAGGAATACCAGTTCAAAACAGATTCTCCTCTTCTTGAAATAGCCCAACGCTTTGCCTGTTTTTTGTATTTTGTGCAGTAAAAGCCATAACCAAAATCCTTATAAAATCCATTCTGTAAAATTTTTGGTTCGGCAACCTCTACATTACTTCCATGAAAAATAATTTCAGCCATATCATTCGCCTCCAAAATCATCTGTCATTAATAGTATAACAAATGATGGAATTATCATCAAGCAGCACTTTCCAAAACAGTCCTGTCTACTTCCTCAACGGCTGCCAGAAGGAAATCATGACCGAACTTCCAGGCTTCGCTGTTGGTGGAGAAATCCTGGTATTTTCTCGTTAATACATCCATCTGAGATAAGGTGTAGGTACAAAGCTCATCCACTGATAATTGTTCCACTTTTACACCCAGAACATCCTTTAAAAGAATGTAATAGTCTTTCAAAAAGGCTTTATCTTGTTCTTCGGAGAGTTTGGGAATATAGGGACGGCGGACCAGTTCATGGTCAATGGCCAATAGAATCGCAGATGTGTAAGGTTTGGGGTATTTATGGTAAAAACCAGCCGTATCATGATAAAAGATACCCGAAGCGTTTTCCTCCGGGGCTGTGAAGACCTGATGTATAAAGCACATCAGATCCCCAAAGAAATTGTAATAGTATCCATTTTTCGCAAAATCAGTCTTCATTGAATTCCTTCCTCTCATATATGCGTGTCGCTACGTACAGAAAACCGATACCTGACGCTACTAAAAAAGCAAGCCACCAGTCAGAACAGGTTGTGAATTCTTCTTCGGAACCGGCATATAAAAGCAGGATTCCACCGATGGCCAGACAAATAACATCCATCTTGTCCTTGATTTTCTTTAAGTTTTCCATAAGTATAGTTCTTCCTTGCCGGAATATTGGGAAAACCATAGCGTTCCTCCTATCCTTCCATCCTTTGACGCAGGGTGTCTACCGACAGAGCAGTAAGGACGAGTTCCCCATTTTTTAGATAGATCACAGACGCGATCTTTCTGCCATGGGTATAATCAAAGACAAGTCCTTCTTTTTTTCGACGGACATCCAGAACCACTGGGTTGGTTTCATAGCTGACATACAGCTTTACATTTTCTTTCGGGACATAGCAATCTCTTGTTACCTTGACATCTGCCACCTCTTATCCACCCACCTTTCTGCTTACATTTATAGTATGGGAAAAATCGCAAAAAAAAGAAGAGGTCAGTCCTCTCCTTTTTCCTTCGCAAAGCAGTATGCTGTGTCCTCTTTTTTCCGGGACGAAAGGATGTGTTCCGAAACATCTTCTTCGTCCAGATCACAGCTCCATTCCGTCCAGGACTGGTTCTGTTTCTTCATCCGTTCTTCCAGCATATTTTTTCTTTTATTTTTCGTTTTCGGTTTCCTGTGAAAGAGTTTTCGAATCTGATCGCACATAGTCACATACAGATAAAAACCGATCAGAAAGCCAACGACCAGGAAACAGATGAAAAAATAAGGGTTTCGGGTGTTATTCCGGCCTCTTCAAATACATTTGTTGATATTTTTGAATTCAAATTATAAAATACCTCTTTCTAATCCATTGTATCATTCTCTTCCACGTTCATCTTCCTGTAAATCATTTTTCCATGATTTTACTGTTATTTACAGGGATAATACATGACACTCCGTACTATATTAGCATTTTGATAATTAACTTTCAAGATTGCTTCACCGACCATTTTCGAAATTTTTGCGATTTATCCTGGAAACAGGCATTTGAAAAGGGCCAGTCCATCACGACTGACCCTCTGTTTATTGAATATAGCTTCCAAAAAACTCTTTTAATCAAAATAAATTGTCTTACCGCTCTTTGCAGACTCATAGATTGCTTCCAGTACACGAGTGACAACTGCAGCCTGCGCAGGTTTTACGATCTGTTCTGCTCCGTCAGCAACGATGTGGTAGAACAGTTCCTGCTCATAGTCCGGTGCTTCTTTCTCTTCTCCTGAGAAGAATGCTACTCCTTCGCCGAATAATGCCGGTTTCTCTACGACCTGTTTATTGTGGTGGATGTAGTTGATCCGCAGGCCGTCTTTCATATCTGCTC